>Ga0187893_10009991_pt1 | contig 14364 bp, 18 predicted proteins | sample MA1701074metaG_FD_139574 | JGI IMG/M metagenome (GOLD analysis project Ga0187893, IMG submission 139574) | White microbial mat communities from a basaltic lava cave in the Kipuka Kanohina Cave System on the Island of Hawaii, USA - MA170107-4 metaG ...
ATCAAACTCAAAACCTTCCGCTTTCGCGGTATTTACAAACTGCTGCCACTGCTGGGGCGTTTTGGCGGCGTAGGCCATCGATGTGTATTTCTGGACAGCGGCTTTCCTTTGATCGTCGCTGTACTGCCTGACCTTCATAAACCCTTCTGGACTATGGCCGCGCAATTCTGCCAAGGCGTTCTGGTCGCCTCCAAGCGCACCGCCCATCAGTTCTTTCAGCTTGTTTGTATCGCGCCGCTCACGTGCTGCATTGAATTGTGTATTAAACGCATCGTAAGCGCCAGTCAGGTTCAAGCCATAAGTCTGCATGGGTCTAGCCCCCTCAGTAAATCGTCGCCGGTTTGCCGTAGGACGAACCGCCAGCCATCATTTTGCTGGCCAGCGCACCACCCATAGGCCCACCCAAAGCAGCACCAGCAATGCCGCCGATGATCTGCGAGCCTTGGCTGATCAGGTTCGGAATGATTGCGCCCTTCTGCATTGCGTAATCGGCCTTCGCTAGGCCCTTGCCCAATCTGAGATCGGCAAGCGCGTTATAAGTGCTGCGAGAGCCAGCCGCGAGATCGCCCGCGGCCACAAGTTTTGTTCCGTAAATGTCGCGAAGGCGGTTGAAATAATCGCCAAAGCTCTGTTCCGCCACGCCCTGTCCATATATGTTCGCATCGGCAAGCGTCCTTCCCGATGCCAGTTGGCCGCCAGCCGAAGCGGCGCGCTGCAGCGATTGCTCGCCCTGATCACGAAGGAACGAAACGCCTGGACTGTCACGAAACTGCCCGTAAGCGTCCTGTTGCGCCTGTGCTCCCTGTAGGCCAAGGATGCGTTCAAGAGCGCCCTGTGCTGGCTGATAGTCCGCAGCGGATGACAGCATTCCATAAGCCTTGGCATCGCCCTCACGGACAAGCGCATCAGCTTTCTTGTAGGTCTTGCTTGTGATGTTCGAGGCTTTCTTGATGCCGGACGATCCGATGATTGAACCCCAGAAACCCATGGTCGTTATCCTTCGCGGTTAGCAGGTGATTGTGAGAATGGGATGGTCGCCCGTGTTGGCGGTCCAGGTTGATCCGGTTTCATCAGAAAGCATGTCGGGAAATGTGACTGCCCGATACCAGCCGAATATCGGGTCGAAGTTTGAGTCTAGCCCAAGAGCCGCCGCAGTCGAATTGTAAGCCCTGAATGGAGCTGAACCATTGGCAATAAATGCGATCCAGTAAAGACCGCCATTGAGCGTCAAACTGACGGTCGTGGAGAAAGTATCTGGGGAACCGCTGTAGTCAGTCGATCCGCCAACCACTAGCACTGCTCCTGGCCTGCATCCGCCATCGGCATACAGGCTCATGGCGAAATCGCCGCCGCCTATGGCGGTTTTTTTCCAGTTAAGCGCGGTCACAGCTCTGCGGCTTGGAACCACAATGGGCGACACATACATCCGGTTTAACGTTGCAGATTTGTCATTACCACTGACAAGCCCAATAGGCGCGAGTTGCGCACCCGTTCCCGGAATGACCGCGCTATAGGTTGCAAGTGCAAGATTCAGCGCCCTGTTGTTCGGATCGGTTTCAAATAAACCCGGCCCAGTAACGTTGATGGAAAGTTCATCGCCGGGGCTTGTTGCCTCGATAAGCCCGCCATCCGCTTCTACCTGTTCATTGAATGCCGATAGGCTGGAGAAGGAATTAACGGCTTCGTCACTAGGGTCAGGCGCTTCTGCCGCCGTCATTCTGGTGCGAAGATCGGCAAGCTGGTTATCGTGCCGTTCTACAACCTTGAGCCACGGATCGATGATGCCGCGCTGTTCGTTGACGAAGGTTCTGTCTGCGGGAATGGTCATGTCACGCCGCCAACGGTTCAACGTGCATGATGAACTTCCACATGGCGAGGATATGCGGATCGGAACCCGTTATCTTCCATCGCCTTCCCCATTTCGCACCTGTGCGTCCAAACCTCCATGCACGGCAGCGAGAATCATACTGGCCAGTCGAGCCAAGCAATATCTGCCTTGGCATCGAGTAAATGGCCCCGCCGTCATCGGTGTAGCTCAGTTCGATGAACGGCGCTGTCTGCGGCACGGTGCCGGAATGAACGGCGCGGCCCGTTACAAAATTGATCTCGACCCCTGAAACCACCGCCCGTTCCGGCGTATCGCCCATGTTGATAGAATGCATTTCCCATGGAATCGAATTGCCGCCCTCAAGGCGCGAATCCATGTCGATCTCATAGATATTGCCGTCATCGATTGTGCCAACCAGCCACTTGTCAAAGGCATTGATGAACACAGCAGCTTTCCAGCGATCCAGCCCAAGGCTTTTGCGCTCATGCCAACGCCTTTCCTTGATGTCATAGACCCAAGTGAAGCTCGCGTCGGAAATCACGTAGAAGGCATGGCCATGAATCGTGTAGGTGCCGCCCCTGATGGTTGAAGGGCTTGTCGCGTTGGCTATCGAACGCTCAACGCCTTCATGGCTTGCTCGAAGCGGCCTGTAGGCATCGTTGCGGTACACTATGCCGTCATTGCCGACCCAATATAGCGTGTTGTCGGCCTGTACGATGGAATGGTAGGACTTGCACCCCTTGTTTATCCACGAACCGCCTTGCCGTCCAAAGGGCGAGCCGGGGCTGTTCCCCTCATTGGCCCAAACCTCAATCGTCTCCTCGCCAAACAGCCAAAGCTCCGACCTGAGAGCGATACCGCCAAGCAAGCCATCAGGCGAACCTTCCGCAGTTGCGAAGTCAAGCCCGTTGATCGACTTGGCGTCGTTAAGCCCGGTGTTGAAAAACCGCCCGTCCTCGTCGGTGAGAATGAAATAACCGCCAATCCAGCAGATCGAGGTTGGCGTGAAGCCCGACAGGTAACTGGTCGGAACCTGCGAGACAACATCGTTCTCGATGACATAATAGCGCCCGGACGCAACCACGCCGATTTGCGGGGTTGAAGCCGCATTGAGCGCCATGGAAACCGCTGTGGTTCCCGCAATGCCGCCCGTGAGATTGGTTCGTGTTCCTGCGCTGTTGAACTTGGCAACGCCGGTTTCGTAGACGACGTAAATATAATCTCCCGACTTTATCGCGCCACGCGCGCCGAAATGGGCGGGGCCGGTTCCGAAAGACGTAAGCCCCGGCGACATGCGGACCCGGACCTTGGCGTCTTTGCCTTCGCCCAACGTTTCGGCATAGGCATTGATCAGGCGTTCATATCCCTGCTCGCGGAACTCCTGCGGGTTCGATTGCCGTGCAAAGGGAACTTCGACAGTGCGGGAAGCCACAGGCAGCTACCTGAGATACCAGCGTTGTGACGGCATGTTCTGAAGCCCGTCATCAACCTTTATTCTTTCGGGTACGAAGAAATCGGCAAATATCGCGTTCCATCCCGCGCGCGCCCTCTTGACAACGCCAGGCGGAACGGTCTTGCCGTAATTATCCGCGAGGATTTCGGCCAGCATGGCCTTGCAGCCCAATATGTGCTGGTCCTCGAAGGGAAACTCGTCAGAGAGGGCCAGAATGGCCGCGCCCGTGTAAACGCTTCGCCCGGTCCACGACTGGATCATGTCATTGAGCGCAGTCAGCCCGTCACTGGATTCCGACGCGCCTACAGCTTCAGCGGAATCAACAATGCCGATCATTTTGAGAGCGCCGGTTACAATGTCGCTGGCAGTAGTCATGCGCCCTCCGTCACCGGTAAAAGGAAAGAGCGGAATCCGAAGATCCCGCCCATGTCAGTGGTTAAGCGCCAGCAATCAGGCCAAGCTCCACAAAGTCTGTGCGGAACTTGTTGGTGCGCTGGAGGATGGAGGCCACGGCATCCGCCATGTCCATGTTCTGGATTTTGATCATCAGTGTACCGTCGCCCTCACCGAAGGCCGTCACGGATGATGCTTCCACAGACACCGTGTCGGATGAGGAGCCGGTATTGGCGGCGGTGACTGCCGATCCGGCTACCGCCGCCCCCAAGGTTCCGCAGTTGGCGGTTGTCAGAGCCACCACGCCGCCCGTCAGATTGGTTGTGCCAATCTCCAGGTTGAGCGTTGCCGCTTTGGCCGCCGTCGAAGCAATCTTGGTGACGAAGAAATCCACCGCCAGGATTTTGAACTTGTGACCCGGCGTGAATGCCGTGATCACATCGACGTTTCCGGTAATGCCAGCCAACGGAAGGTTGACCGGCAAATAGTAGACGCCAACGCCCGCTGCGGCGGTATTGGCCGCCGTGCCAGTGGTGGAGTCGGTGATGGCCGCCTGACCCGTGCCCGAAGGCTGGTCAGCCGGCGTTACGCCATAAAACGAGATAAGATCAGTTGTGGCCGCGCCGAGGGACGTGCCCTCGTCATTGCCATCACGAAGCTGCTGAACAGCCATGATAGTTCTCCTGAGATGATGAGAATGAAACAGGGGCGAGCCAGATCAGCCCGCCCCCAAGGGGTTAATGGCTGTTAGGCCGTGCCTGACGCGCGGATTGCGAGGCGCGGATCGATGCAGCGGCGACCGTAGAGCATGTCCAGACGCCACTTGCTCACATCGTTCACGCCGTCATAGACCGGAATCACGCGGGCGCTGAAGCCCTTGTAGGACCGGCGAGCGCCGTTCACAGCACCTTGCGGCATTTCCATCGGAACCACCGCGAGCGCAAAAGCGTTCTTGTGGTACATCAGGTTCTGCCGGTAGGCAGTGGACGCCGTGCCAACGAAGGTCAAGGCGTTGTTGTCCATGTCGCCGGTTGAGAGCGCAACGGTCTGATGCGGTCCCGAAGTTATCATGGGCGGCGAGATGGTTAGCGTCGCATTGCCCGAACCGTCGGCAGTGGCCGCAGTAGTCACCACGAACTGCTGAAGGATGTCGGTGCGCGCCTTGGTCTTGGGGTTCACCATGTACATGTCCGCAATGGTGAACACATCGCCCGCCGTGATCGTTACGCTGGCATCGTGCCCATCGGTGATGAGCGACTGAGTCCAAGTGTTTTTCGCGGCGTCATAGGTGACGTTCTGCGAGTTGCCGTTGACAAGTGGCGTGGTGTTGTCGCGGGCGCCTGCCGTGTGAGTCGGCATGACCTGAGACATGTAGGTTTCGACGCCGCCGATCATTCCAAGCGAACCGTTGCGATAGGCTCCCTTGGCAACGTCGCTGATGAAAAGGCCGGTCTGGTTGCCCAGCAAGCCCCAGTGATCCGCAGGCGCCAAAGCGGCGTAGCGGCTTGATGTCGGGATCGCCATCTCGTCCATGCGCTGCGGACCTTTGGAAAAGTCCGCATAGGAGTTGATGGTTTCGCCAGCCGTGCCAACCCAGTTATACACCGCCGGATAGAACGTGTCGAAACAGTCCTTGGCAATGTGGTTGATGAGGTTGGTCATCGCAGGCTTGATGATCCGCTCGGACATTTCGCTGACCTTGAGCGTCAGGTCAGATGACGTGAACTGGAAGTCCACGCCGATCTGGGAAGCTATCTGGAGCGTAACCTTGCCCTCGATTGCATCCTGTACGTTCATGGTTGCGCCGGTACGAACGGTGAAGTCGGCAGGGCGACGGATCGAGATCGTGTCGCCTACCTTGTAGCCATTCACCTTCTTGTCGAACTCTTCTTCTGGAGCGCGATAGAAAGTGTCGAGAACGCCAAGCTCGTTCTCCAGGACAAGCAGTGCCTCTTTGGCAACGATGTCCGCAGTTAGAGTCGTATTGGACATGAGAAAAATCCCACTAGGGGCCTTGCCCGCTTCACAGCGGGGAAAAGGCTATGGTTGAGGTTTATCCCCTCCAGCCTGCCTTTCGTTTGGCTGCGTAATCCTCCATCGAGGCGCCGTTGGCGTCGAAGTCGGAGCGACCGGCATTCTTGCCGGCCACAGCGGTGACAGGTGTTGGGGCTTGAGTCGTTTTGCGAGTGGGCATGGCCGTCAGGCGCTCTGTGAGCCTGCCCAAGGCAACTGCTTTCTCGCGGAGTGTCGGCAACTGTGAGATGCGCCGCGCTTCAGCGTGATTCTTGCCGAGGAAATATGCGATCTGCGGGCCTTCCTCCAGGTCTGCGATCATCCCGGCGGTGTCATCACTCAACGGGGCGGAAAACGCGATTTGCTCGAAATCCTCAACGCCGGTTGATATGAAATCATCAACACGGGTGCTGAATGCCTGGGCGCGGGCGTCTCTGGCCTGTTGCTCGGCATCGGTTCGTTCGGATTCGAGTTCCTTCACGCGGCGCTGATCGAGGGTATGGTTAACCCGATCTGCGGTCAGTTGATCGACATCTTGATATTCTGAAGCTACAGGGGCCTTCATTGTGCCCTTGAGCTGCGCCAGTTCGGTTTCAGCGCGGATCGCTCTACGCTCGGCCTCACGGCGTTTCTGCGTCACGTCATTTAGACGTTCCTGCATGGTCTGCTTGCGCCTTGAAAGCGTTTTGGCCGCTTCAGTAGCGGCCGCATCTTCCCTGGCGGGGTCCGGGGTTTTGCCCTCGGCAGTCTCTGCTTTGTCGCCTTCGGCTCTCGCCGGAGTTTCAGCAGCCTTGGTTTCCGTGGTTTCTTCATTGGAAGCGGCAACGGAGGCCGAGTCAGGCTGTGCGTCGCCTGGGACGATAGTTTCTTCAGTCATTTTCTCTCTTGAGCATTGCCCGCTTCACAGCGGGGGTTGCGGCGCTCCAGGACGCCGAATTACTCAGCAGGCTGGTTTAGCGCCTGCCGTTCAGTGAATTGCCGTCCACGTTCAGCCTCGGTCATCTTGACCATGTGGCCTTCGCGGGTCTTGTTCATGTCGTGTACGCGGTCCTGTTCCTTCACAAGATGCTGCGGGGGTTCCAGACCGAATTGCCGGATGGACGCAACCCGGCTTTCGTTCTCGATCTGCTTGCCTATGCCCGACTGTTCCTTGTCAAAAGCTTCTGCCTGTTTCTTGGCAACATCGGCTTCAGCTGCCGCGAGCTGCAGGCGCGTTCCGGCCTCCGCTATCGGGTCGGGCTGCTGCGGCTGCCCGCCTTCTTCCTCACCTAATAACTGTTGCGGGATGACCTTCTTCATGCGAGCCGCGATCTTCTTGGCGTCAGGGAAATCAAGGCTCTCGAAATACAGGTCGCCGATCACCTGCATCAGCGTTGGATCATTGGCAAGAATGTTGCTCAATTGAGCACGGGCTTCCTGTCGTCCACTGGCGTAGGAAGGCCCAGTCTTGATGCGAACGTCAAACTTGCCCGCATTGAGGTCATTCACCAATACAGGGCCGTATATATCCTGAACGGTCTTGTTGATGGGTACAAAGGATTCTGTCTCATCCTGCCCCAGAATGCGAACCACGCGCTCGCCATCGTAAATCTTGGGAATGAGATCGACCAGGATTTGCCCGGTGCGCCGGATGGCGTGGTTGAAGTTGTCGAAATAGATAAACGTGCCGTTGTCGCTCTGTTGCTGTCGTTCCTCGATGGCAACGCCGGAAGTCTCATTCGATTTCTTGCCGAGCGCAGCCGGATACATGCCCGTCGCAGCTTCCATGTCCTCGGTCGCAACAGCGGCTTCCTGCCACATCGCGGCAGGAGGAGCCGCTGGCTGCTGGCGTTCCGGCGCGAGATTGGGTGCGGATTCGTCAGCATTATACAAAAGCACTGAAGCGTTCTGCCGGTTGGCGTTGAGCCACATGGACTCAAAGCCCTTGATCATGTTGGGTGTGGCTTTCCACGGCGCTTTGGGAGCAAGCGCGATAGACTCAGCCGCCGCGGAGCGCCAGTAGTTGTAAAGCCGCTGCGGGTCTTTCGCCCAGCGGACAATGCCGTGCCGCGTAACCTGGCCGTCAATGGGAACCTCGGCCCCGATGCAGGGAACAATCGGGATATACTTGCCCGCCCAGATCTCGACATCGGTCAGGAAATCATCACCGGACAGAACCTGATGCTTGATCTCCCAACCTTCGATGGATCGCTCTTGCGTGATACCGAGGCTCTGAATGGCGAGGCGCGAGAGCTTGTCCAGATCGAACACCTGCCCGTCTTGCGTCATGCCGATCTTCTTTTTCTTGGGCTTCTTGCACCAGCGGGACGCGATGCGGAATTTCTTGTCCTCGCGCCAGTAAAGGCCGTTTTGATACATGTCAGCCGGGAGATCGGCGGGGATGCCATCCCGTCTCTGATCCGGGAAACGGCGGAAATATTCATCCTCCGTAACCCATTCCATGACAAAGCACTCATGGGCGTCCGAACGGTCCAACTCACCCGAATTGCTGTCCCAAAGCACGGACAGCGGATCGACAATGCGCTTGATGACGATTTCCTGGTCGAACCCGTCATCGGCATATTGCGTGTCAATGCGCCAGTGCCCGATGCCGCAACTGATCTGGCACTCAGCGCCCCATGAATAGACCGAGGATGCGCCCGACTGATATTCGATCTGGCGGATGATGCCCGCGTAGATGTCAGTCAGGACAGGATCGGTCTTGTCATCGGTGGGGAACGGGTCGATGGCAGGCGAGGTTTGTCTGAGCATTCCTGACACCTGGCGCACGAACTGGCCCATGCGATTGATGGTGATAACCGGACGGCCGTCGGATTCACGCGAACGGCGCACGGCGTCTGGCCATTGATCGCCGCCAAGGAATCGCTGATCCTCAAGGGCGTCATCGCGGTTGTCGCGGTCGGCGTCCCAGTAACACTGGAAACGCTTCATCACGTCAGCATGGGACTCAGCGGTCATCTAGCCCCCAAGCCAGCCCTGAGGCGTTTGCAGCACGGGCGGAATGTACGAATAGACATTAATGGCCTTCGCCTCCGCTCGCGTAAGTCCGGGAAACAGTTCGGATATGGCCCACACATAGGCGTCGGCACGGTTGGGTGAACGCTCGCCCGTGTAGCCCGTCGTGGTGAAGCCTGACAGTTCATCTTCCAATTCAGTAAAATAACCCACGTGGCGGACCTTGCCTTGCTCAGCGAGGGAAGAAATGGGCTCAGCTCTCACCACTTTGCCGCGTGAAGCGGTGACAGCCTTGAACGGCGTATTGGCGCGGGCTGTCTTGATCACATATTCAACCATTGCGCCCCCGAAGTTCTTTTCACCCACGATCACGTCGGCGCTATGCCGTTCAAATGCGCTTGTTGCGATTTTGCCCCATGTCGCGGGACCGGCTTTCACCGTCAAATCTTCCAGAACATAGGCGTTGCCGTCCGTGCCTAGTGCCGCGACGATGATGCCGATTTCATCGTTATCCCGGTTGTCCTCATCCCCAGAACCCGATGGGTCCACACCAACAACAATCCGCTGGAAGTCAGGTACGCGGTCATCGAGTATGCGCCACTTGTCAAAAATTTCGGGCGACCAGAGCGCATTGGGAGTGGCGTCTGCAAATTCGCCCTCAAGAAATCGCTTTCTGCGGCGCCCTGACAGGGCGTTGAGCGTCGAGAAGTATTCAGGGGCAAGGTTGTCCTTGTTATCTTCCGGCTTCATCTGCATTCCGCGGTAGTTCGCGGCATCGGCAAGCTGGTTCCCTGTCAGCGGGTCCAGATGCTTGATGAACTTCTTGTAGGTCCAGTGATTCTTGTCGGGCGGGTTTTCATCGTAGTAGGCCCTGAGCGTAAGGCCGGTCTTTTGCGCCAAGCGGGTTAGCGCCATCTCCACCGAGCCGTAAGGGATTTGCGAGCACTCGTTGAAGAAAATCGAGGCGTACTCGTTGCCAAGGATTTTCTCGGTGCGTTCCTTGTCGTCTAGCCCGCCAAACCAGATTTCACTGCCATTCGCGAGTTTTGCAAACCAATCGGACTTGTTGAGTTCATAAGGAACCTGCGGAAAGCACAAATCCATAAGCTTCGGGAATGTGTCAAAAACGACGCTCTGCTTTATGTGATTGAAGCGAAAGCGCAACATTGCGTGGCGGGACTGCACCTTTACAGCCCGGACGCAAATCGCGCGCACGATAACGAAAGTCTTGCCGGAACGCGCCCCGCCGTAGAACAACTGGTGCATGGCCGGTGAGGCGAGAACCTTGTTGGCTTCTATCTGCTTGGCCGTTAGCCTGAAAACCACCTAGAACTGATCCTCAACGGCGCTGATATTGATTTGGAAGGGTTTGCCATCCTTGCCGCCGTGCTCATGCTCGTGCTTGTCACGCCATTCATCAGCACAGGCGTTTTTGAGAGCAAAGATGCGGGACGTGACCGTGGGCCCATCAGAAGCCTTGAGCAGATCGCGTTCCAGTTTCAACGTCCGCTTGCCGCGAGCCAGCTTGAGAGCGTCGGCAAAGTCCGGGTGATTGCCGTCCCGTTCCCATGCATAGGCAGTCTCGCGGTGGATATCGAGGTCAGCCGCCGCCGCAGTAAGCGACAAGCCTTCCGCCATCAGTTCAATTATCCTGGCGCAAAGGCTGTCATCGTATTTGGTAGGACGGCCAATCTTGGTTTCATCGGGCATAGGTGAATTGACTCGTTGACATGGCGAACCTGCCGCGCTCCACATAGGCAGGAACTGTTGTTACCCATTCATAATAGATGAGCACATTGTCGCCCACATGCTCGCCATCATCTTCCGGCGTGATTTCATAGGTGTAGATGCCGGTTGAAACGCGGGTGAGGCTGGCTTTGGCAATTGTTGTTTCAATGCCGTCACGGCCAAGCTTCCAGTGTAGCGTGATCGTGACGGGGTCCACGAGAGTCCCCGCGCTGTTTCGGATAGTCAGCTTCAGCGTGTTCGCGGAATTGGTGGCGAGTGACGGCATTAGACGACCGAGCCCTTTGCATTGGCGCTTGTGACACCGTGGCGGCCTTTGGCGGAAGTTGCAGAACCCTTCGCAGTTGCGCTGAGAACGCCTGCCCTTGCCTTTGCCGATGTGGCCGAACCTTTGGCAGTTGCCGTAGTAACGCCAGTTCTGGCCCTGAGCGGTGGTTCGGGCGGTGGAACGGCAATCGTGAAAGTGACATCGCCGGCCGTGAACGCGTAGCTGACTGCACCTACTGTGACCTTCTTGGCGTGTAGTAGGGATACAGCACTTGCCGTGAACGCGTAGGACGCGCCGCCAATGGCAACGACCTTGTTCGGCGTGTCGAGTGTGAAGGTTACATCTGCGGGCGTGAAAGCGAAGGCTGCTTCTCCTACAGCAACCTTCCATCCGTGTTTAAGCGTTACTGCCGAAGCCGTGAATGTATAACTGGCCCCGTCAATGGCTACGCTGTGGGCTGTACCCTGAGCAGCAAGTGCGCTGATCGCGGCCGCCGATATGGCATGGAAGCCAAGCATGGCTTTAAGCCTTCGGTATCTTCAGAAAATCCTCTATTGCCGTAACTCGCTCTGCAAGCGTCTTGCCCGGCTTGACGGCGCGCTTTCTGGCTTCGACCCAGGCGAGAATGTCCGGATGATCGTCAGGAATAGGCGGAGCGGTATAAAGTTTTCCGGCTCTGTCGAATTGAGCATTGGCGTAATGCCCGAGGAGTTTTCCGTTGGCGTCATATTGCGGATACCTCATCAGGCGAACCTTCCCCGGCTATCGATAAAGCCGTAGGTCGAAATATCAATATCTGTTTTGTTGCTGGTGGAGTCGTGTTCAATTGTCGAAGTGCTGCTGACCCGCAGCTCAAAATGCCCCGCCTGATCGTGTAATTCGTTCATCACAGGTTCGCCACCGGTGAGAGAGGCAATGCCGGTTGCTAGTGATGGAGTGACATTCCCTTCCACTATTTCCGAAAACACCGTGGTTGCGCTTCCATCAGAACCCGAAACTAAGCCGGCCGCTGCCGCTCTGAACCTCGCTATGCAGTTTGGGGGGGCGGTTAACGTAACCGCTGCAGCGGTTAATGTCGCTGTAAAAGATGCGTCGTTGACTTGCGTTGTCCAGGTGAAATAATCGTCAACTTGAGTGAATTGCAGGATAGCGCTTGAGGCGTTGTTTCGTATCCAGCCGATACGGCGCTGAACGGTGTAGCTCGTGGGCAGCGTGGCGCGGTTGGCTGTCGTGGTGAACATCACATCGACAACGCCAGTGTCGAGGCGCTTGATAAGATGAACCTCGTACCATGTGTCCGCCGCTTCAGCGCCTGTGTTCAATCCGCCTTGATCAGTTCCGACCGCCCATCCCGCATCAAGCCGCTTGGTGATTGCAGCGGTAAGTTTCATATCGTGCTGGCCGGTTTCGTCCCGGCATTCGCCAGCCGCAATCGTAATATCATTTGCGGTATCAGCCGCGTTGGAAAGTGTCAGGCCCCAGATATGGCCGCGCGGCAGAAGGCCCGTCGCCGGAATGGTGCAGAAAATCGTTCGTGTACCCGCGGCCCAATTGACAGCGGCATTGCTGTTGCTGGAGTCGATGATCGTGGTTCTGGCCAGCGTGTCGGGCGAGGCATCGGTCACCGTAGCGATGCCGACTTCCCAATCAGTACCGTTCGTTGCGCAGTAGTAGCAGGTGTTGCCGTTGCCTATTCCAGCAACAAAGGTGCGGAAGCCAGTCGATGCGCCTGCGAGATTGTAAGTGCCGGTGCCGGTCGTGGTCGATGTTTCCTGGACGCGATCAGCATACTTGAGAGCCACAGCACTACCTCATCAGACTCCCCAGAAGGGGCGGTTGCTATCTCACATCCCACATTGGCCGTTCGCCGCGGCCAAGCATCACGCGGCGATGCAAATTCCCGCAGGTGCAGATGAAGGTATAAATATCCGCCGCCAGCTCGCCAGATGGCGAGCGTTCCGCCGATGGACTGTGATAGGCAACGATGTCGTGGTTTTCAGGATGCCTGCAACAGGAACTGATTTTCTGGTTCTGCTCCAGCGCCTCGATGAACCTGAGTGGAATCTTGGCCGGACAGTCCGCAACCTTGACGCGCCTGCAGGCAAGCTTGTGCGTGCGATCTTCGGGCAGCGATCCGTCAGCGTTGAGCGGCATTATGCGAATGTCGCCAGGCTGACACCAAAATCCGCTGTCATCGTTTCACCCGTTGCAACCGTGAACGTCGAGCCGTAATCGTAATCCGTCATGAGTATGTCGGTCGTGGACGTGTCGTCATGAATGACGAAATAGCGGCCCGTGGTCGATCCACCCAAATTGCCGCCTGTCGCGGTCCAGACCACATCAACAGCAGTCATGGTGACGGTGCCGCCAGTTCGCGTGGCATCGTTCTGGATATCCTCGCCGCCCGTGGTGTAACCGTTGGAGCCGCCGATCTGGGTCCGGTCGGCTAATTAATCGTCGTTCGCGGCATCCATCGCATCGGTGCAAATGGCAATTTTAAACGTGTCGGTTGTCCCGAATACGTCAATTTCCTTGTTGACCAATGCCTTAATAAAATTGTCTGCTTTGACGGCCGCGACCATTTGCTAAATCCTCGTTAGTGACGGCACAAGCCGCCACTGATTGGTTTTACTGTCGGAAAAGGATTAAGCGTTGCCCGGATGGGGCGGGCTCAGACCCCGCTGATAGGTCGCGCTGGAGGGCGCGCAACCGAGGAAAGGAACGCCTCGGCCCAACCTTCAAATCCAAATGTATATCCGGTGCCATGTGCACGTGGCACCGGACCCAAACCGCTTCGGTGACGGGCCACTCCCGTCTCTCGAATATAGGGATCACCACAAATGCTGTGGATCGAACCTTACTATCGAATCCGCGACGGGCGCTTACAGCACGTTCGCGGACATTGGAGGATGTTGCCACATCACTCCAATCTAACCCCGCTTCGGCTTACGCTTGTCAGCTAGTCGAACGACTTTGTGAGACTTAACTCTACCTCCGGGCGGCTTGCGTAATTTGCCGCCCGGAGGCTTCGCCTTCTTAGATCGGGCCACGCTAGCGGCCACTTCCTCAACATCCGTTTCGATAAAGCGTTCCAGCGCCTCGCCAAACGGCATATCAAGAAACAGTTTATCATCGCACTTCTTGCGGGTCATGCTCGTATATAATTACCGGAATTGGGTGTGTTGTGAAACACAAAACCCGCGTTTGTGGCGCGGGCTGAGCGAGGTAATCCTATTAAGCCAGATCTCATACACCTACGGGGGGACGAGTGTCAAGAGCATATTTTACCGGAATTGTACACTTTAGGGCTTGACACCGATATATAGCGGCCTATATTCAATTCATCGGCAGGGGATTGGCCCCGCCAAACAGGGGGAGACCCGAAAATGACACCAATGGTTGAAAAAATCATCGAACGCGCGAAGCAGGCCGGCATCGAGGCCAGCTATTGGGAAAAGGGCGATAAGGCCCGGATTTATGCGAAGGTGCATCGCCGCGACGTGAAGGTTTTTCTCGAACTCGACGACGCCGATGCTTCCGGCGCCGGTCTGAAAATCTTCATCGACGGCTGCGGTCAACATCCAAATTGGTACGCTTCGCAGCGCGCCGAGCTGCAAGAAGACTTCAAGCCGATTTTCCTGGCATACGTCTTTGAGCGCTACGCCGAGGCGCAGCCGGAAGGCGATCCGGTCGACCGTAAATTTGTCG
>Ga0187893_10009992_pt1 | contig 14360 bp, 8 predicted proteins | sample MA1701074metaG_FD_139574 | JGI IMG/M metagenome (GOLD analysis project Ga0187893, IMG submission 139574) | White microbial mat communities from a basaltic lava cave in the Kipuka Kanohina Cave System on the Island of Hawaii, USA - MA170107-4 metaG ...
CCCCGGACCTGCGCTAAAATCCACGCTACAAAACTACAAGCAAGTACGGAGGCCCCTAATGAAACCTCGAGCGACAACAATTCACATTGTCATAGGTTTGTGCTGGCTAGCCGCGCAAGTCGTCGTGTCGCATGCTCAGGCGACCAACCCGCCCTATCTCGGCCAGTTCCCTTCGCCCGCCCGCGTGAAGGCTGAAATCAAAGGCGCCGACGCGATGGACACAGCGGCGCGCCAGGTGGGCGCGTTCTGGCAGCTTCAGGAGATCATCAAGACGCTCTCTGGACTGCGCTGGACGCGCGGCCAGTTGACCCCTGACGAGGGGCGGGTTATCGGCCAGTATCGCTTGGGCTACGACGAGGCGGGGAAACCCTACGCGTCCTTCCCGGAGAAGTCGAAGTGGTTCAACGCATACAGCTTTTACGAAGTGGACGAAGGGTTCCGCGAAGAGCTGTTCAAGATGCTTCTCTCGCCTGCGGTGCGCGAACAGTTCTTCCGGGTCAAGGGCGAGACGAAAGCGATCGTTGATCAGGGAAAGGCGGCGAGGGCTCAGGCGCTGAAAGAGGAGCAGCAACAACAGGAGGGACAGTTCAAGCAGCCCGAATGGAAGCGCAAGCTGGCCCGGTGCATCGCTTCGGGGCGAAGCGAGAGCCAGTGCTTCTCGGAGCAGCTCGGGGGCGAGGTCGATGCCTTTCTCTCCCCTCGACTCGGCCTGAACCTGCAGCGGCCCGCGGGTCTCATCATGAACGGCGTCTACGCGGCACCGGGCGGCCTCATGGTCGCGTTCGGGCCGCGCGGCGCTCACGTAACCTGCAAGGCAGTCTCAGCCTCGGCCAACTACGCCGTGCGGCATGAGGGCGGCCAGGTTCAAATCAGACTCCTTGACGACGCCGACGAGTGGCAGGGGCAGCGTGTCGCCTTACCCGTCAGACCCGACGGAAGGCTTTCGGGCGCGGGAGTGCTCAAAGTGACCGGGCAAGTCGTGGTCGGGCATAAGAAAGAGTGGGTGACGGAGCAGAGAAAAATCTCGGAATTTGAGGCATCACTCAAGTTCAACGTGGAGAAAGATGCGGCGGGGAATCTATACGTCAAGGAGCAGGTGTTGCAGGATGTCCCCATCTACGCGCCGAAGACCGAGCAATGCGCGCTCGGCGTACTCGCGCCGACGAACGCCGCGACGGGGCCGATGGTGCTCGCCTCGATTTTCGGAGGCACAGACGACGCGCCCGCGAAGATGCCCGCGCCGGGCCTTCGCATGACGGGTACATACAAAGGCACTACCGGCTTCGAGGTCGAGTTCCACCTGGACTCCGCCGTCCTCGGTTGCCGTGAGGCCGTCGTCGCGCGCGACTACAGCGTAACGGCGAGCGCCGGCCGCGTGACGGTTAACATCAAGAACGGTGATGCGCCCCTCGCGGTGGAACTCAGGCGCGACGGAGAGCTGGCCGGCGACGGGCAGGTGCAGATCAACGGACGCGTCATGATCGGCTCGAACCAGCGGGTTGATGAGAATACTCGATTGGTCAGCCACGATCCTGTCTTCCAGCCGATAAGTGATACCTGCAGCGTCGGCGTGCTCAGGCCCTCGTCCGGAGCGGCCGGCGCGGGCGCTGTGGCCGGAACCGACGTCGCGCCAACGCCGCCGGGTCAGCCCGCACCTGCCGCAACCGCGACGCAGGGGAAAGCCCCGGCCCCGGCGAAGGCCGTCCTGACGGTCACGAGCGCGTTCGCGGCTCAAACGGGAGCCGCCAACCCCCTCGCCAGCAAGCCGCTTGTGTTGTTCCGGGAGAGCTTCGGGGAGTTCCTGAAAAGGAAGGGCATGTTTAAAGGCCCGCCGGGATCGCCCGCGAAGATACCGCCTCTCGGCGTTTGGGCCTACGCCTGTCAGACGGGGTCGCCGGCTTGCAAACAGGCGCTCTACGAGATGCAGCCACTCTCGGCGGGCGAGGTCAAGACGGACGCCGCTGGCCGCGGGGTTTTGCCCGCCGTGCAGCCCGGGACTTATTACCTGTTCGCTCTGGCCCCGCATAACGGGCGGCTCCTCGTCTGGGATCTGAGAGTTGACATCAAGCCGGGCGCGAACTCGGTGGCGCTCGACCCGCGCAACAGCGCGCCGCTCAATTGATGCGTCCCAGCAGTCGCGCTGGGAGCGCGGGATCGAACAGCATGCGTCACAATATAGGTCAAATGCCTCAACCGGTAAATTGACCCGGGGGTAAAGTCCGAGAGGAGAAAACAGATGCGAACACGGATCCAATTACATCGATCTTCGGCCGTGCTGATTTTGGCTTTCTTTGTCTTAATGTGTGACGGCGGGGACGTCAAGGCACAAACGGACTCCTCTTGCAGCAGAGAGGGCAGTTCCCGCTCAGCTCAGACCACGCAAGCCGCCAAGCTTACTCTTATTAATCAAACCCAGGAAACGCTCACAGGATATTGGCTGGACTTTGAGGGGAAACGGCAAAAATGGTTTGACCTTGCTACCGGACAAGCGTTGGAGCTATCAACATTCGTCGGACATCTCTGGTTAGTTACTAAAGCAAACGGACAATGCCTGGCTATTTATTCCGCGCCCGGAAACTTCCGTGTAGGCAAGCCTCAAAGCCCGGTCTTTTCGGGCAATAAACCGCCGTCCGACGTTGCCGCGAAGAGCCCTGCGACCGACAGGCCTCCGACAAATGCAACTGCCGACCAGTACTACGACCTTGGCAAGAAGCACTGGGAAAGAGGCGGCTATGATAGGGCGAACGAGTTGTTTAAAAAGGCGATCGCCCTGAAATCGTCGCTGGCTAAGGACGTGAGTGAACACTACTTTTTCGAGGGCTTCTTTTGGGCCGGTGAAGAGAATTATGAGAGAGCTCTTTTTTACTACAGACCGGCATTGCAATTAAGGCCGGATTGGGTTCGCGCACATATCTTCGCGGGCTACGCATACGACAAGCTGAAGCGGTATCCAGAAGCGGTCGCCTCGTATCGAAAGGCTATTGAACTAAGGCCCGATGTCCAAGAGCCAAAGATGAATCTAAATGCCGCGGCACACCACGCCCTCGGTCTTACCTATCTCGCGATGGGTCAACGCGCCTTGGCCCAGGAAGTCCACCGCGCACTGCTGGCTATCGACAAAACAAAAGCGGGGGAGCTCTTGGCTGAGATAAACAAGGTGCCCGCCGCAGCATCGACCGGCAAGCCGGCGAACGCTCCAGCAAACAACCCGACAAGCGCCAGCGCGGAGGCTTATTTCGCTCAGGCAGAAAAATACCTTGAGGCGAAAGACTATGCGAACGCGGTTGAAGCGTACAATAAGGCAATCAGCCTTAAACCCTCGGCATCGGCAAATCTTGGTCTAGGGGTTAGTTATTTTCACCTTAAACGATTTCAAGAAGGATTGGCGGCACTTTCGAAGGCGTATCGTCAGGCACCAAAAAACGATCCAAGCCTGTATGTTATTCATTACTGGATTGGCAAGACCTATATCGCTATCCAAGCGGATCAGATCCGAAGAAACATTATTACGGAAGAAGACCCTCTTGAAATGGCTGCCGGAGCTTTCGAGGAAGCGCTTCGTCTAAAACCGGATCACATCGAGTCGAAATTTGAGTTGGGGTTTGTCTACCTCGTAACGGGAGAATTTGAGGAGGCAGTGAAAGCCCTTAATACTGTGATCCGCTTACGGCCGAAAGACGCTGAAGCTCACTATTATCTAGGGCTTGCTTATATGCGATTAGGCAAGAAAAACGAAGCCCTTCAGGTTTACAGAAAGCTCCTGACATTGGACCAAGAGTGGGCGCAAAAGCTTTACGCGGAAATCAACAAGCCAAAGTAGCGTTCGTCAGCGGGAATAACTCGATTCCGTTGCCAGATGACGGGCATCGCCTCTGGATACCAATACTCTCTCCAGCCACAGATTTTCCTGAATGCTATTCGCGCGAGGGCGTTGTTGAGGTTTTTAAAATCCACAGAATCCAGATGCGTCTTGATTGATGTTCGCTAAGGGCTGGAATACAATTTGGATACGGAAGTTACGATCAGCATTCCAGAGGACGTAGCGAAGATAATTGCGGCTGACAGAGCTGATCTTGAGCGGCAGGTTCTTGAGGCGACGGCATTGGAAGAATATCGGTCGGGCAAGCTGTCGCATGGCCAGGTCGGGAAGATGCTTGGAATCAACCGATTTCAGGTTGACGCATTCTTGAAAAAACACAATGTCCCGTTGAATTATACTTTGCATGACCTTGAGGAAGATCGTCGGACGCTTGATGAACTCGCACTCAAATGATCGTCATTTCCGACACTTCGCCGCTCAATTACCTCATCCTTGTCGGCCACGCTGAACTTTTGCCACGCTTGTTCGGAGAGGTCTTGATTCCGCAAATAGTGCTTGACGAGCTTGGAGGCTCCGGAGCTCCGTCAGAGATCCTTGACTGGCTCAGTTCCATTCCCGAATGGTTAAAAATAAAAGAGGCCAAGTCAGCGGCTACGATCGATCTAACCCATCTCGATCCCGGTGAACGCGATGCGATATTGCTCGCGAAAGAAGTGTCGGCCGACCTCGTACTGCTTGACGACCGTCGAGCACGTATCGCTGCAAAGCAGCTTGGACTTTCGATTACTGGAACAATCGGAATCTTGGACAAGGCTGCGCGTGCAGGATTGATCAATGTGCGTGAAGTTGTCAAAAAGCTGACAGAGACGGACTTCTACATTAGCGGGAACTCATACAAGATTTGCTTCACAATCAATCGAACTAGCTCGTATGCTTCAGATTGACCCTATTCATTACGCGATCGAGCCACAGATTCGTCAGCTTCTCCTGGACGCTGTTTGCACGCAGGCGGTCGTTGAGGTTTTTGAAATCTACGAAGTCGAGATGCTGGTCCTGGTTGAAGCAAGAGAAGACGAAAAATTCTTCGCCGGTGTGCGGGTTGACGTGACGTTGCAGGCACTGGGCGCAGACCTCCTTCATCATGCACTGCATCGGGCTGTTGATCGAGCCGATGGCGACGTGATCTGGTTTTAAATACGGCTTGAGTTTTGTGTGGCGTGCCTCGCGGACGCCGTTCATCATTCGGTCGGAGCCGATGGCGATGATGCGGTCGACGTCCTTTAGCGAAAAGCGCGTCTGGCCGAATATGCCTTCCGCGTAAGCATTCATCGCCTGCACTATGTTGCCGCGAAAGTGCGAATCCTGCGGTCGCATCGGGCGGATCGCATCGCCCGAATCGGTCGACCACACGACCTGGTCGGTCGCCTTTTCGATCTCCTCGCGTTTGAAAAGGTCGTCGCTCTTTTTATAACCGGCAAAGTAAACGACGTGATTGTTCTTCGCTTTCATCGCGCGGGCGATGGAGAAGAGCACCGCGTTGCCGAGACCGCCGCCGGCGAGCAGCACGGTTTCGTTTTCGGGAATTTCAGTCGGCGTTCCGGTTGGGCCCATCACAAGAACTTCCTCGCCTTCTTTTAATAAAGAACACAGCCGCGACGACGTCCCCATTTCGAGAACGATCATCGAAAGGAAACCTTTCTCTTCATCGACCCAAGCGCCGGTCAGCGCAAGGCCTTCCATCAGCAGCCGCACGCCATCGACGACCGGAGCGGAAGTTTCGAAATTCTGCAGACGGTAGAATTGGCCGGGCTCGAATTTGCGCGCCTGCAGCGGAGCTTTTACGATTACATCGACGATCGTAGGCGTCAGACGTTCGACGCGCACAACATATGCGCGAAGCTGTTCGTCGAGCGTGGCCTCGAGCTTGTCGAAGATCGCATCCCGTTCAGCCTGCGGGAGCGAGCCGCTCGTGCCGAGCTCTTTATCGAAAAGCTCTACCACTTTCGAATAACCGTGCTTCGCCGACGCCATCGCTTTGACCACATTGCCGGCATATTGCGGATGGTTGTCGCCGTAGTAGGAAATAAATTTTCCTTCGTGCTCGTATGAAGTGAAGAAACCGGTTTCGTTTTTCTCGGCAGGCACAGCGTGAAAACTTCCGTCGCCGTTCTTCGTTAGACGATACGGCTGGAAAAACTGCCGCCATTCGTCAAGCTGGAATGTGCCGGGCTTTTCCTTTTCGTAGATCACGTTCGGCGAAGTGCCCGCCGCAACGCAGACGGTTCGCGCGGGGAACTGGTGCATCTCGCCGGTGTTTTCGAATTTGCCGGTCTCCGCAATATAGTCGAGCCGCTCGAATTTTATCGCCTTAACGGCGCCGAATTCGTCCGGCACTGCCTCGGCCGGGTTCATGCACTCGACGAAATCGATGCCTTCTTCAAGCGCCTTTTGAACTTCTTCGTGATTCAGTCGATACGCCGGTGAATCCTGCAGTCGCTTGCGGTAAATCAGCGACACGCCGCCCCAGCCGCGAACCAGCGGCACAAAATTCGGCTCTTCACCGGCGCGTTTTGCACGCTCGCGCTCATTTCTTATCGCTTGTCCGTGCTGCAAGAATTCTTTTAGTGTCGCGAACTCCTCTTCGTCAAATTTTGCGTAAACTTTTTCCTGTCCGAATTCGGCCGCGATCGTCTCAAATTTGTCCAGCATCTTCTCGACCTGCACCGGATAGTAAGCGAAGAGCTCGGTCGCAGTGTCGATACCGGTCAGCCCGCCGCCAATGACGACCGCGGGAAGCCGCACCTGCAAATTGGAAAGCGTGTCTTTTTTGAACGCGCCCGTCAGCTGCAGCGCCATCAGAAAATCCGACGCCTGGCGGATGCCGCGGATCAGGTTGTTTTTCATCGGCACGATCGTCGGCCGGCCCGCTCCGGTTGCGATCGCGATGTGATCGAAGCCGAATTTCCAGGCGTCGTCTATCGTCAGCGTCCCGCCGAAACGCACGCCGCCGTAGGCGCGAAAACGTTTTCGTCGCGAGAGGATCAGTTGGATCATCGTGAGAAAATTCTTGTCCCAGCGGACAGTGATGCCGTATTCCGAAACGCCGCCGAATCCTGAAAGAATGCGTTCGTCAAGCTGCTCGGTTATCTCGCTGATATTTTTGATCGGCTTGGGACATGTCGGAACCCGCTGCGTAACCGCCGGGCCGGTCTTTCCCGTGTCATCCGAGTCTGCAAAGAACTGGCCGCCCGCTGACGCAGGCGGTTCCGACATACCAGTCCATTCCGCCGGCAGCGGTTCGATCTTCAGGCCGTCGATGCCGACAACGCCAAAGCCTTCGTTCAACAGATATTGCGCGAGCGTGTAACCCGCGGGACCCAGGCCAACCACCAAAATATTTTTTCCGTTGTACGGCAACGCGTAGGGCCGCTTGGCATTCAGCGGATTCCAGCGCGTGAGCAGATTGTAGATTTCAAAACCGTAGGGCAGCTTCAACACATCGGTCAGCGTCGCGGTTTCGGCGAGCGGGATGTTGACCGGCTCCTGTTTCTGGAAAATGCAGCCCTTCATGCAATCGTTGCAGATGCGGTGACCGGTGCCGGCGCACATCGGGTTGTCGATCGCGACCAATGCCAGCGACGCAATCGGGTCGCCCTGCCTCTTGAGCAAGTGCATCTCCGAAATTTTTTCATCTAGCGGACAGCCTTCGGTTTTTATGCCGAGCGGATTGCGTTTTACCGAGCCGTCTTTTTCATGCAGACCGGTCGAGCACGAATCCTTATCACGCTCGTGACAGATCAAACAATAATCGACCTCGTAAAGCGCGTCGCGCATGGTGCCGCGGTCATCGGTCAGCGTAAATCCGTCGCGCCGGCGAAGCTCGCTCGCGCGCCCGCGCATCACGTTCGACGGAACGCCGGCTTCCAGCCGGCCGTTCTCCCCTTGCCGGCTCCCAGCCGGCGTTCCGCGGATCAGATGAACAAGATTTTGATAATCGAGCGCGTGCGGTACTTTAAACGCCTTCCAGCGCTTTTCCCTTTTATAAAACTCGATGGCAGACCACGCCTCTATGATTCCGAGCGCGGCCTTCACCGTCAGCAGATCGCCCGTCGCGTCGGCTTTCAAAACAAAATCGGAAAAGACCTTTCCGAATAGCGCGTCTTTAAATTTTTCGTAAACTTCGTTGATGCTGTTGACTGTCTTTTTTGTGCGCTCTGAGATTTGAGCGCCCAGATCGCTACTACTCCCGGTTCTGACAAGTTCTTCGTCCGCATCGATAAGCCGCGACGCGACGGTCGCGATTGCAAGCTCCTCATCGACGACGAGCGTGTCATCGAACGCGTAGCTGCGCAGATCGGTCATCGCTCGGTTCAGCGACATCCGGTCAAGCTGTTTCGTGTCTTCCGGCTTGTATTTTTTCGTCGCAACACGCTGGGCGAAGAATTTGTATTTCCAGATCGGCTCGTTGGAAATGATTTCGTGCTCTATTTCCGCTCGTTCCGTTTCGATACGAAACAACCGACCTATGAAATCCGACAAAAATGGGGCCGCGTCAGTCAGAAGCTGCGATTCCGGCCTTTTTTCAAGACCTTCGCCCTTCGCGGCGATATACTTATTTAATGCCTCGCCGAGCACCGGCTCTTTCGAAGCGACCTCGGCGTAAAAAATGTCGGCTAATTCTTTAAGCCGAACGGCATCATAGAGGTCGGAATATTTAAAACCGGGAATGCCCAGCTCGAAATCTAAGCCCCCGGCCCGTTCGTTTGCGGAAAACGCGGTCATAAAAGCACGTTTTTACAGTATTCTGTAGAATAGTGCAATTAATCAGTATAACATTCACGTTTTCGGTGAAACAAAACAGGCTGGATGAAGACAACGGCATCGTGACATCTCATTCGCTGGATATTTAAGTGAAAATTAGCGTGGAGTATGATATAAAACAGTTTTGCCCTTAAGTTTATGGGCAGAATAGGTTTTCGGTAATTTTTTCGAAGTATGGAACAAGAACAGCGGCTAACGCCCTTGCCCAGGAGCGCCGAGATTCGCAGGGCGACGATGGAGTACACAGGCGGCTACATGAATGCCCACGGCGACGAGGTCGTGGAAGGGCGTCGTACCATTCAGCAATATTTCAACGTCATCTACAAGCGGCTGCCGCTTATTCTTGCATTGACGCTTCTTGTTACGGCGGCTGCGGCGTTCTATATGTTTCGCCAGCCTTCGAATTTCCAAGCCACCACGGAACTGATAATCGAGCCGCGAAAACCGAAGGTCACGTCGAAGGATTCGATCAATATTAATCTCGGCAACGACGTGAATTACTTTACCACGCAGCTCGAACTGCTCCGCAATCCAGAGCTAATGAGAAATGTTGTGATCTCGCTCGGGCTATACAAGGACAAAAATCTTTTCAACGGACAGGAACGCGGTTTCCTGGCAGGCATCAGGTCGATGTTTTCGCGCCCGAAATCTGCAACGGAAGAGCAGAATGCATTGCCTGTAATCTCCGAAAATACGGTCGCGACCGAAAGAACCGCTAACGTCACACTGACGCCGGAAGAAGAGGCTCGCGTAAATCAATACGCCGCCGTGCTTATTGACGGATTGACGATCGAGCCGCTTGAACGCACAAATCTCGTCCACGTAAATGTCCGCAGCACAAATCCGATGCTTGCGGCAAAGGTGGCCGACACGGTCGCCGAGACGTTTCAGATTGAAGATGCGGACCGCGAAATGCAGGGCGAGAAACAGGCGATCGAAGATCTTGACAGATCCATCAACCAGCTTAGGGAGACCATCGCGCAGCAGGAATCGGAACTGATGGGTCAAATGCGATCGAGCAATCTTCCGTTGCAGGAAAAGGGAGATGAGCTTTCTGCGTCACGTTTAGGGTCGCTTAGCGATACCTTCCTCAAGGCGATGGATTCGCGGCGTCAGCTCGAAACCCAGTACAATGCCGCGCTCGCCGCCGATAAGCGCGGAGAAGGAATGAATTTGCCCGTTCTTTACAGTAATCCGATCTTTCAGGACACAATGCGCCTGAACACCGAGCGAAAGGCCAAATTGCAGGACCAAATTCGCGACATCGAAAAGCAGATCCAGCAGACCGAGGTGGAAAGACAGGAACTGCTGGTCAAATACACCCCCGAGTACGCTCCAGTCAGGCAGAAGGAAGAAAAGATCGCAACGCTGAAGGCAACGAAGGAAAAAACTGAGAAGGAAGTTTCCCAGATCATTGAAACCGACCAGAAAGAGATCGAGAAGGACGCAGTTTCCGGCGCCATCGTATCCCTAAAATCTCAGCTCGACGCCGCGCGAAAACAGGAATCGCAGGCACAGGCCGCCTACGAACAGGAGGCCGCGATAGCCAACGTCCAGGGTCAGGCGCAAACCCGGATGACCACGCTCAAACGCGATCTCGAAAGCGGACGCCTGCTTTTGGACACATATACGGCGCGGCAAAAAGAGCAGGAGCTTTCTCTGGCGAGCGGCCGCCCGGACAACATAAAAATCGCGGCGAACGCGATGACGCCGACGGAACCGGTCGGACCGCAGCGCGGCCGCAATATTTTCATCGCGTTTTTATTTTCCTTAGCGGCAGGTATCGGTCTTGCGTTTTTAATGGACTATCTCGACGATTCGGTCCGAACGTCTGAAGACATCGGCCGTCACTTGGGCTTGCCGACACTTGCCTTGATACCCCATCACGGCATCGCGGAACGAAGGAAGCTGTTGCCCGCAGCAAACGGAAACGGCTCTACGGCGGCGGCACTTATTACGCTCGAAGAGCGCAATTCGCCGATGGCCGAAGCTTATCGCCACCTGCGCACTTCGCTTTTATTCTCGTCCGCCGGTAAGCCGCCGCAGTCGATATTGATAACATCGTCGCAGCCATCCGAAGGCAAGACGACGACGGCGATCAACGCGGCGATAACGCTCGCTCAGTCGGATGTGGATGTCGTCGTTGTGGATTGCGATCTCCGCCGCCCGCGCGTTCACAGCTATTTCGAACTGGACAACACGCAGGGGTTGACGAATTATCTTTCCGGCGAACGCAATACCGAGAATCTGATTAAAAGCTCACGCGACCTGCCGCGGCTAAAAGTGATAACCAGCGGCCCGATACCGCCGAACCCGGCCGAGCTTCTCAGCTCGAACGAGATGAAAAATTTGCTGCAGTTCCTTCGCGGCAAATACAAGCACATTATCATCGATTCGCCGCCGGCAATTTCGTTCACCGACGCCGCTATCCTCGCAACGCTGGTTGACGGCGTCGTGCTCGTCGCCATGGCTGGAAAAAGCTCTGTCCACCTGATGCGACGGTTCAAGACGCGGCTCGCTAACATCGGCGCCCGCATTTACGGCGTGGTGCTCAACGGCATCAAGTCAGGCTCGATGGAGTACGAATATTACGGCTCAGGCTACTATGACTATTACCGCAAAGCCGCCCAAGACACATCCACGCCGATGATGAAAACAAACGGCAGCTCGCAAAAAGAATTTCGGAGCTAGCGAATTTTCCGTTACTTCAAACTTACGTTAAATAGTCGGAAAGCGCCGCCTGCAAATCCCTCAGCGGCATGAGACTCAATTCACGATCTCGCACGCTAGAGAGTCGCGAATTTGCCGGTCGAGAGGCGGGCCGCTGCAGGCTGTTTTTGGAAACAGGCTGAATCAACGCGGGGTCAAAACCGCAAATTTCGGCGAGAGCGCGGGCGAATTCGTAATAGCTCGCCCCCGGCCCACCGTTCGTGACGTGAAAAACGCCATCGGCTTTCAGCGCGGCAAGCTCGCGCATTCGCATCGCCAGATCATTAGCATAGGTCGGCGTACCGTACGAATCTTCGATCGCCGTGATCTGTTTGCTTTGTTTTAAAAGCTCGCCAACCTTGCTCAAAAAATTCGTTCCTCCGTGCCCGTATATCCAACCCGAACGAATGACAATCGCTTTTTCATTCGCGCTCAAGACACGCTGCTCGCCTTCAAGTTTCGATTTCGCATAAACGCCGAGCGGATTCGGAGCGTCGTCTTCCGTGTAGAATCCTTTCTTCTCTCCGTCGAACACATAATCGGTCGAGATCGTCACCAAGATAGCGCCGAATTCCTTCGCCGCGAACGAAAGATTCTCGGGGCCTTTTACGTTCGCCGCATAGCACTTCTCGACGTTTGTCTCGGCACCGTCAACGTTCGTGTACGCCGCGCAATTCAGCACGATCTCCGGCCGTTCACGCTCGAAAGCGGCGATAACCTTCTCATATTTCGCAATATCCAAATCGGCGTGTGCCAGCGCAATAACGTCGTCGCTCTTAGAAATGCAGTGATTCTTCGCCGCGCGTGCTAACATCCCATTTGCACCGGTTATGAGTATTCGCATATTAACGACGCGACCCGCACGGCATTTAACTTATCGGATTCAAGCGAGGCTCGTTTTCGAAGCGTCGAGCCGTGACTCGTACATCGCCTTGTAGTATTGCTTATACTTGCCGCTGAGGATGTGATCGACCCATGCCTGATTTGATTGGTACCAATCGATGGTCGTCTGCAGCCCGTCTTTCCACGTGACGACGGGCTTCCATTCGAGCTCCGTTTCCACTTTTGTAGGGTCAATGGCGTAGCGGCGGTCGTGGCCGGGACGATCCTCGACAAAACGGATCAAGCCGTGTGGCTTTCCCAGCGCGTCGAGCAAAGATTTCACGACATCAATGTTCTCCCGCTCGTTTCTTGAGCCTATGTTATAAACCTCGCCCGCTTTTCCTTTTTCGTAAACCTGCCAGACGGCGCGACAATGATCGTCAACGAATATCCAGTCACGCACATTCCGCCCGTCGCCGTAAACCGGCAGCGGTTCGTCGCGCGCGGCGTTTGCGATCATCAGCGGTATCAGCTTTTCGGGAAACTGCCGCGGACCGTAGTTGTTGCCGCACCGCGTGATCACGGTGTCCATTCCAAAAGTTTCGCGCGCCGCGCGGACGACGAGCTCGGCAGCCGCCTTCGACGCGGCATAAGGCGAGTTCGGCCGCAGGGGTGATTCCTCAGTGAAATATTCGTCCGAGTCGTCTGCCAAAGTGCCCATCACCTCGTCCGTCGAGATCTGCACAAAACGCCGCACGCCTTTGGCGCGCGCCGCGTCAAGCAAGACCTGGGTGCCGATCACATTCGTTTCCAGAAACTCATTCGCCGAAGCAATGCTCCGATCTACGTGCGATTCCGCCGCGAAATTAAAAACCGCATCGCACTCTTCAGGCATCGCCACGTCCACCGCATCGCGGTCGCAAATATCGCCCTTCACAAACTCATGCCGCGTTTCGTCAATTCCATTCAAATTCTCAAGGCTTCCCGCATAAGTCAGCGAGTCGAAATTCGCAACATGCGCGTCCGGCTGCTCACGCACCACCATCCGCACAAACGCCGACCCAATAAAACCCGCACCGCCCGTAACAAATATCTTCCGCATAAAACCAATATTCTAATGGAACCGAAGAACCCGTGCCAATCTCAGAACCGGGGAGCAGTAGCGACCGGCGTTTTTCCCGACCGAGAGGCGCTCGATCATGTCGAGCAGGTCGGCAATGGCGTTTTCACCGCGTTTTGTTGGAAGTCGACGATCTTGCCGGGCATCGAGACACCGCAGGCTCCCGGTAATTATTCGAACCAGGCGGTTTCGACGGATTGGCGCCATTTTTCGAGCATCGGTTTGTCGAGGGAGAGGACGCCGTCACGGGTGACGCTCTGGGGTGCGGGGACGAATTTGGCGAGGGCGTCGTAAACGGCGGGACGGTCTGTGGCAGAGACGCGGGAGAGGAGATGCCAGAGCGTGATGATGTCGTACAGGTCGGCTTCGGCGAGGATGGCGTTTACGGCACGGCTGCCGCCATTGCCGAAATCGAAGCTGCGAATAGCGCGCATCATTTCCGGCGTCGCTTCGCTGGAGAATGGCGTGCCAAGTCCCTTGCCTTTCATCGTCAGGCACGACGCGCCGGCGGGAACGATCGATTCTCGGCCGCCGCGTTCGAGGGCGACAAAGCCGCTGGTGACGTTGAGCTTGCTGTTGCCCTCCTTATCGACTTCGAGCGTGTATTCGCAACCGAGATCGACCGCAACGGCCGACGGCGTATCGACGATAAAAAGGCGCGGCGGCGCTAAAATTTTCGCGTGGATGCCGCCGCGTTCGAGCGATAGCCGATGCTGCGTGTCACTGGTGCCGACAAGTTTTACGCGAGAGTTTGGCGCGATCTCGACATTGCCGATCTCGGCGACTTCGATACGTGCACGCGAGCCTGCATCGGTTTCGAGGTAGTCGCCGACCTCGAGTTTCGAGCCTCCCGCCGCATCGCCGACCTGAGGCGTTCCAGCGATGGTCTCGACCGCCCAAAACGTTTTGCCGGCAGTTTCGACCTGAACAGTATTCGCATTGACTGGCGCTTGTCCGTTCGTATTTGTGCCGTTTATGTTCGTCGGCTGTGTCGTTTCGGTCGAAGTGATCGGCACCTGCCCCGAATCGGAAATTATTGTCTCTTGATTTGCTGCCACGTTCCGTTCG
>Ga0187893_10009993_pt1 | contig 14360 bp, 13 predicted proteins | sample MA1701074metaG_FD_139574 | JGI IMG/M metagenome (GOLD analysis project Ga0187893, IMG submission 139574) | White microbial mat communities from a basaltic lava cave in the Kipuka Kanohina Cave System on the Island of Hawaii, USA - MA170107-4 metaG ...
AGCGCTCGCGCAGGGCCCGATATTCGGGTTGGGAACGTCCAGCCTGACGCATGAACCAGACCGGCGTGCAGTCGGTGGGCTGGCCGCGGGCAGCCAGCAGGAACCGGTCGGTCAACGATTCACCGGCGCGCTTCGGCGGCCACCGGCGCCCCGAGCAGGGCCAGCGCCTCCGCGAGCGGACGATGCACGCCGACGAGAATAGGGGTATCACGCAGGGTGAATCGCCGTCCCTCTGTGGCGCGCAGCGCGTGCACGAGATCCTGAAATGCGGTAAGATCGTCGGTTTCGTAGGCCACGATGAACTCCTGATCGTCCAATCCAAACGAATAGGCCAGCAACTGGCGCACCATGGGATATCGATGACCGATCTTGATGTGCTCGTTCATCATGCGCTGGCGGTCCTCACGGCCGGTCAGATACCACTCGCTGGTTTTGACGAATGGGTAGACGATCAGATAAGCAGCCCGCTCGCCGGTGAACATCGCCCGCTCCTGCGGGGTCGCCTTCTGCACGTACTGTGAGGCGCGGACGAGGCCGATCATCGCGTGTGTCACGGTCAGATGGCGGCCGAGACCTGCCCGAAGCAGTCCCGCGGCTGTCTCTTCGACCGCGTTGATCGACGGGCCCAAACGCCAAAAGAGGAGGTCGGCGTCGGCGCGAAGTCCTACCATGGAATAGGTATGGCTGTGGACACAATCGCCGGCCGCGCGCGCCGCTTCAAGGAAGACAGAGGCGTCTTCCCTACGGGCCTCGTCGGGGAACCGGCGCCAGGCAGGATCCAGCCGCAGTGCAAGGACGTGGACGGTGTTCCATGATGCCTCGGTCATGTTGCCTCCTCACCCAGCCACCGCGCGGCATCGGCCGCGGCGTAGGTAATGATCACATCGGCGCCGGCACGCTTGATCGCGGTCAGCACTTCCATGGTGGCACGTCGCTCGTCCAGCCATCCAGCCGCGACCGCGGCTTTGACCATCGCGTATTCACCGCTGACCCAGTAGGCGGCCAGGGGCAAGGTGACCGCGGCTCGCGCCGCGGAAATGACATCCAGGTAGGTCAGGGCCGGCTTGACCATGACGATATCAGCGCCCTCGCCGACATCGAGGGCAATTTCTCGAAGCGCCTCCCGCACGTTGGGAGGGTCCATCTGATACGATCGCCGGTCGCCAAACTGCGGCGCGGAGCCCGAGGCGTCCCTGAAGGGACCGTAAAAACTCGACGCATACTTCGCGGAATATGCCATGATCGCGGTTTCGTCGAACCTCGAGGCATCGAGCGCGTCCCTGATCGCGCCCACCTGTCCATCCATCATCGCGCTGGGCGCCACGACGTCGGCGCCGGCAGCGACGTGCGAGACGGCCGTCGTTGCCAGCAGCTCCAGCGACGCGTCGTTGTCGATGCGTCCGTCGGTGACCACACCGCAGTGCCCATGATCGGTGTAGGCGCATAGACACACGTCGGTCATCACAACCATCGACGGATGCCACCGGCGCACCATCCGCACGGCGTCCTGAACGATGCCATCGTCGGCGTAAGCTCCCGACGCCTCGGGATCTTTGCGTTCCGGAATCCCGAATAGCAGCACGGCCTGAATGCCCAGCGCCTGCAGGTCGTCAATCTCGCGACCAAGCTCGTCAGGCGAGAAGCGCATCTGTCCGGGCAGCGTGGGAATGGGCTCGCGGATGCCCCGGCCGCTACGGACGAAGAGCGGCGCCACGAAGCCACCCGGGTCCAGCCGCGTCTCCCGTACGAGATTCCGCAGCGCACCCGACCGGCGCAGCCGGCGGGGACGCCGAAGCAGACTATCGCGCAGCGCGACCTTGGGCATGAGAGGCTCCTCTCCAGGGTGCGGCCAGCAATGCCTTGATCAATCCATCCGTGGTGTGCTCTTCCGCGACGATCTGTGGCAAGAGCCCTGCCTGCACCGCGGCCGCGGCACACACCGGGCCGATGCACGCGATGGTCATCGCCTGGAGAGGCCCGCGGTCCTTGAGCAGCCGCACCAGGCCCTGCACAGTCGATGCGCTTGTAAACAGTACGGTGTCGATAGCGCGAGCGTTGATGAGCCGCTCGACCTGCGGTGGCAGCGGCCGCGGCGCCAACACAGTACCGTAGGCATCGACTTCGTCCACCGTCGCTCCGCGCGCGCGCAGTGCCGCGGCAAGAGCGGGCGGAGCGGCATCCGTGCGCGCAAGGAGAACCCGCCGGCCGGCAACGTCGGGCAATTCATCGGCGATCGACGCGGTCAGATAGCGCGACGGTATCATGTCCACACCGATCCCCGCAGTACGAAGCGCCGCCGCGGTCGCCGGTCCGATTGCAGCCCAGCGGACCGGCGCGGCCTGCAGATCGATGTGCAGCGCGCGCGCGCGCCCCAGGCAGGCGCGCGCGCCGTTGATGCTGGTGAGGATCACCCAGTCGTAACGCTGCACATTGCGAAGCGCTCGATCCAGCGGCCCGCCCGGCGCCGGGGGGACGATGCCAATGGTCGGTACGACAACCGCGCGCGCGCCTAGGCGCCGCAGTCGCTCGCAGAGATCCCGGCTTTGCGCGCGTGGACGCGTCACAAGGATGCGCCGGCCGCGAAGCGGCGGCGGAGTACCGCGGGCGGTCCCGCGCCCTGTCGTCGCCGACCGGCGTGCGCTCAACGCGTTGCTCCAGCCATCAGGCTGCGCGCGCCGTTCTGCAGCAAGGTGCTCGCCAGTGTTCGGCCGACCTCCGCGGCGTGGGCTGTCAAGCCGACGATGCAATCGCGCAGGATACGCGTACCATCCGGATCGAGCACGGCGCCGTTGAGCCGGAGCGTGTCACGGTCGGCGGCGCCCAGCGCGCCGATCGCGCTCTGACAGTCGCCACCGAGGGCGGCGACAAAGGCGCGTTCTGCCTCGACCTCTGCCCGAGTGCGGTGGTGGTCGATGGCCGCAAGGGTCGCCGCAAGGGATCCCGCAGCGGATCTTGCCTGCACGGCGATCGCACCCTGTCCCGCCTCCGGAAGCATCACGGCGGGATCGAGCCGCTCGGTGATCCGGTGAGAGAGTCCTAGCCGGTTCAAGCCCGCCGCCGCCAGGACGAGCGCATCGACATCTCCGGCGTCGAGTTTCCGCAGGCGGGTGTCCACGTTGCCGCGTATACCGCACGGATCGAGATCGGGTCGCGCCGCCACAAGGAACGCCCGCCGCCGCGGGCTCTCGGTGCCGACACGCGCCCCAGCCGGCAACGAGGTGAGCGTTGCGCCGTCGCGGGCCACCAGAACATCGAGCGGATCCTCTCGGGGAAGAAAGGCGGCGAGTTCCAGGTCGGAAGTCGATTCGCCGTGGAGGTCTTTCGCGCTGTGCACCGCGAGGTCGATTCGTCCATCGGCCAGAGCGGCTTCAATCTCGCTGACGAACGCGCCGGCGCCCAGTTCGCGAGTTGGCCGGTCCGGGTGCCGGTCACCCTCTGTGCGAATCGTGATCACCTCACACCGCAGGCCCTGCTGTTCGAGCGCCTGGAGCACCAGCGCCGTCTGCGCGAGCGCCAAGGCGCTACCTCGCGTCCCGATCCGGACGATCACTGCACGGCTCGGCGGCTTCGTTGATCCCAGGCCCGGAGCATCACGTGGAACACCGCGTCGAGCAAGTCGCTGACGTCGACGAGCGTGCGCATTTGCGCTTCATCGACCATGCCGCCGCGGCCGCGCGGCTCGGTCACCATCGCGAGAACGAGATGCCGGAAATGGCCAAACGCCTCGGCCGCATCGGCGGGGCTGAGTCCCGCGCGGTGCAGTTCGCGCCCGTAGTCCCCGCCCATGTCCGGCAGTCGTTCACGAATAGCTTTGCGCGCCCCCGGTTCGGCGACGAACCGGACGACCTCAACGAAAAGCTTCCTGCCGCGCTCGCGGGCCTTGGCGCGCAACGGTTCGTCGAGCGAGGCGAACCAGGGGCGGTCGCGAAGCGCGCTGGCCGGCGCTGCCGCGAGTAGCCTGGCGCCGCGCCGCTCGACCAGGTGGCCAAGGTCTTCGACTTTCGGAATATCGCGACGGATGAGCGCATGCAGGTCGTCCTCCTGGAAGCGGCGGTGCCCACCCGGGGTCCGGAATGTCTTGATCCTGCCGGTATCGGCCCAGTGCCGCAACGTCGCCTCGTCCACACCCAGCCGGGACGCGGCCTCGCCAAGGGAAAGCCAACGGGTCAATGGGATTCGGTCCCGAAATTCTGTGGGAATCTGCGCAATCCTCTAATCTCGTACGATCCCCAAAGGCGCCTTCTTGCAGCCGATGGACAGGTTGGGTGCCTACGACCTGTGCTGGCTGCCGTGCTGAGCGCCACCATCGTCGGCCTCGAGGCGCTGCCCGTGTCCGTGGAGGTCGACGTCGGCCCGGGGTTGCCGTCGTTCGCCATCGTGGGGCTTCCGGATGCGGCCGTCTGCGAGGCCCGCGAGCGCGTCCGGTCGGCGATCCGCAACTCAGGATACGACATGCCGCCCAGGCGCACGGTAGTGAACCTCGCTCCGGGTGACCGCCGGAAACAAGGGCCGGCGCTTGATCTGCCGATTGCGCTGGCAGTGCTCATCGCCACGGGACAGCTACCACAGCACGCCGTCGACGGCTATCTCGCGATCGGCGAGCTGGCACTCGATGGCGCACTGCGACCCACCCCCGGTGCGCTGTCCGTGGCCCAAACGGCCGATGCGCTGAAGGTCCGGGGCCTACTGGTGCCCGAGGCCAATGGGGCCGAAGCGGCCGTGCTGGATGAGGTGGCCGTCCATGCCGTACCGTCGCTACGCGCAACCGTGGAGCATCTCACCGGATGGCGCCCCGTCGGGCGCGCAACCGGTGCCGTGCTCGCCGACGCCGAGGATCAGGCGCCATCTATCGATCTCGCCGAGGTACGCGGCCAGCGCGCCGCCCGTCGCGCCCTCGAGATTGCCGCCGCGGGCCAGCTCAACCTCCTGCTCATTGGGCCGCCGGGAACGGGGAAAACGATGCTCGCGCGGCGTCTGCCCACAATCCTCCCAGCGCTGTCGCGCGTGGAAGCGATCGAAGTAACGAAGATCTACAGCGTCGCCAGGCAGCTCCCCGCGCGGGCGGGGCTGATCGCGCGGCGCCCGTTTCGGGCGCCACACCACACGGCCAGCGCTGCCGCCATCGTGGGCGGAGGTTCGGGACCGCGCCCGGGGGAGATCACGCTGGCCCACCGCGGCGTGCTGTTTCTCGATGAACTACCGGAGTTTCGCGCTGATGTGCTGGAGGTACTGCGCCAGCCGATGGAGGACGGCGCGGTGGTCATTGCGCGCGCCCACGGCGCTGTCCGGTTCCCAGGTCGCTTCGCCCTTGTGGCGGCGATGAATCCCTGTCCATGCGGACATCGCGGCGATCCCCGCCGCGAATGCAGCTGCACGCCGGCTCAGGTTCAGCGTTACATCGGCAGGCTGTCCGGTCCCCTGGTCGACCGCATCGACCTGCATGTCGAAGTACCACGCGCGGCTGTCGGTGATCTGCTCCTCGGGCCTCCTGGCGAAGCATCGCAAGCCGTTCGAGCCCGTGTGACCGCCGCCCGGGAGCGGGTGGCCCAACGCCTGCTTTGCGATCCCCCCAAGGCCACGAGGTACGAGGGCCGCTGGGGGCCCATCGACCCTCCCGGACTGGTCTTCGCCCGCACGGCAGCCGAGCGGCTCGGGCTGGGCGCGAGGGCGACCGACCGCGTGCTCCGGGTCGCGCGCACCATTGCCGACCTTGACGGCGCCGATCTGGTGGCCGTCCCCCACCTCGCCGAGGCACTTCAATACCGTGTCCTCGACCGTCGGGGCGGCCAGTCGGCTTGACAGGCTGTGGTACGTTAAAGGATGAGTTTTGGACCCCTCCAGCCTGAACACCTTGGGCCGCCGTCGGAGGCTGAAGTTACCGCCTGGATGGGGCTGAGCCTCCTGCCGGGCGTGGGGGCCCGCACGGTCAGGCGTTGGATTCAACGGGCGGGTTCGGCCGAGGCGGTCTGGGGCCAGTTGCCCGCCTTTCTCCGGCCGGGGAAAAACCACGACGAGGTGCTGGCCGCCTGGCGAGCCCTGGACCCCGCGGGGGTGATCGCCGAGGCCGAAGTGGGCGGGATGGCTGTCGTCGCGCAGAGCGACCCGGCGTACCCCGTACTGCTTCGGGCGATCCCAGATCCACCGCCGGTCCTGTTCGTGCGGGGTACGCTACCAGCCGGTCCGGCGGTGGCGATCGTGGGCGCGAGGCGAGCCACGGCTTACGGATTGGCCGCAGCAGGGCGCCTGGCTTTCGACCTCGCGCTCGGCGGGGTGATCGTGACGAGCGGGCTGGCGCGGGGGATCGACGGGGCGGCGCATCAGGGTGCGCTGGACGGAGGAGGGCGGACGGTGGCAGTTCTCGGTTGCGGAGGCGATATGATCTATCCGCCCGAGCATGATCGGCTGGCGGGCGCGATCGCCGCGCAGGGTGCGGTAGTCACCGAACTGCCGCCCGGAGCGCCGCCGCTTCGCGTCCACTTTCCACGACGCAATCGCATTATCAGCGGCATGAGCCTCGGGGTCGTCGTCGTGGAGGGAGCGACAGATAGCGGTGCGCTCGTAACCGTCGACTGTGCGCTCGATCAAGGCCGGGACGTGTTCGCGGTACCCGGTAGTATTTTCAGCGAGCGCAGCCGGGCGCCGCACGCCCTGCTGCGGGAGGGCGCCCGGCTCGTGGAGAGCGCGGAGGACATCCTGCACGAGCTCGGCCTACCGTCGGCTGGCGCAGCGGCGCCGCACACCGCAGGCACCGATGCCGCGTCCGGTGATGACGCGACCATCCTGGCCGCCCTGACGGACGGGCCGCGCCCGCTTGATGATCTTATGGAGTTGACTGGATTACCCGCCGGCGCCGTGGCCGCGCAGGTGACACTGCTCGAGGTTCGGGGTCTGATTCAGATGCTTCCGGGGCAGATGGTCATGCGAACGCCCGGAGGCAAACATCGTGAAGCGTAATGCGGAGAACCACGTGAGTCCTGCCAAGTCTCTGGTCGTCGTCGAATCGCCGACGAAGGCGCGGACACTATCAAAATTCCTCAAGCGCCCTTATGAGGTCAAGGCCTCCATGGGCCACGTCAAGGACCTGCCGAAAAGCAAGCTTGGGGTGGACGTGGACGACAATTTCGCACCGAGGTACATCGTCATCAAGGGTAAAGGCCCGATCATCAAGGAACTGAAAGATGCGGCTAAGAAGGCGTCGACCGTGTACATGGCCACCGACCCTGACCGGGAAGGGGAGGCCATCTCCTGGCACCTCTCCGAGGTACTCAGCAGCGTCAACCCGTCTATCCGCCGAATCGAGTTCCATGAAGTCACCAAAGACGCTGTCCAACAGGCGCTGAAACATCCGCGAGAGCTCGACCTGAATCTGGTCAACGCGCAGCAGGCTCGGCGGATCCTCGACCGGCTCGTCGGCTACAAACTCAGCCCGCTGCTCTGGCGCAAGATCCGGGGCGGCCTGAGCGCCGGTCGGGTGCAGTCGGTTGCGCTGCGGCTGATCGTTGACCGCGAGCGCGAAATCGAGGCATTTGTCCCGACCGAATATTGGTCGATTGGCGCCGTGTTTGCCACGACCAAGCGCAAGACCTTTTCCGCGCGTTTGGTCTCGCGCAACGGGGAGCGATTCGGGAGTCCCGGCGATGAGGGCGCGGCGATCATTCGCACGGAGGCCGATGCGCGCGCGATTGCCGATGATCTGCCGCGGCACAGCTACGCCGTGGGAGAAGTGCGCCGACGTGATCAGGCGCGCAATCCCGCGCCCCCATTCACGACGAGCTCGCTTCAGCAAGAGGCCAACCGCAAGCTGGGGTTCTCGGCCTCCCGCACGATGGCCGTGTCCCAGCAGCTCTACGAGGGTCTCGACGTCGGGGACGAGGGAACCGTCGGGCTGATTACGTATATGCGCACCGACTCGGTGCGCATCGGGCCCGCCGCCCAAGAGGAGGCGCGTGAGTACATTACGCGTTCCTTTGGGAAGGCCTATCTTCCGGAGGAGCCGCGCTACTACAAGTCCCGCGCGGGTGCGCAAGGCGCGCACGAGGCGATCCGGCCCACCAGCCTGGCCCGCACGCCTGACCGGCTCAAGCAGTATCTGCGATCCGATCAGCTGCGTGTGTACCGTTTGATCTGGGAGCGATTCCTTGCGAGCCAGATGGCTGCCGCGGTGCTGGACACGCTTTCGGTCGACATCACGGGAGGGCCGTATCTGCTCCGCGCAACAGGCAGCCGCGTCAAGTTTCCAGGGTTCCTGATCCTCTATCGGGAGGGCACGGACAACGGCGAGAAGGACAAAGAAGGGTGGCTGCCGCCGCTCAAATCAGGCGAGCCCCTGCGACTGTCAGGGGTTGATCCCGAACAGCACTTTACGCAGCCGCCGCCACGCTATTCGGAAGCGACGCTCGTGCGCGTGCTCGAAGAAAAGGGTATCGGCCGGCCGAGCACGTACGCGCCGATTATCGAGACGATCAAAAAGCGCGGGTACGTGACGTCGCCCGACCGGCGTCTGCACCCCACAGACATCGGACGCCTGGTCACCGACCTCCTGGTTGAGCATTTCCCGGATATCGTGGATGTTGACTTCACGGCCGGGCTCGAGGGCGACCTTGACCGCATCGAGGAAGGGCAGGCGAACTGGCAACAGTTGATCCGCGATTTCTATGGGCCGTTCGCCCAGACGCTGCAACAGGCCGAGGCGAAGATTCCGGTGGTCGAATTTCCGGAGGTCGAGATCGGCGAGGCCTGCCCGCAGTGCGGACGTCCGCTGGTCCGCAAGCACGGGCGCTTCGGTGAGTTCATCGCATGCACCGGGTACCCCGAGTGCCGGTACACGCGCCCGGTGGGCATCGGGGTAAACTGTCCGTTGTGCGGCTCGGATATCGTCGCGCGCCGTACCCGGCGCGGACGAACGTTCTACGGCTGCAGCTCCTACCCGAATTGCACCTTCACGTCGTGGGATCAGCCCATCGACCGCCCCTGCCCGCAATGCGGCAGCCTGATGGTCATCAAGCGATCTCGGCGGGGTGACGAGCTCCGCTGCACGAACGCCACGTGCGGCCACCGGGAGCGTGCGGGTGAACCGCAGCAGACGCCGGTGCCGGTACGGCGTCCCGCGTGAGCCGCGCTTCGGCGCCTACACCCTCGGAGAGATCCGCCCTCGAGCCTGACCTCGATATCGAAGCGTTCCTGTCGGCGCTGGAGGCCGAGCAGAACGCGTCGCTTCACACGCGTGCGGCCTATCGGCGCGATCTCCACGCTTTCCGCCGTTTCCTCCGTCACGACGGGATTGAGGCATGGGAGGATGTCACCGCCGCCGTGGCGCGCCGCTACCTGGCCGTGCTGCATCGGCGCTATGCGCGCGCGTCGATCGCCCGGCACCTGTCCGCACTTCGATCTTTCTACCGGTTTCTGCGGCGCGAGGGCCGTGTGCGCTCGAGCCCGATGCGGCTCATCTCGGCCCCGCGACGTCCCCGCCGTCTGCCGCAGGCGCTGACGCACGAGGCGGTGGCGGCCCTCCTCGCTGGGCCGCCTACACAGACTCCCGCGGGGATGCGCGACCGTACGATCCTCGAGATTCTCTACGCCGGCGGCCTGCGTGTCGGCGAGCTCGTCGGCCTGACCACGGATGGGGTGCGTGGCGATGAATTGCACGTGCGTGGTAAGGGCGGGCGGGAACGGCTCGTACTCATCGGTGCAGAGGCGGCGGCGGCCCTCCGCCGGTATCTCGCGGAGGCCCGCCCGCGGCTTTTTCGCGGACACACGGCCAGCGTGTTCCTCAACGCGCGCGGGAGCTCTCTGTCAACGCGCGCAGTACAGTTGATCGTCGATCGCTGGATCCGCGCCGCGGCGGTCCAGCAACGCACGACCCCTCACGTGCTACGCCATACGTTCGCCACACATCTGCTCGACGGCGGCGCTGACCTGCGCGTCGTGCAGGAACTGCTCGGGCACGCAAGCCTCGCCACCACGCAGATCTACACGCACGTCTCGCGCGAGCACCTCAAGCGCGTCTACGCTCAAGCGCATCCGCGAGCTTAGGCACTCACTGTTGATAGCCAGGCGCGTACCTCACGCGCCGAGCGCAGCTGAATGACCGTCAGGTGCGCGTACTCAGGCCGGGCGAACAGTGCCGTGTAGGCGTCTCGCCTCTTCCGGTATGTCCGAAGGGCGTACCATAAGAGCATGTTGCCGTCCACGACCCACGCCTCACCTCGCAAGGCTTCCGTAATGCGATCCAGCCGCTCCGCGCGTGGTGCTTCAGTCCAGTTCGGTCCCCACAGGATCGCGTCTTCTTCAACGCACGGAATGCGAAGGCGTCGCGAGAGTTCGCGCGCCAGGGCTGTCTTTCCGGAGCCGGTGGTACCAACCACCGCGATGCGCCGCATGATCCCTCGTGGGATTATACTTGCCGTGTCCGGCGCACAGTCGGGCTCAACCCAATTGGCGTCTGGTGTCGTCCGAAGAATCCCGTGACAAATTCCCAAAAGGGTCTTGACAGCTCTTTGCAGGGTATTACGGACAGTGCGAAGCGCCGGTTGAAGATGACCGCCAAGCGCACCGGGGCTCTCACAGCGACCGTTTTGCGCGCTTGGCGCTCCGCGACGAGGACCTGCGGTTTGACGCGCCTTGTAGCTTCAGCCAGGCGATGCGAAAACCCCATGGTATAAAGGATCATGGACCCACATGTGCTGTCTTCGATGACTCAGCTCTCCGATGAGGAGCTCCTCGCGCGCGTGAAACAACTTGCCACCCGCGAGCGGGAGGTGACGGTGACCCTTATCGCGCATCTGGCGGAGCTCGACGCGCGGCGCCTGTACCTGGCCGAGGGGTACTCGTCGCTGTTCGTGTACTGCACGCAGGTTCTTCATCTGTCCGAGCACGCGGCCTACGGACGCATCGCGGTCGCCCGGGCCGCCCGAAGATTCCCGGTGATTCTGGACATGCTCGCGAGTGGACCGGTAAATCTGACGACTGTAGTGCTGCTCGCCGCCCACCTTACGCGGGAAAATCACCGGGAAATCCTCGACGTCGCCAGCCACAAGAGCAAACGAGAGGTCGAGGAGTTGGCAGCGCGGCTGCGCCCTCGGCCGTCTATGCCGGGCCTGGTCCGGCGCCTCCCCAACCGGAGCCCGGTGTCTGCACCAGCCGCGAGACCACAGGATACTGGCACAGAGACGCCGCTTACAGCAGAATCGCCGCTTGCGTCAGACACGCAAGTCCTACCGCCTTCGTTGCTGTCACCGACCCCGGCACCGACCCCAACGAAGCGCGCCGTTGTGGCGCCTCTTGCGTCGGATCGCTACAAGATTCAGTTTACCGTCAACTCCGAGACGTACGAAAAGCTACGGCGTGCGCAGGACCTCTTGCGCCACCAGATTCCCGATGGAGATGTCGGCCAGATCATGGATCGGGCCCTGACGGTATTGCTTGAAGACTTGGCCAGGAAGAAACTCGCTGCTACGGATCGGCCGCGCAAAGCTCGCGCACCAGTACCAGGTTCACGGCGCATCCCGGCTGCGGTGAAGCGCGAAGTATGGCTTCGCGATGGAGGGTGCTGCGCCTTCGTGGGTAAGCATGGCCGGCGCTGCGCGGAACGGGGCTTCCTGGAATTTCACCACGTAGTGCCCCATGCGGCTGGCGGCGATCCTACGACAGGCAACATCCAGTTGCGGTGCCGCGCGCACAATGGATACGAGTCCAAGCGGCAATTCGCCCGGCACGGGCCATCAGTTGTACGGGAACCGCGTACGCGCTACTCGTTCCAGACCGAGTACGTACCCATGGCCGCTTCACGAGTTGTAAACGGGCCACTCGCCTCAGAAGATGAGCCGCGCCAGCCTCCGGTGCGGGCCGTCGATCGGTTATTAGCCACGCAGTATGAGAAAGCGCCCTGATGGTTACCATTTGCGATCATGATCCGCGCTGGCCGATCGCGTTTGAAGACGAGAAGCAGGCGATCATTCATCGATTGGAAGGCCACATAGCCGCCGCCGAGCATGTCGGCAGCACGGCAGTTCCCGGTCTGGCGGCTAAACCGACGATTGATATCCTGGTCGGCGTGCGTCGGCTGGTTGATGCGCAGCACTGTATCCCGCTGCTGGCAAACCTCGGCTACGAGTACGTCCCCGAGTATGAGGCTGAGTTCCCCGAACGCCGATACTTTCGCAAGGGCCCGACAGGGAGACAAACGTATCATCTCCACATGGTTGAGGTCGGAAGTGGCTTTTGGGTCAGGCACCTGCGGTTTCGCAACTACCTGCGGGCACATCCCGACGCCGCCCGGGAGTACGAACTGCTGAAGCGTCAGCTCGCGGCGCAGTACGGGAGGCAAGCGTACACCGAGGCCAAAACACCATTCATTCGCGGGATCGAAGCCCTGGCCGCACGAGACCTGCAACCGGCTCCGACACACGAGCGGGGAGCCGTTCCCGAAATGACGAGCAGCTGCGCTGTCGAGCTCTTGAAACTCTTGGAGCAGAGCGGCATTGAAGTCTACGTTGACGGCGGGTGGGCTGTAGACGCGTTACTCGGCGAGCATACACGCCCCCATCGGGACTTGGACATCGCGATGCCACATCGGTCCGTCCCGAGGGTGCGGGAGATTCTCCGATCACGAGGTTACGAAGACGTACCGCGGCCCGACACGTGGGAATGCAACTTCGTCCTGGGCGATGGTCGGGGCCATGAGGTGGACGTGCACTCCTACGTGCTGGATGATCAGGGCCACAATGTCTACGGGGTTGAATACACGTCCGAGCATCTGACCGGCACTGGCGCAATAGACGGGTACGCCGTGAGGTGCATAGCGCCCGACTGGCTCGTGAAGTTCCACAGCGGCCATGAGCTTGATGAGAATGACCACGCCGATGTCCGTGCATTGTGTGCGCGGTTTGGGATTCCACTGCCGCCCGAGTTCACTAGGCCCGGACCGAGTTGACCGCTGGCCGCAGGTGTGCGTGCAGTTGCACAGGGTGGGTGGGTTCTCCTTTGGCCGTGGGGGTGCTATACTACCGCAGGACTTGACGCCGCGTAACGGCGGCTCGCCGACGCAGGTTGCCCGCAAAGTCTCTCGTGATTTTGCGGGATTTCTGTGCGGTAGACGCAGCGGCGCCACCGATTCCACACGTTTCCCGACCCGCCGAGGGTGCCCAAACGGCCTCGGCCCAGCCAGTGGGGATGAGGGCGACGGAGGATGTAACCACACGGGACTCGCGCTGGGGCGAATCCTGCTGGAGGCACTGAGTTGCCTGTCGTCACGATGAAGCAGTTGCTGGAAGCGGGGGTCCACTTCGGGCATCAGACCCGCCGGTGGAACCCGAAGATGTCGCGTTTCATCTTCACCGAACGCAACGGCATCCACATCATCGACCTTCAGAAGAGCGTCCCCCTGATCGAAGAGGCGTACCGATTCGTGCGGGAGGCGGTCGCCCTAGGTGGGGAGATGCTCTTCGTCGGCACCAAGAAGCAGGCTCAGGATGCTATTAAAGAAGAAGCCATGCGCGCCGGCCAGCCCTGGGTCAATCAGCGGTGGCTGGGCGGCATGCTGACGAACTTTCAGACCATACGCAAGCGCGTCGAGCGCCTGCGCGAGATCGAAGACATGCGACATCGCGGCGTGATGGACGTGCTTCCCAAGCGCGAGCAGGCCCGGCTGGCGGAGGAGGCGGCGAAGCTCGAGAAGTTTCTCGGCGGCATCAAGACAATGAACCGCCTGCCGGCCGGCATCTACGTTGTCGACACGCGGAAAGAACACATTGCCGTGGCCGAGGCGCGCAAGCTGGGCCTCCCCGTTGTCGCCATCCTCGATACCAATTGCGATCCCGATGAGGTCGATTACGCGATCCCCGGCAATGACGATGCAATCCGCGCCGTCCGCCTCATTACCAGTCGAGTGGCGAGCGCGTGCCTCGAAGGCGTCGAGGAGCGCCGCAAGCACGAAGTGCAGGAGGAGGACTCCTCTGCCGGTTTGGGCGAGGCCGGTGAGGAGGGGGCGGTCTTCCCCGAGGTCGGTGAGCACGAATTTGACGGCGCGCAACCGGCCGCCGTGCGGGAAGGCGAAGGGGCGCGCGGATAGCCCGTGGCCGTGACCACCGAGATGATCAAAACGCTGCGCGCGCGAACGGGCGCCGGAGTGATGGACTGTCGCCGCGCGCTCGAAGAAGCGGGCGGCGACTTCGACCGTGCGGCCGAGATCTTGCGGACCAAAGGAATGGCCGAAGCCTCAAGGCGCGCGGGGCGCACGGCGTCCGAAGGCGTAGTCGAAGCCTACGTCCACACGGGCGGACGGTTGGGCGCGCTGGTCGAGCTCAACTGCGAAACCGATTTCGTCGCGCGGACCGACGAATTCCAGAAACTCGCGCGGGAGC
>Ga0187893_10009994_pt1 | contig 14359 bp, 11 predicted proteins | sample MA1701074metaG_FD_139574 | JGI IMG/M metagenome (GOLD analysis project Ga0187893, IMG submission 139574) | White microbial mat communities from a basaltic lava cave in the Kipuka Kanohina Cave System on the Island of Hawaii, USA - MA170107-4 metaG ...
GTAAACCTTCGAGACCACTGCTATGTCGAGTTTTGGATTGACCTCGGCGACGGCGATGGCTGCTCGCAATCCTGCCCCGCCGCCGCCACCCAGGAGAACATCGTGGGAAGAAATATCCATTGGCCCTCTCAGGCTATTGATTTGTCGTTAGTCTATGGGAACGCGAGTTGAAACTGCTTTTCCGCTCGCTTACGCGCGCGGTACCGCAATCGTGAGTCAAAACAGGCGAGAATCTACTTGCGGTCTCCGGGCTTGTCAAGCAACGCGCCCGCCGAGGTCAAAAGATTAACAAATTCGCGCGCCGCTGAGCTGAAGACCTTGCCCTTGCGGTGGATGATGCCGATGGGCCGCGTGAATACGCCTTCTTTGAAATTCAGCGCGACGAGCATTCCGCTGTTGACCTCGTTGACGACGGCGGTCTCCGGCAGAATTGAGACGCCGTTGCCGACCTCGACCGAGCGTTTGATCGTCTCGATGTTATCGAACTCCATCACGTAATTGACCGCGACCTGGTGCGCCTTGAGGATTTGATCAATCGTTTTGCGCGTAGGGATGTCGCGCTCGAACGCGATGAAATCTTCTCCCGCCAGATTCTTCAAACTGATTCGACGGCGTTTGGCCAGCGGGTGTTCGGGATTGCAAACCACGACCAGCTTGTCGTCGCGGAACGGGATGACCGCGAGGTTCGGTCGCCGCAGCGGCAGCGCGACGATGCCGAAGTCAATCGCGTTGTTCAGGCAGGCTTCGTAGACTTTGTCCGTGCGGCTGTATTCGATGTGGACTTTGACCTGCGGATGAGCCTTGATGAACTCTTTGACGTAAGGCGGCAACTCGTGCAGCCCGATGCTGTAAACAGTAGCGACCTTGATCGTCCCCGCAATCGCCGCCGACTTATCGCGCATCCGCTCTTCCAGCGCGCGAAAGCGTTCGAGAATCTGTTTGCATTCGGCGTAGAAAATTTTCCCGGCTTCGGTCGGCGCGACGCCTTTGCGCTGGCCGCGTTCGATCAACTGCTGGTCGAAGCGTTGTTCGAGCATCTTCACCTGTTGGCTGACAGCGGATTGGGAGACGAGGTTGAGGGCGGCGGCCTTCGAGAAGCTTCCGGTCTCGATCAGGTCACAGAAGGTTTTGAGAGTCTCGATGTGCATCACCGCGATTATAAGCGTTGCTTATCTTCAATTTTAAGCGTTTGAATTTTACTTATTAGGACGATGCTGGTAATTTTTGCCAACTCAATGACAGGCTTTACCGAATCAGTACCGCGAGCGGTAGCGAGCGTGGCTTGCGGCAGTCAGCCCATTGATGAAGCCACGCTCGCTACCGCTCGCGGTACTGATTCGGCCATCAAAAGTTTCAGGGAGGCGAGATGGCAGCTTCTGCTCAAAGCCTTCGGGCATCGTCTTCAGGCGTCTTGATGCGCCTGTGGCGGTCTTCGCTCGGCAAAAAATACGTGATGGCGATCACCGGAGTAATCCTGTTCGGTTTCGTCGTCGGACACATGCTGGGCAACCTGCAAATCTTCGCCGGGCCGACGCAGATCAACGAATACGCCGATGCGCTGAAATCGAACCTGCCTCTGCTGTGGGGCGTGAGGCTGGCGCTGCTGGCCGCAGTGACGTTACACATCGTCGCGGGCGTGCAGTTGGCTCTGGCTAACCGGCGCGCGCGGCCTGCCCGCTACAGCAAAAACAAAATTCTCGATTCGACGCTGGCCAACCGCACGCTCATCATCAGCGGCCTGGTCATCCTGGCGTTCGTGATCTTCCACCTGGCGCATTTCACCGCCGGCGTGGTTGACACGAGCTACCTGGCGCTCAGAGACGTGGCTGGCAGACACGACGTTCGCTCGATGATGATCAAAGGCTTCCAGAATCCTTTCGTCTCTATTTTTTACATTGTGTCGGTTGGGCTGCTTTGCCTGCATTTGAGTCACGGCGTCGGGAGCGCCTTCCAATCGCTGGGCGCGCGCAGCAAGAAGACCGAGCGAAGTTTCAAGCGGGCCGCGCTGGTCGTGGCGATCATCCTCTTCGCCGGCTTCGCTTCGATCCCAGTGGCCGTGTTGGCGGGATTGGTGAAATAAGATATGAGCGTCAAACTAAGTTCAAAAGCTCCGTCCGGGCCGGTGGCCGAGAAATGGACGAAGTACCGGCAGGAGATGAAGCTGGTCAACCCGGCCAACAAACGCAAGTTCGAGATCATTGTCGTCGGCACGGGATTGGCCGGAGCTTCGGCGGCGGCGACGTTCGGCGAACTTGGCTACAACGTTAAAGCTTTTTGCTATCAGGACAGCCCGCGCCGCGCGCATTCCATCGCCGCGCAGGGCGGCATCAATGCGGCGAAGAATTACCGCAACGACGGCGACTCGATTTACCGTCTGTTCTACGACACGATCAAAGGCGGCGATTTCCGCGCGCGCGAAGCCAACGTCCACCGGTTGGCCGAAGTCAGCGTCGACATCATTGACCAATGCGTGGCGCAGGGCGTGCCGTTCGCCCGCGAATACGGCGGATTGCTGGACAACCGCAGCTTCGGTGGCGCGCAAGTCTCGCGCACGTTTTACGCGCGCGGCCAAACGGGCCAGCAATTGCTCCTCGGCGCTTACCAAGCTTTGAGCCGCCAGATTCATCTCGGCGCGGTGAAGATGTATCCGCGCACGGAGATGCTGGACATCGTTCTGATTGATGGCCACGCCAAAGGCATCGTCACGCGCGATCTGGTCACGGGCAAAATCGAAGCGCATTCGGCGAACGCAGTCGTTCTGGCCACCGGCGGTTACAGCAACGTCTTTTACCTTTCGACCAACGCGAAGGGTTGCAACGTGACCGCGACCTGGCGCGCGTTCAAGAAAGGCGCGCTGTTCTCCAACCCCTGCTACACGCAAATCCACCCGACCTGCATTCCACAGGCGGGCGAGCATCAATCGAAACTGACCCTGATGTCCGAGAGCTTGCGCAACGACGGCCGCGTATGGGTTCCGAAGAAGCCGAGTGATGGCCGCCACCCGAACCAGATTCCCGAAGTCGAGCGCGATTATTACCTCGAACGCCGCTATCCGAGTTACGGCAACCTGGCCCCGCGTGACATAGCCTCGCGCGCCGCCAAAGCCGTCTGCGACGAAGGCCGCGGCGTCGGCCCCGGCGGACGCGGCGTCTACCTGGATTTCTCCGATTCGATCAAACGGTTGGGCAAGGAAACAATCGAAGAACGTTACGGCAACCTGTTCGAGATGTACGAGCGCATCACCGGCGAGAACGCTTACGAACAGCCGATGCGGATCTATCCCGCGCCACATTACACGATGGGCGGGTTGTGGGTTGATTACGAGCTAATGAGCAACATTCCAGGATTGTTCGTCATCGGCGAGGCGAACTTCTCCGACCACGGCGCAAACCGGCTGGGCGCGAGCGCATTGATGCAAGGGTTGGCCGACGGCTATTTCATTTTGCCGCAAACCATCGGCGGATATTTCGCCACAAACAAAAACGGGAAGTATCCAGCCGACCATCCCGAATTCAGGAAAGCCGAAGAAGAAGCCCGCGCCCGCACGAGCACGCTGCTTTCGATCAAAGGCAAACGCACGGTAACGGACTTCCACCGCGAGTTAGGCAAGGTGATGTGGGACGACGTGGGGATGGCGCGCACGGAAAAGAGCATGAAGCAGGCGCTGGATCGCATTCCCGAAATCCGCCGTGAGTTTTGGGAGAACGTCAATGTGCCAGGCAGCGCCGACGATTTGAACACCGCGCTGGAATACGCAGGCCGCGTCGCTGACTTCCTGGAGTTCGCACAGTTGCTGGCTTTCGATGCGTTGCAGCGCGAAGAATCGTGCGGCGGACATTTCCGCGAAGAGTATCAAACCGAAGACGGCGAAGCATTGCGCAACGATGACAAATTCGCCTACGTTGCGGCGTGGGAATTCAAAGGCGTAGACCAATTCCCTGAGTTACACAAAGAATCGCTCATTTACGAAGAGGTGAGAATGACGCAGCGCAGCTACAAGTAAATGTACAGCAGGTTGTCCAACCTGCTGATGACTCGGTTAATGAGTCGTTAAGTTACCACCAAGCGGCTCGATGATGAAGCCCTCAGCAGGTTAGACAACCTGCTGTACAGTTTTTCAGGAGCAGCATGAACCTGACACTGCGAATCTGGCGACAGAGGAACGCAAACACACCAGGACAATTCGTCCCCTACGAAGCCAAAGAGATCAGCCCTGACACGTCGTTTCTGGAAATGCTCGATCTGGTCAACGAAGAGTTGATGAAACGCGGCAAGGAGCCGATCGCGTTCGACCACGATTGCCGCGAAGGGATTTGCGGGAGCTGCGATTTGGTGATCAACGGCGTCCCGCACGGCCCGTTACCCGCGACCACAACCTGTCAATTGCACATGCGAGTCTTCAAAGACGGCGACACGATCACGATCGAACCCTGGCGAGCCGCATCATTCCCAGTCGTCAAAGACCTGGTAGTTGACCGCAGCGCATTCGACCGAATCATCCAAGCCGGAGGCTATGTTTCTGTTTCAACTGGTGGCGCGCCCGACGGCAACGCCATCCCGATTCCGAAAGAGAACGCCGACAAAGCGTTCGATGCGGCGGCCTGCATCGGCTGCGGCGCGTGCGTGGCGGCGTGCAAGAACGCTTCGGCCATGCTGTTCGTCGCGGCAAAGGTTTCGCATCTGAGCTTATTGCCGCAGGGCAAGGTCGAAGAAGACCACCGCGTGCTGAATATGGTTGCGCGGATGGATGAGGAAGGCTTCGGCAATTGCACCAACATCGGGTCGTGCGAGGCGGCGTGTCCGAAAAGCATCACGCTGGACAACATTGCGCGGATGAACCGGCTTTATTTGAGGGCGATGCTGAAAAACAGACTTGAGTAAGTTGTCGAGATGGCAGCCTTCTGATGGCGACATTTGGACGGGAGGCGGTGGTCAATAATACGACAACTGACCAGGAGGTTCGTGTGCCCAATCAAGGCGACTGCGATTTAACGAAATTCCTCGCCTATCTCGATCCCGATCCTGGCCGCGCGGCTGAAGAGTATGAACGTTTGCGCCGAGCGATAACTCGGTATTTGCAAAATCATGGGTCGTGGTCACCGGAAGAACAGGCTGATGAAACATTGGAGATATTGTGCCGCAAGATCACCGCAGGCGAGTCAATCGCGGATCGAAACAGCTATGCGCGTGCGGTTGCGCTCAACGTATTGAAGAGGGGGATGCGGAAAGAGAGTAGATTCGAATCGCTCGATGCCGCTCACAATCCAGGTGACGATCCTCCGGCAAAGAATGCCCTGGAAAACAGGATATCTTTTGAAGCCTGGCGGAAATCCGAAGCTGAAGATCAGGAAGAGCTTAAAAGAGCCAGGCTTGAATGTATGCGGGCGTGCTTGAGCCAACTGCCGGACAATGACCGTCAGTTGCTGATGGAATATGATCCCAAACGAGCACACGATCGGGCGAGACGTGAAGAACTGGCCAAACAGTATGGGATGACGCCCAATCTATTGCGCGTCAAAGTTTGCCGCATCAGGGAGAGACTCAGGCAATGTCGTGATGAGTGTCTCAAAGTAAAATCAACGCCAAGCTCAAAGTAGGCTGTAATAAAACAGAATTTCCGGGAGATATAGAGTAGGAGGACTGCGCGTGAGACAAGAATTCCAGAACGATGAAGTGATTGTCCGCTATCTCCTGAATGATTTGGGCGATCAGGAACGGGAGCAGGTTGAGGAGAAATACTTCAATGACCCCGATTTTCTCGACCAGATTGACGCGGTCGAGGCCGAGTTGATTGATAAGTATGCGTTAGGGCTGCTTTCCGCAAACGAGCGGGAGAAGTTCGAGCGGCATGTCCTCAACTCTCACTCTCAGCGGCAAAAGGCTGAGTTCGGCAAAGAGCTGATTGATCTCATCGAGCAGGAGCAATTGGCGATCTCTCCGGCGGCTCCTGAAATGCAGTCAAACAAGACCTCCTGGTGGCATTCATTGCTCAGTGTTGTCAGCCTTCCCAAGCCCGGTTTGGGATTCGCAACGGCAACGATTGTGATCGTTCTCGGCGGCGGATGGCTGATCGTCGAAACCGTGCGCCTGCGCAGCCAATTCGACCAGATGCGGGCTGCGCAGGTGGCGCTGGAACAACAAAAAGAAGAGTTGCGGAGAAGGCTCGACCAGGAGCAGAAAGACAACGCCGAGACGGCGAGTGAATTGAAGCGTGTGCAGGATGAGCTTGACCGCCTTCGCAATAACCAATCTGTGTTCGCATCAGCGGCTTTCAGTATTCCAACCCCACTTCTATCTTCGAATCTCAGAAACGTCGGTGGTAAGGCGCAGAAAGTGGAGTTCCCGGCTGACGCTAAGGCTATTGAGCTAAAGCTTCAACTACGGCCTGATATAGAAAACTACACGGCCTATAGCGCCGTACTGGTGAACAAAGGCGGCGGCGAAAAGACTCCGATCGGGAAAGCACGGATGGTCAAAGGAGGAAGGATAGTGACCGTCGTTGTGTCAACCAACCTCCTAACCAACCATAGGGAATACAGCTTGGTGCTGGAAGGCAAAAGCGACTCCGGTGATGACGAAGAGGCCGGTAATTACCCATTCATCGTCGTGAAGAAGTAGTCCGCGATCAGCGAACTGCGTGGAACGGTTTGCGCCTCTGCTCATACCTTTTACAGTCGCCATCATAAATCACGCGCCGCTCAAGCACGGTTTTTGTCAAGAGGTGATCGTGCTCAACCGTTTCGCATCACAGTCGCATTCACAGAAGAAGGAGCGGCGTATTATCCGCTGGCTGCTCAGTTTAGCAGCCGGTCTTTTGCTCCTCCCCTGGCCAACGGGAGTTGCGCGCGAAGCCGCGAACCACTCAACCGCACTCTCCCTACAACAGCCTGCACAGGCACTAGGCAGCACCCAAATCACGCCACAAGGGGCGCTTGAGCTCAGCAAACCTATCGAAAAGGAATTGGCTGGTGGCCAAATACACTCCTATCAGATCAATTTGGCTGTCGGACAATATATTCACATAGTCGTCGAGCAGCATGGTATTGACGTGGTAGCAGTTCTGCTTGGACCTGACGACAAGGAGCTTATTAGAGTAAACAGCCACAGCGGGGATCGAGGAATGGAGCAGGTCATTTGGACTGCCGAAGCGGCAGGAGGCTACTGGCTGAATATTTATGCTCCGGAAAAGAGCGATCGTGCGGGACGCTACGAAGTGAAGATCAAAGAGTTACGACAAATGACCGAAGAAGACCGCGACTTAGTGCATGCAGTTCCCTGGGCCACAAATTCACTTCCCAATCTCGCAGAGCTTTACACTTCAAAGAGCGCGCTTGCAAAGTTTGAAACAATTTGGCGCTCTGTAGTTGTGATCTGGAGAAAAGTGTTTGGTCCGGACCATCCTTTTACGACCGCTCAAATGATGAGACTGGCGGAGTTCTATCGCTACACTGGTGACTACGAGCAGGCCGAATCGCTGCTTCGCCAGACACTGGAAATCCGCGAAAAAGCATATGGCCTGAAGCATTACGAGACTGCCTTTCCGCTGGATAGACTTGGAGGATTATATCGGGAAAAAGGTGATTATGAGCAGGCTGAACCGCTGCTGCGCCAAGCCCTGGAGATCCGCGAGAAAACCTTCGGCGCGGAGCATCCTTATACCGCCTTTTCATTGAATGCCCTTGGTGGGTTGTACCACGTCAAAGGCAATTTTTCAGAAGCCGAACTATTGTTTCGCCGCGCTTTGGATATTACGGAGAAAACCCTTGGCTTTGAACGGCAGGAAACGATCCGATCAGCGCACAACCTCGCTATGCTGTATCGCGACAAGGGCGACTTCGCACAGGCTGAAAGGTTATTTCTGCGCGTGCTAGCGAGCCGGGAGAAAACGCTTGCCGCGGAGCACCCGGATACAATCAGTGCAATGAACAGCCTTGCGTTGGTGTACCATGACAAGGGCGATTATGCGCGGGCCGTGCAACTAGCAACCCGCGTTACGGAGGCGCGGGAGAAGCATGTTGCCGCCGTTCTCGCTATTGGCTCCGAATATCAGAAACGCCTCTACCTCGACAAACTATCTGACGAAGCCAATTTTGCCATCTCGCTACACATTCGCGCGGCTCCCCGTGACCGTCAAGCAGGACGTTTGGCTTTGACCATCATCTTGCAGCGCAAGGGGCGGATCATGGATGCAATGAGCGATCAATTCTCCGCCTTGCGCCAACGCGCCAGTAGGCAGGATCAACAACTGCTTGATCAACTGGCTGGCGTGCGCACTCAGCTTGCTGCGCTCCGATTCGGAAGCGCTGGCGACAAGTTGACGCCCGAAGCGCGGCGTGAGCGTGTCGCCGGTCTTACCACTGAAGAAGCTCGGCTGCAGAATGAAATCAGCCGTCATAACATTGAGTTTCTCATACAGTCGCAACCCATCATGGTAGAGGCTGTGCAGGCAAAGATTCCTACCAGTACCGCTCTGGTTGAGTTCGCTGTCTATCACCCAGTTCAGGCAAAGGCTGCCAAAGGGATTGGCGCGCACTATGTAGTCTATGTGCTACCCGCGCAAGGCGAGCCGCGTCACGTCGAATTGGGCGAAGCCGTTACCATTGACAAGGCGGTGGGTGAGTTTCGGCTGGCCCTGCGCAATCCACGGCGCGGGGAGGTCAAGCGTCGCGCTCGAAAACTGGATGAACTGATAATGCGTCCGCTGCGCAAATTGCTCGGCGACGCGAGGCACATTCTGGTTTCCCCTGATGGCGCGCTCAACCTGATTCCCTTCGCCGCGCTGGTGGACGAGCAGGGCCAGCACTTGATCAAACGTTATGCGATCACTTATCTGACCAGCGGGCGTGACTTGCTGCGTTTGCAGATTGCGCGTGAAAGTAAAAGCGCCCCACTGGTGGTCGCCGATCCGGCCTTTGGCATACCTGCGACAAACCAGCAGGCGATGGCTCAAGCTTCAGCGATTGCCGGCCCCAGAGAGAAAACGATCAACAACAGCGCTGAGCTTGAGACCTATCTCCGCTCTTTCGACAAAGTGGCCGGAGCCGGAGATGAGGCGAGAAGACTCAACCGCATTTTGCCGGAAGCTACGGTCTTGACGCGGCACGCGGCGACTGAGACGGCGCTGAAGAAAGCGAATGCGCCACGCATTCTGCACATCTCGACCCATGGCTTCTTCCTGGATGAACTGGCTATGACCACGGAGAACGAACTTCGCTTAAGTTCGCTCCGCAGCGGATCCGCGATGTCATCAGAAGCGGCGAGCGCAAGCAGCACGGCATTACTCGAAAATCCTCTGCTGGTGTCGGGCCTGGCGCTGGCCGGGGCGAATCAGCGCAAGAGCGGAAACGACGACGGCATCCTGACCGCGCTCGAAGTGGCGGGTCTCGATTTATGGGGCACGAAGTTGGTGACGCTCTCGGCCTGCGACACGGGGGTCGGGAGAGTAAAGAACGGCGAAGGCGTCTACGGGCTACGGCGGGCACTGGTGCTCGCCGGGTCGGAGAGCCAGGTGATGAGTTTGTGGAAAGTGGACGGGTATGCGACGCGCGACCTGATGGAGGACTACTATACCGGATTGAAGCGCGGAGAAGGGCGGGGCGAGGCGCTGCGGCAAGCGCAGTTGAAGATGCTCGGAAGCGCCAACCGGCGACACCCGTTCTACTGGGCGAGCTTCATTCAGTCGGGCGAGTGGGCCAATTTGGATGGGAAGCGTTGAGCAAAGTTCCTCTCTCCATGAGTGATCAAAACGTAATACTTCGTGAAAACCCTCAGCCTTTGACGAAATACCCTTTCGCCAACGTGAAGTAGTAGTTTGTCTCGTCGCTACAACATTCCTGGAAAAAATTCTTCGCACAATTCCTGTAATAATCCCGCATTTCGAATGACTACCACCGAGAGCGAACAAAAGTTGCGCTCTCCCCCCTCATTGTCACAGTTTTAGGCGAGTATCACAGATGCCCACAGGTATTCTGGTTTTCGTTCTAAGCTTCAGTAGCGCGGAACTGAAACCCACTTTGACATCGCCTGTGATTCACAAGCGATAACCGAAAAGCTCCGAGATTGATCGGTCTCTCGCCAACTCAAGGAGCAAAAAGGAGAAGTATGCCGATCCAAATTCGCATCAAGAAAGACAACGGGGTCTCGGTCCACAAGCAGATTGTCACGCAAATCAAGCTGGGCATTTTCAGCGGCAATCTCAAGCCCGGCGAGAAACTCCCCAGCCGGCGCGAGTTGGCGGAGCAGCTCGGGATTCACGTGAATACCGTGACCGACGCTTACCAAGAGCTGGCTGCGCCCAAAGATCCAGCCAAGCGCCCTCGGATTGAGTTTCGCGAAGGACAGGGTTTTTATGTCCTCCCGGCGCCTCCGCCTAACGGGTCGAACATTGATCAACTGATCGAATCATTGCTCGAAATCATCCACGACCACGGCTTCACGCTGGCCAAAGTCGAGGCGCGGCTCAGACAGTTGCTCGCCTCGCCGCTTTCAGGACAAGTATTGGTGATAGAGCCGGAACCGGATTTGCGCGAGATTTTGATCACCGAAATTACGCAGGCGACCGGATTTAAGGTGGTAGGAGCCAGCATTGAAGAATGCGCCGACCCAGCCCGGCTTGCCGACACGGTTCCTGTGGCGACGTATGCGCGAGCAACAGAGGTGCGCGAACAGCTTCCGCCTGACATTCACTGCCTGCTGTTGCGCGTGAACTCGGTCGAGAAAGCGATGAACTATGAACCGCCGCCTCAACACGAAGTAGTGATCGGCGTCGCCTCACGCTCGGCGATCGTATGGAAGATGTAATTGAAGAGGCAGCGATGACTACACGAACGATTCAAGAGGGAACGATTGGCGTCAAGCGATGCCACACTTGCTGCAGCGAGGGATACGAACACGACCGGTTCTGCCGGCGTTGCGGCGCAAAGCGAACCGGATCGCATGCTCCGCACAGCGCCAGAGAGGAAACGGCTGCTTCGGATGCCGAAACAAGCGATTTCAGAGTGTCATCAAGTCATGCGGCCGGAACGCTTGTTTATCACACGGTCTCCGGTCCGCTGGTCAAGTCGGTCACTGCAAGCTTATCAGCCAACACGAGGACAGGCCTAGAGAGCAAACTGGCGCAGCGAGTGATCCTCGTGGTGATCTCGATCCCAATTTGGCTGATCATCGTTCTGCTCTCACCAATTGATGCTTATACCGCGGCCAGGGCCGCGATAGGGCAAAAGTCGTAGGTTACAAGGTGACCAAGGATAAATTTCTGCGTATAGCTCCCGTAATAATCATGCTTTTTGAGTGACTACGATTTGAAACAAGCTGAGTGACTTCAGGTAGCCTCTATTTGTCTACTGTTTCTCTGTGTCAGCTTCAGGTGAGCGTCGTTCTCGAAAGGGAGGCGTGTCCACCAAATCTATTCAAACGGAGAGAATTATATGCCCAGAACCACAAAGCAATTTTCCGCAATGCTTCGGAGACTTTTCCCCGGGCTGATCGCTATGCGTTTAGTACTCGTAACTAGCATGCTCGCCTTCTCTGCGAGCGGTTGGACAGGAGCAATTCAATACAACATTGGCAACGGCGCAAAACCAGGTCGGCAAGGAGAACTGGATATCATTGACCGCGTTCGCCGTGGACCAGGGCCGCTAGTTATCACTCTCAACGAAGTATGTGGGAAACGATATTGGGAGATAGCGGTTGCCATCCGTGACTTTGGATACAGAGGTTATTTTGACGCAACGAACCCGAATGGCTGTGGAGGATCCAATGGAGGATTGGGTTTCGGTAATGCCATCTTCTACCTTGGCGAAGGTATTCAGGCTTTCAAATCGCCGTATGTAAATAACAATGCCTCCAACCGCAGAGCAGTATGTGTTAAGGCTCGACTCGGCCAGTTTGCTTATCTGGTGTGTACAACTCACCTCGATGACAGCAGCCTTGCGAATAAACAAGCTCTCGAATTTTTCCATTGGGTCAATCGGCGTCGGCAAGAAACAAGCAACTTGCCAACTATTGTAGGCGGCGATTTCAATCTTACCCCTAGCCAGTTACCCATGAATTTATGGTATGCGCATTACGAGGAGGCTGATGGTTCTCCTCACAACGCGATGGACACGCACTCAAATGGAAAGATTGATTATATCTTTTACACCCCTGGGTTCATCCTTCAGAAAGATGCGGCTGTAGTATCAGGTCGCTCAGATCATCGTATGCTGATCGGTTACTTCACAAAGCGGTGACAGAAATTCCCTGATACGAAAAGGAGAACAGAGCGTGAAAAACACTATCTGTGAAAATCTACAACAGCAATTGAGACACTTCACCCTCACATATCGCGAAGCTCGCGGACAAGGGCGACAGTGAACGAAGCGGCCCGCTCTTTCGATTTCATACCGCGAGCTTCGCGGCCAACCACGAACAGCCGCTTACAAATAAACCAAGCCTCACACGATTGAAGCATTCATTTGTCGAGAGCGGTCGGTTGCGACCGTTAAGGGCGGGAGCCTGCTTAATCGGCCTCGCTAAGCCTAGAACCAAATCAGCAACAAAGGAGAATAACAATATGTTCGAATCACGCGACAACCAACCATATCGCATCGTTCCACAACAGCAGCGCAGAAGCTCTGACCGCGCAAGACGATTGGTGTCGGGCTTACTTCTCGCAGTGCTGGCAGCCATTTCGCTCACCTCCCGGCCGAGCAGCTTTTCTCCCGTGCCAACGGCGCAGGCGGTACAGCAAACGGCTGATCAGATCATCCCTGATCGGTACATTGTGGTTTTCAAAGAGACTGCGTTCACCAATGGAGTTACTGCCTCAGGGGAAACTACCACCCAATTGGCCGAACGGATGGTGAGTGCAGCCAGTGGACAACTGCATTTTACCTACGAGCAAGCGTTGAAAGGGTTCGCCGCCACGCTCTCACCGGAAGCCGTCAGAACGTTGGGGGCGAATCCAATCGTGGATTATATCGAGCCGGACCGGATCGTAGAACTCGATGATGTTCAGTCCCCAGTGCCATCTTGGGGGTTGAGCCGCATTGATCAACGCTCAGGACCGCCTGACAATCGCTACCGTCATGACCTTTCTGGGGAAAAAGCGCATGTCTACATCATTGACAGTGGGATACGCGCCTCGCACAGGGATTTCGATAAAGAAGAGCCAAACAAACCTATCGTGAAACGTATTGGGAACGGCTATAGCGCTGTTCCAGGATTAAACCCCAATGAGGACTGCATTGGTCATGGCACGCACGTGGCGGGCATAGCCGCGGGCACATCTTACGGAGTGGCTAAAAAGGCAACCATCCACTCAGTGCGAGTCTTTGGTTGTGTTCCTACTACTCCAGCCTCGGTCGTAATAGCTGGGGTAAATTGGGTAACGGTAAATCGCCTACATCCGGCAGTTGTTAACATGAGCCTGGGAGGGCTCCCATCCCAAGCGTTAGACAGTGCGGTTCAGCGATTGATTACGTTCGGCGTGACTGTGGTGGTAGCTGCTGGAAATGCGAATAAGAATGCCTGCGACTACTCACCAGCTCGTGTGCCCGCCGCCATCACGGCAGGCTCATCAAGTTTCTGGTATGTGGATGTGCGTAGCCCTTTTTCAAACTATGGGCCTTGTGTAGACATTTTTGCGCCGGGTCACAGCATCAACTCGACCTCGAACACCGGCGACAATGATTCCACAATAAAGAGTGGCACATCTATGGCTGCTCCACACGTGACAGGTTGGGTGGCGATGTATCTGGATGTTTTCGACAAAGCTACTCCAGCAGCCATCCAGGCCGCCTTGATCGAGCATTCGACCAAAAATGTACTCTGGGATATTGGCGCAGGCTCGCCCAATCGTCTCCTCTACGTTCCAAACGTGGACGACCAGGCTTGTAAAGTGGAGTCCTCGGTCGCTGCCGCATCTTCGGGCGAATACACGTCCGAGCGCAGGAGTGATTTCGCCCAACTCTACCGGTTACGTGACGAGGTATTCTCAACCAGCGATTTCGGACAGCGGTTGATCAAAATCCACAAAGATCATTCGTTCGAGGCCGCCAAAGTGTTGCTGACCAATGTTTATTTGCGAACCCAGTTGATGGATTTACTTGCGAGCAGTCGAGAGGCAGCAGATTCATTAGTGGATGGTGACGGGCAGGCCCAGCTCACCAGAGACTTGATTATGAAGATTGAAGCCTATCTCACCGGAGTGGCGCAACACTCCAGCCCGAAGATGCGTGACGACCTGTTGCGTGCGTGGCGCGATGCCGACCTGTGGTCTTACGAAGGGAAACCGGTGCGAGAAGTGTTGGAAAGCCGCAGCGAGCGCCGACAATCGGATCGGTAGTTCAAGTGATTGTCTCCCCCTCAGCCATTGCGA
>Ga0187893_10009995_pt1 | contig 14359 bp, 9 predicted proteins | sample MA1701074metaG_FD_139574 | JGI IMG/M metagenome (GOLD analysis project Ga0187893, IMG submission 139574) | White microbial mat communities from a basaltic lava cave in the Kipuka Kanohina Cave System on the Island of Hawaii, USA - MA170107-4 metaG ...
AGCGGCACGTGCGCAAGATCGCGGCATTGACCCGGGAGATCCACTTCCCGGCCGGGGGCCCGATCGTGCGCCACGGCGAGCGCGGAGACGGCTTCTTCGTCGTGCTCGACGGAAGCGCCTCGGTGCTCCGGGCTGGGGGGCTTCCCGCGCTCCAGTTGGGCCCGGGCGACTACTTCGGCGAGATCGCGCTGATCGACGGCGCGGAGCGCACCGCGACGGTGGTGGCGCGGACAGAGGTCCGCTGCCTGCGGCTCGGGACGGCTCCCTTCCTGAAGATGCTGCGTAGCGAGCCGGAGATCGCCGTCCTGATGCTGAAGAAGCTCGCCGCCCGCATCCGCGAGCTCCAGGCCCGCTCGCACCTCTCGGCCTAGCCGAGCACGGCCCGCGCCTCACGACAGCACGAGCTCCGCCATCCGCCGGAGCTCTGCCTTGTCGCGGCTCATCACGAGGAGCGTCGTGACGGGCGTGTCGCGCCAGGCGGCGAGCCGCTCCTTGATGCGCGCGACCGGGCCGACCAGCGAGATCTCGTCCGCGAAGGCGTCGGGCACGGTGCGGATCGCCTCCTCGCGCTTCCCCTCGAAGAAGAGCTCCTGGATCTTGTCCGCCTCGGCCTCGTAGCCCATGCGGGCCATCAGCTCCTTGTGGAAGTTGCGCTGCTTCGAGCCCATGCCGCCGATGTAGAAGCCGAGGCTCGCCTTCACGGGCGCGAGCCCCGTCGCGACGTCGTCGGTGACCGCGAACTGCACGCCCGCGCAGATCTCGAAGCCGGGCTTCGCCTTTGCGAGCGAGTCCGCATAGACCTCGGGCCGGTAGGGCGAGTAGTAGAGCGGGAGCCAGCCGTCGCAGATCTCGGCCGCGAGCGCGACGTTCTTCGGCCCCTCGGCGCCGAGGAAGATGGGGACGTCGGCGCGGAGCGGATGGGTGATCGGCCGGAGCGGCTTCCCCATCCCCCAGGCGCCGGGGCCGGTGTAGGGCAGGGGATAGTGAGGGCCCGGCGAGCTGACCGGGCCCTCGCGGCGCAGCACCTGGCGCACGATCGAGACGTACTCGCGCGTGCGCGCCAGCGGCTTCGAGAAGGGCTGGCCGTACCAGCCCTCGACCACCTGCGGGCCCGAGACGCCGAGGCCGAGCGTGACGCGGCCCTTCGTCAGGTGGTCGAGCGTGAGGGTGTGCATGGCCGTCGCGGTGGGGGTCCGCGCGGAGAGCTGCACGACCGCGGTGCCGAGCCGGATCCGCTCGGTGTGGGCGCCGATCCAGGCGAGCGGCGTGAAGGCGTCCGAGCCCCAGGACTCGGCCGTGAACACGATGTCGAAGCCGAGGCGCTCAGCCTCCTGCGCGAGCTCGACGAAGCCCTCGGGCGGCCCGGCTCCCCAGTAGCCGAGCTGGAGACCGAGCTTCATCTGCTTCGCCATGGCTTCCCTCCGCGGAACCTCTTGCATAGCACCGAGAGCGGCCCTGGCCTCTCTGCTACCGTGCTCCGCCGTGCGGATCGCGGTGGTGATCCCGACGCGGGACGAAGCCGATCGCATCGCGCACGCCGTCGAGAGCGCCCGAGCCCCCGGAGTCGAGATCCTCGTCGCCGACGCCGGCAGTCAGGACGCTACGCGCGAACGCGCGCTCGCCGCGGGCGCGCGCGTGATCGCGTGCGAGCCGGGCCGCGCGCGCCAGCTCGCGGCCGGGGCGCGCGCCGCCGCCGAGGCCGATGCGCTCTTGTTCCTCCACGCCGACACGCGCCTCCCGCCGGGCTGGGCCGAGGCGGTCCGGCGGGCGCTCGGCGATCCCCGCGTCGCGGGCGGCGCCTTCGCCTTCCGCTTCGCGGAGCGGAGCCCGGCCCTCGCGCTGGTCGAGTGGGGCGTGCGCCTCCGCCTCGCGCTCGCCCGCCTCCCGTACGGTGACCAGGGGATCTTCGTGCGCCGGGCCGTGCTCGACGCCATCGGCGGCGTGCCGCAGGCTCCCCTCATGGAAGACCTCGACCTGGTGCGGGCGATGAAGCGCCAGGGCCGCCTCGCGCTGCTGCGCGATCCCGCCGTCACCTCGGCGCGCCGCTACCTCGAGCGCGGCGTCTGGCGCACCGTGGCGAGGAACGCCGTGGCGCTGCTCGGCTTCGGGCTCGGCGTCTCGCGCGAGCGCCTCGCCGCGTGGTACCGCCGATGACGGCCGCGGCCGCACCCGCACCGGCCAGCGCGGCCGCGCTGGCCGCGAGCCGCCGCCAGATGTACCGCCGGCTCTGGCACTACATGCGCCAGCGCAAGCGCGACTACGGGGGCGGCATCGCCACGACGCTCGTCTACGCGCTGCTCTTCGTGCTCTTCCCGATCGCCAGCGGCTGGTGCATCCAGGCGGTCGCGGAGGGGCTGCCGGCCGAGGAGATCCGCTACCGCTGCGCCTGGCTGGTCGCGCTCGTCCTGGCGCGCTCCGCGGTGCGCTTCTTCTCTCGCGTGCAGCTGTTCGATGCGGCGCGCGAGATCGAGTACGAGATGCGCAACGACCTGTTCGCGCACCTCCAGCGCCAGCCCCAGTCCTTCTTTTTCCGCTGGCGCACGGGCGACCTGATGAGCCGCTGCGTGAACGACCTGACGTCGGTGCGCCTGATGCTGGGGCCGGGTCTGCTCTCGCTGGCCCAGACGCCGGTCCTCTTCATCGGCGCCTTCGCGGCCATGTTCTGGATGGACGCGCACCTGGCGCTGCTCGTCGTGCTCCCGTACCCGCTCTTCATCTGGGTGGCCCGGGCCTTCGGCCGGGCCATGCACGGCAGCAACCTCGCCGTGCAGATGGGCCTCGCCGACCTGTCGAGCCAGCTCCAGGAGACCGTCTCCGGGATCTCCGTGGTGAAGGCCTACGCGATGGAGGAGACGACGCGCCGGCGCTTCGCCGCGCTCACGGACGAGCTCTATCGCCGCAACCTGCGCGTCGTGCTGGTGAACGCCGCCATGCCCGCGATCACCGGCCTGCTGCCGACGATCGGGATGTGGGGCGTCTTCTGGCTCGGCGGGCGCGACATCCAGAGCGGCACGATGAGCGTGGCGCAGTTCTTCGCATTCTCGATGTACATCTACGAGCTGACCTTCCCGATCTTCCTGATCGGCTGGGTGTTCACGCTGGTGCAGCGCGGCGCGGCCTCGATGCAGCGCATCGACGAGGTGCTCGGCGAGGTGCCCGCGATCCGCGACCACGCCGAGGCGTCGGACGTGCGCACGCTCCGCGGCGAGATCGAGCTGCGCGGGCTGACGTTCCGCCACCCCGGCCCGGGCGGGCGTGAGCCGGCGCTCCGCGGCGTCTCCCTGCGCATCGCGCCCGGGACCGTGCTCGGGATCGTCGGCCCGGTGGGCGCGGGCAAGACGACTCTGGCCTCGTTGATCCCCCGCCTCTACGAGGTGGACGACGGGATGGTGTTCCTGGACGGCGTAGACGTGAACCGCATCCCGCTGCGCACGCTGCGCTCGCACATCGCGATGGTCCCGCAGGACGCCTTCCTCTTCTCGATGTCGCTCGCGGACAACGTGGCGTACGGCCTGCCCGCGACCGAGCCGCGCGCCGTGGCCGCCGCAGCGGAGCGCGCCCAGCTCGCGAAGGACGTGCGCGAGCTGCCGCACGGCTACGACACGATCGTAGGCGAGCGCGGCGTGATGCTCTCCGGGGGGCAGCGCCAGCGCACCGCGCTGGCGCGCGCGCTCGCGCTCGACCCGAGGATCCTGATCCTCGACGACACCCTCTCGGCGGTGGACGCGGAGACCGAGGTCGCGATCCAGCAGGGGCTCCGCGAGGTGTTCCGGGGCCGCACGGTGGTGGTGGTCGCCTCGCGGGTCTCGACCGTGCGCGAGGCGGACCACATCGTCGTGCTCGACGCGGGCCGGCTGGTGGAGGAGGGCACACACGAGACGCTCCTCGCGCGCGGCGGCCTCTACGCGCGACTCGCCCGCGACCAGGAGGCCGAGGAGCGGCGTCGTGCGGCGATCGCCGAGGTGGAGGCCACGGCGTGAGTTCCGCTGCCGATCCGCGCGCTTCCCGCACGGGCCTCGAGCTGATCCTGGAGGAGGAGGCGCTCGGCAAGGCGATCGACCGGCTGCTCCTGGCCCGGCTCTGGCGGCACGTGCGCCCGTACGGCTGCCGTGTCTTCGCGACGCTCGGGCTGGTCGTGCCTCTCTTTCTGGCGGAGCTCGCGCCGGCCTGGCTGCTCAAGTATGGCATCGATCACGTGATCCTCGGCCAGGACGCGCCGCCTGCGCACGCGCTCGAGGGCTGGCTCGAGGCGCCCGCCGGCATCCCCAAGCTGCTCTGGCTGTCGCTGCTGTTCCTCGTGGTGGCCCTGCTCCGCTCCGGCTTCGAGTACGCGCAGACGCTCCTGCTCGCGGCCACCGGCCAGGCCGCGATGCGCGATCTCCGGAAGCTCGTGTTCGATCACATGCAGCGGCTCCACCAGGCCTTCTTCGACCGCTACCCGGTGGGCCGGCTGGTCACGCGCGCCACCAGCGACGTCGAGCACGTGGCCGAGATGTTCTCGGCCGGCCTCGTGTTGCTGGTGACGGACGTGCTCCGCATGACCGGTTTCGCGGTCGCCCTGTTCCTCGTGGACGCCCGGCTCGCCGCCATCACGCTCGCGGTGGTGCCGTTCCTTGCGCTCGCAGCCCTCGTGTTCCGCTTGAAGGTTCGCGACGCCTTCCGGGCGACGCGCGTCCTGCTCGCGCGCATCAACGCCACGATCCAGGAGACCGTCACCGGCATGAAGGTGGTGCAGCTCTTCACGCGCGAGGAGCGCAACCAGCGCGACTTCGAGCGTATGAACGGGGAGCACCGGGACGCCTGGCTCTACTCGATCCGGTACGACTCTGCGCTCTTCTCCGTGGTCGAGCTGGCGCGCGGCATCACCATCGCGGTGGTGCTCTGGGCGGCGACGGGCTCCACCACGCCGGGCACGATCTACCTGTTCATGGACTGGATGCGACGCTTCTTCGTGCCGCTCCAGGACCTGTCCGCGAAGTACTCGGTGATGCAGTCCTCGATGGCGAGCCTCGAGCGTATCTTCCAGCTGCTCGACACGAAGCCCGCGGTGGTCGACCCGCCGGCCGAGCTGCGCGCGCCTCCCCGCGCGGCTCACGCGGCTCGGGGCGAGGTCGAGTTCCAGAACGTCTGGTTCGCGTACGCCGGCGAAGACTGGGTCCTCCGCGACGTCTCCTTCCGCGTCGCGCCCGGCGAGCGTGTCGCGTTCGTCGGCGCGACCGGCGCGGGCAAGACCACCGTGATCAAGCTGCTGACCCGCCTCTACGACGTGAGCCGCGGACGGATCCTCTTGGATGGCGTGGACTTGCGAGCCATCCCTCAACGAGAGCTTCGGCGCCGGGTCGGGCTCGTGCTCCAGGACGTCTTCCTGTTCAGCGGCACGATCGAGGAGAACCTCGCCCTCGGCCGCACCGACCTCCGCCCCGAGACGATCCGGCGCGCCGCCGCGGCGGTGGAGGCCGACCGCTTCGTCTCGCGCCTGCCGCAGGGCTACGCGACCGACCTCCGCGAGCGCGGCGCCAACCTGTCGGCGGGGCAGCGCCAGCTGCTCTCCTTCGCGCGCGCGCTCGCGCACGGGGCGGACGTGCTCGTGCTCGACGAGGCCACCAGCTCGATCGACACCGAGACCGAGGCGCTGCTCCAGCGCGGGATCCACGTGCTGATGGAGGGGAAGACGTCGCTCGTGATCGCCCACCGCCTCTCCACGATCCAGGACGTGGACCGGATCTTCGTGATGCACCACGGGCGTATCGCCGAGGCCGGCACGCACGCCGAGCTCCTCGCCGCGGGCGGCCTCTACGCGCGGCTCCACCGCCTCCAGTACGACGGCGGCGAGCTCCCCGTCGCCGCAGCGGGGGCCTGAGTATTGCCAGCGTCGCCCCGTGGGTGTTACAAACTGCCGGCCCCCCACAAGTTGCGCCTGAGACCACGGCCCCAGCGCCCCCCCGGTGCTGGCGGCACGTTGCACCCGCGCGGGGAACTTGGGGGTCGGTTGCGCATCAAGTCGCTCCAGATCACGGGCTTCAAGAGCTTCGTGGACAAGACGGCGTTCGCGTTCCAGCCCGGCATCACAGCCATCGTCGGGCCGAACGGGTGCGGCAAGTCCAACGTGGTCGACGCGATCCGCTGGGCGATGGGCGAGCAGGCCCCGCGGCGCCTCCGCGGGAAGGGCATGGAGGACGTGATCTTCGCGGGGAGCGACGCCCGCGCTCCGGTCGGACTCGCGGAGGTCGTGCTCAGCTTCGACAACGGCGACGGGGTCGCGCCGCCCGAGTTCGCCGAGTACGCCGAGATCCAGGTCGCCCGCCGCCTCTACCGCGACGGCGAATCCGAGTACCTGATCAACAAGACGCCGGTGCGCCTGCGTGACGTGCTCGACTTCTTCCGCGACACCGGGATCGGCACCAAGGGCTACACGATCGTCGAGCAGGGGCGCATCGCGGAGATCGTCTCGGCCAAGCCCGAGGAGCGGCGAAGCCTGATCGAGGAGGCCGCCGGGATCAGCAAGTACAAGGCGCGCCGGGTCGAGGCCGAGCGCAAGCTCGAGGCCACCGAGCAGAACCTGGTGCGCGTGCGCGACGTCCTCGGCGAGATCCGCCGCCAGATCGGCTCGATCGAGCGGCAGGCCAAGAAGGCCGCGCGCTACAAGCGCCTGCGCGAGGTGCAGCGGGTGCTCGAGCTGTCGCTCGCGGCCGAGGAGCGGGCGGCGCTCACCGCCGAGCTCGAGGCGGCGCTCGCGCGTCTGGGCGCGCTCCGCGACGCCGCCACGGCGGGCGAGGCGCGGCTCGCCGAGCGGGAGGCCGCGCTCGAGGAGCGCCGGCTCGAGCTGACCGACCGCGAGCGGCGGCTGGTCGAGGGGAACGAGACGCTCCTCCAGATCCGGAGCCGGATCAAGGAGCTCGAGGCGCAGATCGCCTACGAGCGGCGCGAGCGCGCCTCGCTGGCGGAGATGAACGCGGCGCGCGCGGGCGAGCGCGAGCAGCTCGCGGCGCAGCTCAGTGGGAGCGAGGCCCAGGAGGCGGGGCTCGCCGCGGAGCTGGCGCAGCTCGAGGCGGCGCTCGCCGACGAGGGCGCGGCCACCGCGCGGGCCGAGGCCGAGGCGCAAGCCGCCGAGCAGGCGCTGCGCGCGCTCGAGCGCGACCGGGAGGCGGAGAGCCAGGCGGTCGTCGAGGTGTTGACGCGCGTGGCGCGCGCGGAAGATCGCCTCGCAGCGCTCGCCGACCGCCGCGACGAGATCGACCGCCGCCTGCGGGGCGCCGACGAGGCGCTCGAGCGCGAGGGGAGCGAGGCGCAGCGCCTGGCCGGCGACGAGCGGAGCCTCGAGGAGGGCTTCCGGATCCTGCTCGCCGAGCGCGATCGCGGGATGGGCCTGCTGCGCGAGGCGCTCGCCCGCCACGAGCGCGCGGTCGCCGAGGCGCGCCGCGCCGGCGAGGAGCTGCGCGGGCGCCGGGAGGTCCGCGAGACGCGGCGCGCGCGGCTTGCCTCGCTCCGCGAATGGGTCGGGACGCACGAGGGCGCGGGCGAGGCGGCGAGCTACCTCGCGGGCCTGCCGGATGCGTCACGGAGCGGCTTCTCGCTCCGCGGCCTGGTGCGCGAGGCCTTCGAGGCGGAGCCGGCGGTCGAGTGCGCCGTCGAGGCCGTGCTCGCCGAGCGCGCCGAGGGCGTGGTGGTGGCGGAGGCGCCCGGCGCTCTGGCCGCGCTCGACGCGCTCCGCCGCGCGAGCAAGGGCCGCGGCATCCTCGTGCTCGACCGCGGACCCTCGGACGAGCCGGTCGGCTTCGTGCCGCTCGGCGAGCCGCTCCTCGCGCGCGTGCGCCCGCGCCCCGGCTTCGAGGCGGTGGCCCAGACCCTCCTCGGCCGCGTGAACCTGGTGGAGCGCCTCGGCGAGGCGCTCGAGCGCTACGGCGAGGGCCGCATCCCGTGCACCTTCGTGACGCCGTCCGGCGACGTGCTCACGCCCGACGGGGTGATCCGCGGCGGCGGGGAGCCGAGCGCGTCGGGCCTGCTGACCCGCGACCGGGAGCTCCGCGAGCTCGAGACCGAGGTGGCCGCGCTCGACGACGAGGTGCTCGTGCTCGAGACCGTGGCGCGCCGTGCCGAGGCCGACCTCGAGCGCGCGCACGACGAGTTGGAGAACCTGCGGAGTCGCCATCACACCGCGGCGCTCGCCGTTGCGAGCCATGAGAAGGATCTCGATCGCTCGCGCGAGCGCGTGAAGACGCTCGGCGAGGCGCACGAGGCGCGCGGCGTGGAGCGCGCACAGCTCGTGAGCGAGCAGGAGGGCTTCGAGAGCGAGAGCGAGCGCCTCCGCAGCGCCCTCGCGACGGCGCGCGAGGAGCGCGTCGCGCGCCAGCGTGCCCTCGACGCGCTCGGTCTCCGTCTCGGGAGCGCGGGCCGCGAGCGCTCGCGGCTCGAGGCGGTCGTCGCGGAGCGCCGCGTCCAGCAGGCCGGCCGCGGCGAGGCCTGCGACCGCGTGCGCGCCAGCCTCGAGCGGCTCCGCTCGCAGCTCGGCGAGACCCGCGGCTGGATCCGCCGCCGCGAGGCCGAGATGCTGACCGCCGAGGAGCGCCGCGAGGCGCTGGCAGGCACGCTCGCCGAGGCCGAGCAGCAGCTCGCCGCGCGGCTCCGCGAGGAGGAGACGGCGCGCCTCGGCAGCGAGGAGCGCCGCGACGCGTGGGAGGCGCTCGCCACCACGGTGCGCGACCTCGAGGCCGCCGCGCGCGCCGCGCGGGTCGAACTCGAGGCGAGCCGCGACGAGGCGCGCCAGGCCGAGCTCGCCCTGCGCGAGCTCGAGCTCCGCCGCGACCATCTCGAGGCGGGCGTGCGCGAGCGCTGGGCGGTCGACCTCGCGACGTGGAAGCCGCCGCTCCCCGCGCTCGAGCCGCTCGAGGCCGGGGCGGAAGATGTCGTCGGGATCGCCGCGTTCGACGCGGCGGAGGACACGCCGGCGCCCGAGGACGGCGCCGCGTCGGGCGAGGACGGCGGCGAGGCGCGCGACGCCCGGCGCGAGGCGCGCGAGATCGCCGCACTCCTCGCCCTCGACGTCGAGACCCGGCGCGCCCGGCTCGAGGAGGCGCGCCAGCGCCTCGAGTCGCTCGGCGACGTGAACCTCGGCGCGATCGAGGAGCACGAGGAGCTCCGCGAGCGCTTCCGCTTCCTGGACGAGCAGCGGAACGACCTCGAGAGCAGCCTCGCGCAGCTCCGCGAGGCGATCGCGCGCATCAACCGCACGAGCCGGAAGCGCTTCCGCGAGACCTTCGACGCGGTGAACGAGCGCTTCCAGGGGAACTTCCCGCGCCTGTTCCGGGGCGGGAAGGCCTGGCTCACGCTCACGGAGACGGAGGACGTGCTGGAGGCGGGCATCGAGATCACGGCCCAGCCGCCCGGCAAGCGTCTCCAGAGCGTGAACCTGCTCTCGGGCGGCGAAAAGACGATGACGGCGATCGCGCTCCTGGTCTCCGTGTTCCAGGTGCGGCCCTCGCCCTTCTTCCTGCTCGACGAGGTGGACGCCGCGCTCGACGACGCGAACGTCGGGCGCTTCAACGAGATCGTGAAGGAGATGTCCGCCGAGTCGCAGTTCCTCCTGATCACGCACAACAAGCGCACGATCGAGGTGGCGGAGCGGCTCTACGGCGTGACCATGGAGGAGCGCGGCGTCTCGAAGCTGGTGGCGGTGGAGCTGACTGGGGCGTAGGGCAAGGGCGGCGAAGCCGCCCGCGCAGTGAGCCGGAGGCGAACGGAGTCACGACAGCTCGGGCGGCGAAGCCGCCCGCTATGCTCGCGCGCCGATGGAATGGACCCTGCTCGCGGCCGCGGGCCTCGCCGGCTCGGCGCCCCTCGTCGCGTTCTTCGTCCTGCTGCGCCGCACGCGGGCCGAGGCGCCGCCGCCGCCCACCCCGGTGCCTGCGGCTGCCCCCGAGCCGGTCGCGCTGCCGCGTCCCGCCGAGCCTCGGAAGGCGCCGGCTCCCGCGCCGCTCGGCGAGCGGCTCGCGCGCACGCGGCAGGCGCTCGTCGGACGCCTCGCCGGGCTCCTCGGCGCGCGGCGGCTGGACGGCGCCCTGCTCGCCGAGCTCGAGGTGCTCCTGTTCGGCGCCGATCTCGGCGTGAAGACCGCCGAGGACCTGCTCGCGCGGGTGCGGAGCGAGGCCGCGGGCGGCGACGCCGCCCGCGTGCGGGGGGTGCTCCGCGCCGCGATCGCCGAGAAGCTCGAGAAGGTCGAGCCTTCGGGCGATCCGCTCACGCTCGCCGCGAAGCCGCACGTCGTGCTCGTGCTCGGCGTGAACGGCTCGGGCAAGACGACCACGATCGGCAAGCTCGCCGCGCGCCACCGCGTGGCCGGGCGCACCGTGCTGCTGGGCGCCGGCGACACCTTCCGCGCCGCGGCGCGAGAGCAGCTCCAGCGCTGGGGCGAGCGCACCGGCTGCGAGGTGATCACGGGCCCGGACGGCGGGGATCCCGCGGCGGTGGCGTTCGACACGGTCCAGGCGGCGCTCGCCCGCGGCGCCGACGTCGCGATCATCGACACCGCCGGCCGGCTCCAGACGAAGGTCCCGCTGATGGAGGAGCTCGCGAAGATCGTGCGCGTGGTAGGCAAGGGCCTGCCCGGCGCCCCGCACGAGACGCTCCTCGTGCTCGACGCGAACACCGGCCAGAACGCGATCTCCCAGGCGCGCGAGTTCACGAGCCGGGCGGGCGTCAGCGCGATCGCGCTCACCAAGCTCGACGGCACGGCCAAGGGCGGTGTGATCGTGGGCCTCGCCGACGAGCTCGGGCTTCCGGTCAAGTACGTCGGCGTGGGCGAAGGAGTGGGCGACCTGCGCGACTTCTCGGCCGCGGAGTTCGTGGACGCGCTGTTCGGCACGTAGCCCGGGAGACTCGCCATGCCTCGCTTCGTTCTGGCCCTGGATCAGGGCACGACCTCCTCGCGCGCGATCGTGTTCGACGTGCGCGGCGGCGTGGCGGCGGTCGATCAGCACGAGTTCACGCAGCACTTCCCGAAGCCCGGCTGGGTGGAGCACGATCCGCACGAGATCTGGGAGACGCAGCTCCGTGCGGCGCGCGGCGCGCTCGGCAAGGCCGGCGCGCGCGCCTCCGACGTCGCGGCGATCGGCATCACAAACCAGCGCGAGACCACGCTCGTCTGGGACCGGAAGACGGGCGAGCCGATCCACCGCGCGATCGTCTGGCAGTCGCGCCAGACCGCGGACCTCTGCGCGGAGCTCCGGAGCCGCGGTCTCGAGGACGAGGTGCGGCGGCGCACTGGCCTCGTGATCGACGCGTACTTCTCGGCCACGAAGATCCGCTTCATCCTCGACGCCGTGCCCGGCGCGCAGGCGCGCGCCGAGCGCGGCGAGCTCGCGTTCGGCACGGTCGACAGCTGGCTCCTCCACCGACTCACGCGCGGGCGCATCCACGCCACCGAGCCCTCGAACGCCTCGCGCACGATGCTCTACGACATCCACGCGCGCGACTGGAGCGAGCCGCTCCTCACCGCGCTCCGGATCCCGCCCGCCGTCCTGCCCGCGGTGCGCGACTCGAGCGGCGTGTTCGGCGAGACGGATGCCGAATGGCTCGGCGGGCCGGTGCCGGTCGCCGGCATGGCCGGCGACCAGCAGGCCGCCCTGTTCGGGCAGGGCTGCTTCACGCCCGGCAGCGCGAAGAACACGTATGGCACCGGCTGTTTCCTGCTGATGAACACCGGGGCTCGGGCCGCCGAGTCGAAGAGCGGCCTAGTCACGACCATCGCGTGGGGCCTCGGCGGCGGCGTCGAGTACGCGCTCGAGGGCAGCATCTTCGTGGCCGGGGCGGCGGTGCAATGGCTCCGCGACGGGCTCGGCCTCGTGAAGGACGCCGCCGACACGGAGACCCTCGCGCGCTCGGTCGCGGACACGGGCGGCGTCTACCTCGTGCCGGCCTTCGTGGGGCTCGGGGCGCCGTACTGGGACGAGCGTGCGCGCGGCACGATCGTGGGCATCACCCGGGGCACTACGCGCGCGCACCTGGTGCGCGCCACGCTGGAGTCGATCGCGTATCAGAGCCGCGACGTGGTGGACTGCTTCTCGCAAGACGCCGGGCTCCGGCTCGACGCGCTGCGCGTGGACGGCGGCGCGTGCCGCAACGACTTCCTCATGCAGTTCCAGGCGGACCTGCTGGGGGTTCCGGTGCGCCGGCCGCCGGTGCTCGAGGTGACGGCGCTCGGGGCCGCGGCGCTGGCCGGCCTCGCGGTCGGCTTCTGGAAGGACCGCAGCGAGCTCGCCGCGGCGACGGGCGCCGGGGCCACGCGCTTCGAGCCGAAGATGGCCGCCGCCGAGCGCGAGGCGCTCTACGCCGGCTGGCGGCGTGCGGTGGAGCGCGCGCGCGGCTGGGAGGCGGGCGGCTAGCTCTCCGCGGAGGAGGCGTACTCGGTGCGCTCGATCGCCATCTCGTCGCCGCCGCCCCCCATGCGGATCTGGAGGTCGAGATCGGCGGGGTTGCTGGCCGCCGAGAGCGCGACCTCCTTGGAGATCTTCCCACCCTGGAGCAGCTCGAGCAGGTGCTGATCGAAGGTCTGCATGCCGTAGTGGCGGCCCTTGGCGACGAAGTTCGGGATCTCGTGCGTGCGCTCGGGATCGCGGATGCATTCCTGGATGGCGCGCGTGTTCAGCAGTACCTCGACGGCCGGCACCAGGCCCTTGCCGTCGAGGCGCGGCAGGAGGCGCTGCGAGATCACGGCGCGAAGAGATTCGGCCAGCCGGACGCGCACCATCGTCTGATCGGACGGCGCGAACACGGACGCGATGCGCTGGACGGTCTTGGCGGTGTCGGTCGTGTGCGCGGTGCTGATCACGAGGTGGCCCGTCTCGGCCGCCTTCATCGCGATGTCGATCGTCTCGGTGTCGCGCATCTCGCCGATCATCACGACGTCGGGGTCCTGGCGCAGCACGGCGCGCAGGGCGGGCGCGAAGCCGGCGGTGTCGATCCCGATCTCGCGCTGCACGACCGAGGACTTCTTGTTCACGAACAGAAACTCGATCGGGTCCTCGATCGTCACGACGTGGGCGGTGCGCGACTGGTTGATGTGGTTGACCATTGCGGCCAGCGTGGTGGACTTGCCGCTGCCCGTCGTGCCGCTCACCAGGATCAGCCCGCGCCGCTCCTCGGCGAGCTTCGGCAGCACGTCCGGGAGCTGCAGTTCTCTGAAGTCGAAGGTCCGATTCGGGATCACGCGGATCACGAGTGCGAGGCTCCCGCGCTGGCGGAAGACGTTGACCCGGAAGCGACCGGCGCCCGCGAGCGCGAAGGAGAAGTCGAGCTCCTGCACCTCGGTGGCGGCGAAGTGGGCGAGGTGGCGCGGGCGCAACGCCTCGAAGATGCGCTGGGTCGCGTCCGCCGTGAGCCGCGCGACCTTGAGCGGCAGGAGGCTTCCCTTGATGCGGATCAGCACGGGCTCGCCGACCTTGAAGTGCAGGTCGGACGCACCTTCCTGCACGGCCGTGCGCAAGATCTGCGCGATCCCCGTGTTGTCCGTCGAGATCGGCTCCGGGCCCCGCTCCGATGCTTCCGCGCTCACGGGCTCGCGCATCGGCGCGGCGTGCCGGATGCTTGAGCCGGCGTGGCGCGGGGAGGCGACGTGAGCGAGGAGGGGCGACGGCCGGGGCGTTCACTGGTCATCGCCCATCGCGGGGCGTCGGCCTACCGGCCGGAGAACACGTTCGCGGCCTACGAGCTGGCCGTGGCGCAGGCCGCCGACATGATCGAGATCGACCTCCACGCGACGCGCGACGGCGCCGTGGTGGTGGCGCACGACGCCGAGCTCGAGCGGATCGGGGGCCGCGGGGAGATCGGCGCGGCGAGCCTCGCGGAGGTGCGCGCCCTCGACGCCGGAGCGGGCGAGCGCGTGCCGACGCTCGACGAGGTGCTCGATGCGTTCGGAGCGCGCATCCCGTTCAACCTGGAGCTCAAACAAGCGAGCCACGGGCCCTACGCCGGGCTTCCGGCGCGCGCCGTCGCCGCCGTCCGCACGCGCGGGCTCCTCGCTCAGACGCTCTTCTCCTCCTTCTACGACCCGGTGCTCCACGACCTGCGCCGGGAGTCCGCGGATGCCCGCATCGCCCTCCTGCTCTCGCGGCGCTCCGCCGGCGGCTGGCTGGAGCGGGCGCGCACCCTCGGCGCCGAGGCCGTGAACCCGGAGCTCCCCCTGGCGGACCGGGCCTTCGTGGAGCGCGCGCACGGGGCGGGCCTCGCGGTCTACGTCTTCACCGTCGATCCGGAGCCGGAGATGCGGCGCCTGCTCGCGCTTGGCGTCGACGGGCTCTTCACCAACGTGCCCGACCGCATGCGCGGGCTCGTGGAGGAGCTGGGAACAAGCCGGCACAGTTGACAG
>Ga0187893_10009996_pt1 | contig 14358 bp, 15 predicted proteins | sample MA1701074metaG_FD_139574 | JGI IMG/M metagenome (GOLD analysis project Ga0187893, IMG submission 139574) | White microbial mat communities from a basaltic lava cave in the Kipuka Kanohina Cave System on the Island of Hawaii, USA - MA170107-4 metaG ...
ATGAGCCCACAGCGCGACAAGGCCGAGGCTGAAATGCACGACCTGGCGTCGGGTGACGACGGGCTGGCCTGGCTTCACCAGTCGGGGCCCGATATTGCGCACGGCGAACAGGTACACGCCGCCGATGGTCAACATCAGCGCCCAGACGTCCAGGTGGGCGTGCCATTTCCACGGCGACACCCCCGAGACCGCGGCCGTCAGCGCGCTCAGCATGGTGACCCCGATCTCAGACGAACACGCCCATGGTGACGAGGTAGCCGACGTAGCAGAAGCTGGCCAGCACGAAGCCGGTGATGAAGAGCCGTCGCAGGATCTTATTGTCGAACTTGAGGTGCATGAAGTAGGCGACGACGATCACGAACTTGAATGCCGCCAGGAGCATCAGCACCGAATTGGTGGCCACCTCGGAGAAGCTCGTGTAATAGAGGCTCACCTCGATGGCGGTGAGCGCGCCCAGGATCAGGGCGATCTTGACGTACTTGGCGTCGGTCGGGTGGGCGCCGTGTTCGGCGTGACCCCCGCCATCGTGGGTGAGGTGTTCGGTCATTCGGGAATCAAGTAGATCACGGTGAAGATGAGGATCCACACCACGTCGACGAAGTGCCAGTACAACCCGGCGATCTCAATGACCTCGGCCTTTTCCTGACCGAGTCGGCCCCGCAGGGACAGGTTCCACAACGAGAGCAGCATCACGACACCGAGGGTGACGTGCACCCCGTGGAAGCCCGTGAGCACGAAGAAGCTGCTCCCGAACAGGTTCGTCTTGATGGTGAGGCCTTCACGGATGAACGTCGTGAACTCATAGACCTGGCCGGCGATGAAGCTGGCCCCGAGCAGGGCGGTGGCCATCAACCACACCCGCAGACGACGGTGATCGCCCCGCTGGATGGCCGACAGCGCCAGCACCATGGTCAACGAACTCATCAGCAGGACGAAGGAGCTGACCGAGGTAAAGGGGATGTCGTAGACGTCCTCGGCCGTCGGCCCGCTCTGGCTCTTTCCCCGGTAAAGGAAGAAGGCGGAGATGAGTGCCCCGAAGAGTAGGCACTCGGAGCCGAGGAAAGCCCACATGGCGAGCTTCTCGTTGGACAACCCGGTGTTGGTGACGTGCCCGTGGGCATGGGGATCGGTCGGGTGTTCCTGGCCGACGACGCTGGCCGGTGTCGCCATCAGCTCGACCCCTGGCCGCTCGGCGCGTCGGTGGCGTCGCTCGTGGCTGCGCGGTCGTCGCCACCGGAGCCCAGAGCGGCGGCATCGGATGGCCCACCGACCAGGGCGGGCGCCCGTTCGTCCCGCGCGGGCGGCTCCGGCTCCTCGGGCTCAGCGGAAGGCTCCATGCCCCAGCCGTAGAGGGCGGCGAAAAGGATGATCCCGCCGAGCACGGCGATGAGGTAGTTCTGGCCGCCGTCGCTGCCATAGAGCATCCCGTAGGACATGACCGGCAGGGACAGCGCGGCCAGGATCGGGAAGTAACTGGGCGACGGTAGGTGGATTCCGTGGCCGTCGTCGTGGCCGTCCCGATCGTGGTCCTCTTCCGCGTGGACCTCACTGACGTGGGCATCGTCGACTGGCGCTTCGTCGACGCCGGTCCTGGTCTCGGCCACCGCCATCTCGGTGGACGCCCGGCGCACCATGCGGCCCTTGTCGTCCTCCTCGTACTTCTTGTGCCAGAAGTCGTCGACAGAGGTCACGGTGGGGATCTCGGCGAAGTTGTAGTGAGGGGTGGGTGACGGGATGGTCCACTCCAGCGTCCGGCCATCCCAGGGGTCGTTGCCCGCCACCACCCGGCGCTTCTTCTGCGAGTACCAGACGTTGTACATGAAGATCAGAACCGAGCCGGCGATAACAAAGGACCCGACGGTGGAGGCCATGTTGAGGGCTGCGACGCCCAGGCTCTCGTCGTAGGTGTAAACCCGCCGGGGCATGCCCTGTAGGCCGATGATGTGCATCGGGGCAAAGGTCAGGTTGAAGCCGACGAGCCAGGTCCAGAAGTTCCACTTTCCGAGCCTCTCGTTCAGCAGGTTCCCGAAGAACTTCGGCCACCAGTAGTAGATCCCGCCCATGATGCCGAACAAGGCACCGCCGAAGAGGACGTAGTGGAAGTGGGCGACGACGTAGTAGGTGTCGGTCTGCTGGCGGTCGTGCGGCGAGATGGAGTGGGTCACCCCGGAGAGGCCACCGATGGTGAACATGGCGATGAAGCCCATGGCGAACAACATGGCCGTGGTGAACTTGATGGACCCTCGCCAGATGGTGGCGATCCAGTTGAAGATCTTCACACCGGTGGGCACGGCGATGAACATGGTGGAGATCGAGAAGGCCGAGGTGGCCACCGGACCGAGGCCGGTGGAGAACATGTGGTGGACCCACACGCCCCAGCCCATGAAGCCGATGGCGATACCGGAGAAGACGATGACCGGGTAACCGAACAGCGGCTTGCGGGCGAAAACCGGGAGGATCTCCGAGACCATGCCCATGGCCGGCAGGATCAGGATGTACACCTCGGGATGGCCGAAGAGCCAGAAGAGGTGTTGCCACAAGAGCGGATCGCCTCCGAACACCGGATCGAAGAAGTGCGAACCGAAGTTGCGGTCGAACATCAGCAAGAACAGGGCCACGGTGATGACGGGCATGGCGAACAGGATCAAAAAGGACGACACCAGCGTCATCCAGGTGAACAGCGGCATGCGCATCAGGGTCATGCCCGGTGCGCGCATGTTCAACATGGTGACGATCAGGTTGATGGCGCCGACGGTGGAGGCGATGCCCAGCAGCTGCAGGCCAAAGACCCAGAAGTCGATGTTGTGGCCGGGCGAGAACGTAATGGAGGTGTTCGGGGCGTAGCCGAACCACCCTCCGTTCGGAGCTCCACCGAGGAAGAAGCTGGAGTAAATGAAGATGCCACCGAAAAGGAAGAGCCAGTAGCTGAAGGCGTTGAGGCGGGGGAAGGCCACATCCCGGGCGCCGATCTGCAGAGGCACCAGGTAGTTGAAGAAGGCGGCCGACATGGGCATGATCACCAGGAACACCATTGTCGTGCCGTGCATGGTGAAGAGCTGGTTGTAAGCCTCGGCCGACAGGATGGTGCCGTTGGGCTTGGCCAGCTGCAGACGGATGAGCAGCGCCTCCATGCCGCCGATGAGGAAGAAGACGAAAGCGGTGACCCCGTAGAGGACGCCGACGCGCTTGTGGTCGACGCTCGTCATCCACGACCAGACGCCCTTGGGATTGACCGGCCGGCGCAACAGGCCCGGTTCGTCGGCGACCGGGCTTTGCTCCGGCGTGATGATCGGCTCGAGAACGGTGGTCATCGGACTCCTGCGACTACGAAGAGGAGGATCACTCGAGAGTGTCCAGGTACGCGATCAATTTGGTGATGTCGTCCTCGCTGAGGTCGAGGTCCGGCATGAGCGAGCCGGGCTTCTCCGCTGGGGGATCACGCAGCCAGCGGCGCATGTTCTTCTCGTCGAGATCGAACATGGCGCCCGCGAAGACCTCGCGCTGTTGCAGGTGGGTGAGGTTCGGCCCGAGTTCGCCCGCGGAATACCCCTGGACGGTGTGGCAGCTGGCGCAGCCCCGGATGCGGAACAGGGCCGCGCCGGCGGCCGCCTCGGGGTTGGCCTCGGCGTCGGGCAGCACGGCCGGCCGGGCGTTGGCCGTGAGCCACTTCTGGTATTCGGCCTCGGGGTGTGCGACCACGCGCAGCTTCATGTTGGCGTGCGACAGCCCACAGAACTCGGCGCACTGGCCGTAGTAGATCCCTGGCTTGTCGGCCTCGATGACCATCTTGTTGGTGCGGTTCGGGATGACGTCCACCTTGCCGGCCAGCTTGGGCGGCCAGAAGGAGTGGACGACGTCGTCGGACAACAAGGTGACCGCCACCTTCCGGCCGACGGGGATGTGCATCTCGTTGGCCGTGGTGACCCCCAGGCCGGGGTACTCGTACTCCCACCACCACTGGTGACCGGTCACGGTCACCTCGACCACGTCGGGGCCTGTCGGCACCTCGTTGATGTCGAAGACGGTGGCCACGGTGAACACCCCCGTGACGGCCAGGATGGCGGCCGGGGCGATGGTCCAGCCCAGCTCGGCCCTGGCGTTGCCGTGGACCTGGACGGGCGCCTCGTCGTCGGAGCGCCGGCGGAAGCGGATGGCGCAGTAGGTGACCAGGCCGAGGACGAGGACGAGCACGAGTCCGGCGATGACGCCGACGGGTCTGACCAGATCGTCGAGCTGGCGGGCGACGGGCCCCTCTGGGTCGAAGGTGTCCTGGGGTCGGCCGCCCGAGCCGCAGGCCCCGAGCAGGAGCGCCCCGCCGACGACCAGCGCCGGCCCACCCCGCCTGCCCCCATGCCTCAGGGACCGGAACAAAACTACTTGCGCGGCATCGACAACTCCACCGTTGCCGCGGAGGGCCTTTCGGCGTCCCGCCGCGCAAGTAGTTTTGTTCCAGGCCCTCACGTCATTCACCCTGTTCGACCACGAAGGTCCCCTTCATGTTCTCGTGAAAATCGCAGACGAAGGTGTAGGTGCCAACGGCCGGCGCCTCGAAACGGTAGGTGCGTTCGTCCTCCCCGGCGAAGCCCTCGCCGTTGAAAATGGGCTTCGACTCCGGTCCCTCGCCTTGGTACACAGCCACGTTGTGGTACACGTCGTCAAGGTTGACGAATTCGATGACGACCTCCTCGTCGGCCGCAACGGTGATCTTCGACTCCTCGAACATCACCTCGTGGGCGACCACCTTGATCGGCTCGTGCTCCTCCTCTTCGTGCGGGAAGTCACGCTCGCCGGCCACCGCACCGGTCACTGCCATGCCCGCCATCGAGACGGTCGCCAGCGCCGCCAGGGCGACGATGCCCGACGACGCCATCCGAGGGCGTGAAGCAACCCAGGCGCAGGCGCCGAGGATCACGATACCGATGACCAGCGCGGCCAGCGTGGCCCCGTTCTTCGAGACGGCCAGCAAGGTGCGGGACAGCGAGAAGGCGATGGTGAGCGCCAGCAACACCGAGGCGACGGGCAGTCCGATGGGGACGAGGAACCGGGAGCTGACGCGGTCGCGCACTCGTGGCGTCCAGCTCGGGTGCTCACTCCAAACTCGGGCGAACCACCCGGCCGTGGCGATGACGACCGCGCCGGCCCCGACAGCCGCGACCTCCCAGGTCACCGCCGCGCCGACGGCAAGCAGCGTTACGGCCGCGGCGGCGGCCGCCGTCCAGCCCGAACCTCGCTGGGGAGGAGCAATCGACGTGGCATGGCGTATCGGCGGTGGGGCGTCGGCGGGGACGGGCTCGGCGAAGTCCGGCACCGTCGCCCCACCCAGGGCGATGGCGGCGATGACACCGGCGGCGGCCAGGAACACGAACAGGATGACGCCGGCGCGCTCGTCGACGGCGAAGCCGTAGGCGACGGCCATGGCCGCGCCGGTGGCACTGATGGCGACGAGGAGCTTGCTGGCAAGGCTGAGCACGGAGCCGCTCCTACTTCAACACGGTGATCGCGTACCAGACGAACAGGGAGGCCCCGACGGTGAAATGCCACCAGCAGGCCGCGACCCGGGCCTGCTCGGTGTCGGCCGGGCCCTGCTGGCGGCCGGTCGCCCGGACCAGCGTGAGGGTCAACATCCCCAGGCCGACGGCCACACAGAGGCTCATCAACATGAACAGGGCCGTGACGACAAGGCCGTATGGGCCGCTGGCGGCGTCGAAGGCCGCCTGCCCGGCGGTGTAGGACCCGAGGTTCAAGAAGGCCACGCCCAGGCCGATGGTGATGCCGAGCCCGCTCATGGCCTGGCGGACCAGGTTCTTGCGCAGCGCCCAACACGCCCATTCGATGGGCAGGATGGACAGGATCATGGTGCCCGCCATCATGTTGACCAGGTACTCATCAATGGCCGAACCCTCGGCCGGCCAGGGCACCACGTTGCGTCGCAGGTGGAGATAAGCGGCGAATAGGCCACCGAAGAGCATGGTCGCGCTGGTGATGAACAGGAACACGCCCGTGCGCACGAGCTGACGGGGTTGGGTGGCCTCGGCGGAGGGCAACGCCAGCATGGGACTAGCCACTCGACCCTCCGCCACCAGGCGCAGACACCGGGCCGGAGCCGGCATCGGCCGCCGCCAGGTCGAACAGCGGTTCCGCGGAACGGACCTCGGGCACCCCGTCGAAGCTCTGGGGCGGCGGCGGGGACGACGTCGCCCATTCGAGAGTCATGCCGCCGTACGGATCGTCGGGCGTGTCCGACGGACGGACGTCGGCCGCGGTGCGCACGACGTCCAGCAGCAGGGCCAGGATGCCGACGGCCAGCAAGGCCCCCCCGACGGCAGCGAGCGCCCCGAATGTGGAACCGTTCTCGGTAAAGGCGAAATCCTTGACGCCGGCCGGGGCCCCGTCGTAGCCGAGCAGGTAGCTCCCCAGCCCCATCAACAGGAATCCGCCGAACAGGCCCAGGAAGACCAAACGGCCGAGGCCGGCCGACAGCGGGCGCCCGAACAGCTTGGGGGCCCAGTGGTAAAGCGAGGCGACGAGCAGCAACGTGGGCGCCCCAAAGGCCACCGTGTGCAGGTGCCCGACCGTCCAGGCGTTGCCAGCGACGCCGACGAGACCGGCGATGATGGCCTGCAGGGCGCCGAAGCCACAGAGAAGCACGAAGCCGCCGACGAACAGCAGGCTCACGTGGGGATTCAGGCGCGCTCGCACCAAGGTCCCCAGCCAGACCAGGACGAGCAGCCCGACCGGCGCCACCACCAATGCGGTAAGCGGGCTGTAGGTCGGAAGCACCAGGGAGTCGGCCACCCCCCGCCCGGCGGCCCAGGCCCCGAAGCTCAGCAGGGCGAAGAGGGTCAGGCCGGCGCGGGCGGCGTCGCGGCTGATGAGCGGCTTGCGGGCGTGGGTGGCGACGATGTCACACGCGGCGCCCAGTCCGGGCAGAGCCAGGAGGTAGATCTCCGGGCGGCCGAAGATCCACAGGGTGTGCTGCCAGATGGCCTGGCCGCCGGCGTCGTCGGGCGAGAACAACGTCCCGCCGAAGCGCTGGTCCAGGTACAACAGCATCAGGCCCGCCAGGAACACCGGCGTGGCCAGGAGGGTGACCAGGCTGGTGACCAGGGTGGCCCAGGAGAACATGGGCATCCGGCGCAGCGTGAGTCCGGGTGGGCGCAGCTTCAAGATGGTCACCACGAGGTCGACGGCCGCCAGCACCATGGCCACCGCCACGACAGCCAGGCCGGCGACGAACAGACCGGTGGCTTCGTTCGCCCCTCCTGGGGGGGCGACCATCGGCGTGGCCGACGACAAGCCGAAGCCTTCCGGCGGCTCGATGAGGTAGGCGACGACGGTGGTCGCTCCCCCGAGTACGAACAACCACAGGGCGAAGGCGTGGAGGCGGGGAAAAGCCAGGCGACCGGCGCCGATCTGCAGTGGAACGACATGGGTGGCGACACCGATCCACGCCGGGGACAGGAACAACATCGCCGAAACCGTCGCGTGGAGCCCGAAGAGCCGGCGGTAGTCATCGCCGACGAGCGAGACGCCCTCTTGGGTCAGCTCGGCCCTCATGACCATGCCGACGATGGTGCCCACCGCCAGGAAACCCAGAGCGCCGAAGAGAAACGCCAAGCCCAGGCGCTTGTGGTCACTGGTGGAGAAGATCGATGTCGCCACCGCCGGCGCCGGAGCCGGCGGGGGTGGCGGTGCGGCGGCCTCGGGACGGGCCTCGGTCATCGTCATCCGATGTGCACGAACTGGTCGAGCGCCATGGCACCGAAAAGCAGCGTCACGTAGGAAATGGACCAGTGAAAGAGGCGCATGGCCCGTTCGGGGGTGGCCTGGTCGCTCAGCCGGAGGGCGTAGAACAGAAACACCGCACCGAGGACCAGGGCGCTGATCCAATAGACCAGGCCCATGCCCGCCACCTCGGCGAACAGGAGCGAACAGGCCCACAAGGCCAGGGTATAGGCGACGATGCGTCGGGCGGTGGCCGCCAGCGACACCACAGCGGGCAACATCGGAACCTCGGCGGCTGCGTAGTCCTCCCGGTGGCGGATGGCCAGCGCCCAGAAGTGCGGCGGCGTCCACACGAAGATCACCGCGAACAGCACGAGGGGGGCCAGACCGAGGCTGCCAGTCACTGCGGCCCAGCCCACCAAGACGGGAACGGCTCCGGCGGCGCCACCGATCACGATGTTCTGCGTCGACGTGCGCTTGAGCCACATCGTGTACACGAACACATAGAAGGCGGTGGCGGAGACGGCCAGCACGGCGCTGAGCAGGTTGACCAACGCCCACAGTTCGACGAAAGCCACGACCTCGAGGGTGAGGGCGAAGATCAATGCCTGGGCGGGCTCGATCTCACCGGTGACCAGCGGACGGCCTCGGGTGCGGCGCATCACCGTGTCGATGTCGCGGTCGAGGTACATGTTGATGGCGTTGGCTCCGGCCGCGGCCAGCGTGCCACCGACAAGGGTGGCCACCATGAGATCCAGCGCGGGCAGACCCCTCTCGGCCACCACCATCGTGGGCAGCGTGGTCACCAACAGCAGCTCGATAATGCGCGGCTTGGTCAACGCGACATAGGCCGCGAGCCGTGACCGCTGGTGCGTTGGGACGGTGGGCGCAGCCATCGGGCCACACAGTATGGGCCGCCCTCCCTCGGCGACAAAGCGGCTCCCAGGAAGCCCGGCAGGGTGGTCGCCGACCGATCCTCTGCCGTACCATGACCCGTCGATGGCGCGCCCCACCCTGACGCCTGCGGTCTACCGGCGGGTGACGCTCGTGGCCCTGGTGGCGCTCGTGGCCATCGTCATCACCGGTGGCGCCGTTCGCCTAAGCGGATCGGGCCTGGGTTGTCCCGACTGGCCGAACTGTGCCGACGGCCGCCTCGTCGCCCCTCTCGAGTACCACGCCATGATCGAGTTCGTGAACCGCTTGGTGACCGGCGTGGTGTCGATGATGGTCATCGTCGCCGTGCTGGGATCGCTGGTCCGCCAACCCCGTCGGCGCGACCTGACCCGACTCTCGATGGGTCTGGTAGCCGGCGTGATCGGCCAGATCATCCTGGGCGGCCTCACCGTGCTCTTCGAATTGCGGCCCCCGTTCGTCATGGCCCACTTCCTGCTCTCCATGGTGATCGTGGCCAACGCCGTCACCCTGCACTGGCGCGCCGGTCAGCCCGACGTCCGGGCGACCGATCCTCCCGGCACCGTGGACCCAGGCGTGCGTCGTCTGAGCCGGCTGATGATGACGGCCACCGCCATGGTCCTGTTCCTGGGCACGGTGGTGACGGCGGCGGGCCCGCACGGCGGCGACGAGGAGACGCCCCGCCTCGATATCGCCGTCGGCGAGGTGGCCCGCCTGCACGGTCTGGGGGTGGTGATCCTGCTGGGCCTGGTCGTCACCCTGCTCGTGGTCCTGCGCCGCACCCGGGCCCCGGGTGCGGTCGTCGCTCGGGCCAAGCTGGTGCTGGTCGTGCTGCTGGCCCAGGGCGCTGTGGGCTATGTGCAGTACTTCAGCGGGGTACCGGTACTGCTCGTCGGCATCCATATCGCCGGAGCCACCGCGGCATGGATGGTGGCGGTTCGCTTTCACCTTGGACTCGACGACGCCGGCCCGCCGGCGGCGGTCCGCCGACCGGCCAAAGCCGCCATGGCGCCGACCCAGCCATGACCCTCACGCCGACGCCGGTGCGGGTCGACGAGCCGGGCATCGACGATGCCGAGCAAGCCGACCGGCCCTGGGTGGTGATCGTCTGGAACGACCCCATCAACCTGATGTCCTATGTCACCTACGTCCTCCAGAAGCTCTTCGGCTACTCCAAGGACAAGGCCACGCTGCTGATGCTCGACGTCCATCAGAAGGGTCGCGCCGTGGTGTCCAACGGCACCCGGGAACGGGCGGAAATGGACGTCTTCCGCCTCCACGAGTGCGGCCTGTGGGCGACGATGGAGCACGACGTTTGACGCCAGGAGCCCCGGGACGCTGATGGAGAAACACCGCATCGAGAGAACCCCCGACGGACAGGTGGCCTTGCGCCTGGGCGCGGATGAACGACTACTCCTCCAGGATCTGCCCGCCCAGCTCCGGGAGCTGATCGCCGATCCAGCCGACGACCCGAGTCTCGAGCGGCTCTTTCCGCCCGCCTACACCGATCACCCCGAGCACAACGCCGAGTACCGCCGGCTCATGACCGACGACCTGCGGTCGCGCCATCTGGCCGCGCTGGCCGTTATGGAGGCCAGTGCCTCGGCCGACCGGCTGAACGCCGAGGAGGCGGGTGCCTGGCTCTCGGCGCTCAACAGCCTCCGCCTGGTCCTCGGGACCCGCTTGGACGTCAGCGAGGACCTGATCGACGCCGACATCGACCCCGACGACCCCCGGGCCCCCGGCCTCGCCCTCTACGCCTACCTCTCCTGGCTCGAGGAACAACTCGTAGAGGCCCTCGCCGACGACCTTGACGAATGAGCGAAGCGCGTAGCGAACTGGTCCGGTTTCCGGGCTCTGGCGCCGCCAGTTGGCCGGGACCTACCGGCCGACGTCGGTCTCGTACCACATGGCGCCGGCAGTTCCAGGGCCGGTGTGGACGCCGACGCTCGGGCCGACCCGGTAGCGGACCAGTTCGGCAACGGCCGCTTCGCCGGCCAGGCGGTCCTCCAGGGCCTGCCACAAGGGCTCGGCGGCCCGGTCGGCGATGCTGATGCCCACCCGGAGCCGTCGACCCCCGGCCACCACGGTGGCCGCCATGGCGTCGGCCGCCTCGGCGACGTCGCCGACCCGGGCCACCGCCTGGTAGGCGCCGTCGACCAAGCGGAGGACGGGAATCACGGCGTCGTCGAGCGCGGCGTCGGCCGCTCGACTTAGGCGGCCCCCGGATCTGGCCAGGTCGAGGGCCTTGACGACAAAGACGTTGTCGGTCCGGCCGGCCACATCCTCAGCGGTGCGAGCAGCTTCCTCGACAGAGGCCCCGCGGGCGACGGCCTCGCCCGCCTCCCATACGCAGCAGGCGACGGCGAACGACGCCGTCCCGGTGTCGACCAGGCGGACCGGCACGCTCGCCGACTGGGCCGCCAGCCGGGCGGCATTGAGCGTCCCCGAGATACGCGAGCCGACGTGGATCGAGAGAATCTCCGTCGCCCCTCGTTCCGACAGGGCCTGGTACGCGGCGGCAAAGCGCCCTGGCGACGGCGCTCCCGTCGACATCTCGGGAGGCGGCGTCGCCGCCATGCGGGCGTAAAAGGTGTCGGCGTCGAGATCGACGCCTTCCAGGTGATCGATGCCGTCGATGGTCACCGTCAACGCGACCACCTCGACCCCGTAGCGCTCAGCCAGCGTCGGCGGAAGCTGCGCGTTGGAGTCGGTGCACAACCCGATCACCGACGGCTGGCCCGGGACGCGGCGACGAAGCGCTGGAGAATGACCGCGCTGGTGGCGGCGGCCGCCAACGGCAGCTCCACCGTCGGGGGCGGCCCCCAGGCGTTGGGCCAGCCCTTCCGCCACCAAAGCGTGGCCGCCCCGACCCAGACCGTCGAGGCGATGGTGGTGGCGGTGAAGGTCCGGGACTTCCAGTTGGGCAACGCGGTGATCCAGGCCAACCCGAGGTCCACCGGCACGTAGACGGGGAAGGTGGCCAGGCACTGGCCGAGGCTGGCGGCCACGCCTTTGCCCCCACGGAACCCTTTCCACACCGGGAAACAGTGACCAACCACCGCCGCGGTGCCGGCCACGTGCGCCCCGGTGCCACCGGCCAACCGTCGCCCCAGCGCGCAGGCCGCGGCGCCCTTGGCGGCGTCGGCGACGATGACGCCGTAGCCCCACCCCTTGCCAAGCACGACGAGGGCGTTCGCCCCGCCGGGGTTGCTCGTTCCTGACGCCCGCAGATCGGCCGATGGGCCGCCCGCCAGGCGGCTCGCAACATCGGCAAAGGGGACCGTTCCGAGCAGATAGCCGGCCGCCGCCGCCTCGACCAGTTGCGTCACACCCATGGCATCGAAGCTACGGCGTCACTGTGGCGGCCGAGGCCTTCATTAGTGTCGACGGCCGTGACCGACGCCCAAGCATCCTTACGGCCGCCCATTCGCTGGGGAGTGCTGGGCGCCAACTCGGCGATCGCCCAGCGGTCCACGCTGCCGGCCATCGCCACCAGCCCTTTCGCCATCGTGACGGCCGTGGCTAGCAAGTCCCACCCTGACGGTGCCGGATACGACACCCACGGAGCGCTGCGCACCTATGCAACTTACGACGAGGTCGTCGGTGACGATGAGGTCGAGGCGGTGTACATCGCCTTGCCCAACGGCATGCACAGCGAGTGGACCGTCCGGGCCGCCGAGGCCGGCAAGCACGTGCTGTGCGAGAAGCCGCTGGCGACGGCCTCGGCCGAAGCCCTGGAGATGGTGCAGGCGTGTGAGCAGAACGGGGTCGTGCTGATGGAAGCGCTGGCCACGCCGTTCCACCCTCGCGCTGTTCTGCTCCAGGAGCTGTTGCGCAGCCGGCGTTTGGGAATGCTCCGCTCCGCCTACGCCAGCTTCACTCGCGTGCTGGAAGTGACCGACGACATGCACTGGCGGCCGGAGGCGGGCGGAGGCGCGCTGCTCGACATGGGGGTGGACTGCCTGGCGTTGCTCCTCCAGTCCGCCGGGCATCCGCCCATCGAAGTGGCCGGGGCGGGGATGCTGGCCCGGACCGGGGTCGACGCTTCCTTTCAGGGCTTCCTGGACTTCGGCAAAGCGTTCACAGCCGGCTTCGCCTGCTCCCTCGAAACCGCCCAAGGCCAGGTCCTGGAGATCGCCGGCAAGCAGGCCACGGTCAGCATCGAGCGACCGTTTACCCCCTCGGCCACCGACACCAGCCTGCGACTGGTCAACAAGGACGGGACCGTGGAGGACATCGAGGCGCCCGCCGGCGACGCCCACCAGGTCATGGTCGAGCACTTCGCTGAGGTCGTGCGGGACGCCACGCCGTTGCGCTGCCCACCGGCCAAGTCAATCGAGGTGCTGAAGCTGGTCGAGCGTCTGAAATCGGCGGCCCGGTGGGAGTTCTGACCGCTCGACGAATCACCGGCGTCGGCGGCGTCGAACTGCACGTTCGCTGCTGGGACGGTGACGCTATCGATCCAAACCCGCCTGTCCTTCTCGTCCACGGTCTAGCCTCGAACGCGGCTATGTGGGACGGCGTCGCCTCGCAGCTGGCTGCGCTGGGCCACCCCGTCGCGGCGCTTGACCAACGTGGGCACGGGCGTTCGGACAAGCCCGACCATGGCTACGACTTCGCCACCATCACCGACGACCTGAGAGCCGTTCTTGACGGCCTTGGATGGTCACGGACGATCGTCGCCGGCCAGTCCTGGGGGGGCAACGTGGTGGTCGAGCTGGCGGCCCGTCACCCCGACTCGGTGGCGGGGATCGTCTGTGTGGACGGAGGATGGATCGAGCTGTCGCAGCGCTTTGCCACCTGGGACGCCTGCGCCGAGGCCATGGCCCCGCCGCAGCTCGTCGGAACGCCGGTGGGCGCCTTTCGCGCGCGCCTGCGGGCGGCACACCCCGACTGGCCCCCGGAAAGCATCGACGGCTTTCTGGGCTGCTTCGAGGTCCGAGACGACGCCACCGTCGCCCCGTGGCTCACACGCGACCGGCACATGCGCATCTTGCGAGAACTGTGGGACCACCATCCGTCGGCCTCGTATACGGCGGTCACCGCGCCCGTGCTCCTGGTGCCGGCGTTGGCCGCCGACCAGTCGCCGCTATCGGCGGGCTTCGGTTCGTCCGCCTCGGCTGCCGCGGCGGCGATGCCCTTGGCCCGTCTCTGCGGGATGGTGGGCGATCACGACCTGCACGCCCATCACCCGGTCGAACTGGCCCAGCTGTTGCACTCGTGGATCGCCAAGGAGGTTTCCTCATGACACCGGATGCCACATCTGCCTGGCCCCGCCTGCTGACCATCATGGGCTCGGGTGAGACCAGCCCGACCATGGTCAAGGTCCACCGCCAGCTTCTGGGCCGTCTTGGTGAACCCTCGGCCACAGCCGTCGTTCTCGATACCCCATTTGGCTTTCAGGCCAATGCAGATGAGCTGACAGCCAAGGCCGTCGCCTACTTTCGGGAGAGCGTCGGTCAAGAACTCGGGGTTGCCAGCTTCCGTTCGTCGGGCGCCGATACGTTGGTGCGCGAGACGGCCGTGGCCCGGCTTCGATCGGCGTCCTACGTCTTCGCCGGCCCGGGCAGCCCGAGCTACGCACTGCGCCAGTGGGCAGATTCAGCCGTCCCCGGCGCGTTGGGCGAAAAGCTCCGCAGCGGTGGCGGCGTGACCTTCGCCAGCGCCGCGGCCCTCACGCTTGGTGTCGTCACCATCCCCGTGTACGAGATCTACAAG
>Ga0187893_10009997_pt1 | contig 14358 bp, 14 predicted proteins | sample MA1701074metaG_FD_139574 | JGI IMG/M metagenome (GOLD analysis project Ga0187893, IMG submission 139574) | White microbial mat communities from a basaltic lava cave in the Kipuka Kanohina Cave System on the Island of Hawaii, USA - MA170107-4 metaG ...
ATCCCGCGGATCGGGAACCTGCGCAAACGCCTCCCAAAGCGAAATAACCTGTGACATGGCTTGGTCCTCCCTGACCAACGCCTTTATCGACCAACTCTAACCCAAAAATTGAAAGACCCTGGTGGTCGCGGGCGGCGGGAGAACGCCTTCTCGGCGGTCAATCGGGATCGGAAGGAATCATGACGTTGTTATGGGCGAGCAGCGTGCCTTTAGCTCGCTCCAAATCGATAATGGCGATGTTGTACTCGACCATGGAGGCGATCAACAGCCGCCGGGCGGTGGCCAGGCTTTGGCGGGAACCCAATTCGCTATTGAGGGTATTGATATCCTTGCGCTCTGCTCGGGCGACGATGGAGTCCACCTCGCGCACGCGGGCTTCGGCGGCCTCGAAGGTGGGCCCGATCTGATCGTAGGCCGTGCTCATCGCCCGCGTGGCGAGATTGACGTCCAGGATCACCTCTTCAAACACTCTCTTGAGCGTTGCGACGGCCTGAGAGTACACCAGTCGGGATCGGTGATGTGCGGCGCGCGGCCCGCGGTTGCCGATGGGCGCCTCGAACTCCACGCCGATGAAATACTCAATGAAGTTCCCGCGAGTAAGCTCGTCGAAAGACCGGTCCGCGCTACCGCCCAGCCCGTCGTACTTTTGGCTGAATGTCAGGTCGAAGCGCGGAAGCTCGCCATTCTTTGCCTGCCCGACGGCGATCTTGGCGCTGTCCACACGAAGCTCCTGCTCCTTGATCTCCTGACGATGGTCCAGGGCGGTTTGCACTTCGGCCAGTCGGTCCACGACGATGCGCTGGATCTGCGGAAAATCGTCGGGAATGATCTCGATGTCGTCGGCGAGGTCCACGTCGTCGGAGTTCATCGCCGCCACGAGGCGGTCCTCAGCGTCGAACAGGAAGGCCCGGCGGCGCACAAAGTCGAAGCGACTTTCCTCGAGGTTCGCCTTGGTTGCGGCGATCTGCACCGGAGTGATATCGAATTTCTGACGGGCGACGAGGTATTCGTAGATCGTTTCGTATTCCGCCAGCAGGCGGGCGGTGATGACCACGTCACGCCGGGCCTGCACCAGCCGCCAGTAGAGCTCTTCCACTTGCCGGAGCGTATCCCGCACTTGACGTCGAAATGTTTCGTCAGCGATTCGTCGATCGTTCTTGGTCAGGAGGATCAACGAGCGGTTGTAATCGATCCCAAACCCGCGGAGCATGGGTTGGCGCATTTCGAATACGAAATTGCTCGTGTACTCCGGGTTGATTTGCTGGAACGAGAGCCCGGTTTTGGTGCGGTTCAATTCGTAGGCGCCGCTGACGGACATGCCGGTCGGCAGTACCTTGCGAATGCCGTAGCTGGAGCTGAACAGGTCCACGTCCGTGGCCGTCAGTTGACTCCCGGAGGGACGATCGATGTTGTTCTTGATGATGTTGGTGAAGAATACGGCGTCGAACGCGGCCTGCGCCTCCACCACCCGCGTCGTCTCGATCGCCGGGTTATAGCGCAGGATCTCGATCGCATAGTTGCTCTCCAACGCACGGCGCAAAGCTTCCTGCAAGGTGAGATGAAGCTGCTGCTGCGGCCGGCGGATCATATCCACGCGTTCGAGTACCCGCGCGATCTGCCCGGCCAGGGTCTTGTCGCCTTCCTTCTGTGCCCGGGCCATCGCCTCCAAAGCCAAGGGGCGTTCTGACTCCGGATCGGGAATATGCCATTTGAGGCGATCGATAGGGATTACAACATCTGCGCCTCCGGAAGGACTTTGGTCAACGACAATGCCCATGGCCGGATCATTGGGAGCGGCCGTGGTTATCGTGGAAGCCGCTTGGGAATCCGCGCCTCCTTCGGTCGCCGCCGGCATCGAGTCATCAGGAGCTGCGATCGTCAGGTTAAGGAAACAAAACCACGCCAGAGTTGATGTGTGAGGAATCATGCGTCGGCTTGTCCGCTTCACGTCCGTATCCGCGAGTACGGACATCGCAAATAATCTGAATCTAGAACCAAGCTTCGTTGTTTCTAACCACGGCCACCGCGCTGGGTCGTGGCTGGAAACTACCCGTAGGGTGGCGTCATCCTAAACGCCGTCTGCACGTCGCGTCAATCATCAATTCCAAATCCATGCGTTCCTTCGACATTTTTCGACGATCCGGCTGGCACTGGCAGTACAATGCTGGAACAGGCGACCACGGTTTGTTACCCTATTCGATGCCGATTGCAGGATATTCCGCGTTCATGGTCAAGTACGGCCTGACCGGCGGCAGAGAGACGTTTCGGTATTCTGATGAAGCCCTTCTTCCGCCAACCGCTCGACGATGTCGTCAAGTGCCTCGAGCCGATCGTAGCGGTGAAGAACCCCGCGAAGGCCCTCATTCCTTTGTTTCTTAGCCTCATCATAAGCTGGGTCATCTATGTCCCGATCCATGAGCTGCTTCATGCCGCGGCCTGTGTAGTAACCGGAGGCGAAGTCACCCGCTTGGAGATTTCTGGGATCTACGGCGGAAACATTCTTTCCCGATGGTTCCCCTTTGTCGTTTCCGGCAGCGAGTACGCCGGGAGGCTGTCGGGATTCGACACCAAGGGTTCTGATTTCTGTTATCTGATGACGGATTTCGGCCCGTATGTCCTTACGGTGCTGTTCGGCGTTCCACTTTTGAAGCTCGCCGGTCGCCGACGCCGCCCGATCCTCTTCGGGACCGCCATCGTGGTCGGCCTGGCCCCTTTTTATAGTCTCCCCGGTGATTATTTTGAGGCGGGGTCGATCATTACGACACGAGCGTCAACTCCATTGGTCGCTGCCCGGAATGGGGCCGACCTCCAAGTGGACTGTCCGGAGATTCAGGGGTCGCCGACCGCCGGCTTCCGTTGTCTTCGCTCCGACGACGTTTTCAAGCTCATCGAGCAATTGTGTACGAAGCCGGCCGAGTTGGGGCTCCGCGGCGCGGGCGATATCGCCTTGGCCGTTTTGATTATTCTTCTTTCACTCGTAGTCGCTTTACTCCTTGCCCTCGCGACCTACGCCCTGGGGCATCATTTTTCGAGGCTGTTTCTTGCAACATCAAGGCCGGGCGCGACCCGATAGAGCGGCTTCAACCTCGGTCATGATCTCTCTTGCCGCGGCATGTCCCGGTTCGATGCGAAGCGCTTCTTGAGCATGTTTCGCCGCATCCTCAAGCTGCCCGCGATCGAAATGAGCTGCGGCCAGATTCACATATGCGTTGGCGTAATTCGGCTGAAGTCGGATGGCTTCTAGAAATTCAGCTACCGCTTCGTCGATCCGGCCAAGTTGGCGAAGGACGTGGCCCAGATTGTTGTGGCAGTTGGCCATTTGGGGATTGAGCCGCAGAGCCTCCCGATATTCCTTCATGGCTTCCTCAAAATCACCCAGCCGTGAAATCGCATTACCGAGATTGCAGTGGGCCTCGGCGTAACGGGGCTGAATTCGTAAGCACTCGCGGTACGACTGAATTGCCTCGTCGACCTTCCCCTGCCGGCCCAGAGCGTTGCCCAGGTTGTAATGGGCCTTGGCGAGATCCGGGTCCAGGCGTACGGATTCCCTGAAGGAGCTTATGGCCTCGTCGAGCATCCCTTTTTGCGACAGAGCCGTTCCCAGATTGACGTGGCTTTCGGGCAAATCGTTTCGGATCGCCAAAGCCCGCCTGTACGATGCAATCGCCTCCTCCACCTCATTTCGCATCGCTAGGGAGTTTCCCAGGGCAACGTGGGCACGTGCGTTGCCCGGCCGTTTGTTCACCACGTCCGCCCACATGGTCCGATCGCTCTGATAATCTTTATTTCGCTGATAGGTGAGCTTTCCAAGCAAGACCGCGGCTGCGAGCACGGCCGTTGCGAAGAGCACCTGAGTGATTTTCGCGCCCCACGAGCCACGAGCCGGCAGCCTGGAAAGGAGTATCGAACCGCCGAGCACCATCACCGCGACGACCGCCGCCAGCGGCAGATACATGCGATGCTCAAACGCCGGGTCTTTGACGGGGATGAAACTCGACGTAGGGGCAAGGATGATGAAGAACCATGCTCCCGCGAATCCCAGCCAAGTCCGCCTGGCCAGTTCGCGCAATGAAAAAAACAAAAGCCCGCCCAAGATCAATAACGGGAGGAGGAAGTCTTCGAGGTCCGATGCGATCGGCCAATCGTAATCCAGGCAGAGGCTAAGGGGCCAGAAAGCCAGCTTAAGATAATTCAGGATCACGCCCGGCTGCGTAAGCGCGTATTCAAGTGAACCGAACCCTTGGAATCCGAATCCGACACCGGCACGTCTGGCCTCGGAAGAAAACACTTCGCCCGTAACACCGCATGCCCACAAGACGCCCCACGTTGCTGCAAGTCCGGCGTATAAAACCCAGCGACCTTTCGATGGGTAGCTTCGGTCAGGCCCGGGATCGAGAACCGCGGCCTCCAGAGGCGCGTCTTCGCGCCGGGATCGTAGAAAGACAAAATCGTAGAGGCATACCATCAGCGGCGCCGTGACCATGATGGCTTTGCTGGCCATGCCCAGCCCGCACGCCACAATAGCTCCGGCATACCAAGCGATAGGTCGCGGCGATCGCAGGCCGCGTATCGCGCAATAGAGAGTTAACAAATAGAACAGCCCCATCAAGGATTCGCCGCGCTGAATGATGTAGGTGACGCTCTGGGTTTGCAGAGGATGTACCCCCCACAGAAGCGCGATGGCGAAGGCCAGTAGAGAACCGGCTGCAAGCACGGTGTATGAATGGGTGGCTTCGTGGCTTCGTGGCTTCGTGGCTACCGCAAGGAGCGTGCGTCGCAAAACACCAAACAGCGTCAGCGTCGCCAGGACATGAACAACAAGATTGAACGCATGGTAGCCCCAGGGATTGAGCCCGCCCAGCGCGTAGTTGGCGGCAAGCGATAGCTCAACGACAGGCCGTTCGACGCCGAGCAGTTCCCACGGCGGCCAGAGTCGCCGGATCCGCTCGTTCTCGACGATGTGATAAACGTCATCGAATAGAAGCGCGCCGTAAAAGCTGTTGGAGTAGGCCGCGACGACCGCGGCCGTCAGGAAGACCGGAGGCAGAATTCGTCGCCAAAGATGCTCGCCGGAGGGGCGATCGATTGCGATGGCGTCATTGGGGTTCATTGGGGAAAAAAATAAGGGCACCGACGCGAATCGTCGATGCCCTCGGTTTTCAACAGTCTATATTTGGCCTGGGCCGACTAGCCGAGGACGCGAACCTTCGCCGCCTTCGGTCCTTTCTGACCCTGGGTCAGCTCAAACGCCACCCGCGCGCCTTCATTGAGACTCCTGTAACCTTCCGACTGGATTTCGCTTTGGTGCACGAACACATCGCCACCATCATCCGACTGGATGAAGCCAAATCCTTTGGCGTCGTTAAACCACTTCACTGTACCTTCCGGCATACTACAAACCTCTACTTCCTAAGCATCCCCGGCCGGGACCACCTGAAACAACCACTGCTTCGATAAGGTCGGAGCCCGTTAAGACGGACATGCTTTGCAGTAATTATCGCATTATCTCAAGTCCGAGTCAACCCGCTTTATCCGATAACTAAGTCTGTTTCCCTACCTCATTCATCCCCCCACGCCCTGGCTGCTGGCTCTCCCATGCCGGCATAATAATCGTAACTATCGCTATAGCAAATACTTATGCGCCATGTAGCGCTGCTCAATTCATGCCGGAGGGCTGGCGTTGCCGCATTTCGCACCCGCAGCTATGCTTTTCCGGCCAAAGTTTAAGGTCTGTAACATCACGGCCAGGGGGAGCATCGGGTATGTCCAAGCTTGCACCGTTGAATCTCAAAAGCTGGATCGCGGAGAATCGCCACTTACTGAAGCCTCCAGTCGGCAACCAGTACCTCTACCGCGGCCAGGACTTTTTCGTGATGGTCGTCGGCGGCCCCAACGCCCGCAATGACTTCCACATCACCGACTCCGAGGAGTTCTTTTACCAGGTCAAGGGTGACATCGTCGTGCAGACGCGGGAGGGCGGGCGGATCGTCAACCACAAGGTCCGCGAAGGCGATACGTTCTTCATCCCGGCCAACGTGCCGCACTCCCCGCAGCGCCCGCCGGATACCATCGGCATCGTCGTGGAGCGCGTCCGCCCGCCGGAGGAAATGGAGCACCTGGTCTTCTACTGCGAGAAATGCGGGGAGCTGGTCTGCGACATCGAGTTCGCCTGCAAGGACATCGTAGAACACTTCCGCGAAACGATGGAGGCTTTCTGGAAAGACGACAAGCGCCGCACCTGCAAAAAGTGCGGAACAAAAGTCCCCAAGCCGGGGCCGGTTTCGACGTTGCCGTCGTGCTAAGGGTTAAGTGCGAGCCGCGGGCTTTAGCCCGCGCGGACAATCCGAACCACGACCGTCAGGGAGCGGGTGCTAAGGATGCAGAGTCGCGAACATTAGGTCAATCTGCTCTTCTGAGATAGCGCTTTACTCCCACTAAGGGAGTCACTCCACAAGCCTCGCACCACTCACAAAACTCGGCCAGATCGACCCTTCGGTTGCCGGTTTCGCAGTTGTAAACCCAGGACTGCGGTCGCGTAAGTCGTTTGCCCACTTGCCGTTGCGTCAGACCTGACTCCTCACGGAGTCGCTTCAGGAGCTTTGAAACCGCCCTGTATTTCGGTGCGTGCTGGGCCTTGGTCGGCATGCACGCACAGCATCGAACACTTTTTCCTTGACACGAGTTGCGGGTCAGCTAGCATCGACGCCTGACACGTAACCAATGTCAATGGGCGAGGGCGCATTTTGACGCGGGCCGCCAACGGTCCGGCATGTCTATGAATGGGCATTTTCATAAAGGAGAGGAGAAATGTCTCGAAATCAACTCAGGTTCGTGTGCGTGGTCATGCTGGCAAGTGGCTCATCGGCATTCGCCGACTGGACCTACAACCCCAGCACCGGGCACTGGTATGACCTCACGCCAACGGGACTTACTTGGACGCAAGCAGAGGATTGGGCAGCCAAGCACGGTGCCCACCTCGTAACGATCAACAATGCCGCGGAGAACGCGTGGGTTCTTGCTCAGTTCGGTGTCTCGGGGCAAGGCTTGTGGATCGGCCTGTACCAACTTCCCGGAAGTACCGAACCGGCCGGCGGCTGGACCTGGGTTTCCGGCGGGGCCAAGGTGGACGGATACTCGAATTGGGCACCCGGCGAACCCAACCAGTACACAGGGTCGCCGGAAGACTGTGCCACGATGTACGCACCTGACAATGCGAACGGGCCGGGGAAGTGGAATGACGATCAATGTTTCATTCTTTATATCCTGGGAGGCGTCATCGAGCGCGAGCTCGATCCTGCGATTCCAACTGTCTCGGAATGGGGCCTCGTGGTGATGACGCTGCTCACGCTCACCGCGGGCACGATTATCCTGGTTCGTCCGCGACGCGCGCGTAGATAGCCCCCCGAACTGAATTATTTCATAGCCCGTGCTTTCTCACCGAAGATGTGGTATCATTGGGGTGCAGACTTCACACGAACCTTCCTCGCATGAGAGTGTGCGGTTAGAGTGCCGATTTGGAATAACAAAGGATGACGATTCAGATTCCCATTTCACCTGAAGCAGAGGCCCGGCTTCGGCGTCGTGCGGAGGCTTGTGGCGAGGACTTGGCGTCGTATGTAGGAAAGCTCCTTGCGCATTTTGCTGAGCCGCCGACACCGCTAAAGGACCTCAGCGGGCCGATGTTTGAGGCCTTCAAAGCTTCGGGCATGACCGACGACGAGCTTGGCGACTTACTTGAGAAGGCGAAGCACGAGATGCGCGCCGAGCGTCGAGCCAAGCAGCGGCCATGACGCAACCCATCCTCGCCGTCTTCGATTGCACCGTCTTTGCACAGGCTCTCATAAACCCCGAGGGCCCGGCGGGTTTGTGCCTCTCCGCAGCTCAGGCAGGCCGGGTGCGCTTGTTCGTATCCGACTTCGTCATTCGAGAAATACACGAGCTTCCACAGAAGCTCCCCGCACGCCTTCGTGTCACGCCGGAACGTGTGCTCGCGTTCATCCTCGATCTCGCTAAGTACACCGAGCCGATCGACACCGTGCCCGAACGTTTCACGTACCAACGCGACTCGGACGATGCGCACTATGTCAATCTCGCCGACGCTTCAAACGCGTCATTCCTAGTCTCACGCGACAAAGACCTTCTCGATCTGGCATTCGACGACGATTTCAAGAGTTGTTTCCCGAAGCTATGCATCCTGAACCCACCGCGATTCGTGCGCGAGGTCGAGGCGATGCTTTCCGACTTGAAGCGGACGTAGCGCCGATTGCTCGCGACGCAACATTCGACAGAATCAATCGCGGTAAGATACAATTCCTGAGTGAAAATCGACCTCCACACCCACATGCTGCCACAGAACTGGCCTGACCTGCGCGAAAAGTACGGCTACGGTGGGTTCGTGAGCTTGGAGCATCATGCGCCGTGCCGGGCTCGGATGCTGATCGACGGCAAGTTCTTCCGCGAGATCGAGGACAACTGCTGGTCTGCGAAGCGGCGGATCGCGGAGTGCGATGGATTCGGCGTCACGCTACAGGTCATTTCCACCATTCCGGTGATGTTCAGCTACTTCGCCAAGCCCGCCGACGGGCATGATTTCGCTCAAATCCTTAACGACCACTTGGCCGGAGTAGTAGCCGAGCATCCCCAGCGGTTCGTGGCCTTGGGGACGCTGCCCATGCAGGCCCCCGCCCTCGCCGTCAGAGAATTAGAGCGCTGTGTGAAGGAACTGCGCATGCCCGGCGTACAGATCGGCACGAACGTCAACGGAAAAAACCTCGATGACTCAGAACTTTTCCCAGTCTTTGAAGCCGCCCAGGACCTCAACGCCGCCATCTTCGTTCATCCCTGGGAAATGCTGGGGAAGGAGCGTACGGGCAAATACTGGCTCGGCTGGCTGGTGGGAATGCCCGCGGAGACGGCCCTAGCCATCTGCTCGGTAATCTTTGGCGGCGTGCTCGAACGGCTGCCGCGCCTGCGGATCGGCTTCGCTCACGGCGGAGGGGCGTTCCCCGGCACGATCGGGCGGATTGAGCAGGGCTTTATTAGTCGCCCTGACCTGGTCGCCATCGACAGCAAGGAGAATCCCCGGAGCTACCTGGGCCGCCTGTACTTCGATTCACTGGTCCACGACGCCGATGCCCTTCGTTATCTCATCAAGCTCGTGGGCGCGGAGCGCATCGCCCTGGGCTCGGATTATCCCTTCCCCCTCGGCGAGACCCATCCCGGCCGGCTGATCGAGTCGATGGCAGACTTGTCAACCCACGACAAGGCCCGGCTGCTTTGCGGCACGGCGTTGGAGTTCCTGGGCCTGAACAAGAGCAACTTAACATAGAACGGCGCGACGCGAGACTACGTTCGAGGCGGCGCCCATTGGTCGAGAAAAGCGAACACCTTCGCGGGATCATGCTGCTCCCCGGCCTCGAAAGCCTCCGTCGACCGCGTGGTCAGTACCTTTCCCTGGGCATCCAGTACTATCAATACCGGCAGGCCGTTCTGCGTGGGCTTCCCGTATTTCTCATCAACCTTTTCGTTGTGCGGCATGCCGTCCACGACGTCCACGTCGATGAGCACCAGCTCGTAGCTATCCCTGAGCTTTGCGGCTACGCGGGCGTCATCCTTGAAGACCTTGTGGAGCTTATGGCACCAGACGCACCAGTTCGCCCCGAACTTCAGCAGCACTCGTTTGTTCTCGCGCGATGCGATGCGCAGCGCGTCGCTGATTTGCTTTTCACCGTCGGCCTTGGTGTCGTAGATGGTGCCGGGCGCGGGATTCGGGTTGCTCTTGGCCTCCTCACTCCTCTCCGCCCGCGGAGAACAACCGCACAATACGCCTGTAAGAATCATCGCAAAAAACGCTTGACCAGAACTGCCCAAAGAATGCATACATACTCCTTATCCGCGCCCCCAATGTCAGGAAGCAGTCTACACCAATGTGCCCCGACGTTCCATCAAAGCCGCTTCGGGCTAGAACCTATATCCCAAAACCCTGCGAGCCGCGAACTTCAGTTCGCGCGGACCCTCGACTTCCTGAGACGGCGCTGAGTTTGACACCCCGCGCACCCGCGTATTCGAGTTTTGGGATAGCGACTAGAATCTGTGGATGGCCAAAAAGGGGATCAAGATCAAGGACCTCGCCCGCGAGTTGGGGCTCACCTCGCGGCAGCTCATCGACCGCTGCCGTGCCGAGGGATTCCCGGTTCAAAACAGCATCACCAAGCTGAATCCGCAGTTGGAGCGGACCGTCCGCTCATGGTTCGCCGCCGGCGAACAAACGAACATAACTCGACCAACCTGATCGTCGTTCGGTCAAAACTGCCCTGCCTCAACCGCGGCGGGCGGGGTGGCTTCATAAGGGGCGCTGTCGCTTTCGTTGCTGATTCTGGCCCGCGATTGTTCATGGCGGCGGCGTTTGATCATCGGTTTGACGTAGAACGCGAAGAGCATTCCCGCCACCGCGATGCAGCACCCTGCGAGTTGCACATATACGCCGTGACGATTGCCGATCCCCAGTCCCGTGTAGTTCATGCCTCCCGTCGGATCAGTCTGTGAAGGCCTGTCCCACATGGACTGGAAGTACCAGTACCCACCGTATTCGGTGGGGTGATTGACGGCGATCGGCTGTGGTTCAGTCCACTCCCCCTGATCGAGGAACCGCAGCCGACTCACGTAATTTCGAATCGTAGAGGTACTCCCCGTGTAACCGCCGATATGCGTGTCCAGCTCGAAGTCCTCCATGGCGATAGGATTGGGCAGCGACAGGCGCTGACGCGAGAAAACGACCTCGATTTCCTTACCGTCCGCCAGCCGGAATCTCTCCGGTGAATAGGCGAAGCGCCCGCCGTAGGCGTATTGCGGATCAGGGAACACATACTGAGTGAACGGCACCCACTTGCTCTGGAGCTGCGGTCCCGCGCCGACCTCAAGTCGGATCATGGCGAAGGACTCCTTGGCGTTCCGCTCTCGTGACGACGGGGGCACGATGTAGGGCTTTTCCTCCGCGACCGCGTGAGTCAAGAACGATTCGACCTTTACGCTTATGCCGGGTATGATTTCAAGCGTCTCACCGCGGCTCACGACGCGATCCAGCATTCGCCCGCGAGGTCCGTTGAACACAAAGTGCAGGCCGCCCGGATGACCCGCGAAGATCAGCGGGGCCGTGGCCGGCTGATAAGTCATTTGAATCCTCGGATCAGGCTCACGAGTTTCCACCGCATGAGGATCGCCGCCTTCGCCGTGCAGATCGCGGGTGTGTTCGGCTTGATCCGCCACCCAGCGGCGAAAACTGCCCTGCGGAGTCTGCACTTCGACAACGGCGATGGATACGGTTCGATCGCGGCCCGGCAGTTGCAAATGGTCGTGAAGATTAAGGATACGGTAAGAGAATTCCGTCCCTTCGATCGGTGTTGGGCCGCCGCCGAGAATTTGAGGCGTGATCGGTATGCTTATCGATAGGTTGGTTTGCGGCACTGCGATGTTCAACACGGCTCGTGAATCGGCGGGAAGGGTGTCTACCTTTGACGATTCATTCAGCCACACGAAGCGCACGTTTCCGTCGGCGGCGTGACTGTGCGCCGGATCAAACGCACTCAACTCATACGACTGGGTCGGCGAATTCTCCCCCATCACGCTGAGCTGCAGGACCGGGTTGAGGCGATCGCCCCCCTCGCGCCATCGGTGGTCCATCCGTGCATAGCGCAGATACCCGGTGATGCGCGCCGTCGTCGTACCCAGGGCATCCCCGTTCGGCGGCGGAGGAACGAGCAGATCGATGGAACGCAGCGGCAACGGATCGTCCGGCTCGGTGAACACCTGGTCGCGTGATCCGATCCGGTCGTTGTACCGGGGCAAGCCGTCGATGGCCCTCTGGACCCACTCTTTCTCACCGACACGTCGAACGAAGAGCGCCCACGTGTCCATCACGTGGAAATACTTCTGCGGCTCATAGTCCAACGAAATCTTCAGGTCTTCATGGATCAGCTTTCGCCCGATGGCCTTCACCGCTCGACCCTTGCCGGGGATCACGTCTTCGGTGTACTGCGGGAAACCGGCGAGCAACTGGCGGGTGAACGGTTCCCCGGTGGGCGGCGTAACCCCAACGTTGACGGCATAGGCCTTCTTCCCCTTGTCTTCCTCGCTGAGAATCGGCCAATCCGTGTTCGTATCCTGGATCTCAAATCGCCACGCATCCGGCCCAACGTCAACGCTGGTCCGATTGCCGGGGACGGCGAGCATGGTTTCAGGCTTCGCTGCGCCGGGCATTTCGATCTTTACCCGGCGGCGAAAGACCGGGGCGTCTCCCTCCACTTTGGTCCCGAAGTAGTAGTAGCTCCCAAGGCATAGAGTGATGATGCCGGTGTGAATCATCCAAACTCCGGCGTTCACCAGTCGAAGCGGGATTCGGCGCAGCGTAACGATGATGAGCGTCGTACAAAACAGGACCATCAATACGTTGAACGGCCACCAGTGGAACCACTCGAACTCCGTCATCTCCAGCGCCGGAAGCTGCCGGATCTGCGGCAGAGCGCTGCCGATCGAACAATAGATGAATAGCAGCGCGGCCCAGAACACTCCGAGCCATACGTTGCTGAACAAGTCCAAGACGGCCGCAATGAATCCCGCTCGCTGCGTGCGATGGGTATGCGGTGTCGGCAACGGATTATTCTGGATCATCCATCGATCTCGAATGGCGCACGTCTGACACTGTGTCCGCCAGGAAGATCATACCGCGCATGACGTCCCTTGTCCGCCCCGATCCACATCAAGCGGTAGATAACTTGCCACGCTTCGGACTGTTCAGTGGCGCTAGCGATGAGAGCAGCGCAGGCCGCCGGATCAAGAAAACGGTCTCCAATTCTGGCGATTACGATAAAACCGAGGTATACTTTTACGACGGGCAACGGATGGTTCAGATCAACAATGGATCAGGGGCCATGGTCCAGCAGTTCATCCACGGCACGCAGTACATCGACGAGCTGGTCATGCTCCGCGTCAAGGACAAGGGCGACCTGTACGTCCACGAGGACGCCAACTGGAACGTGATCGGGACAACCGACTTAGGCCGCCACGTCGTTGAGCGCTCGGTCTACACCCCCTACGGCGAACTGATGGTTCACCAGGATACCGGTTTCGGCGATCGTGACGGCGATCAGGACGTCGACTCGACGGATAAGGGTACAGTGGGCACGACCTGCACCGGAACGGTCACTGGCGCGCAGCGCGTTAAGGACTTAGATTTTGATGGAGACTACGACACCCTGCCCCCTTACCAACTCGATGAGCCGATCTTCTCGGACGAAGAACTGCACGGAGCCTTGGACCAGCAATTGGTGCAAGCGCCGAGCCAGTATCAAAGCGGCGTTGAGGTTCGCTTCGCACATCAAGGGCTGCTCTACGACCCCGAAATTGGGAGCTATTACAACCGAGCGCGACAATACAACCCCAGCTTGCGCCGGTTTATGCAAAGGGATCCAGTGCGTTACCTAAGTGGCATCAATCTGTACCAATATGTTGCCAGTAACCCGGGACGCTTCGTTGACCCGTTCGGCCTTGATCGATGGATTGTATGGGATGGTCCGCACGCATTTCTCGTCATCGGTCCAATCAACGGCGTATGTTACCGAATCGAGTTGGTGGGCGAGGGGAACAATCTCTACGATGATTCAGGGTGGCCCGGCATCTGGGGCCGCATCAAGAACATCATTGAAGCCCTGGGACGGCTCGGCACCCTCGAGGGCGTGATTAGCGTGACGGTGTACCCGGGGCGGCCGGATGGTGAGCCAGATTACAAGACAACACCCAAGGATGATGGCGACCTCCTAAACAATGTTGTCAATGGTTGGGACCATTGGAACTTTCTCTTGTACAATTGCATTACATTCTGCTATGACTGGATCGATGAGCATATTACTCCGCCTCCTGACTGGGACGACGACATTGAACACATATGTCGTGACCCAGGATAGCTTAGAGCAACGAGACGGCTGAAGTGCTCCATACTGAACACTGTGAGTTTACATAGTCGGCGAAGAATCCCGACTTGGACGTAATCTGTCAGGGCCTTTAGCAACGCAATCCTTGGGCCAGCATGGTGGGCTGCCAGGCGGCTACTGATGTCATTGGAGGAGATGTACATTCTCTTGGCTACGCCCTTCATGGTCATCGGCGCAATAATCGGCGGTCGCAGTAGGGGATGGAAAGGCATGTTGCTCGGTTTTGCCTTAGGTTTCTTTAATCTATGGGGGTGACCTGCTCCCCGAAAGTTGATCCAGTCGTTGTGAGAGTCTCTACTGCCCGGGAACCGGGCAAGGAGGCTCAGAATGAAAGGCAAGCGACATACCCCGGACCAGATCATCGCCAAGCTGC
>Ga0187893_10009998_pt1 | contig 14357 bp, 6 predicted proteins | sample MA1701074metaG_FD_139574 | JGI IMG/M metagenome (GOLD analysis project Ga0187893, IMG submission 139574) | White microbial mat communities from a basaltic lava cave in the Kipuka Kanohina Cave System on the Island of Hawaii, USA - MA170107-4 metaG ...
AGTGATTCAAGCGAGGCTTTCATGAAGCACCTGGTGAATGACCTTCGTTATGCGGTTCGCATGATTCTGAAGAATCCGGCCTTCACCACCGTGGCCGTGCTGACGCTAGCCCTGGGTATCGGCGCCAATACGGCCATGTTCAGCTTGATTGACGGCGTGCTGCTGAAGCCCCTGAGCATGCCCAAAGCCGAGGAGATTGTCGCGGTTTCTCAGACCGCGCCGGCCTCCGGGTTTCCCAGTTACGGCATTTCGGAGGGCCAATTCGATGCCCTGAAATCCGAAGTGCGCACGCTCGGTGAGGTGGCCGCTTATCACACGCTGCCCACCCTGCTGACCGGCGTGGAGGATCCCACGCGCATTCGAATCGCTCACGTTTCCGCCGGCACGCTGCAAGTGCTAGGTTTCCAGCCTGCGCTGGGCCGTGACTTATTGCCGGAAGAGAATCTCCCGCAGCGAAACAACGTGGTGCTGCTGTCCGATGGCACCTGGAAACGCCGCTTCGGCGCCGATCCTGCCATCCTCGGCCAGACCATTCGGCTCGACGAGCGGCCATCGACAATCATTGGGGTGCTCCCGCCCGAGGCACAGTTGCCCGAGGATCTGGCCTCTTCGGACAAGATCGAGTTGTGGCAGGCGGAGGCTATCGACCCGGCCAATCCCGCGCGATGGGGCAGCCATTTCCTCGGTTGCCTCGCTCGCCTGAAGCCGGGCGCTACCGTCGAGCAGGCCCGCGCTGAGGTGGACATACTTTTTCGCCGGCTGCGGCAGGAGCACCCTGAGTCAGACAATCGCGACCCGTCGCATGCGATTCTGGTCCGCGCCCTGCAACACGACCTGACTGCGAATTCTCGAACGGCGCTGCTGGTGCTGCTGGCCGCGGTCGGATTTGTGCTGCTGATTGCTTGTGCCAACGTGGCCAACTTGCTGCTGGCGCGCGGCAGTGGACGCGAAAGGGAATTGGCGATTCGCGCGGCCATCGGTGCGGGCCGCGGACGGCTGATCGCGCAACTGCTCAGCGAAACGCTGCTGCTCGCGCTGTTGGGCGGCACCTTGGGTTGCTTGCTGGCGTGGTGGGGCCTCGATCTGCTGGCGCTGCTGCGTCCGGGGAATCTGCCGCGCCTGGACGAAGTGGCTCTGGATGCGCGCGTGTTGCTTTTTGCCGTTGTGCTGTCCACGCTCACCACGGTGCTGTTCGGGCTTGCGCCGGCGTTGCAGCTTTCGCGGGTGGACCTGAACCGCGCGCTGCGCTTGGAGGGAGCGGGAACCTCCGCGGGCCTGCGGAGGCAGTCGCTGCAACGAGCGCTGGTGGCTGCAGAGGTTGCGCTGGCCGTTGTGCTGTTGCTGGGGGCGGGTCTTCTGGGGCGCAGCCTGTATTCGCTTCTTCAGATTAACCCCGGCTTTCGCACCGAGAATCTGCTCACCTTGCGCATCGCCTTGCCGGCCTCGAAGTATTCCGACGGCAAGCAATCCGCTGCCTATTTTTCGGAGTTGTCGGGCAGGCTACGAGGAATGCCGGGAGTGGCTGCGGTGGCGAATGTGAACGCGATCCCCCTCACCGGGTTCGGTGGCGACACCGTCTTCGACGTTGAGGGCCGCAACCCGCTGCGCGACACGTTAGGAACTACCGGCATCATGGCGCAGCACTTGGGCTTTCGCTTTGCCAGCGCCACTTACTTCGAAACGCTGGGCATTCCGAGGTTGGGCGGCCGCACGTTTGACGACCACGACCACGCGGACTCCAAGCGCGTGGTGGTGATCAACGAAACGATGGCCAAGCGCTTCTGGCCGGGCCAGGACCCGGTCGGGCAGCGGATTCGCCTGTATCAAAATCCCACCACCACGGGCCCCTGGATGGAGATTATCGGTGTGACTGGCGATACGCGGATCCGCCAGCTCAATGAGGAAGCCAAGCCGGAAATCGTGATGCCTTTCGCGCAGAATCCGGGCCGCGGAACGGCTCTGCTGGTTCGCACCACGGGGAAGCCCGAGGATTTGGCCGCTCGCGTCCGCGAGGAAGCGCGAGGCCTCGAAAAAGACGCAGTGATCACGAATATTGCCACCATGGACGAACTCCTGAACCGGACGATAGCCCAGCCGCGCATGAACCTGGCGGTGCTCGGATTGCTTTCCGCCCTGGCGCTGGTGATGGCGGTGATTGGCGTCTACGGCGTGATGTCCTACGTCGTCAGCCAGCGCACGCGGGAAATGGGCATTCGCCTGGCGCTGGGCGCGCAGAAGGAAGACGTGCTGCGGCTGGTCTTGCGGCAGGGATTGGGAGTCACGCTGCTTGGAGTGACGGTGGGGGTTATCGCGGCCGCCGCGCTGACGCGGCTGATGCGGTCTTTGCTGTTCGAGGTCAGTCCAACCGATCCAATCACCTTTGGTGGTGTGGCAGTGTTGTTGGTGGGAGTGGCGTTGCTGGCGTGCTGGATTCCGGCGCGGCGCGCGGCGCGCGTCGATCCCATGGTCGCTTTGCGCTACGAGTGAATTTGTGGTTCCGGGGTGGTGAGTGAACATCAAGCGCGAAGTTGAAAACCGGCCTGTGATGACGGGCCGGAGACACTTCCTGGGCAGTGTCGCGGTGGGGATTCCGCTGGTCAGCGGAGTCCTGGGTGAGATTGCGCGCGTGCCCGCGCCGGCAGCCGCCGCCGCGCGTTCGTTTCCTCTGCTTTCGCCGGAGGAGGTCGAGGCGCGCTTTACAATCATCGAAGCCGCCACGCATCTAGGCAAGCGCGGCCTGCGTGTAGTCGAAGCCGACCAGGTACCGAGCTACTCGGGCACGCTGGTCAAGGGCAGTCAAATGCTCGACGGCGCAATCGAAGTCGAACTTGCCGGCCGCCCGCGTGAGGGCGCGCACGAAGGTTCACGCGGATTTGTCGGTATCGCGTTCCGTGTCCATCCGGACGCAGGCCAGTTCGAGGCGTTCTACTTGCGTCCCACCAATGGCCGCGCTGACGACCAGCTCCGCCGCAATCACAGCACGCAATACATCTCGCATCCCGGCTACCCCTGGCACAAGCTGCGTGCCGAGTCGCCCGGCGTATACGAATCTTACGTGGACTTGGTGACCGGCGAATGGACGCGCATGCGCATCGAAGTCGAGGGCCGGAAGGCTCGGTTGTTCGTGCATGGCGCCGCACAACCCTGCCTGATCGTAAACGACATGAAGCAGGAGCCCCGGCCTGGTGTGGTGGCGTTGTGGATCGGGCAGGGAACCGAAGCATTCTTCCGCAACCTGAGGATTACGGCGAAGGAGCAAGGCAGGAATGGATAGCTTGTTGCAGGACGTGAAGTACGGCATTCGCATGCTGGCGCGCAGCCCGGGGTTTACCACCGTGGCACTGCTGACGCTGGCGCTCGGCATCGGCGCCAATGCAGCGATCTTCGGCGTGGTGAACGGCGTTCTGCTGCGCCCGCTCTCGTATCCTGAGCCCGACCAACTCCTCACCCTGTGGGAAGCCAACCCAAAACAGGGTGAATCGCAATTGCCAGTCTCCTATCCAAACTTTCAGGCCTGGCAGGAAAACCGCTCATTCGAAAATTTGGCAGGAATCAGCCAAACTAATTTGCGCCTTTCCGGCGTGGAAGAGCCGGAGCGCCTGCCGGCGGCGTACATTTCCCGTGAACTGCTGGATGTTTTCCGAGTGCGCCCGGCGCTGGGCCGAAACTTCTTGCCCGAAGAAGACCGCATCGGTGGCGCAAGCGCGGTGATTCTGAGCCACTCGCTCTGGCAGCGCAAATTTGCGGGCGACCCTGAAATCGTGGGTCGCGCGCTGGTGCTCGATGGCATGCCGTACCCGGTGGTGGGCGTGCTGCCGCCGGGCTTCGATCTCCCGTCGGAAGAAACTGCCGTTTTTCTACCCCTGAATTCCCAGGGGTGGTCGCGCAACATGAAGAACCGTGCCGTGCACATCATTACGGTAGTCGGTCGCCTGCGGCCGAATGTCCGCTTCGAGCAGGCGGAAGCGGAAATGCGCGGCATCGCGCAGCACGTCCAGCAGGCCTTTCCCGGAGAAGACCCGGAACATGGCATTCATCTCGTTCCCCTGCAGGAGGACTTGGTTGGCTCCGCGCGGCCGGCCATCCTGATTTTGTTCGGGGCCGTGATGTTCGTCCTGCTGATTGCCTGCGCCAACGTGGCCAGCCTCCTGCTGGCCCGCGGCAACGCCCGGCAGAAGGAAGTGGCCATTCGCGCAGCCCTTGGTGGGTCGCGTTGGCGCATGGTTCGTCTGCTGCTGACGGAAAGCCTCCTGCTGGCGGCGACTGCTGGCGGCCTGGGCCTGCTGGTCGCGCTGTGGGGCGCGGATATGCTGGTAAGAACCCTGCCGGACTATTTGCCTCGCGTGCGTGAAATCCGCCTGGACCCTGCTGTTTTTGGTTTCACATTTCTGGTTAGCTTGCTGAGCGGGATCGGTTTCGGGCTGGCGCCTGCGGTGCTGGCTTCGCAGAACCGTCTGAGCGAGGCGCTGAAGGAGGGCGGTGGACAGGGAGGAGGCTCGCGCCGGATTCGCGGCCGCAATGCATTGGTAGTGGTGGAAGTTTCGCTTTCGCTGGTGCTGCTGGCGGGCGCGGGGTTGATGCTTAAAAGTCTTTGGCTGGTCACGCAGGTGAACCCCGGCTTTCGCACGGAACAACTTCTGACCGTGCCGGTTTCGCTTCCGGCCGCCGAGTACGACGAGCCGCCATCGTGGATTCGTTTTTACCGCGAGCTGCCGCAGCGTCTGGAGGCGCTCCCCGGCGTGCAAGGTGTCAGCGCGGTCAACCGGCTCCCGATCAGCGGCGGCGACAGCCACGGGGACTTCACGATAGAGGGACGCCCCTTTCCGCTCGGCCAGAATCCTACGGCGAGCTACCGCCGGGTTCTTCCCAATTATTTCCGGCTGATGGGCATTCCCTTGCGGCAAGGGAGGGAGTTCGGCGAACGCGACACGGGAGAAGCGGAGAGCATTGTCATCATCAACGAGACGATGGCCCGACGCTACTGGCCGCAAGGTGATGCCATCGGCCAGCGCATCAAAGTCGGCCTGCCGGAGAACGAGCCCTGGCTGACGATTGTCGGCGTGGTCGGCGACGTCCACAACGTGGGCCTGGACGCCGAGCCCGCGCTGGCCACCTACGAGCCACACCCCCAGCGGCCGTGGAGCTCGATGAACTTGGTGATCCGCACACAGGGAGATCCGCTGAAACTGGCTGCCGCGATCCGCAGCGAGTTGCGCGCGGCAGAGCGGCAATTGTTCATCGGCGAATCCATAACCATGGAGTCGCGCATCTTTGGCTCGCTGGCGCCGCGGCGCATTGGGCTTTATCTGCTGGGACTGTTCGCTCTGCTCGCCCTGGGCCTGGCGGCTGTGGGCACCTATGGAGTGATGGCCCATTCGGTCAGCGAGCGGGCGCGCGAGATCGGCATTCGCATGGCCCTCGGCGCGCATGCAGGCGACGTGCTGCGCATGGTTCTCCGTCAGGGGATGACGCTGGCGGCGGTAGGCGCGGCGCTCGGACTGGCGGGCGCGTTTGCCGTTACGCGGTGGCTTGCCACACTACTCTACGGCGTGCAGCCGACGGACCCCTTCACCTTCGCGGCCGTCACCGTGTTGATGCTGAGCGTCGCGCTGCTGGCCTGCTATCTCCCCGCGCGGCGCGCGGCGCGCGTCGATCCCATGGTGGCGCTGCGTCATGAGTGAGGAACAATGGACAAGTTTCTGCAAGATGTGAAGTACGGAATCCGCATGCTGGCGCGCAGCCCAGGGTTTACCTCGGTCGCGTTGCTGACGCTGGCGCTGGGGATTGGCGCGACCACCGCCATTTTCAGCGTGGTGCATGCAGTGTTGCTCGCGCCGCTGCCCTACGAAGACGACGCGAAGCTGGTGCGCGCCGTGCGGGCGCAACCGCACGTCTTAGGAACTATCGCCTCCTACCCGGACTACACCGACTGGCGCGACAGCGGCGTGTTCTCCGGCGCCGGCGCGATTTCCGGCCGCAATTTCTTCTACGAGACTGGCGAGGGCCATCAGATGCTGCGCGGCGCGCGCATCTCCGCTGACTTCTTGCCCACGCTCGGAGTGCGCATGGCGATGGGCCGCAACTTTCTGCCCGACGAAGCTACGGGCGACGTCAAGGTGGCGATCCTCGCCTATCCGTTCTGGAATGCGAGACTCAATCGCGACCCGGATGTGCTTTCCCGCGACTTGAAGCTGAGCGGGCAAATTTACCGCGTGGTGGGCGTGCTGCCGGCGGAGTATCGCGACCCCATCAGCCCAATCAGCGGCCGCGACGTTTACGTGCCGATGGTGGTGCCCGCTGGCGAAGCCGTCGCCCGCAATTCGCAATGGCTGCACCTGATTGCCCGCCTCAAGCCCGGCGTGGGGCTGGCGCAAGCCCGTCGAGTGGTGGAAGCCCTCTCCGAGCGCGCGCTTGCTGAACCCAAAGACATCCGCGATCTGCCCAAGTTCACCGCGGTCCCGTTGCGTGAGCTGCAACTGGGCGACACCAGCCGCGTACTGTGGCTGCTGCTAGGTGCGGTAGCGTTCGTGCTGCTGATTGCCTGCGCGAACGTGTCGAACCTGCTGCTGGCGCGGGCTAACGCGCGCAGCCACGAGCTGGCGGTGCGCGCGGCAGTTGGCGCGGGCCGCGGGCGGCTCCTGTCGCAGGTCCTTACCGAAAGCTTAGTGCTTTCCCTCATCGGTGGCGCCATCGCTTTGGTCCTGCTGCTGTGGGGATTGGAAGCCATCAAGGCGGTCAGCCCCCTGGATATTCCGCGGCTCGATCACGTCGGGCTGAACGTGACGGTGTTCGCCTTCGCGGTGTTTTGCTCCTTCGCCTGCGGGCTCCTGTTCGGCGCGTTGCCGGCGATGCGCTGCGCGCGGCAAGACGTCGCGAGCATCATGAATGCGAGCCGCACGTTGGGCAGTGTGCAGAATCGCCGCGCGCTGGCGGCCCTGCTGGTGGGTGAAGTCGCGCTGACGATTGTGCTGCTCACCGGCGCGGGCCTCGCGTTGCAAAGCCTGATCCGGTTGATCAGCGTGGAAACCGGCTTTGCGAAAGGCCATGTGCTGGTCGTCCCTACCACGTTCGCCGGTGAATGGGATGCCGCGCGGCAGACCGCCTTCTACCAGAATCTCGTTGAGCGCGTGCGCGCGCTGCCCGGCGTAACCGCGGCGGGTGTGGTGGACAACATGCCGCTCTCCGGAAGTTGGTCGCAGTACACCACTAACTACCAGAGCTTTCTTCAAAAGTACCCCCCGGAGAAAGCCGAGCGGCAGATCGAATACCAGGCCTGCGTTATCGGCGGTGAGTACCTGGCGGCGATGGGCATTCCGCTGCGCGCCGGGCGAGGATTCTCCGCGGCGCAGCCGGGAGAGACGCCGCGCGAGGCCATCGTCAGCGAGAATTTCGTGCAGGCGTTGTGGGGCGACGCCGATCCGCTGGGGCAGCGCGTGAACATCGGCGGGCGCGAGCCGCTGTGGGTGGAAATCGTCGGCGTGGTTGGCAACGTGCGCCATCGCGGCCTGGAAGTGCAATCCGCGGCCACGTTGTACACCCCTTTCGGCCGCCGCCAGCAATGGGACGGCACGCTGGTGGTGCGTGGCGAGCAGAGTCTCACCCCGCTTACCGCCACGATCCGTCAGATGGCGCGCGAGATGGAAAGCGGCGTGGTGATTCGCAGCGTCCGCACGCTTGACGATCTGTTCCGAACTCACACGGCCTCGTCGCGCTTCCTCGCGTTTCTGCTGGGGAGCTTTGCTGGACTGGCCACACTGCTGGCTATGGTGGGCACTTATGGCGTCCTGGCGTACGCCGTGGGCCAGCAAACGCGCGAGATTGGCATTCGCATGGCGCTGGGGGCGCAGCCGCGCGTGGTGCTCCGCTCGGTGGTGCAAAAGGGAATGACGTTGGTCGGCATGGGAGTCGGGATCGGCCTGCTGGCCGCGGCCGGGCTCTCGCGTTACCTGCGCGCGCTGCTGTTTGAGGTGAGTCCCAGCGACCCGCTGGCCTACATTCTTGTCGCAGTGGTACTGCTGCTGGTGGCACTCGGCGCTTGCTGGCTGCCCGCCCGGCGGGCCTCGCGTGTGGATCCGATGGTCGCGCTGCGCTACGAATAAACGATTTCGAAATTGGCGTCATACGGGCGTGATGCAAAGGTAGACAGGGAGAACCATGAGCAACCTGCTCCAGGACGTTCGTTACGCGCTGCGAATGCACAATAATGCTGGGGGATTCACTGCCGTGGCCGTGCTGTCGCTCGCCATCGGCATCGGTGGCAGCACCACGGCTTTCAGCGTGGTCAACGCGCTGCTGCTTCGCCCGTTACCAGCTAAGGAGTCCCACCGGCTGGTGAATCTCCACAAAATCGAGGAAGGCCAGGAGCGCTTCCTGGTTCTTTCTTATCCCAGCTATCAGGACTACCGTGCGCAGAACAAAGTCCTCTCCGATTTCCTAGTATGGACGGAGGCGTCGCTGGGCGTCGTGTTCGGCGAAGAAACCGAAGCCGCCTCGGGAATGATTGTGTCGGCGAATTATTTCTCCGTGCTCGGCGTCGAGCCGGCCCACGGTCGCTTCTTCCCACCTGATGCGGACGCCGCGCCCGGCGCCGCACCCTACGCAGTCGCCAATCACGGTTACTGGCGCCGCAAACTCGGCGCGGACCCAGCCGTTGTCGGTCGCACCATTCGCGTCAACGGCCATCCCTACACCCTCATCGGAGTCGCCCCGCGGGGATTCACCAGCACGCTGCACGCCTATGCTCCTGACCTGCTTGTTCCCCTCGCGATGCAGGCGCAAATCTTGAAAACCGACCGCACCGAGCAGCGAGGGGCGCGATATTTGAAGGTCACCGGCCGGTTGCGTGACGCCGTTTCGCGCGAAGAGGCCGGCGCCGCGCTCAGCGTGATCGACGCGCAGATTCGCGCCGCTCATCCTGAACGCGACAGGCGCCCCAACTACCACGGCCCGGTAATCGCCACCGCATACGGTACTCTGCCGGAAAGCATTCAACTGGCGGCATTCGGCGCAGGCGCGTTGGTGCTGGCCGTCCCCGGGATTTTGCTGCTGATTGCCTGCGCCAATGTCGTCGGGATGCTGCTGGCCCGGGCCGCGGCGCGCCGCCGCGAAATCGCCGTGCGGTTGGCCATCGGAGCCAGCCGCGCGCGCCTCATCCGTCAGTTGCTCACCGAAAGCGTGATGATTTTTCTGGTGGCCGGGGCGGCCGGCACTCTGCTGGCCGTCTGGCTGCGGGATTTGCTGCTGGCCCTGCGCCCGGATGCGCCGATTCCGTTCGAGCTCGAAGCCCGCTTCGATTTCGCCGTGCTGGCGTTCACATTGCTGCTCTCGCTGCTCACCGGAGTCATTTTTGGACTCGTCCCGGCGCTGCAGGCTTCCCGAGCCGATCTCAACGATGCGCTGAAGGACACATGGCCGGCTCGCCGCCGCACGCGCGTCCGCGACGCCTTCGTCATCGCCCAACTTTCACTGTGCATGTTGCTGTTGATTTGCGCCGGGTTGTTCGTCCGCGCGATGAATCACGCCAAAACGCTCTATCCCGGCAAGAATCCCGAAAGCGTGTGGCTGGCCGCATTCGACCTGAGCGAATTTGGCTACACCTTCGAACGTAGCCGCGAGTTCTACAGCCAGTTGCTACACAGCGTCTCCGCCATTCCCGGCGTGCAATCGGTCAGCTTGACCCACACCATCAGTGGCGCCCTGGGCCACAGCAACACCGGCATTCAGGTGGAAGGCCACGGTGACGAATGGCATAAGACAGAATTCAACATGATCGGCCCGGCCTATTTCAAGACGCTCGCAGTCACCCTGCTGCGCGGCCGTGAAATCACCGATGCCGATCGCGCTACCGCGCCCGGCGTCGTCATCGTCAACGATAGCTTGGCGCAGCGCTACTGGCCCAACGAGGAAGCTCTCGGCAAGCGCATCCGCAGCGGCGAAACCTGGAAGGAAGTCATCGGCGTCGCCGAGAACACCAAGTTCCGCGTGGCCGGCGAAGTCGAGCCGCCTATGATTTACCTCCCGTACTTGCAGACAGAAAGCAGTTCGCGTCTCAGCCTTGTGATGCGCGTCTCCGGCGACGCCGCCGGCGTCATGGCCGCGGTGCGCCGCGAAGTCCGCTGGCTCGATGCCGGCGTGCCAGTGGAAGCCACGATGTCGCTGCCGGAGGCCGTTGATTTCGGCGCGCTGCCGCAACGAGTCGCGGCTTCTGCAGCTTCCGGCTTCGGCCTCATCGGACTGATGCTGGCGGCCATCGGGATCTACGGATTGGTTTCTTATACGGTGGCGCAGCGCACGCAGGAAATTGGTGTGCGGGTGGCCTTGGGCGCAACTCCCAGCGGCATTCTGCGGCTTGTTCTGCTGCGCGGATTCAAGCTGGCCGCGATTGGCCTAGGGAACGGCGCCGCGCTGGCGCTGGCCACTACGCAAGTGCTGGCAGAGCTGCTGTTCGGAATCAGCCCCGCCGATCCGGTGACCTTCGCGGCTGTCGTGTTGTTGCTGGCTGGGACTGTTCTGGTTGCGTGCATTGCGCCGGCACGGCGCGCAGCGCGGGTGGACCCCATGGTCGCGCTGCGCTACGAATGAGCGCATGGACTCGAGGTTCAGGAGTCTGGAGCGAGGAAAGCGCAGGGAAGGAAGAATTTCAGCAAGATCGCGGAGGCGCTCGTGGATACGATTTGGCAGGACATTCGCTTTGGGATGCGCACGTTGGCCAAGCGGCCCGGCTTTACGATAGCCGCGGTGCTGACCCTCGCGCTGGGCATCGGCGCCAACACCGCCGTATTCAGCTTCGTGAACGCCCTCTTTCTGCGTCCGCTGGATGTGCCCCAGCCGGATCGCATGGTACGTCTCTACGGTGCGCCGCCCAAGGGCGACGCCTTCGATACATTTTCTTACCCGAACTACCGCGACATCCGCGACCGCAGTCAGGTATTCACCGCGCTGGCAGCGCATCAGGCAACGCCGGTCAGCATTGCTAGCGGTAGTGAGGAGCCGCAAATTGGCAACGCGGAGCTGGTCACCGGCAATTATTTTGTGGTGATGGGCACCCAAGCCGCCCAGGGCCGCGCGATCCTGCCCGCTGACGATATCTCTGAAGGGGCGCACCCAGTAGTGGTCATCAGCGACGCGTTATGGAAGCGGAATTTCGGCGCCAGCCATGATGTCTTCGGGCAAACGCTGCACATCAACAGCCATTCGTTCACCATTGTTGGCGTGATGCCCGCGAGTTTTCGCGGGAGCTACGCCGCCTATTCCTCTGATTTGTGGGTGCCGCTGGCCATGCACGGCCAAGTCCGCCCGCGCGGGCTTTCGCGCGAGCGCCGCAGTTGGGGATGGCTCTCCGGCACCGGCCGCCTGCGCCAGGGCGTCACGCTTCAGCAAGCACAGGCGGATGTAGATCGCGTCGTCACGGCACTGCGCCAAGACAAGCTTCTCACCGCCGAAGACGGCGGCTTTGCTCTCTATTCGGCCGGCGTGCTGCCCGAGCAGTTTCGCGAGGGCGTGAGCGGCATCCTTGGCTTCCTGCTGATCGTGGTGAGCCTCGTGCTGCTGGTGGCTTCCGCCAACATCGCCAGCGTGTTGCTGGCGCGCGTAGTGGCGCGCGGGCGCGAGACCGCGGTGCGCATCTCGATGGGCGCTACGCGGTGGCGGCTCATTCGCCAGTGGGTGGCGGAGAGCCTGCTGCTTTCCCTGCTGGGTGGGCTGACGGGTGTTGTGGCAGCGTTCTGGATGCGCGATCTGCTGCTGGCACTGGTGCCGCCGGACTTTGAACTGTTTTCTCCTGGAGTGAGCCTCGATGCCGGCGTGCTCATTTACGCTCTTGTGGTTACGGTGCTCACCGGTGTGCTGTTCGGAGTTGCCCCCGCGCTGCGCGCCAGCCGCGCCGACGTCGTCACCGGCCTGAAGCTCGAAAGCGCTGGCGGCTCCGGCGGTCGGATGCAGGCGCGGTTGTTTGGCGCGTTTGTGATCGGACAGGTCGCCGTCTCGCTGGTTCTTTTGATCACGGCGGGCTTGCTGGTGCGCAGCCTGCGCGCGTCGCAGACGTTCCACCCTGGCTTCGACACCGAAAACCTGGTGCTCGGCGCGATTGACCTGCGCCGCCACGGCGCCGCCGAGCCGGAAGGCCAGATTTTCTATCGGCAATTGTTGGAGCGGTTGCGCGCGCTCCCCGGTGTTCAAAACGCCACGCTGGGGCTGAATGTCCCCCTCGGCATCGGGAAAGATCGCATGGGGTTCCGCATTCCCGGCTACACCCCGCCCGATGGCAAGAACTACGTTTCGATTGATTTCAACGTAGCCGGCCCCGGCTACTTTTCGACCATGCGGATTCCGCTGGTGCGCGGCAAGGAGTTTGACGGCAGCGAGCAGCCCGGCGCCCAGGCCGTCGTGGTGATCAATGAAACCATGGCCAATCGCATCTGGCCCGGCGAAGACGCTCTTGGCAAGACCGTGCAGGTGATCGGCGGGCCCGCCGCGCAGGTGATCGGCGTCGCGCGCGACATCAAGTATTACTCGCTGGGCGAGCAGCCGCGCTCCTTCATCTATCTGCCCTTCACCCAGTCCTATTCGCCGGGCGTGACCATTCACCTGCGCACCAGCGGCGACAACGAAGGGGTGCTGCGCGCGTTGCCCAGCGAGGTGACTGCGCTTCTGCCGGGGGTGGCCGTCTCGCCCAAAATGACGTTTGCCGAAATGCGCGCGCTGCCGCTGTTCCCGGTGCGCGCCATGGCTATCGTGTCGTCGGCCTTCGGGCTGGTGGCGATGGCGCTGACCATCATCGGGCTCTACGGGTTGGTGTCGTTTACCGTGACGCAGCGCACGCGCGAAATCGGCATTCGCATGGCGCTCGGTGCGCAACGGGTCGATGTGCTTCGGTTGGTTGTGGGGAAGGGAATGCTGTTGGTAGCCATCGGTGTCGGCCTCGGACTGGCGGGAGCCCTGGGCGCCACGCGCTTTCTTGAGAGCCAGCTTTTTTCTGTGACGGCCACCGATCCGCTCACGTTTGCTTTTGTGGCCGTCCTGCTTGGAGCGGTGGCCGCGCTTGCGTGCTATCTGCCGGCGCGCCGTGCCGTGCGCACCAACCCGTTGGACGCCCTGCGCTACGAGTAGGCTGGGCGCTGATGTGGGAGAGCGGAAGGAAGGGCGACGACGATGGAATCCCTCTGGCTCGACGTACGGCACGGCATCCGGTCGCTGACGCGCGCCCCGGGGCTGACGGCCATCGCCGTGCTCACGCTGGCGCTCGGCATCGGCGCCAACACCGCCATGTTCAGCGTGGTGCACGGCGTTCTGCTGAATCCTCTGCCGTATCCCGAATCGCATCGCCTGGTGCGCTTGACGGAGACCATCCGCCGCAACGAGGTCAATGTTTCCTACCCCAATCTTCTCGATTGGCGCGCCCGCTCGCAGACGCTCCAGGAAGTCGCCACCTACAATCCGTTCTTCAGCGTCACGCTCTCCGGGGTCGACCGCGCGGAACTGCTGCCCGGCGCGGCAGCGGAATCGCAATTGTTTCGCCTGCTTGGCGTGCATCCCGTTCTGGGCCGCGTTTTTTCTGAAGAAGAGGAGCGTGCTGGGGGACCTCCGGTTGCCTTGATTTCCCATTCCTTGTGGGAGCGCAAATTTGGCCGCGATCCGCAGATTATTGGGCGCTCCATCCGCTTAGAACTATCGTCCACCACCGTGATTGGCGTTCTGCCGCCGCACTTCCGAATGGCGCGCGCCGACGTGTGGTTCCCGCTCGGCCCTGTACTCAGTCGCAACATGCTCGACCGCGGCAATCATCCCGGTTTTCAGGCCTTCGGCCGCATGCGCCCGGGCGTAACCCTCGACCAGGTACGCGCGGAGATGACCGCCATCGCCGCCGCGCTCGAGCAGGAGTACCCCGCCTCAAACAAAGACACTAGCGTGCGCGTCCGCCCGCTGCTCGATTCCCTGGTCGGCCGCGTGCAGCCGATGCTCACTGTGCTGCTCGGCACGGTGAGCTTCGTCCTGCTGATTGCCTGCGCCAACGTCAGCAACATGCTGTTGGCGCGCGCCCTGGGCCGCAGCCGCGAGGTGGCGGTGCGCGCGGCGTTGGGTGCAGGGACCGCCCGGCTGTTCCGCTTGTTTCTGGTGGAGAGTTTGCTGCTGGGACTGCTGGGCGGAGCCGGTGGCCTGCTGCTTGCCTGGTGGGGCGTGGATGCATTGCTGGCCGCGCAGCCGGGCGTGATTCCACGCGCGACGGAAATCGGCATTCAGGTTCCGGTGCTTCTCTACGGCTTCGCCGTAACGCTCGTTTGCAGCATGGTTTTCGGCACCGTGCCCGCCTGGCGGGCCATGCGCGCCAATTTGATTGATGCGCTCAAGCAAGGGGCGCG
>Ga0187893_10009999_pt1 | contig 14354 bp, 17 predicted proteins | sample MA1701074metaG_FD_139574 | JGI IMG/M metagenome (GOLD analysis project Ga0187893, IMG submission 139574) | White microbial mat communities from a basaltic lava cave in the Kipuka Kanohina Cave System on the Island of Hawaii, USA - MA170107-4 metaG ...
GCCGTTTCTATACCCGGGAACAAGCCGCGCGGGCGATAAGTCGATAAAGCTAAACGAGTGCCTCTCGAAGGGTGCATCCGGCAAGGTTTACCCGAGGATGGGTAATTGTTACCGATCCGGCCCGCTGGATCCTTTCCGCCGGCGCCTCGCTGATCGGCTATCGCCTTGATAAGGCGCCCGTATTATCCATCTTACCGGTATTGGTATAGGGCTTGCCCAAACTAAACCAAGCGAAACCCCGTGGCAAAGACCGGGGACAGTCCGATGAAACTACGGAGGTAATACCATGACATTGAGCAAGACCTTGATCCCCGCGCTGATCCTCCTGTCCGGTTCGGGCGGGGCGATGGCGGCGGAAGAATCGATAGAGACCATGCCTAGCTTCAGCCAGGTGGATGCGGACCAAAACGGCGGCATCTCCACGACCGAGGCGCAGGCAGTGCATGGCCTAGTCGAGGTGTTCGCGCAGGCGGACTTCAACACCGACGGCTGGCTGAATCAGGGCGAATACACGGCGATACAGCAAGCCTCGGAAGGCGGGACCTAAGCCGAGTGCTAGGGTCCAGGCCGCCCGTGGCGGCCGGAGCAAGGAGCCAACCCACCTGGGTACAGGGGGTCGGGTCCACCACCCCCGGGCGGGCCTCATCCCATCACGTGCGAAGGAGTATAGAACAGGACCAAACTACTGGGTATTCTCTCACCACTTGTCGGCGCTGTGCGGACTCGCGCCCCGCGTCAGAAGCAACCCGCGAGAATTGACTAGCGTCGGTAGCTTGGAGCTCGACATGGCGGTGCTCCAGCTTCACCACAATGCACTAGCGCCGGGCTATCAACTGCACTGGTATCGAATCGATGGGGTTCTCGGCCAGGGCGGCTTCGGCATCACTTACCTCGCCTTCGATCTCAATTTGCACAGGCGGGTCGCTTATTAAAGAATACTTACCCATCCAGATCGCCGTTCGAGAGGAAGCGATCTCAATATATCCCACCTCTTCTGAGTGCGATGAAGAATATCGCTGGGGACTCGAGCGTTTTATCGTCGAAGCGCGCACGCTCGCCAAGTATCAGCACCCCAATATCGTGAAGGTGTTGAACGTCTTTGAGGCTAACCATACCGCTTACATGGTGATGGGTTATGAAGATGGCGAGAGTTTTTCCGACGCATTGAAGCGGCGCAAGACCTTGGAAGAGGCGGAGCTGCTTATGGTGCTGCGTCCGATCGCGGATGGCTTGGAGAAAATACACCAAAGCGGGTTTATCCATCGCGATATCAAACCGGCCAATATCTTTATCCGCAAAGACGGCAGCCCTGTGTTGCTGGATTTTGGCTCTGCACGCGATTCTATGGGCGAGCACACGCGCACCATGACGCGAATTTTGTCCCCGGGATATGCCCCCATCGAGCAATACTATGGAGAGGGCGAGGAGCAAGGTCCGTGGACAGATATCTATGGGCTCGCCGCGACCCTCTATCGAGGGATCGCGGGCGATGCGCCCATGGACGCCTTAGCGCGAAGCCAAGGAATTTTACGGAACGCTAGAGAAGGCTCGGCTGGCGACGGAACGAGACGCAAAACTCAACGAGGCGGAGCGTACGGTAGAGCGGCTGTTAGAACTCGCAGAGCAAGCCATGCAGCGAGGGGCGTTAGGCATAGCGCGGTCATACGTGGACCGGGCTAGTGTCACCTTACCGCGGCATAGCGCGATCGCGCCCGTTCGCGAGGCCTTGGAGAAACGTGCAAGAGCTACGGCAGCAAGGCCGCCCTTGGCGCGCGAAACCAGCGAAGACAAACGGGTGAAGAGATTCATCGAGCTCGCAATCCGGTCGATGGACGGTGCGGACTTCGATCTGGCACAGCATTATGTCGATCAGGCGGCGAGGATACGCCCAATACGCAACGGACAGAAGCTTGGTGAGGAAGGCGTGGTCGGGGGCATGTTCCAAGCCGGCCAAAATTTTGCCGCGAATCGCCTCACGCTTCCGCGACGCATCATGCCGGGCGAGTATGTGGTGGAGCACCGGGTGCGATCGGAACGAGCTACGACACGGCCCGATCCGATTTTTCCGTCGTCCGCGATTGAGATCTCGGTACGGTAAGACTTACATCTCCAGCCCTGCAATTCTTACCGATGGACCTTGGTTGGGGAACCGGCGCCCATCTCTCGTAACCTAGTCATCTCGTTGTTAACTAAAACTTATTAATCTATTCCCTCGTCCTTGGCCTAAAGCTTGTAAGCAGTTAAAACAAATAGCATCCATCTATCAAAGGAGGTCAAATCATGAACCGCAACGAAGACCGCTGGCGTCAATGCTACTGGAAAGAGTGGGCGATGATCAAAAAGCGATGGGACGAGCTGCACGCGACTTGGCGTGAACGGGCCGAGGACGGTGCCAGCCAAAGCGAGGTGAGGTTTTCGCATCTGGCGGTGCATCACTCCAAACTTTAATGCGGCGCTTGGGCCATCGCTTGAAGCTGAGGCCCTCCAAACTCCGGTGAACCGGCTACCGCATTATGTCGATCGCTCATGGCAGCGATTCTGGCACGCAACTTGAGGGATCCCTGAGCAGGCCAATGTTCTACACGAGGAAATCCGAAGGAGACCACAGAAATGAGAGCTGAACAGATTTACAGATTCGAAGAGAGCTACGAGAGGAAACGATTAGGGGTGCAGGAAGCGGCGGAGATGTTGGGTGTGCGTGCGCATACACTGCGATACGGGAGTGCACGATACGAAACCGAGGGGTGGGATCCCATGGAGCCGGCTTGGGCCTGTGCCGTTCCGCTCGGTGAGGTCATGGAGATGCAGGAGCTTCGTTAAAAGACCACTACGCTGGGGAAATGTGCTTGCGACGGGAAGGAAGCCACGACGACCTATCTGCGTCTCCATGCCAAAGTGATCCTTATTAGGGCAACAACGGGGCTAGCGGCCGGAGACATTGCCCGCGTGCTACCAGCATCTAGAGGCCTGCGTCGATGCCGTCATCGAGCGTGTAGGCAAACGCATGGTGATCGCCACGCCGCTAGGGATCGCTAAGCCAAACCAGCTCCTCAACGCCTTCTACCGCAGAGCGTGCTCTGACCCTGGTTCGTTCTGCATGACTATTTGAAACGGGAAGTGAAGCTTTCCATGGCCTTCCCAAATTGGTCCCACGCCCGTTCGGTCCCGTCCTTGAGATCTTCCCAGGCGAGCTCGTTACGCTTGCGCAGCTCCTCAAGCCGGGCTACGGCTTCCTGTCGTTGGTGTTGCAGCGCTTGGATCTGACTTTCATATTCGATCTTGGCCTCTGCCTGTAATCCTTTCGCCTTGGCCTTGATGAGGTCTAGCCTCGCGTCCCATTCGCGAAGCTGCGCCTCGAGCTTTTCACAATAGGCTTGTTTCGACATCGATCTCTCCTCTCGGTTCTGCCGTACCTAAATGCATTGGGCACTGGCTATGTATGGGTTCGGGCGATTTCGGTTTTTCCTTTCCCTTTACCCGTCCTCCTTCGCGCTTTTAGCACTGGTGGCGGGCGCTTTCCTTTTTGCTAGGGAATCGGCCTCGATCTTGACCGTGGCCACACCTCGCTCCTTCATCCCGAGCTCGATGGCGGCCGCACGCGAGAGGTCGATGACCCGCCCCCCCACATAGGGCCTGCGATCGTTGACCCTGAGCTCGACCGATTTGCCGTTCTTGACATGGGTGACTTCCACTTCGGTCCCTAAGGGCAAGCTCCTGTGGGCCGCCGTGAGTTTGTTCTGGTCATAGATCTCGCCGTTCGCGGTCTGCTTGCCGTGGAATCCTGGCCCGTACCAGGACGCCGTCCCAAGCTGCTCGAAAGCTGGCTGCTTTTGGGTCTTGGCGCTGCGATCCACCCCGGCTTGGGAAGTACAACCCTGCACGACGAGCGCCGCAAGCACCATCCAAAAATGATTCGAGAATGACATAAGCGCTTCCTCCTGTGGCCATGTTGTTAAGGAGGCTTACTCAACCGTCCCTCGATGCTCCTGTGGTTCTCCATCCCTGCCTGTCCCCTCACTAAAGGACTTTCGCAAAGCCCATGCCATGCCCGGGTCTACCCAGTTAGTCTATGATTTGTAACTCTGTTTGCCTGTCTCTGGGTGGATCGCCAAGACCGGCTAAGCGGTAAGGTTTACCGGCGTCTCAGTAAACCTTACTCGTCTGCCCCGAGTGTCCCAGAGCAGTACGCGCAATCCTACGGCGGTGAGCCCGCTGGGGTATACTGCTCGCCATGCCCTTGCAAACGGAACAAAAACTAGTGCTCGCCTTCGGCCTGGTGCTCGTGATTTTGCTCGCCAATGCCGTCCTATCCTACGGGGGCATACGCGCGTTGCTCGACGCGAGCGCTCGGGCCGTGCATACCCACGAGGTGCGCGCCGAGCTTAAGGATACCCTGCTCACCATAACGGATGCCGAGACCGGGCAGCGGGGTTTTCTGCTCACCGGCGAGGCGGCTTACCTCAAGCCCTACGAGGCGGCCGTCGCGCGCCTCGAAGAGCACCTCGCGGGCTTAAAGCAACTGACGGCGGACAATCCTGAGCAACAGAGTCGGATGGCGCGCCTCGAAGAGCGCATCTCCCTCCGACTTGCGATATTGAAGAAAGGCCTTTCCTTGCGCCGGGGGGAGGGATTCGAGGCGGCACGGCAGTGGACATCGACCGCTGGAGGCCGGAGGCGATGGAAGAGGTGCGCGCCATCATTGAGGAGATGGCGGGCGAAGAGGCAAAACACTTGAGCCGCCGCGTACAAGAATCGCGGCAAAGCGGGCAAGAGGCGTTCCTCGGACTTGCCCTCGGGACCGGGCTGTCCCTGGCCCTGCTCTTCTTGGTCTATTATCTGCTCCGGCGCGATATTCTTGCGGCCGAGCACGCCGCGAGCGCCTTGCGCGCCGCACATGATGAGCTCGAGCGGCGGGTCAAAGAGCGCACCTTGGACCTCGAGCGCAGCAATCGCGAGCTCCAAGACTTCGCCTTCGTCGCTTCGCACGATCTGCAAGAACCGCTGCGCAAGATCCAGGCCTTCGGTGGCCGGCTGAAGGAAAAATACGCAGAGGTGCTGGAGGGCCAAGGGCGCGATTATCTGGAGCGCATGCAAAACGCCGCCCGACGCATGCAGACCCTGATCAACGATCTCCTCGCCTTATCCCGGGTGACGACCAAGGCGCAGCCCTTCGTTGCGGTGGCGCTCGAGGAAGTCGCGCGCGAAGTTGTGGGCGATCTCGATGCGCGCATCGAGGAGACCGGCGGGCACGTAGAGGTGGGCCCTCTGCCCGCCATCGAGGCGGATCCCTTGCAGATGCGCCAGTTGCTGCAAAATCTGATCGGCAATGCGCTCAAGTTTCATCTCCCGCAGCAGCCGCCCTTAGTCCGGGTCCACGGCGCGATCATCGAGGGCGAGGCGCCGGCGGAGCACACCGCGGCCAATGGATCCTGTCAGATCGCAGTCCAAGACAACGGCATCGGCATTGACGAGCAGTACTTGGATAAGATATTTACCCCTTTCCAGCGCCTGCACGCGCGCGGGGAATACGAGGGGACCGGCATGGGGCTCGCGGTCTGCCGCAAGATCGTGGAGCAGCATGGTGGGCGCATCACGGCCACCAGTACCCTGGGCGAGGGAGCGACTTTTTTGGTCACGCTGCCGCTTAGGCATTCTGAAGAAACAGAAGAAGAAGGAGCCAAGATCTCATGAGCCGAGCAACCCAACCGATCACGATCCTCATGGCCGATGATGACGCCGATGACCGCCTGCTCACCCAGGATGCGATGCGAGATGCCCGCGTCCTCAACGAGCTGCGCTTTGTCGAAGACGGCGAGGAGCTGATGGATTATCTCTATCGGCGCAGCCGCTACGCGGAACCCTCGAGCGCACCGCGCCCGCGGCTGATCCTCCTGGATCTCAACATGCCGAAGAAAGACGGGCGCGAGGCGCTCCAAGAGATGAAGGCAGATCCGGATCTCCGGCGCATCCCGGTGGTGGTCCTGACCACCTCGAAAGCGGAGGAAGACATCTTTCGCAGCTACGACCTCGGCGCGAGCTCGTTCATCACCAAGCCCGTGACCTTCGAAGCCCTGGTCGAGCTGATGAAGGCGATGGGCCAGTACTGGATCGAGTTTGTGGAGCTGCCCTCCTAGTAGCCGAGTAGCCGCAGGAGATCCCCATATGAACCCTGTGAAGGTGCTGCTGGTCGAGGACGACGAAGACGACCACCTGCTCATACGCGACCTCCTCGCCGAGGCCGGCGAGACGAAATACGCCTTGGACTGGGCAGCGAGCTATGACGAAGGGCTGCGCAGGATCGCGAGCGGTCACCACGATCTCTGCCTACTCGATTACCGTCTGGGTGCACAGAGCGGGCTCGACTTCTTGCGCGAGCTGCGCCGGCTAGACTTCTTGCGCGAGCTGCGCTGGCTCGACTATCTGGTTCCGGTGATCCTGCTTACGGGACAGGGGGACCGCGAGCTCGACCTCCAGGCCGCGCAGTTGGGGGCCTGGGATTATCTGTCCAAGCAAGAGCTCGCGCTCTGCCCGAGGCTGCTGGAGCGTGCAATTCGCTATGGGATCGCGAGCAAACAGCACGAAAAAGAAAGGGTGCAGCTTGCGCTGGCGCGCGAAGCACAGAGGCAGGCCGAGGCCGCCAACCACGCCAAGGACGAGTTTCTGGCGATGATCTCGCACGAGCTGCGCGGGCCGCTCAACGCGATCACCTCTTGGGCAGCGGTGCTGCAGCAGCCTAACATCGACACGGTGTTGGCGGCCAAAGCCGTGTCGGCCATCGAGCGCGGTGTGAAACAGCAGGTGCGGATGATCGAAGACCTCTCGGATATCACCCGCATCGTCCAGGGAACGCTCGCCATCGAAAGGCGTCCGCTCGAGCTTGCGAGTGTGGTCGAGGAGGCGATCAGCACCGTAGGTCCCATGGCCGAGGCGAAATCCATTGCGCTCGAAGTAACAAGCGACCCCGCCCTCGGCTTGGTGGTCGCCGACCCCGGGCGCCTGCAGCAGGTCGTGGTCAATCTGCTCTCCAACAGCATCAAATTCACGCCCAAAGCGGGCAAGGTCGAGATCCGGCTCGAGCGTGTTCAGGACAGCGCCGGGCCCCAGGTGCAGCTCACGGTCAAGGATACCGGCGCTGGGATCGAACCGGCGTTTCTGCCTTATGTGTTTGATCGCTATCGCCAGGCTTCGAACTCACGCTCCGGCAAGCAAGGGGGGCTGGGGCTTGGGCTTGCGATCGTGCGCAGCCTGGTGGAGTTGCACGGCGGCAGCGTGCATGCCGAGAGCCCGGGCGAGGGCCTGGGCGCTACCTTCACCGTGAGGCTTCCGCTGATCAGCACTGCAACCGAGCGCCCGAGCGAGCCATGACGATCCCTGGTCGCAGCCTCCTTGCCGTGCGCCGGGCGGCCTTGGCACTGAAGAGCGGCGGTGTCGGCTACTACCCGCGCGCTGATTTCGTGCACCTGGACGTGGGGCCGGTGCGTCAGTGGTAGTGGTCAGAATTCTTTAGCCCATTGGAACAGGATGCTGTGACCGCCGAATCCCGGCTCCCCCTCCTCATCCCGCAAGATCCCGAAATTGTAAACGTAACTCAGCTCAACCGCAGATCTCCAGGGGGCACCGCTGATAAGCCCTGCGCCTAGGGAAGGCAAGGAATCCATCTGATTCCCAACCCGGCCGTTCTCTTGGAAGCGCGGGCGGTCGATCCAGGCCCAGTTGGCGCGTATATAAGGATAGAAGAAAAACAGGGCCTCATAGCGGTAGCGGAGCTCGGCAATGCCATAGCTGCGGGAGAAGAATTCATCGAACACCGCACCCGGAAGATCCGGGCGCGACACGGCTTCCCACTCTCCCGCAGTCGGTTTGCCGGATAAACGGAAAGCGGAGAAGCGATCGAGATCCTGGCCGATCCCAGCGTGTAGGCTCGCCGTCAGACGGTGGCGTTCGCTGTCGAGGAAAGGGACACCGCCCGCGGCCATGGCGTAGAAGCTGGCGGCGAAGTAGTCCCGCTCTGCCTCGGCATCGGCAACACCGAACACCGCCTCTCCCCAGTCTCGCCAGTTAGCGCGGTGGCCATAGATAAAGTCTGCGCCGGCCGTGTAGCCCCAATGGGGGAGCTCCAGCAGGTTGCGTTCCAGGGCATCGGCCCGCAGCCGCAGGTGTGCCCGCCCCTCATAGGTGTCTCTGGGCTCGATAAAGTCGCGTGCCGTGTCATCATCGGGTTCGAACCAGATGAAGCCGGGTTCGTACGTGAGCGTGATCTCTAGGGCGTTGTCCTGGTGTCCGGGGGCAAGCGTGGTGCGATAGCCCAAGCCCAGCCCGCCGCGTATGTATTGCCACTCCAGATCGACTGCGTCGATGCGCTGGCCTTCCACGTATTCGGGGCGGGCGAAGGGCACGTTGAAGTTCTCGAAAGTGAAAACCACCTCAGCACCGCCCAGGAAGCGAGGCGCGATGTTAAAGCGGACGTCGTTATAGAGCCCGGAGAAAACCCCGCGCAAGCGCTGCCGCCCGTGCTCCGGGTTGCGCCATACGAACACCGCCCCAAACGGTTGCAGAACGTCCTCGCCCTGGTCGTCGTTATCGCGCACCACCAGGGCCCCCCCGAAGGGCAGGATATCGGGGCTCGAGGGGCCGTCCGGGATATACTGCACGCCCAGATCGAGCGCGGTCACGCGGCGGCGGTCGCGTGCCGGCGCCGTGACCCGCCTGCTCCAGAGCTCGGTTTGGTAGGCCTCGCCCGCACGGGGTGTACGATAGGTGGTGTCCGCCAGGGCCGCTTGAAATAAGCTGCCGCTGATGAGAGCTACCCCTAATGACTTGCCGAAGTTATCGTTCATAGCACCTGCTTGTGCATAGGCTCTCTCCCGATGGCATAGTCATAACGCGCCCGCGGGGGGCTTGACGGTTGTGAGCAGCCCCAAGGGCTGCCAATGGCTAAAGGTGAATCCAAGCTTTAGAGTCTCCCTGGTCAAACCAGGGGCTTACCTGTATCAGCGAGTTAAGCTCTCAGATTCCGCACCAGGCCCAGGATGCCTATACCGATCAAGTAAAGGGCCACGATGACCCCCAAAAGATGGGGTTGCATCAGGATCAAGATCCCGACCACAAGGGCAAGAAGCGGTTCAATATGCTTTAGCAAGGGTGCTCTCCTTTACCTTTTCACGACAACTGCGGAAGAAGGACCTAGTACGCCGACGATAATGAGACACAGGGCGACGATGTAGTTGAGCAACGGGCCGCACCAGGATGAGAATGCCGGCTAAAATGGATCGAAGGGCAGTCAGATTTAAGTACATAGGTCCATACTAGTACATAAGTGCATACTACGTATTGCTTTCCGTTGGCCCTACTTAAGGCGGATGTCGTTCTGCACCGATTGCACTCCCTCGACCGATCTCGCGAGCTCCGCGGCGCGCTGGCTCTCGTCTTCGGAGTTAGCAAACCCGCTCAGCTGTACGGTGCCCTTGAAGGTCTCGACATTGATGGCGAGACCGGGTCATTCAACAGTGCCGTTTTGACCTTCGTCGTTATCGTAGTGTCGTCCAAATACTCCCCCGTGCTCTCCTGGGTTGGCGTGGCGGCGCAGCCGGCTAAAACGAGGATGGCGATCACCAACTGGGCGTATCTTTGAAGTGTCTTCATGGGGGTTCCTCCGTTATGATAGGTTTTTTTTCGACGACTCTCCTCTCCTCGCGACTGTTTCTCGGTCTCACGGAGCCCTCTGCACAGACTCGAGGAAGGCGTCGTCCCAGATAACCGGTGCATTGCTCATGCCACAGCGAATTAGCTCGGGTGAGAGTAGATAAATCCGCGACTTATCGTAGCCATCGGCGAAGGTGCAGCGCCTGCGAGAGTGCATGCATCGGTAACAATTGCCGGTTTCACTGTCACAATTGCCGAGCTGGGCGTTGCGGTCTCGTTTGTTTCGCCGCTTGAGAAGTCACCGCATGGATGATTCAGAAATAAAAGTGCAATCCCGGGCCAAAGTATTCGATACCGCGCTCAAAGAACTGCCCGTTTGGCGAGCTGCCATTGTAGTACTCCAGCAACACCTGCAGGCGCCGCGAGCCCAGCCATTCACTGCGCACTTCAAGACCGGCGCGCGCCGAATAGTCGACCGTCCAATCCGCTTCCTCTGAGGACTGCACGTCTAGGGCGAGCACGGGGTAGAGCAGAGGGTGAAAGATCGGACCCGGGCCGGTGATCTCTACGCCTCCCTGGGCCGTCCATGTATCCAAGTCCGGTTCGCTGCGGATGATTGCGCCGCCGCCCGCGTAGACTCGAAGCCAGTCCAAGGGCTTCAAAGACAGCTTGAGGTCTACCGCTTCATAGGATAGATTGATCCGGTCAACGCGGTTTCGGAGCAGGAATTCATCGCCGAGATGCGAGCTTTGATGGAATATTCGCAACTGGGCCGACACCGTCCCATAACGCGCGTCGAGCGGCACTCCCGCTAGAAAATCCGAATTCACCAGATCCGAAGAGCTTGCATTGAGGTCAAATATCGAAAACACGCCGGCATGAAGCCCGACTTGCCAGTCGAGACCCATGCCACGCCAGCCATAGAACGGCAAGGCAGCACCAAAATTAGCCGCGCCGACGGTCCCGAGCTCATCGTCATCTTGATAGAATTGCACCGTCCCGGAAAAATGCGGCCAGCGCGGATCTGCGATCAAGGGTTCAAATAGCACCGTCTTGGGAAGCCAACCGGCGGTTGTCGGAAGTGTTGCTTCTGCAACTGGTGTTGGAGCATCCGATGCGCCCGTGAGCGCCTCGGCGACTGTCACCTCCAAGCCCTCGATGGTGTCCAGCGACGCCAACACCTCTTCGACATTATGCCCCTCGAGCTCAGTCGGATCCAATGCAAGCTTCCCGTTTTCGACGGGCAGATCCCCACGGGTCAAACCAAAGCGCATTTCGAGAATGGCCGCCGCATAACCCGCGAGATAACGGTCATCCGGACGGCTAGCCGCCACGGTCGAAGAGTTTAGCGATGAGCTGAGCACTGCTGCGATGAGGATCACAATGCTCATCGATGCCACAAACCTTTTCATACATCCACTCCTCAGACCATGAGGTCCGTTGTGCCTGCCCAAACCTAACATGATCATAGATGCGTGTTCAATGCGTTCTGCCCCGCTGCATCGTAGATCGCAATCGCGCCCGAGCGCCAACCAACCCCCGCAAGACCCGAGTGGGCAGAGCACGAGCCGGCTATTGCGCCCCGTAATCGCGCAGGCGGTTGTACAGCGTCTTCACGCTCACACCGAGCATCTCTGCGCTCCTTTCTTTGTTGCCACCGCAGTGCTCCAGTGTCGCGAGGATCAAGCGCCGCTCGGCCTCCTCGATCTTCATGCCCACCCGGATGTGCTCGCCGCTGCCGGTGCCTAGCTGCGCCGGGCCGAGCTCCTGGGGCAGGCAGTGCTCATCGATCACGTCGTCCGCCATGATGAACGCACGATGGAGCGTGTTCTTTAGCTCACGAACATTGCCGGGCCAGTGATAGCTGTGGATCCGCGCCAGCGCCGGCGCTGTAAGGGTTTTATTCGTGGACTCGGTGTGGTTCATCTCGGCGAGGAAATGGTTGGCGAGCGGCTCGATATCGTCCACTCGCTCCCTCAGCGGCGGCACATATAGCGGAAAAACTTGGAGGCGGTAGAACAGGTCTTCACGCAGCTTGCCCTCGGATACGGCCTCCTCGGGAATACGATTGGTCGCGGCGACCACGCGCACGTCGGTTTCCAGGAATTCATTAGCTCCCACGCGCATAAACTTGCCGGTCTCCAGCACCCGTAACAGTTTGGCCTGCAGCTCAGCCGGCATCTCGGTGATCTCATCGAGGAATAGGGTGCCCCCGTCGGCCTGCTCAAAGTATCCTTTGTGCTCCCGCGTCGCGCCAGTAAAGCTGCCTTTCTCGTGACCAAAGATCTCGCTCTCGATCAATTGCGGCGAGATAGCGCTGCAGTTGACCGGTAGAAACACCTTTTTCCTGCGCCTGCTCAACTCATGTACGCTCTGCGCTACCAGCTCCTTGCCGGTGCCGCTTTCCCCCATAATAAGGACGGTCGCCGGTGTCGGCGCTACGCGAGTGATTTGGTCATAGACCTTCTGCATCGGGGGGGACACCCCCACCAAGGGGCCGAAGTGGCCGAGGCTGCGCAGATCGCCTCGCAGCTTACGGATCTCTTCCTTGAGGTCGCTTGGACGGGCGACACGCGACAAGATGTTCTTTAATCGCTTGACGTCTACAGGCTTGATCAGATAGTCGGTAGCACCGATCCGCAGCGCCTCGACCGAGGTCTCTAGGCTGGCATGGCCGGTGATTAGCACCACTTCAGTGGTGTTACTGCCGGGTTCGATGTCCTGAAATAGCTCCATTCCCTTGCCATCGGGCAGCTCCAGATCGAGCAGAACGAGGTCAGGGCGTCGTTTTTCCATCTTCTCGCGAGCTTCTCGCAAGCTGCCCGCCGTATCGGTGGTAAATCCTTCGCGATCAACCAACACCGCCAGACCCGCCAGGGAATCTACGTCGTCATCGACTATCAATGCGTGGGACATGAGTGCTAGAACCAGCTTCGATAAGCGGCTACCGGGGAGCGTAACGAGCCGGGTTTTTCCAGTTACAATCGAACATATGGTCGATCGAAAGTGCAAAGCTTACACGAAAAAACCGGAAATTTTTACCGAACACCGATCGAAAGCGATCGAACCATCGCCAAAGATCGGCCGCATCGCCTCTATCACGAGGCAGACGGTATCGAGTTGCCGGGTAGCTAGGAGCCTGTCGGACTTAGGGATGGCAGCGAGGCGAGTGGGAAATCGAGGGAAGTTTTTCGATCATTTGAGGCAAATAGCGCGCTCTATGAATGAAAATGATCGGAGAAATGCACCGAGTTCCCACCGCCGCATTAAATCCTTCCTAAGTCCGACAGGCTCCAAGGTGGAGGATGGTTAGCTATCCTTTTTTAAAGCGTGCCGCTTCGTGCGAGCCACCGGTCGCATCGCCAGCACTATAAGAATGGGCGCCGACGCCGGCCAGCTTACCCTTGTCGACCACGAGGTATTCGTTGCGGATGGGGCGGCCGCTGAACCAGCATTCCAGTATCTCGTGGGTCCCCGCGGCATAGCGCGCCTGCGCCGATAGACTCGTCCCCGACGTATGCGGCGTCATCCCATGGTGTGGCATCGTCCGCCACGGGTGATCCTTCGGTGGCGGCTGCGGGAACCAGACGTCGCCGGCGTAACCGGCGAGCTGTCCGCTCTCCAGGGCTCTGACAATCGCGTCGCGGTCGCAGATCTTGCCGCGCGCGGTGTTGACGATATACGCCCCACGTTTCATCTTGGCGATGAGCTTGTCGTTGAACAAATGCTCGGTCTCGGGATGCAGCGGGCAGTTAATAGTCACAACGTCGCAAACTCGAATCATCGACTCGACGTTCGGATGGTAGGTGACGCCGAGCTCCTTTTCGACGGATCCCGGTAAGCGATGGCGGTCGGTGTAATGCAGTTTCATGTCGAAGGGCTTGAGGCGGCGCAGCACCGCGGTGCCTATGCGCCCGGCGGCGACCGTCCCGACTACCATTCCTTCCACATCGTAGGATCGCGCAACGCAGTCGGCGATGTTCCAGCCCTTGTCGACCACCCACTGGTAAGAAGGAAGGTAGTTGCGCACCAACGCCAGGATCATCATCACCACATGCTCGGAGACACTGATGCTGTTGCAGTAGGTCACTTCCGCGACCGTGATGCCCCGATCCATCGCCGCCTGCAGATCCGTGTGGTCGGAGCCGATGCCGGCGGTGATGATGAGTTTCAGTTTCGGCGCCTTGGCGATTCGCGCCGCTGTCATGTAGGCGGGCCAGAACGGTTGCGAGATCACGATTTCCGCGTCGTGCAGTTCCCTGTCCAGAACGGAGTCCGTTCCGTCCTTGTCCGAAGTGACGATCAGCTTATGGCCGTTTTTCTCCAGAAACTTTCGCAGCCCAAGTTCACCAGATACGCTGCCCAGGAGTTGCCCCGGCTTGAAGTCGATCGCCTCCGGAGTCGGCAGGGTCTGGCCGTCGGGATAACGTGTAAGCCTTGGAATATCGTCACGGGCATAGGATTTCGGGTAGCCCCCTACGGGGTCATCGTAAAGCACACAAACAACCTTAGCCATTGCAATTTCTCCTATTTGATCGAGGATTGGTAACGTGCCAGAGGAAGCGGGCTATCAGAGCTTGTGAAAAAATCTACTGCGCTCGGGATCTCGCGTTCCGGCGGTGCTCGGAATCCTCATGTATTTCAATATACACTCCGGTTCCTGTGCTCCGGCGGAACGCGACTTCCCTTCGCTCGCGACGATTTTTTCACAA
>Ga0187893_10010000_pt1 | contig 14352 bp, 9 predicted proteins | sample MA1701074metaG_FD_139574 | JGI IMG/M metagenome (GOLD analysis project Ga0187893, IMG submission 139574) | White microbial mat communities from a basaltic lava cave in the Kipuka Kanohina Cave System on the Island of Hawaii, USA - MA170107-4 metaG ...
GCCGCTTGCCGAGCGTCTCGATGTGGGCGGCGACGACTTCCTTGTATCCCTCGCGGAGGTACTCGGGGATGATGGGCAGGCGGTCGTCGGACTCGAGGTCGACGAAGTTGCTCGCCTCGCTGAACGGGAAGTCCCGTTCACTCGGCTCGAGCACGTGAAAGACCATCAGGTCGTTGCCGCGGCCGCGGAGCTCGTTGACGGCGTCGACGACGTCATCCGGCTCCTCGTACAAGTCCGAGATGATCGCCACCATGCTGCGGCGTCGCACCACGTCGGACATGCGGCTGAACACGTCGCGCAGGCGCGCCGGCGGTCCCGGTTTCGGCGGTACGCTGGCGGGCGCGCGGTCGAGCGTGTGGAGCACGAGTCGCAGGTGCTTCGCCGACGGCGGCACGAAGTCGACGATGCCGTTGGCGAACGTGGCGAGGCCGACGCGGTCGCGCTGCAGGCTGGCGAAGTAGGCGAGGCATGCCGCCAGCGTGCACGCGTACTGGAGCTTGGTGCCGAACGTCATCGACCGGGACACGTCGAGGAACAGCATCAGGTTGGTGTTGGTGTCCGCCTCGAACTCCTTCACGTAGTAGCGGTCGGTGCGGGCGAAGAGCTTCCAGTCGACACGACGCGTGTCGTCGCCCGGCATGTACGGCCGGTGCTCGGCGAAATCGGTGGACGCGCCGAGGTGCGGCGCGCGATGCAGGCCCTGGATGAAGCCCTCCACCACCGCGCGGGCGCGGAGCTCGAGGTTGGCGATGCGCGCGAGGACCGCCGGGTCGAGAAACTGCTGGCCCGGGGCCTGCACGACGGGTGCGGTCATCGGTCGGCCACCGGCTACATGCCCGATTTCGGCGTGGGCACGTGCGCGATGAGCTTGTCGACCAGCGCGTCGGTCGTGACGCGCTCGGACTCGGCGTGGAAGTTGCGGATGATGCGGTGCCGCATGACGGGCCGCGCGAGCGCCTTGACGTCGTCGAAGCTCACGTGAAAGCGGCCCTGCATCAGCGCGCGCGCCTTGCCGCCGAGGATGAGGTGCTGGCCGGCCCGGATCGATGCGCCGTAGGAGATCCACTCCTTCACGAAATCGGGCGCGTTGGGACCGGGGCGGCTGGCGCGCGCGAGGTTCACGGCATAGCGCGCGACGGGCTCGGCGGCCGGCACGCGGCGCACCAGCTCCTGAAACGCGACGATGTCGGCGCCGCTCACCGCGCGATTGAAGCGGTGCTTCTGGATCGCCGTGGTCTGGCGGACGACGTCGACTTCCTGGTCCTCGTTCAGGTAGTCGATGATGATCTCGAACATGAAGCGGTCGATCTGGGCCTCGGGCAGCGGGTACGTGCCCTCGAGTTCGATGGGGTTCTGCGTGGCGAACACGAAGAACGGCTCGGACAGCGGATAGGTCTGTCCCTGGACGGTGACGCGGTGCTCCTGCATCGCCTCCAGCAACGCCGCCTGCGTCTTGGGCGGCGTGCGGTTGATCTCGTCCGCCAGTACGATGTTGGCGAAGATGGGGCCCGGCACGAACTGCATCTTCCGCTGCCCGGTCTTGGCGTCCTCCTGGATGATCTCGGTGCCCGTGATATCGCTGGGCATGAGGTCCGGCGTGAACTGGATGCGCGAGAACTTGAGGTCGAGCACCTGCGCGATGGTGTTGATCAGCAGGGTCTTGGCGAGGCCCGGCACACCGACGATGAGGCTGTTGCCGCCGGTGAAGAGTGACAGCAGCACGAGCTCGACGACGTCGTCCTGGCCGACGATGAGTTTGGCGATTTCGGCGCGGATGTCCTCGTATCCGCGCTTCAACCGCTGGGCAAGAGCGACGTCGTCGCCGCTCGTGGCTGGACCTTCGGGAAGCGTCGTGGTCACGTGATTCGGCTCTTGGGGTCAGTGTGTGAGTGCGTAGATCAGGTAGTTCACGCCCAGCTTGTAGGCTTCGTTGGTGGGCACCAGTTGGAAGCCCTGATCGGAATACTCCATGAGTTCGCCCATGTCGAGCAGGTAGTTCGCCACGATCATGAGCCGCTTCCTGGGGTCGTTGTCCTGGAAGACGCCATACCAGACCGGCCGGGGCCCGCCGCGCGGGCCCGCGAAGGCGTTGAGGTTGACCTTGTAGAAGGAATCGAAAATCGGGTGCGACTCCGGAATCACCAGCAGCCGGGCGTTGGGCAGGACACGGCCGACCTGGATGGTGAAGTTGGTCATGTCACCACCGCGCGTGCACTGTTCCTCGAAGTCATCGACGATCAGGAAGCCACCCTTTTGCAGGTAGTTCCGCAGGCCGTGGACCTCGCCCTCGGTGGGACGCCAGCCGCCCGGCTCGGACAGGTACGCCACGGGGTACTTGGCCAGCTCCGGATCGTCGAGCGCCAGGATGTTGCCGCCGACGATGGGACCGCTCTCGACGAACGGCTTCATGGTCGATACCGACTTGAGGATCCGCATGAAGTGCGATTCGGCGCGGGGATAGTCGTGCGCCCACCCCGGGCCCTGCCCCATGAAGCACTCGTAACCACGGTACTTCACGCGTGCGAACGTGAAGCGGCCGTCGTATTTCGCGTTGCCGTTGAAGTCCGGCGGCGCGTAGAACGAGTTGTCGTCGCCGAAATAGCGCTGCATGTCGCGGCGGCCGCGACCCTGGGCGTCCGCACCCGGCGGCAGGGCGGCGAGGACCGCGATCGCCGCGAGGAGGCTAGTGCGTGAGCGCATAGATCAGGTAGTTGACGCCCAGCTTGTACGCCTCGTTCGTGGGCACGACGTTGAAGCCGCGATCGGAGAACTGCCAGAAGTCACCGATGTCCTGGTTGAAGTTGATGACCACCATCACCCGCTTCGCGGGATCGTTGTCCTTGAACACCGCGTAGAACTCGCCCTGACTCGCCAGCCGGCTCTGGCGCAGCTTGCTGAAGTCGATGCGGAAGAAGCTGTCGAAGATCACGTGCGACAACGGCAACGGCAGGATGCGCGCGCCCGGCAGCACCCGCGCCATCGTGGCCACGAAGTTCCGCCAGTCTTCGTCGCGATTCTCGATGCGAAAATCGTCGAAGATTGCAAAACCGCCTTTCGCCACGTAGTTGCGGAACGCCAGCGCCTCGCTGTCCGTCGGGTGCCACGCCGCAGGCTCGGACAGGTACGCCACCGGATAGCGCGATAACTCCGGGTCATCGAGCGCGAGGATCGTGCTGGCGACGATCGGCCCCTTCTCGATGAACGGCCGGATCGCGGTGATGCTGGCGATGATCCGGACAAAGTGCGCGTCGGCGCGGGGATAGTCGTGGGCCCAACCCGGGCCCTCGCGCCGTGAGTAGCGGCCGAATCCGCGGTACTTGATGCGGGCGAACGTGAAGCGCCCGTCGTACTGCGGGTTGCCGTGCCAGTCCGCCGGCGAGTAGAAGGAATTCGGATCGCCAAGCTCCGGCGCGCCCCACGGCCCCCACCAGTAGGTGCCCGGCTGTGCATGGCCGGCCGCAGGCGCGAGACCGAGAACGAGGGCGAGCAGGATTCTCATCTCAGTGCGTCAGGGCGTAGATCAGGTAGTTCACGCCCAGCTTGTACGCCTCGTTCGTCGGCGCGACATTGAACCCGCGATCCGACCACTCCCAGTAGTCGCCCATGTCCTGGTTGAAGTTGATGATCACCATCAGGCGCTTGCGGGGGTCGTTGTCCTGGTAGATGCCGAAGTACTCCGGTGTGCCTCCCGACCCGTAGCTCGTCAGCTTGTTGAAGTCGATCCGGAAAAACGAGTCGAAGATGGCGTGCGTCCTCGGCACTTCGATGATCTTCCCGCTCGGCAGCACGCGACGCATCTGCTCGACGAACTGGAACCAGTCGCGGTTCATGCTGCCGCCGTCGAAGTCGTCGAAGATGACGAAGCCGCCCTTGGTGAGATAGTTGCGCATCCCCACGACTTCCTGCTCGTTCGGGAACCACCCGCCTGGCTCCGACAGGTACGCGACCGGATACCTGGACAATGCGGGATCATCGAACGTGAGGACGTTGCTGCCGACGATGGGGCCGGATTCGATGAACGGCCGCATCGTCGTGATGCTCTTGATGATCCGCATGAAGTGCGACTCGGCGCGCGGATAGTCGTGCGCCCAGCCGTTGCCCATTCCGCCGCCGCGATACGCGATTCGCGCAAAGGTGAACCGGCCGTCGTACGGCGCGTTGCCCGCCCACGCGCGCGGCATGTAGACCTCGTTCGGGTCGCCGAAGTAGCGGCCGTAGACGCCATCGCCGCGGCGCTGGGCCGCGGCGTCCGCCAGCGGCGCCAGCAGCGCCAGCAGCGCCAGCAGCGCCAGCTGCGCCAGCTGCGCCGCGCACGCGAGCAGGCGGAGCCTCATGGCGGACCTTCCACGAGCGACAGCAGCAGCGCCTGCGCGCGCTCGAAATGAGGCGCCTCCTCGAGCGCGTGGAGCACCGCCTTGCGGGCGTTACGCGCGTCGCCGGCGTCGCGATACGCGAGGGCCAACTGGAACCGCGCCTCAGCCTTGTCCACGGGATTCAACGCGACCACCGCGGCGCGTTCGCGAATGGCGCGCTGCTTGTCGCCGGAGCGCGCCGACAGCACGGCCAGCCGCTCGTGCTGCGCGATGTCGAACGGGTTCGAGAACATCGCGTTCTCGAGCGCGTCAGCCGCCTTGGCCGTATCGCCGAGCTGGAGCCACCCGTCGGCCAGCGCGATGTGCATCTCGTACGGCAGCTCGCCGAGCATGGTCATCGCCTGGAGCGTGGCCGCCGCGTTGCGCAGGTCGCCGGTGGCTTGGCGCGCCCGCAGCAGACCGCCGTACGCGCCGTCGATGCCGCCGTACTCGGGCACGAGGCCGCGCGCGCGCTCGAGAATCGGGATGGCGCGGGCGTGCTCGTTGCGCTGGATGAGCGCGCGGCCGACCGCCACCTGCATCCAGTAACTGTCGGGCCGCGCGTTGGCACGCGCGACGAGTTGCTCCGGAGGCCAGTACTGCTCCACGCCGGCCTCGCGATCGCTCATGGCCGCGACCGCCTTGCCGAAGCGCTCCTGCAGGTACGCGTCAAAGCGCCGGTCGAAGCCCGCCGCGTCGAGCCTGAGCACGCGGGCGACCACCTGTTCTGTGGACGCCCCGCCTTTGTATGCCTGGAGCATCTGCGTCAGCGCCGGCTCGCCGAAATCGCGCGCGATCAGCTCGCAGACGAGCGACGCCTGGTAATACGAGTGCATCACCTGCTGCGGATACGCGGGCCGGACGAAGCCGTCGTTCAGGCGGCTCGCAGGCACGAGCTTCTTTTCCTCATAGGCCTTCAGGAACGCCGGCGACACCGTCTGGCCCCACCCGGGTCGCGCCCGGCGCTCCTCATAGACGGACAGCCCTTCCGACAACCAGCGCGGCACCCGGTGGTCCGACGAGCCGAGCGTGAACGTGTGCGCCAGTTCGTGCCAGGCGGTGGACCCCCAGTTGAACGCGCCGACGTCCTTGGCAGCCGGCGAATCGAACGCGATCGTGTTGCCGAAGCTGACACCCAGCGCGCCGAGCCCGGCGAGCCCAACGGTGCGCACCGAGAAGTCGGCGTGGCTGCGGTACACCTCCACGCGCACCGGCGTCGCCGGCTTCCAGCCGTAGCGCTTCTCGAACGTCGCATACGCGCGGTCGAGCAGCTCGGTAAGGTAGAGCGCCAGCATCCGCGACTCCCCTTTTTCGATGACGAAGCGGAAGCGGTCCGTGGCGATCTCGTCGTATTCGCCGAACGTGTCCAGCAAGTCGAGCGTGTTCTTGGTCCAGATGTCGTACGGGTCGCCCTTGAACGATGTCTCGAGGCTGGCGCGTCCGGCCGCCATGTCCCCCATGCGCAGCAGGTTGGAGCCGAGGACGGCGTGCGCGCGCCAGTTCACGGGATCCAGTTGCGTCCCCTCACGCGCCATCGCGGCGGCAGCGCTGTACTGCCGGACGCGACCCAGCAGCTCCGCAGCGGCCACCTGCACGCCGGCCTCGCGCGGATAGAGCGCCGAGTAGCGGCGCTGGAGCTCGTCGTAGCCGGCCTGGTCGCCGGTCACGTGTCGCAGCGCGGCGCCGAACGCGAGCGCGTCGCCATACTCGGGCGCGATGCGCAGGGCGCGGTCCGTTTCCCGCAGCGCGCCGGCGAAGTTCTCGACATCGGACATCAGCTGCGCCGCGAACAACCGGGCGGCGACGTTCGAGGAATCGAGCGCGAGGGCGCGCGCCACGAGCGAATCGGCGCCGCGCTCGTGGTCGAAGTCGCGGCGGCGCGCCTCCGCGACCAGCGCGGGCACGTAGTCGCGATTCCTGCCGAGCGCGTCGGTGAGCGTCCGCTTGGCTTCCTCCCCGTTGTACTTCTGGAGGAACATCTCCCCGAGCTCGACCCTGGCGTCGAGGTTGTTCGGATCGGCGGCGATGGCGCGGTCGTAGGCCCGCAGCGCATCCTTGAACAGCTGCGGATCGTCGACGCCGAGGTAGCGCACCGCGCGGGCGACGGCCTGAAATTCCCGGCTCGTGAGCCGGTCGGCATGCGCGTTGTAGATGTCGATGAACGCCTGGAACTCGCGGTTGGCGGCGTCGCGGTTGCCGCGCTCGTACTGCCGCACGGCCGCCTTCACGCGGGTCATGAGCGAATCGGCGTCCTGGGCCGGCGCGGGAGCAGCGCCGAGCGCCGCACCGCACAGAACGGCGCGCATCAAGCAGGACGCCATGCGGTAGCGCGTCATGCGCCCCTCTCCAGCTGGCGGATCTCGCGCGACTTTCGCGCCAGGGCGACCAGCAGTCGTTCCAGTTCGGCCTCGTACGCGTCCGGGGTCATCGAGGACTTCTTCGTCTTGAGCGCAACGAGCTGTTCGTCGAGCGCGGCGCGGTCGGCGTACAGGGCGCTGAGCGCCGCGTTGCCGCCGCGGGACGCGGCGCCCGGCGTGAGGAAAAACTGCTTCGCCGCGCCGCTGCGGTCCGCCAGCACCGCGTGCTCGGTCTGCATCCTGCCGTCGTTCTCGTAGAGGCGCTTGACCTCCGCCTCGGCGTACGTGAACGCCTCGAGCAGGGACACGCGGTTGTCCTTGTCGGTGTCGGCGCCGTCCTTTGCGAAGGCGGCGACGAAGTGGTCCGCGAAGTGCGACTCGTTGCGCTCGAAGGCGCTCTTGGTCGCCGTTATCACCACGCGACCGGGCGCCGCCAGCGCTTCGGCCATGTCGCCGCTGGCACTCGTGAGGTTGAGGAACGCCACGCGCCGGCTGCCGAGCCCGCCGAGGATGCGCGCGAAGTCACGGGTCGTGAGATCCGGCCCGGGAAGGCTGATCCTGGTGTCGGCACCCTCGCCGCTGCCGTGGCCGATGAGCACGATGACGACCTGTTCGTTCGCCGGACGGGCGGCGACCCGCGCCAGGACGGCCTCCACCGTGTCCTTGAGTGACGGACCGCGATACCACTTGCCCCTGGTGCCGGCCGGATCGCCGAGCCACGTGATCATCGAGTCGGGCAGGCCCGCGCGCGACCGGGCAGCCTCGGCGAGCGAGTTGCTCCAGGTCGCGAACGACTCCGAGTACTTCGGCTGACCACCGAGTCCGCTCACGACGACCAGCCGGGTTTGCGCCGCCGCCGCCGCAGTGGATGCGGCGGCGGCCAGCGCGACCACGACGACCTGGGCGCTCGTCACGCGAGCCCCCGCCGACGCCGGTATGACCACTCCAGCGATAGCAAGCCGACCAGCGCCACGAGGATCACCGGCATGTCCCAGAGGTCCATCTGGTTGACGACCGTCACGCCGCGCTTCGTGAGCGCGATGTCCTCGGGCAGGTTGGACATGGTCGCGGGCGTGTAGAACCGTCCGCCAGTCTCGTCGGCGATGCGCTGGAGCAGCGGGCGCCGCATCTCGGCGCCGTAGAACTCGGCGTTGAGGTCACCCACGGCGACGAACGTCGAGTCTTCCAGCACGGGGTCGGTCGGCCGGGAGCTGCCGGCCAGCACGCGCACGGTGTGCAGGCCGCTCTCGTCCGACGTGAACGCAGCCTGGTACTCGCCGTCGCGATCCACGACCCACTCAAGCGGCACGTCCTTCGTGGCGCCGGACGGGGCGCGCACGCGCGCGATGAGGCGCGCGTCGTTGCGACGGATGAAACCGCTGTCCACGACCTCGGCGCGCACCGTCACGCTCCCGCCGGGCCGAACGCGGTTCTCGGACGTCGAGACCCGCATCAGGTCCGGCGTGTCGCCGGTAATCCAGCGCAGCAACTGGCGCCACAGCGTCTTGAAGGCGAGGTCCTCGACGGGGACCGTCGCATCCATGTACCAGAGGAACGAGTCCTGGATCGGCATCGCGACGGACAGCCCACGGCCATATCTCTGGAACACCAGGACCGGTTGTCGTGTTCTGCCGGCCGTCCCCTCGAGCAACGAGACGGCGCCGGGCTTGAGTCGCTGCACCTTGTTGACGCTCGAGACCTGCACGGTCGTGATCGGGGACGCCGCGCCCTTGCCGCCGCGCGGCGGCGCGGCATGCTGTGTCACCGGATGCATCAGGCCGGCGGGGGTGACCCGCACCGACAACTCGAGGAACGGCGTCAGCGAGTCCGGCACGGCGTCGCCGGAGATGTAGAACGGCAGGACGTCCGCCAGCGGCGTGCCGGAAAAACCGCCTTCGCCAAACGCGCTCCGCCCGCCGAGGAAGAGGATGCCGCCGCCGCGCACGCTGACGAAGTCGGCGAGCATGCGCAGTTGCTCCTGCGAGAACGCGCTGGCCTCGACGCTTCCCATCACGATCGCGCGGTACTTGAACAACTCGGCCCGGCTGTTAGGGAACCCGCCGGACAGCTCGTTGGGCCCGTCGACGTTGAGCCGGAGGAACTTGTTTTCCGCCGTGCGCTGCAGGAGTACCAGCTGGAGGTTGGTATCCGCTTCGATCGCCTCGCGGACGAAGCGCACCTCGTAGCGGGGCTCCCCTTCCATATATAGGACCTTCTCCCGGCGCTTCCGGACGTCCACCAAGGCGCGACGCTCGTTGTTCTGCTGCACCTGCTCGCCGGTCTGGAGGGGTATGTGGAATCGCAGGGTTCGGGCGCCGGGCGAGCGCACCGTCACCGGTACGCGGATCGGGGAGGCGGTGCCGTCATCCGGCAGCTCGATTTCCTCGCGCGCAATGTCGCGGCCTTCCTGCTCGATCACGAGCGGAACGCGCTTGCCTCCATACCCGCGCTGTCGCACCAGGACCGTGGCAATGAACGACGAGCCCATGAGCACCTGCCGCGGCAGTTCGATGCGCTCGATCTCGATGTCGCGCGTGAAGCGCTCGGCGCCGATGCCGACCGTGAACACCGGCACCGAGCGAGCCCGGAGCGACGCCAGTTCGTCGCCGACGGCTGCGCTGGCGTTGTCGGCGCCGTCGCTCAGGACGACGAGGCCGGAGAGCGGCACGGCATCCAGCTCCTGCCTCGCGTACGAGATGGCGTCGCCGACCCGTGTTTCCGGCGAGTTGAACGTCAGTGCGCCGGCGTCCTCGATGCGCTGGAGCGACGAGCCGAAGCGGAACAGCCGCACCTGAAACTTGGCCTTGAGCGCCTCCACCAGCGCGCTGTCGCTCCGGCCCAGTGCGTTGCGAACGACGTCGGCGCGCGAACTCGCGCCAAGCTCCGCCAGTTGCATGCTGCGGGAGTCGTCGACCAGGACGCCGACGAAGTTCTTCTGCGGCACCGGTGCCGACAGCAGCAGCATCGGCCGGAAGAGGCAGAAGAGCACGACAACCAGCACGCCGGCGCGCAGGGCGCCGAGGATCACGCGGTCGCGCAGCGAACTCATGGCGCTGACGCGCGAGTACGTGAAGAGCGCCGCGCCACCCGCGACTGCAACGACTGCGAGCGCCACCGCGAGCGGTCCGGCGACGCCGAACACGAGGTCGCCTTCGGCGAAGACGTTCGGCCGGTACTTGAACAACAGCGTGAAGACGCTTTCGAGCGACGTCGGCATCCGCTCCGGCTGGAATGGTGGGCGGTGTTGGCGGGCTATCTCATTATACCCCGCCAAGATGCGTAACGTTGAGACAAGTCGAGCGCTGCCATTGGTTTCCCGGCGGCTCAACCCTCGCGAGTGCCGGTTGAGCACCTAAGTTGCAGACGCTCATGACCGACCACCACGCGCCGCAGTTCGTCCATGCCATCGGGCTGGGCCGCGCGACCGCGATGGTCGTGGGCACGATCATCGGGGCGTCGATCTTCGTGCAGCCGTCGCTGGTGTCCGGCGCGGTGCCGACAACAGCCGGCGTGCTTCTGGTGTGGGCGGTCGCCGGATTCCTGACGCTGATTGGCGCCCTCGTGTGCGCGGAACTCTCGTCCGCGTTCCCGAAGACGGGCGGCGTCTACGTGTTCCTGCGCGAAGCCTGGGGTGCGCCGGTCGCGTACCTGTGGGGCTGGGCGATGTTCTGGGTCATGCACAGCGGCATCATCGCGGCGATCGCGATGGTGTTCGGCCGGTACGTGGGACACTTCGTGGAGCTCGGGGACTGGGGCGCCAAGGCCGCCGGCGCGGGCGCAATCCTGCTGCTGTCGGCGGTCAACTATGTCGGCGTGCGACACGGCAGCGCGCTCCAGACGTTCTTCACGGCCGTCAAGCTCATCGCGATCGCCGCGATCATCGTCGCCGGCGTGCTGTTCGTCGCCGCAGCCGACGCCCCCACGGCCGTTACGAGCCCCGAGGCGCGCGTCACGAGCGCCGGCGGCTTCGTCCGCGCGGTGATGGCCGGCCTGTTCGCCTACGGGGGCTGGCACATGGTGACGTACGCCGCCGGGGAAACGAAGGACCCGACGCGCACGATTCCGCGCGCCCTGTTCATTGGCACCGCCATCGTGACCGTGGCGTACATCGCGGTGAACGCGTCGTACCTGGCGGTGCTGCCGATGGAGACAGTCACCTCCTCGCCCCGCGTGGCATCCGAGTTCGCCGCGGTGGTCTCGGGGTCCGGCGGAGGAAGGGCGCTCTCGCTGCTCGTGATCCTGTCGACGCTCGGCGGCATGACGGGCATCATTCTCGCCGGCCCGCGCGTCTACCTCGCCATGGCGCAGGACGGCCTGCTCTTCAGGTGGGCCGGTTCGATCCATCCCACCTACCGAACTCCGCACGTGGCCATCGTGCTTCAGGCCGCATGGTCGGCGGTCCTCGTGCTCAGCGGCACCTACCGCGCGCTATTCACGCGCGTGGTCTACACGGAGTGGATCTTCTTCGCGCTGATGGCAGCGGGGCTCTGGATGCTGCGACGACGCGCCTCGTACAAGCCAGGGTATCGCGTGTGGGGCTACCCGGTGCTGCCCGCTATCTTCGTCATCTCCTCGGCGGCCATCGTCCTGTACCAGATCGTCACCGAGCCGGCAGAAAGTCTCACCGGGCTCGGCGTCGTCGCCGCCGGCCTGCCCGTCTACTGGTTGTGGGTCAAATACGCACCGAACCGGAGTGACTGATGAGGGTTGTCGACGTACACAATCATTTCTATCCGGCCGAATACCTGGCCGAGATCAAGTCGAAGAAGAGCGCGGTGAAGGTCACGATGGGGAAGGACGGCAACCCGCACGTGCACTATCCCGGCGACTACAACGTGCTGGTGCCGGGCCACCGCGACATCGCGCACCGGCAAGGCGTGCTGGAACGTGAGGGCGTGGACACCCAGGTGATCACGCTGACGACACCGGGCACGCACGTGGAGAAGGCAGCCTACGCCGCCAAGCTGGCGTCGGTCGTGAACGATGCGTTCGCGAAGATCGTCGCCGACCGGGGCCCGCGCTTCGCGGCGCTGGCCACGCTGCCGCTCAACAGCCCGAAGGCATCCGTGAGGGAACTCAAGCGTGCGATGGAGCAACTCAAGCTCCCGGGCGCAATGCTCTTTTCGAACGTGAACGGCGTTCCGTTGGCGGACAAGCGCTTCTGGCCGGTCTTCGAGTACGCCAACGACTCTGCGGCGGTCCTTCAGATCCACCCGACGCACCCGATCAGCGTCGAGGCGATGGAGGAGTACTGGCTGATGCCGCTCGTCGGATTCCTCATGGACACGACGCTGGCGGCCGCACACCTCGTCTTCTCGGGTGTCGCGGAGCGTTTCCCGCGCATCAAGTGGGTGCTCGGCCACCTCGGCGGCGCGATTCCCTACCTTGCCGAGCGCCTCGACCGCGGGTTCAACGCGTTCCCGGACTGTCGCGTGAACATCAAGCGACCGCCGAGCGAGTACTTGAAGACGTGGCACTACGACACCGTGAACTTCGATCGCAACGCGCTGGAGATGGCGATCAAGTTCGCCGGCGCCGACCGGATTCTCGCCGGGAGCGACTATCCGCACCAGATCGGGTCGATTTCGATGATGCTCGGCGCGCTTCGCGGCCTGAACGTGCCGGACGCAGACAAGGCGAAGATCCTCGGCGGCAACGCGGCGCGGATCTACGGATTGTGACGCGGATGACGCGGGTTGTTGGCTCGCGCGCGATCACGACGGTACCTTGACGGCATGACCCGACTCCGGATTGCCTTGGCTGCGCTCGCGCTCTCCGTTGCGTCCAGTGACGCCGCGCTGGCGCAGTGCGCTGACGGGTCACCCCCGCCGTGCCGCACGCAGGCGGTCGCGTCCGCGGTCCGGCGCGCCGATCCGCCGCTCGACGACAAGACCTGGATCGTCGTGCCGTTCGACAACCTCAACAACAACCAGGAGATCGACTGGTTGCGTGGCGGCAGCGTCAACCTGCTCTACCTCGGCATGTCGCGCTGGACCGACCTTCGCGTCATCGACGACGAGCGCGTCGCCGACTACATGCGCGATGTCCCGGGCGCCGAGAACGCGCGCGCGGTGTCGCTCTCGACGGGGTTGGCGATCGCCAAGCGGGCCGGCGCCCGCAACCTCGTGATGGGCGACCTGCTCAAGCTCGGCAGTCGCACGACTGTCAACGCCAAGATCTATGACGTGCGTACCGGCCAGCGGGTGCGCTCCGTCCGCGAGGAAACGACGATCGCGGATTCGCTCATGGTCATGTACGGCAAGCTGTCACAGAAGGTGCTCAACATCGCGCCGCCTGCCGGCAGCGCGTCGGGCGTCGTCGGGACCACGAGCACGGCGGCGTACCAGGCGTACGCGCAGGGCATGCAGGCGATGAACCGGTTCGACATGGGGGCGGCCGAGGCGCATTTCGCGCAGGCGCTGAAGATCGATTCGGCGTTCGCGCTCGCCCACGCCAAGCTCTCGGTCCTCATCGGCTGGACGAACCCGGGCGATCCGGCGGGATTGCGGCACGCGCAGGCGGCGGCCCGGCTTTCCGGGCAGTTGCCGCCGCGCGAGCGGGCGTTGATCGACGCGTTCGTCGCGTTTGCCCAGCGCGACTTCGTGAAGGCCTGCAGCGGATTCCGCGCCCTCGTGCAGCGTGACTCGACCGACACGGACGGCTGGTACGGTCTCGGGGACTGCCTGTTCCATGACCCCGCCGTCGAGCGGATGCCGGACGACACGTCGCGATTCCGCTTTCGCAGCAACCGCAACGAGTCGCTGCGCGCCTTCCGCACGGCGCTCAACCTCGATCGTTCATATCACCTCGCGTACCAGCACATCGTCGACGCGTACCTGGCGCCTCAGGTCAACGGCCAGTGGTGCCTCGAAGGCCGCTGCATCGGATTGACTGCCATCCTGCGCGTGAGCGGGGACTCGCTGGTGGTGGCGCCGGTCCGCAACGTGGCCGACAGCGCGATCCTGCGGCAGCAACTGGAGGAGGCAACACGAGCACGAGCCAGGCCCGTCATGTACGAGTCGGCACGGGCGGTCGCGGCGCAGTGGCTGGCGGCGAGCCCCACCGAGCGCCGCGCGCAGCTGATGTTCGGCGCGGCGCTGCTCGTGTCCGGGCGGGTCGACAGCGCCGACGTCATCCTGCACCTCCCGGCCAGTGCGCGGGACTCGAGCCCCCAGGCCTACACCGAGGCCTTCGCGAGGCTGGAGATCGCGATGAAGCTGTTTCGGGGAGCCGAGACGCAGCGGCTTTACGACTCCCTCGTCGCGCACGCGATCGTCATCCCCGGCTCCGGCGGCGTCAGCAGCTCGCGGCTCGCGATGCTCGCGGCGCCGATGCTCGGCCGCCTCTCGAACTACGACTCGCTGGTCGTGCTGGGAATGCGCGGCGCCAACGTACCGCCGTCCCGACTGCAGGCGACGTTCGCGTCGATCCGCGCGCAGATGGGCCTTCCGGCGGACAGCCTGGTGGCCACCATCCGGACCGTGTTCGACGAGGTCAAGGTGACGCCCGGCGGCGCACCGGCCGCCACGCGGGCGCTGGCGCCGATCCTCGGCCTCGCGCTGCGCACGCCGGTGGATCACTGGCCCGCGCTCGACACCACCGTGCGCCTGCCACGCGCGCTTCCGGCCATCGCGGCCTACCGA
>Ga0187893_10010001_pt1 | contig 14352 bp, 13 predicted proteins | sample MA1701074metaG_FD_139574 | JGI IMG/M metagenome (GOLD analysis project Ga0187893, IMG submission 139574) | White microbial mat communities from a basaltic lava cave in the Kipuka Kanohina Cave System on the Island of Hawaii, USA - MA170107-4 metaG ...
CACCAGCTCCAGCAGCCGGCGCATCCGCTCTTCATCTTCGATGACCAAGAGGGTCGGTGGACGCATGGCTTACGATGAACGAGAGAAGCGGTGTCTCGTCCACCTCTTTAGGCCGTCATGCAGTCAGTCACGCCTGGAGGGAGGTCCTGGAACCTTGCCGCCAGGACCACGTGTCAGACTATAGTCAATTGGAGGCCCTCCGCGCAAGGGTTGGGGGGCACGTGCTGCGCAGTGGCCCCAGGCAGGAGCTGTGGTGATCGGACTAGCAGCTGCACAACGCGAAAGGTGTCGGCTTCCTCATTACGGTAGGGGGATGGTGATGACGATTCCGCCCATCACGTCGTTCAGTTTGAAATCCCGTTTGGGGCTCAACGGATGGGCGTTATGGCAGGTCACACAGGCTTTGGCGACGGCCGTGTCGGCATAAATGGCCTGGAAAAACTGTTTCTGGCCGCTGGTAACCGTCCCGGTAAATGGGTGTTGCGGGTGGGAGATCACGGCCTCCAGGCCTTTTCGTTCAAATTCGGTGGCCGGCGCGTTCCGTTGATAGATGGGCCACAGACTGATCAGCCGGTAGCGAATGCCGCTGCCCTTCTCTGCCGCAACGCGCCCCGAGTACTGCAGGAACTGAGCTGGGAGCGGCAGCGCGTTTTGTTGCTCCCAATGCTCGACCGCGGAGGTAATCCCTTTTTCTTGCATCCGGTCGACCACATGGGTTGTATAAATCGTGCGATCCGCTTCGATCACGGCATGCACATACTCCGCCACCTTCTCCGAAGCGATCTTGCCCGCGCCGCCTGAGTCTCTTGCTGCTGAGGACAGACCCCAGAACCAGACCGTGACCATGATCAATCCGACAGGGACCCACAACGCCATCTGTCTTCTCGCGGTCTTCATTTGGGTTCTTCCCTCCCTGGCGAGGGTCCTGTCACTGGAAAGGTGATCAGGCAAAGTGTCCCCCGGCCTTCCTCGCTCTGGATCTGAATGTGCCCCCCACATTTCATGACGATCCGGCGCGTGGTGGTTAAGCCCAGCCCTGTCCCTTCACCCTGTTTCTTGGTGGTGAAAAAAGGATCGAAGACCTTGTGCAGGTACGGCCTCGGAATTCCCGGGCCGGAATCCCGGATTCTCACCTCAATCATGCCGTCAGTCACTCCGGTGGTCACGGAAAGCACACCGATTCCCTTCATCGCTTGGACTGCATTCATGATCACGTTGGTAAAGGCTTGTCGAAGCTCCTCGGGCCTCGCATGGATGGTGGGAACAGGACGATAGTCCGTCCGAATCTCCAGGCTGGCACCTTCACTGGTCAATTGCGCGAGTTTGAGAGCCTGGCTCAGCTCGGCGTTGAGATCCACCTGCATGGAGCGCCCTTTGATCTCTGCGCGGGCAAGTCCGGTGAAGTCTTGAATGATGGCGGCCATCCGCTTGCCGTGCTGGATGATGTCTTTGGCGTACGCCTTCACCTGGTTGAGATCGGTCTCATCCTGGATCGCCTCCCCTAAGCCCATGACTCCCAAAAGAGGATTATTCAGTTCGTGCCCGATTCCGGCGCTGAGCACACCAAGGCTGGCCAGCTTCTCCGTGTGGATGAGTTGGTCCTGCAGTCGGGCTTCTTCGGTCGCGTCTCGTAACACGAGCCCGAACCGTGGCGCTTCACCGGGAGGTGTGCTGATCCGGAACCACTCATATTGATAGACATTCTTCCCGATGTGGAGTTCTTTCCGGTCCGCGCTGGTTGCTGAGGTGAGCTGCGGGGCAAGAGGGTCTCGCACATCCGGTCCGACCGGGCTGGGACGAGCGGGGGACAGGGTTTCGCGTCCATCGCCTACATGGGTACCCAGTGCCCGCAGCTCATTCCGGAGTTTGTCTCGAGACGATTCGTCAATGCGGAGCAACTCGAAGAGGCTTGCGGCTTTCATGTCCTGCTGCTGCATGTTAAAGGCTGCCTTTGAGGCCTGGTTGAGGTACTGAACCTGTTCTTCTGGGTCAAGCATGATGATCGGGGTAGGCACACTATCCAAGACCTCGTCGGTGGCTTTCCGGAGATACCGCACTTCCTGGGTTTTTCGCTCAACCTGGTCGGTCAGTCCGGCAAAGGCCGCTTCGAGTTGGGCGTTCATGCGGTTGATCTCGACCGCCAAATCCTCGATTTCGTCTCCGGTCTGGATGGTAACTGGCTCACGCAGCTCACCGCGCCCAATGAGCAACGCAGCTTCTTGCAGCCGGCGAATCGGCGACACAATACGGGTTGCAGCGAAATAGCCGAGGCCGGCAAGGAGTCCGACGGCAACAAGCCCAAACGCTGAAATCCAGGTCAGCAGATGCCGGACGGGGGCGAAGAGTTCATCAGAGGACTGCCACACGAATGTGTGCCAGGCGCCTGCGTCAAGCGAGCCGCCGGTGAACCGACTTGTTTCCGGAAGGTGGGCGAAACCGATGATGGACCGCGTCCGCCCTCCATGCCCGTCGCTGGGAGCGTTGACCCAGCCTGGCTGGAGGAGGGTGACGAGCGGAATCAGCTCGGCATCCGACAGGCGGACTCCCGTCGGCAGGATCGGACAACTCATCACGATCCCACGGCTGTCAATCAACATCACATGGCCGGTCTTGCCAAACCGGATCGGATGGGTCAAGGGCGAAAAAAATTCCTTTGCGTCGAGGACGCGATGTACCACACCGACCGCCTCGTAGCGGATGCTATCCATTACCGGCAGCGAGATCGTAAACACATAAGTGCCAACTCTGTCATCGAAAGCCACGTCCTCAATATAGGGTGTCCCGACGCCTTTGTTATAGGCGCCTTGCCACCATGGGGTTTGGCCGTGGGCGTAGGGAATGTCTGGAGTCAGACTTGCGACCAGGCTGCCGGTTGTATCAGTCAGAAACAGAGCTTTGGTAGCGGAACGGACGACTTGAGGAAGCGGTTGGTCGGAATCGGTGTTGGAGCCAGTGTAGTACTGGTGGAGCAGATTGGCCAGCTTGCTTTCCACGACGGTTTTGACCAGGGTCCGGTCCTTGGCTTGCCAGTGTGTCGCATTGTCAACCAGGAGCGTCCGCAGTTGGTCCTGTGACAGATCCTGCAGCCTATCGCGGCGCTTCTCCAGCTCGCTGACGATCATAGGATCGTTCACGATGCGGGAGGTGCGAACCATCTCCTCGCCGACCACCAGGTCGAGCTTCCGTGCCGTTTCTGTCGCCAGTGCCTTGAAGCTCTCTCCGCTGACTTCGCGGATTTGCTGTGATCCCTGGAGGAAAGCCATGACCAGCCCGACGAGCAGAGGGATCACGCCCACGAGCAGCATGGACAGGACGAGTTTGGCCTTCAGCCCCCATCGTCCAGTCTTATTCCTCGGATCCTTGCCGTGGTCCATGTCCCAGTCTACTAAGTGGGTTGCTCGGCCTGTGGAAACTGAAGTCGAAAGGTCGTGCCCCGGCCGACCTCGCTTTCGACTGATAGCTTCCCGAGATGCTGTTCGACGACGGCCTTCACATTGTACAGGCCTAATCCGGTGCCCTTTCCGGGCGCCTTGGTGGTGAAGAAGGGCTCGAAGATTTTCTCAAGGTGGTCCTTGGGAATGCCACAGCCTGTGTCGGAGATTGTAACACTGACGTGACCGGCTTCGCAGCGTGTCACCAGCGTGAGCGTTCCTTGCCCGTCCATGGCCTGCACGGCATTGGCGATCAGATTCACGAAGGCGTGGAGCAGCTCTTCGGGTCTTGCCCTGATGACCGCCCTGGGTGCGTACTCTTTGATCACCGACAGATCTTGGAAGACGATCGCATGGCGGGCGATTTTGAGCGCCTCCTCAAGCTTGCGGTTGAGGTCCACCTGCACGAAATCGTCGGCTGTGATCCGGCGGGTATATTGGGTCAACTCTTTGCAGATCGTACTGGTTCGCTTGACCGCCTGGATGATCTCTTGGGCGTGTTCGCGGATGTTCGCTGGATCCTGTTCGTCAAGAATGGCTTCGGCGAAACCGAGCACGAGTTGAAGCGGGTTGTTGATGTCGTGAGCAATTCCCGCGACGAAGGAGCCGATCCCCGCCAGTTTGTCGATCTGAAATAACTGCGCCTGAAACTTCGATTCGTATTGAACCAAGTTCCAGAGGAGCTTTGCGGCCGCCCCGCCCAGGACTTCGACGCCCGGTCCTTTGTGGTCAGCAATGAACCGCTCCATGTTTGGGTCGCCGGTCACATCGATGAGGAGATTGACGCCGTGGTCCGCGATCAGATCAGTGACCTGGTCCGTCGCTTTAATGTTGAGATCCTTGGCCCGCCTGATCGCAGGGGCGGTGAGGTCTTTGTCGGCGATTCCGATGATTTCCAGGCCGGGGATCTGACTCAGTAGGTCAAGAAGAGCAGTGCCACCTTTCCCTCCTCCTAGGATGGCGACTTTAGTGGATGGAAGGTTCACCATTGCGCGGTCCACTCAGGAATCTTCTGGAACGCGTGCTGGGGGATGAACACCGGCTGTTGACGGAACTTTACTTCACATGCAGGGCAGAGGCAAGTGAGCCTCTCCTCTGACAGGAGAAACCGGAGAGGATGATGCATTATTGTTTCTGGAGCCTAGAGCCGAGAGATTTCTCGCTGATCCATCGCCTTGACCACTGAGGCTTTCAGTTTCTCACCTTCCACCGGTTTGACCAAGTAGTCCACTACGCCATCCCTGAGAAAGGAAGTGGCCATCTCGGTATCCGGGAACCCAGTCAGCACGATCAAGGGGACTCGTGGGTATTCCTTCCGGAAGTAGGCAATCGCCTCCACTCCGTTGATCTTGGGCATGCGAATATCGCAAATAATGACATCGAGCATGAGTCGATTCTCGCCCGTGTTGATGACCTCAATCGCCTTCTCTCCATCTTCAGCTTCGAGGACATCGTAGCCAGCTTTCTGGAGTGTCATGCGCACGACTTTTCTGATGTCTGCTTCGTCGTCCACGATCAGAACACGGCCATTTCCGGTCTTCGCTCCAAACAAGAAGTCTGAGCTATACTCTGCCATGCGATCCTCCCCGGTTAGAAGTTGAGGCCAGTATTCAACTGCGATTGTGACGGCGAATTGCGCAACCCGTCCTATGTACAGCAAGAGCGGTGCCAACAAGTGGGACAGCGCGAGTGTGGAAAGTTCGTGTGTTTTTTGAGAAAGCCTGGACAGCGTAATAGAGCGCGACTGTATGAGTTGGTGGAAAGCAACCATCTGGATGATGAAATGCACCAGGGCCTATTTCATTGAGAGGCTTACCAAATTGCTGGCTCGGTGCTGTGTGGAAGGTCTCAACGGCAGACATGTCTAAGGTTCTGGATTGCAATCCTGACGTTCCGGAGGAGGCCCTCATACTTGGCGCGTCGGATAGGGCTCCGGCGGAAGGTGCCGGTAAATGCTCGTTCACTCAGCTCGGACAGCTCAGTCAGGTGAGGAGCCAACGTCAGAGGAGATGGTTGGAAGGCCTGTTCCGTCGTGGGGGATGCGTTGACGTTGTACGGACAGATGTCCAGGCAGTCATCGCAGCCAAAGATCCGGTTGCCTAGTTTGGAAATCAGTTCTGCGGGGATCTCATCTCCCGGCCGGTGGAGCTCGATGGTTAGATAGGAGATGCACTTCCGGGCGTCCACCACGTAGGGTTCTGTGATTGCACCAGTTGGGCAGGCCTTGAGGCACAGGGTGCAGGACCCGCAGAGGTCAGTGCCCGGTTCATCTGGGTCCAGGTCGAGCGTTGTGAGGATCTCTCCCAAGAGCAGCCAGGAGCCGTAGCGGGCAGAGACCAGGTTGGAATGCTTGCCAACCCATCCGAGACCGGACTGCTGGGCCCAGGCCTTCTCCATGACTGGACCTGTATCCACGTACCAGCGTGTCTCGGCATCAGGGGCCAGGGTTCTGATCCGACCTTCCAACTGTTCAAGTCGTTGCTTCAGGACCTCATGGTAATCCTCTCCCCAGGCGTACCGGGCAATGCGGCCGTAACCAGGACGCTCATCCGCTTGATGAGGCGTGTAGTAGTTCATCCCCACTGAGATCACGGACCGGCAGCCTGAGAGAACCTGCTGTGGGTCAGCCCGCCGCGCCGGATCGCGTTCCATCCAATCCATCATGCCGTGGTAGCCCCGCTGGAGCCACTCCAGAAGACGGTGATGGAGGAATTGGGGGAGTGGGGTTGCCGTGTCCTCAGACTTCGTCGCAACGCGGCAGATCCCGACGGCATCAAAGCCAAGGCCACGCGCTTCCTGTTTGACGGCCTCTGAAAGGGACATGGTACGAAAGCGATGAATGATGAGTGATGAATGAAGAATGGAAAACTCGAAGAGCGGAGGGCGAGAAACTTAATTCATCACTCCGCATTCATCATTCAGCACTTAGTTTACCGTTTCGAGCAATCGAACATGATGCCAAAGCGAGCGGAGCAGTGCTCCGAGGTGCATCGCCCGCATGTGCCGGTTATGCGGGTCTTCCAGTCGGTTTCCTTCTCGTTGAACCGGCAGGTGGTGGCGCCCCCTTTGGAGATGTTGGTCCAAAGACGGGTGGTCCCAGGGAAATGGGCGACGACGCAGCCCTTCGGAACCGGGACGCTACAGCTTTGCCTGACTTCCCCTTTCGCCATACCGAAATTGCAGGAGAATTCCGTGGTGGCAGTTGAATCGCCGAGAGGCGAGGCTGCTGAAAGGTCGAGTAGGATCAAGCCCAGTACGAGCCCCAGCATCACGGCGGGCGCTCTGAGTGTTATGAAGAGCCACATCGCCATAGGGTCGGCGCATCGTACCACACTCCTGTGGCTTGCGACGAATGGAGGTGGAGGGTAAAATCGGACGCTATGGACAAGCGCGAGATTGCCAAAGTCTTTGAAGAGATCGGTCTTCTGCTTGAACTCAAGGGCGAGAATCCGTTCAAGAGCAACGCCTATTACAATGCGGCCCGCACGATTGAGTCGCTGACCGAGGATGTGACCGAGTTGGTTACCTCCGGTCGGATACGGGACCTCAAAGGAATCGGACCGGCGTTGGCTGAGAAGTTGGCGGAACTAGTCGGGACCGGCCGGCTGAACTATTACGAGGAGCTCAAGCAGAGCGTTCCGCCGGGGCTCCTGGAGATGACCGCTATTCCAGGCATGGGTCCAAAGAAGATTGCGACAGTGTGGGAGAAGCTGGGCATCACGACAATGGGAGAGTTGGAATACGCCTGCGTTGAGAATCGTCTGGTGAGTCTTCCAGGCTTTGGTCAGAAGACACAGGACAAAATCCGACAGGGCATCCAGCAACTGAAGCGGCGGCGAGGATTCCACCTCTACGCCACCGTCATCGGAGAGGCTGAGCGGATTGTCGAGGTGATCAGGCATTCGTCCGGGGTGAGGCGTGCGGAGTTAGTCGGGGACCTCAGGCGGCGCATGGAAGTGGTCCAAACCATTTCGGTGCTGGTCAGCGCGGATCGCCCCCAGTCCGTTCTGGACGGCCTCCGGCAAATCGAAGGGCTCTGGGAGGTGACCAGGGCGGGAGACAAAATCATCTGGAAATCGCCCTTGGGAATTCCGGTGAGTGTGGTCTTGTCTGAAGAGCTGACCGCACAAGCGTTGCTTGCCACGACGGGGAGTGAGGAGCATCTTAGCGCATTGGCGGCCAGGGCTGTCCACATAAAGATTCCCTGGAAACTGACTCCGGACGTGGGTGGAAAGCGTGCGCCCAAGGCTGATTCGGAAGAAGCCCTCTATGCCGCTTTAGGTCTCCCATTCATTGAACCGGAGTTGCGCGAGGGCTTGGGTGAAATCGAAGCGGCGGAAGCGGGCCTCCTGAAGCCGTTGGTGGATGCCCGGCAGATTCAGGGCGTTTTCCACAATCACACCACCTATAGCGATGGGTCGGCCAGCCTGGATGATATGGTGGCGGCGGCCAAAGCGCTTGGCTATCGCTACATCGGTATCTCAGACCATAGTCAGTCGGCCTTTTATGCCAATGGTCTCAAGGAAGACCGTATCCGCGAGCAGCACGCAGCGATTGACGCACTCAGAAAACGCACTTCAGGCATTGCTATTTTCAAAGGCATTGAGGCGGACATTCTCGCCGACGGTTCGATGGACTATCCGGACGAGGTCCTGGCTCGGTTCGATTTTGTCATCGGATCCGTGCACAGCCGGTTCAACTTACCGGAGGAAGAGCAGACAGCGCGTGTCATTCGTGCGCTAGCCAATCCTTATGTTACGATGTTGGGCCATCCCACTGGCCGGCTGCTGCTGTCGCGTGAAGGGTACCGGATTGACATGAAGCGGGTGATAGACGCAGCCAAGCAATATGGAAAAATTGTAGAGATCAATGCGAACCCCCACCGGCTCGATCTGGACTGGCGGCTCTGTGGCTACGCGAAGGAACAGGGCGTGAAGGTGAGCATCAATCCCGACGCCCACGCGACGGAGGGGTTGGAAGATGTTCCCTTCGGAGTCAACGTGGCCCGCAAAGGCGCGCTGGAACCGTCCGATGTGATCAATACGTTAGGACCGCAGGAAATTTTCCGGTGCTTACCACGGGTCATCGCTGATATGAATTGTTGAGAAGGAGACACTATGCTTGCGACGTGCGTAAAGCAGAAAGACAGCATCTTTTATTTCATCTCATATAAGGCGGCCGATCTTCTGGACAAGGTTCGGTTTACCAGCCGGTATTACTTCGAGGGAGAAGAGATCCCGCAGGGCCGGATCTCGGAGCATGATGAGGTCGCCCAATTCATTTCGAGCATCGAACGAAACGAGCGAAGCTTTCAGCGTGTCCTGAATCGTCAGAAGATCAAACAGATCGTCAATTTCTATGAGACCGTGGTCGCCCAGCCGATGGTTCCTGGTACCGTGCTGCTCTTCACCGATGAGACGCTGCGCTTCCAGAAAATGGGGGACTCTGACTCCGTCGGCTTCCTCAGCGAGCCGAAGGGCAAGTATCTGATCATTGACGGCCAGCACCGAATCGCCGGGCTGCGCTTCTTCAGAGAGCATCACCCGGACGAAATCGACAAGGTCGAGGTGCCCTGCGTCCTCTTCGACGGCCGGAGCGCCGAGTTCGCGACGGAGATGTTCGTCATCATCAACTCCACGCACACGCGCATCAACCGATCCCACTTGGTGGACCTCTATGAAAAGGTCTCGTGGGAGAGTCCCGAGAAGAAATTCTCGGCGAAGGTGGTCAACCTGCTCTATGGCGAGGCCGACTCTCCGCTCCAATACAAGATCAATCGGTTGGGCGGGCGGAGCAAGCAGGAGAAATGGATTCTCCAGTCAGAGATGTTCAACGAGTTGCACAAGCTGGTACAGCACCACGGTCGCTGGATCGAGTCACACCTCGGCACAAGGACCGACAGGTGCTACGCTCTCGTGCGGGATTATCTGAAAGGCGTGAAAGAGGTCATGAGCGAGGTTTGGGGGAACAATGAGCGGTACATGTTCACGCGCGACGTGACGCTCAAAGCGCTGATCCGGGTGCTGGACGACTTGATCGTGGATCGCAAATTGATGGGACAGTGGGAGCAAGAGAAATCTCCCAAACCCTTCGTGGAGATCCTCAAGCCCTGGGCCGGGCTGACGAAAGAATTTCGGGCCGAAGGCTTCTATGAGCGCTTTCCGGCCAAGGGTCAGCTGGAGCGAGTCCGCCGCATTCATACGCGCCTGGTCGAAGCCATCATCGGGTAGGGGCGCTTCCCGCCAGCAGCTCTGTGAATGCGGGCGGACCCTCTCATGAGCATTCGCCAGAAAACCTCTGACGGGCAAGCGATAGTTGTGCTGTGTGGACCCAGTGTTGAGATCAGCTCTTTCGACTTGTCTTGGCCATGACGGCACTGACCAATTGCTCCATCCGTGTGCTCTTGCAGGACGGACAGCTCACCGATCCGCTCTCGTGCTCCTTTAAGCTCAAGGTCAGAAGAGACTCTTTGCCACAATCCAGACACTTGTATTCGTACATTGGCATCCGATCCACCTCCCTTCGATTGTGACCGTCTGGATGTCGCGGGTCAGGTTATGTGTGGCTGCAGGTTGGGAAAACTTCGGTGATAAGATTACTCCTCAAGCCAAGGACTGGACAAGAGGGTAAAAAGTGCCGCGCTGTCTGCTGTTACGCCATGCGGCTGTTCTCCTTGTAACCATGTCTGTGAGCAGCCTCGGTGCCCTCGATCAGGCTACCCCTGTTGCCTGGGCTGCTGCGGATGATCCAGCGAAACTGGAAGTCCACACCGAACCTGCCGGCGGCGTGCGGGCTGTGGCTACCCTTCGTCTCCAGGCTCCGCCCGGAATCGTACAGACAGTCCTGACCGACTATGCGAAGTGGGCTGAGCTGTTTGGTGTCCATATGCGTCTGGCCCATCTTGAACGGCGCGATGACCGTGTTCTGACCGATCTGTACATCAAACACACTCTTCTGCCCGGCGAGCGTCGGCTTCTCTGCGAGTCTCGTGAACTGCCGGACGGGGGATTGGTCACCACGCTGGTTGCGGGGGACTTCAAGCAGTATCACCGGACCTGGAAACTCAGTCCGGATGGATCCGGAGCCGTGACGCGCGCTGAGTTCGAGCTCCTGGTGGAAGTGGACACCTGGGCCCCGGACTGGCTCATGGCCATGGAGCTCCGGCGGAACCTTGAAACCCATTTCCGCATTTTGAAGGAGAAGGTCGCTGAGCGGTCGCGCGCTCAGTGAGCAGGAAACCTGAACTCAGCCAGCTCTACTCGTTCTAACCCCTGCTTGACGAGAGCGCCGAGGTCGAACCCATGCTCGATCTTTCTGATCTGGTCCAGGCTGGTTTTGGTGCTCGGATGAGGCGGCACGAACAGTTTGCAGCAGTCCTGATCCGGTTCGATGGATGTCTCAAAGGTGCCGACCCGTTGGGCCTGTTCAGTGATCTCGGCCTTGTCCATGCCGATCAGCGGACGGAGAATCGGAAGCTGAGCCGCTTCTTCCACCACGCTGAGGTTCTCCGGCGTCTGTGACGCCACCTGCCCCAAACTATCGCCGGTGACCAGCGCCCAACACCGTTCGCGTCGCGCCAACTCCTCGGCGATCCGCAGCATCATCCGGCGGTACAAGACGATCCGGAACGGCGCAGGCGCTCCCAGCACAATCTGCCGCTGAATGTCGCCGAACTGGATCAAGTACAGGCGGGAATAGAGTTGGTACTGCGTCAGCGCGTCCACGATCTCGCGGACCTTTTCTTCAGAGGCACGGCTGACGTAAGGCCGTCCGTGGAAGTGCACGAAGACCGCCCTGCACCCGCGTTTCATCATGCGATAAGCCGCCACTGGCGAGTCAATGCCGCCGGAGATGAGGCAGGCCACTTTGCCGCCGCTGCCGGTCGGCAGTCCGCCGGGGCCGGCCTCCCGCTGGACGGAATAGTAGGCCTCCTTGGTCAGCATCTCGACGGAAATGGTCAGGTCCGGATTGCTGAGCCTGACCTTCTTGCCGGTCAGGGCGCAGACGTGGGCGCCGATCTCCCGATCAATATCCATCGAAGTCATGGGGAAGCGTTTGTCGGCGCGCTTCGTTGAGACGCGGAACGTGTTGAATCGCAGATTTCGCACCGATTCTCCAATGGCTGATTTCATCCCGTCCAGCGTTGTGAGCAGGTCTGGGGTCAGCGGCACCGACTCGGCGAGCGAGAAATGCACGACGCCAAAGACCTTGGCAAGGCGGGCCTTCACGGGCTCCCAGGCTGTGTCCTCTCCGAGGTTGACGCGAATGCGTCCGGGCAAGGGAGCAACCTGCGTCACACCGAGATCGCGAAGGGCTAGTCGGAGATGGCGCGCCAGCCGCTGCTCGAAGTAGGGCCGATTACGACCCTTGAGGGCCAGTTCGTGGTAGTGGAGAATCGCGCACCGCATTGTCTACGTGCCTCGTCGCTCGTGAAGCGTGAAGCGCGTCCGGGCCTACGAGATACGCTTCACGAATGCTGGGCTTCAAGATACCGTTCCGCATCCATCGCGGCCATGCAGCCGGAGCCTGCAGCGGTGACGGCCTGCCGATAGCGCGAATCCTGGACATCGCCGGCCGCAAACACTCCCGGCACGTTCGTGGCGGTCCCGTTCCTGGTCAGGATATAGCCCTTGGCGTCCATCTCAATCTGGCCTGCGAGCAGACTGGTGTTGGGACTGTGACCGATGGCCACAAACACGCCCGCGCAAGGCAATTCCGAAGTCTGACCTGTCTTCACGTTTCGCAGGCGGACTCCGGTAACCACCGCATCTCCCAGGATGTCGTCCACCACGGAGGTCCAGATAAACGAGATCTTTTCGTTCTTGAACGCCCGGTCCTGCATGATCTTGGAAGCCCGCAACTTATCCCGCCGGTGAACGACGGACACGCGGGTGGCAAATTTCGTGAGAAACGTGGCTTCTTCCATCGCGCTGTCGCCGCCGCCGACCACGACCAGTTCTTTGTCTCGGAAGAAATAGCCGTCGCAGGTGGCGCAGGTGGACACGCCATGGCCCATAAGTCGTGATTCGCCGGGAATCCCGAGTTGAATGGCCGACGCGCCTGATGCGATGACGAGGGTCTTGGTTTCAATGCGTTGCTCGCCATCGACCGTGAGGCTGAGCGGACTGCGCTTGAGATCCACGGCGGTGACCTCGCCGGCCAGAAATTCGGTTCCGAACCGTTCAGCCTGGGCGCGCATCTCTTTTATCAGGTCTGGTCCCATAATCGCATGGTGAAATCCCGGATAGTTTTCCACCTCAGTGGTCGTGGTCAACTGGCCGCCGGCTTGCACGCCTTCGATCAGCAGCGGGGACAAATTGGCCCGCGCGCTGTAAATCGCAGCGGTCAACCCAGCCGGCCCTGAACCGATAATGACGATGTTCCGCATGGCAGGACTTTAACACAGCGAATGACCAAGCGGAAGTGGCTGGCTTACGCTATTTGCTGTAGCTCGAAATAAATCCGCTGGACTTCGTGTTTGGTCTGCTCATAGGACAGAGTGCCGTCAATCACGTAATCGGCCAGTTTGACTTTTTGCACCAGCGGGAGTTGGGAGCGAATCCGGCGGAGGGCTTCAGTTTTGGTGAGATGGCTGCGATTGCAGAGCCGCTTGAGCTGTGTCTCCTGTGGAGCGGGTACCACAATGATCTTGTCCATGCGTTTGTGTGCGCCGGCTTCGATCAGCACAGGCGCGTCATAGAGAATGACCGCGTGGGGGTGCTTCTTGGCGATTTCTCGAGTCAGGCGGGCCTGCTCGCGGGCCACCCGTGGATGGATAATGGCGCCGAGTTGGCGAAGCTTAGACCGGTTTTGAAAGACGATGTTTGCCAGTGCGGCGCGGTCGAGAGTTCGGTCTGGACGAAGAATCTGCTTTCCGAACGCTCGGACAATCTCTCTCCAGGCCGGCTTATCCGGTTCGACCACCAGGCGAGCCAGCAGGTCGGCGTCGATCAGCAGCGCCCCGCAGTCTTGAAACATGCGTGCGACGGTGCTTTTCCCGGTGGCGAGACCACCGGTGAGTCCGACCAAGATCATGCCGGAGCATAGCATGTGTGAATGGTCAATGGTCAATGGCCAATCGGTCTGACAATTCCCATCGAATGACCACTGACCAATCAGGTCTCATTGCTAGCTTGACTTGTCGCAAGGCTTCCCTGTATCACGCTGTCATGGCCGCTTTTCTCTCTCATCGGGCCGCCTGCCTCGGAGCTGTGTTGGTCTTCCTGCTGTGCTGTAGGGCAATGGCTCAGGCCGATGAGACCGTCAAATCACCGATCGTCCAGGAGCCTCGCACCCTGGTGGTGGCGCTTGATGGCACAGGGCAGTACCGGTCTATCCAGGAGGCGATTGACCATGCCGTCTCAGGTGACACGATCCGGATCAAGGCGGGCGAATATCCGGAGGATGTGATCATCCACAGCAAGTATCGCCTCAGGCTCGTTGGGGATGGTGTGGACAAGGTCAAGATCCTAGGGCGCAACCGAGTCGGGGCGTTTCACATCGGGAAGTGGCCCTATGGGGCGACGGAAGTGGAGATCAGCGGATTGAGTATTCAGGAACATGGCGGGCTCGCGATGGGAATCTTTAATGGGCGTGCCTTGGTGCTTCGTGAGGTCAAGATCAATGGTATGCTGTTCGGACAACAGGTCCAGGATGTCCGAATCGAAAACTGCGTGATCGGTGGGAGCGAAACCACCGGTGTCCAGTTGGCTGATTCCCAGGCCCTGCTGGTCGGCAACTTCATCCACGATAACGACCATGGAGTCACGGTTGCAGGTAAGTCGGATGTGCGCCTGGAACGGAACGTGATCACGCGGAGTCTGTTTGAGGGGGTAGTGGTCACGGACAGCGCACGCGCTGTGCTGCTCAGTAATACCATCGTCAAAAACGGCGGCGGAGTCGCCTTTCTAGGAAACTCGCG
>Ga0187893_10010002_pt1 | contig 14351 bp, 11 predicted proteins | sample MA1701074metaG_FD_139574 | JGI IMG/M metagenome (GOLD analysis project Ga0187893, IMG submission 139574) | White microbial mat communities from a basaltic lava cave in the Kipuka Kanohina Cave System on the Island of Hawaii, USA - MA170107-4 metaG ...
AATACCCCGCTTTCGCCATCAAAACGGCCTGCATATCGATGAAAATTCCTTTTAATTCACAAATTCAACTCAATCGCGTTCATCTGTCGCTCTGCGCGGTCAGTTGTTCAGTGTTTCCTTAGGCGTTATCGCTCAGCTTGCGGGTTTCGAACGGCGGCGGCGAAGCCGGCTGCTGCGCAGTTGCGCTAAACGCAGTGCATGCGAGTACCAGCGAGATCAGTAGTTTTTTCATGACTTCCTCCTCTGCAGGGCGATGCTAGCTCAAGACGGCTGCGCCAGGTCGGCCTTAGTCGCGGGCACGGAAAATGTCGCGTCGGGATGCTTCGGCAATGCCGCCTCCCAGGCCTGGTACTTCGCGCGCATCGCTGCCAGGCGCCCGGGCTCGCGCTTGCCGAAGTTCGCGCGCTCGCGCTCGTCGCGCGAAAGGTCGAAGAGAAATTCGTCGCCCTCGATGGACAGATACTTCCAGTCGCCCGAGCGCAGCGCCTTCTGGTCGCGGTAGAGCATTTTCCAGTACAGGTCCCGCGCGAAGCTGCTCTTTGGCTTTTGAATGTGTTTGAAAAGACTTACCCCATCGAGAGGGAAATTCCTGTCCGGCTTCACTCCTGCAGCCTCCAGAAGCGTCGGCACCCAGTCCATGGTGATGGCGTGCTGCGCGCTGACGCCGCCCGCCTTCACTTTCGCCGGCCAGCGCAGGATGTACGGCACGCGGATGCCGCCTTCGAGCAGGTCCATTTTCTTGCCCACCAGCGGCCAGGTGTCGGAATAGCGCTCGCCGCCGTTGTCGCTGGTGAAGACGACGATGGTGTTCCTTTCTATTGCATATTTTCTCAATACAGAAAGAATCCGGCCAATACCTTCGTCCATCTGCCGGATCATCTCGAGGTAGGTCGGCACCGAGCCGCCGTCGAAGTGGTAGATCTTCTCGATGCGCTTGGCCTCGGCCTCGTCGGCGCGCGTCTCCCAGGGCCAGTGCGGCGCGTTGTAGTGGACCGAGAGGAAGAACGGCCGCTGCCTGTTTCTCTCGATGTACGAAACCGCTTTTTCAGAAATCAGGTCGGTGAGGTAGCCCTTCATGTGCACGGGAGCTTCGTCCTCGAAAAGGTCGTGCACCCCGTAGGAGTCCTTGTGCGTGTGGTAGTCGATGGCCCCCGAAAGCGCGCCGAAGAACTCCTGGTAGCCGCTCTTCAAGGGGCCGAAATGCGGCGGGAAACCGAGGTGCCACTTGCCCACCAGCGCAGTGGCGTAGCCCGCGTCGCGCAGGAGCGAGGGCAGCGTCGGGTGCGCCGGCGGCAGGCCGAGGCGCGCGTCGCCGCGCGCCGCGCCGCTGCGGATCGGCTCGTCGGCGCCGGCGCGCAGCCGGTGCTGCCAGCGCCCGGTCATGAGCGCAAAGCGCGTCGGCGAGCAGACGGAGGAGTTGGCGTAGCCCTGCGTGAAGCGCAGCCCCTCGCGCGCCATGCGATCCAGCACGGGGGAACACTTGCTTCTTCCCCCATAGCAACCCAGGTCCGCGTAGCCGAGGTCGTCGGCGAGAATAAAAACGAAATTCGGCCGCGCCGGCATGCTCAGACGAGCTTGCCGCCGGCCGCCGCGATGCGCCCGCAGGCTTCCTCGAGAACCGGCAGCCCGGTCGCGATCGAGACGCGGAAATACGGCGACAGGCCGTAGTTCGCGCCGTTCGGCAAGGCAACGCCGCCTTCCAGGAGCCACGCACAGACGTCGGCGTCGCTGGCGAGCAGCTTGCCCTCGGGCGTGCGCTTGCCGAGCCAGCCGCCGCAGGAAACGTAGAGGTAGAAGGCGCCATGCGGCGGTTCGACGGCTAGACCCGGTATCGCCGCGAACCGCGGCACGATGGCGTCGCGCCGCGCCTGGAATTCAGCGCAGCGCGCGCGCACGATGTCCTGCGGGCCATTCAGCGCCGCCACCGCTGCGGCCTGGCTCACCGAGGACGGATTGATCGAACTCTGCGCCTGCAGCCGCCCCATCGCGCGCACCAGCTCCACGGGCCCGGCCGCATAGCCCAGGCGCCAGCCGGTCATGGCATAGGTCTTCGAGCAACCGTTGACCGTGAGCAGGCGGCCGGTGAGCTGCGGCGCCACCGCCGCGAGGGTAGCGAAGCTGCGGCCGTCGTAGAGGATGTGCTCGTACATGTCGTCGGCGATGGTCCAGACCTGCGGATGGCGCTCGAGCACCGCCGCGAGCGCGCGCAGCTCGTCGGCCGAGTACACCGCGCCGCTCGGGTTGGAGGGCGAATTGAGCATCAGCCACTTGGTGCGCGGCGTGATCGCCGCCTCGAGCTCCTGCGCGCGCAGCTTGAAGCGGTTCTCGGGGCGCGTGGGCAGCCACACCGGCGTGCCTTCGGCGAAATGGGTGATGTCGGCATAGGCGACCCACGAAGGCGCGGGGATCAGCACCTCGTCGCCGGGATCCAGCGTCGCCATGAGCGCGTTATACAGCACCTGCTTGCCGCCCGCGCCGGCGGAAATGTTCTCGGGCTTGAATTCCAGCGCATTCTCGCGGCGGAACTTGCCGATGATCGCGGCCTTCAGCTCGGGCGTGCCGTCCACCGGCGTGTAGTGCGTCTGCCCGGCGTGCATCGCGCGGTGCGCGGCCTCGATGACGTGTTCCGGCGTGTTGAAATCGGGTTCGCCCTGCGCGAGCTCGATGATGTCCTTGCCGGCGGCGCGCAGTTCGCGCGCGCGCTGCGCGGCGGTGGCCGACGCCGAGAGCCTGGCGCGGCCGGCGCGAATCGAGAGCATGCCCATCCTCCGGGGATCGCGGGACGGGCTATTTCTTCGCCTGCTGCTGCTCGAAAGCCGCAATTTCCTTCTTCAGCTTCGTGTATTCCTCGCAGCCGAACGTGCAGATCCTGTCGAGCTGCGCCAGGTGTTCCTTCGCCTTGGCGACGTTGCCCGCCATCAGGTAGGCCTCGCCGAGGTACTCGTGCGCGCCGCGGTGCTTCGGCTCCAGGCGCAGCGCCTCGTTGTAATGGCGGTAGACGAGATCCATCGACGGGTTCGCGCCCTTGCGGATCGAATACGCGTACAGGTTGTGGGCCTCCGCATCCTGCGGATTGCGCGTCACCGCTTCGCGCAGGATCTTCTGCGCGCCCATCCAGTCCTGCCTGCCGATCGCCGCGCGCCCCTGCTCCAGCGCGGGGTCCTTGGGTTCCTTGGGCTCGGGCTTGGGAGTTTCCATCGCCCATGCCGCCGTGGTCGTCACAAAGGCTAAGATGTATGCGTGAATGCGCATGCCGTTCATGTAAAGCTCCTGTGGGTTGTCCTGACCCTTACGTTAACATGCGCGCCGCTCGAAGCATTCCCGGCGCCGCCGCTGGATCGCAGCGAAGCGCTCGACCTAGCGCCTCAGACGTAGTCCTGGGCGGCGGTCTCGGCGTCCACCGGCGCGCCGATGAGGAAGCCCTGCAGGTAGTCGCAGCCGCAGGCCGCCAGGGCCGCTTTCTGCGCTTCGGTCTCCACGCCCACGGCGGTCACTTTCAGCTCGAGCGCGTGGGCGAGGCCCGCGATGCCCGCGACGATGGACCTGCCGTCACGGTGCGCTTCGCCGACCAGCGAGCGGTCGATCTTCAGCTTGTTCACGCGCAACTGCCGCAGGGCGACCAGGCTCGAATACGCCGCGCCGAAGCCGTCGATCGCCACGCTGACACCGAGCTCGCGCAGCTTCTTCAGCACAGCGAGCGCGAGGTCCGCGTTCTGCATCACCGCCGGCTCGGGCACTTCGAGTTCGAGCAGCGCCGGCGGCAGCCCGGTGTCCCTGAGCGCCTGCGCCACCAGGTCCGGCAGTTTCGGATCGTTGAACTGGCGCTGCGACAGGTTGACGCAGACCGGCATCCTGCGCTCGGTGCCGATGAAGGTGCCCCAGCGGCAGGCCTCGGCGAGCATCCATTCGCCCAGGCGCAGGATGATGCCCGTGTCCTCGGCGATCTGGATGAAATCCGCCGGCTCGATCACGCCGCGCGTCGGATGCTGCCAGCGCAGCAGCGCCTCGTGCGCCGCTACGCTGCCCGCGGCCGCGTCGACGATCGGCTGGTAATACACGCGCATCTCGCCCTTCAGCACCGCCTGGCGCAGATCGTTCTCCAGCGCGAGGCGCCTGGAGGCCGCCTGGTTCATCTGCTCGGTGAAGAACTGGTAGTTGGCGCGGCCGGTCTCCTTGGCGTGATACATCGCCGCGTCGGCGTTGCGGATCAGCGTCGCGGCGTCGCGCCCGTCGTCGGGGAACACGCTGATCCCGATCGAGGCGCTCAGGCGCAGCTCGCGGCCCTCGACGTGGCAGGGGTTCAGCACCGTTTCGAGGATCTTCGCCGCGACGTTGGCGGCATCCGAGGGGCGCTTGATCTCGGGCAGCACGACGATGAATTCGTCGCCGCCGATGCGGCAGATGGTGTCCACCACGCGCAGCTGCTTGACCAGGCGCCCAGAGATCTCCTTCAGCACCGCGTCGCCCGCGGTATGGCCGAGCGAATCGTTGATGACCTTGAAGCGGTCGAGGTCGACGAACATCACCGCGGTCTGCTCGCGGTTGCGCTGGCTAAGCGCGAGCGCCTGCGTGAGCCGGTCCTCGAGCAGGCGGCGGTTGGGCAGGCCCGTCAGCGCGTCGTGGTCGGCGAGGTGCTGGGCGCGCGATTCGGCCTGCCTGCGGTCGGCGATCTCGGCCTGCAGGCGCTCGTTCGCGTCGCGCAGTTCCACGGTGCGCTCGCCCACCGCGCGCTCGAGCGCATCCCGCGAGGCTTCGAGGGATTCCCGCGAAGCGCGCGCCGCCGTGATGTCCTCGTAGATGGCGATGGTGCCTTCCTCGGGACGCCTGGTGTCGATCGCCTTGGCGAGCACCTTGCACCAGAAGAGCGACCCGTCCTTGCGCCGCAACTGCCGCTCGGCGAGGTAGGCCTCGCCCGTCGCCAGGTGCGCGAACATCCGTACGCCTGCGGCTTCGTAATCCTCGACGGACGAAAACAGCGCCGCGGTACTCTGGCCGATCAGTTCGCCTGCGTTGTAGCCGAACATCTGCTCGAAACGCGGGTTGCAGCGCTGCAGAACGCGCTGGCGCGCGAACAGGATGCCGACCGTGGCATTGGTGAGGATCAGCTCCTGCTCGACCAGCGCGCGCTGCACCCGCGCCTCGGCCTCGCGCTCGAGGGTCACGTCCTCGAAGCTCCAGATCCATTCCTGGTCGCTGCCGCCCGCATCGATGCGCCGCCCGCGCGTGCGGCACAGGAAACTCGAGCCGTCGGCGCGCTTGAAGCGCCACTCCGAATCATGCGTGTCCCCCGGCTCGGTAGTGTCGTACGCCAGCCGGCCGGCCTCTTCCCAGTCCGCCTCGCTCGCGAACAGAACCGCCGAGCGCTGGCCCACCAGCGCGCCGGGCTCGGCGCCGACCATCTCCTCGAGGAAGCGGTTGCAGCGCTGTATCTTGCGCTCGCGGACGAAGGCAATGCCGACCGAGGCGTTGTCGAGAATCAGGCTCTGTTCGGAGACGAGGCGGTGGATCTGGCTGTCGGCGCGCTTTCGCTCCGTGATGTCCTCGAGCAGCCAGACCGTGCCCGCCGCCGGGTCGGTCAGGCTCACGGCCTTGGCGATCAGGCGCGCGAGGAAGGTCGAGCCGTCCTTGCGCCGCAGCTCCCACTCGAGGTCGAGCTGGTGCCCGGCGCCGAGCATCGGCACCGCGATCGCGCCGAGCGCCTCATAACTTTCGCGCGAGGGATAGACCACGTCGCCCGGCTGGCCGATCAGCTCCTCGGCCTTCCAGCCCAGCATCTCGGCGAATTTCGGATTGCACAGCGTGAACTTGCGCTCGCGCGTGAAGGCGATGCCGATCGAGGCGTTGGCGAGGATCGCCTTGTACTCGAGCTGCGCGTCGCGCGCGCGGCCCGCGTAGCCCGCGCTGCGCTGCTCGGCGCCGGGCGCCGCGGGCTCGGGCGGAAGAGCTTCCCCGATCGGAACCGGGCTGCTCATTCGCGCCGCGCGAGCCCGTCGAACAGGACGGCATAGCGCTTCAGGCGCCGCGCGGCGTGCTCGCGCTGCGCGCTGCTCAGCGTGCGGTCCAGGTCGAGCAGCAGGTCGACGTACTCGGCGCGCGTCGCTCGCGTTGCCTCGGCATAGGCCGGCCCGCGCCCGGCTTCCCAATTCTGCGCCCAGGATGCGAGACGCCTGGTGGCTTCGCGCGCGCGCAACATGGCGACAAACTCCGCCTGCATGCGCTTGCGGTCCTGAAGGCGCATTTCGGCGGAGAACGGCGCGCGCGTGCTGTAGCGGCGCACGCGCTCGACCTGGGCCTCGCTTAGCGTGCCGTACCACTCCTCGAGCCGCTCGAGGTTGCGGGTTACCCGCCGCTTGTGGCGCTCTTCCATGCTGCCCTGCACCCACTCCTTCACGAATTTGCGGTTCTCTTCGGCCAGGCGCGACTCGAGGTGGCTGATCTGCTCGGCGTTGAGCTTGTCGAGGAGCCCGGCCAGGTCTTTCGCGGCTGCGCCCAGCGCTTCCCGGATCTGGGCCTGCACCGCATCGTAACTCCAATCGAGGTCTTCGCCCCCCACCCCGCGCAGCATGCGAGCGGCCGCTTCGTCGCCGAGGCGCGCGTACTGCGGCAGCGCCCTCGCCCGGTGCCAGGCGAGGAACCTGGCAAGGCTGCGATCCAGCTCCTCGGTCTGCTCGCCCTGGAAATTGAAGTAGTAGTTCGCCTGCCAGCGCAGGAACAGGTCGGCGTTGTCATAGGCGAGGCGGGTGGGACTGCAGCCCTGCAGCAGGGCAAGCGAGAGGGCAATGAAAAACAGCCTGATGTTCACCAGAAGCTTTCAACAGTGATGTGCCCGGGGGTGCGGCGGCGGTTCTTGCGCAGGCCGCGCGCCGTAAGCTCCGCTGCGACGTCCTTGAGCATCTGCGGATTGCCGCAGAGCATGAACTGGGAGCGCTCCGGCGCAATCGGCTGCGCCACGGCTTCGAGGCGCCCGTCGCGGATGGCGGCGGGAATCCGGCCTTCGAGCGCATGGGGGATACTCTCCCTCGAGGTGAATTTGATCGCCAGAAACCGGTCGCCACGCTCCCTTTGCACCGCGTCAATGATATCCGCGTAGACCAGCTCGCTCGCGCGGCGCGCGGCGTGCACGAGGATCACGCGCCGGTAGCGCTGCCAGGGCGTCTCGGTGCGCAGGATCGAGAGGAAGGGCGCAATGCCGGTGCCGGTGGCGACAAGCCACAGGTCCTGCGCGCTCGGCACCTCTCCGAGAACGAGAAATCCCGATGGATTGCCGGCCACAAACAAGCTGTCGCCCTTCCTGAGGCGCGCCAGGTGCGGCGACAGCGGCCCCTCGGGCACGATCACGCCGTAGAACTCGAGCACCGGGTCCTGCGGCGGGTTGACGAAGGAAAACGGCCGCGCGATGCGCTCGCCGCCGATGTCGAGGGCGATGCGTACGAACTGGCCGGCTTCGAAGCGCAGGCGCGGGGACTCGGCGCGCAGGGAGAAGAGGGTATTCGTCCACGCCCGGTACTCGATCACCCTGCCCTCAAGCCACTTGCTCATTGCAGCTCATAGGGTTCGAGTTGCAGGTCCTGCAGCTCCCCGCCCAGCATCACGATGGCGCCATGGCGGCGGTTGTCGCCGGTGTCCGAGAATTCGAAGGTATAGGTGCGGCGCAGGCAGAGCTGGCCGGCCTCGTTGCGGCCCAGGCGCAGCTGCGCGAACTGCACCGTCTCATCGAGCAGCTGCACGCCATAGCGGCCGCAGGCGTTGCGCCCGGCGGCCAGCGCGCGCTCGCGCGCCCGCAGGCTGTCGATCCAGAAGAAAGCGCCTGCGGCGATGACGACGATGGCGGCCGCCTCCCACATCTATTGCGCGGCGGGACTGGAGTACAGCGAGTTGATTTCTTCAAGACCTGCAAGAACTTCAAGCGAAAGAACAAGATCAAAATACCCGCTCAGCTCATCCAGCTGCTCCAGCGAGGTCGCGCCGATGATGGTGGAGGCGGTGAAGAAGCGGTTTTTCGCGAACGCGAGCGCGACGCCCGCGAGCGGCAGGCCATGCTTTTGCGCCAGTGCGCGGTAGGCCGCCGCGGCCTCGATCGCGCGCGGCCGCTTGTAGCGCTCGCCGAAAGCGGGAAATTTTTCCAGGCGGGCCTCCGCCGGCCAGGGCTTGCTGCGGAATTTGTCCGTCAGCATGCCCATCGCCAGGGGCGAGTAGGCGAGCAGCGGGATGCCGGTGTGCCGGCTCGCTTCGGCAAGGTCGCCATCGAACAGGCGGTTGACGAGGCTGTAGCCGTTCTGCACCGAGGCGGGCGTCGGCAGGCCGTTCTCCTTCGCCACGCGCGTGAATTCGGCGAGGCCCCAGGCGGTTTCGTTCGAAAGTCCGAAGGCGCGGATCTTCCCTGCCTTGATCGCGGCGGCCATCGCTTCGACCTGCTCGAGGACCGGCGTCGCCTCGCGCTCCTTGGCCGGGTCGTACTGCCAGGCGCCGAAGGCCGGCACGTAGCGCTCGGGCCAGTGGATCTGGTAGAGATCGATGTAGCCGGTCTGCAGGCGCTTCAGGCTGTCGTCGATCGCCCAGGGCACGGTCTTCCTGTTGATGTTCGACTCGCCGTTGCGGATCCATTCGCGCCGCCCCGGGCCGGCGATTTTCGAGGCGATCACCAGGCTCGCGCGCTGCGCCCTGTTTTTGCCGAGCCAGCTGCCGAGGATTTTCTCGGTCGTGCCCTGCGTCCTCTGCGCCGGCGGCACCGGGTACATCTCGGCGGTGTCGATGAAATTGATGCCGCGCCCCAGCGCCCACTCGATCTGCGCATGCGCCTCGGCTGCGGAGTTCTGCTCGCCCCAGGTCATGGTGCCGAGGCAGATCTCGCTCACGTTGAGCGCGCTCGCGCCAAGCTTGTTTTGCTTCATGTTTCGGGGAGCAGTTTGCGGATCAGGTTGAGAAGGTCGAACGGACTATACGGCTTTGCGAGGTAGGCTGTCGCGCCCGCCTCCTTCGCCTTCTGTTCGTCGCCCGCGAGCGCGAACGAAGTAATGGTGACGATGGGGGTATTCGCAGTCGCAGGGTCGGCGCGCAGCCGGCGCGTCGCGTCCATGCCGTTGAGTTTCGGCAACTGGATGTCCATGAGGATGAGGTCGGGCTTGATTTCCAGCGCCCTGGCGACGCCGGCTTCGCCGTCGTGCGCCTCTACCAGCTGGTATTTCGTGCGCTTGAGGAGGTCGCGCACGATCTTGCGGTTCATCTCGTTGTCTTCGACATAGAGGATGGTCTTCATGCTGTTTTTACCCGCAGCGGCACTTCGAAGATGAACGCCGAACCCTTGCCCGGCTCGCTCTCCACCCAGATGCGCCCGCCGTGCATCTCGACGAACTTGCGGCTGATGGAGAGGCCGAGGCCCGTGCCGCCGTACTCGCTCGCGATGGTGCTGTCGGTCTGCTTGAATTCGGTGAAGAGGCTGCCGATCTTGTCCGGCGGAATGCCGACGCCGGTGTCGGTCACTTTGTAGACCAGCCAGTCGCCCCGCGCCGCCGCGGAGATCTCCACCTTCCCCGCCCTGGTGAATTTGAGCGCGTTGCCGGCGAGGTTCATGAGGCACTGCGTGATGCGGCCGCTGTCGCCGTGGGCGAGCGGCAGGTCCTGGGGTACATGGGCGAGGAACTCCAGGCCCTTCTCCGCCGCGAGCGGCCGCAGCGTCGCGCGCACGCTCTCCACCGTGTCGTGCACCGAATAATCCTGCAGCGAGAGCTCCATGCGCCCGGCCTCGATTTTGGCGAGGTCCAGCACGTTGTTGATGAGGCGCAGCAGGTGCCTGCCGCTGGTCTGGATGTCCTTCAGCGGCTCCTGCATGTCGGCCGGCACGTCGCCGTAGACCTGGCCGAGGATCATCTCGTTGAAGCCGAGGATCGCGTTGAGCGGGGTCCTCAGCTCGTGGCTCATGCTGGCGAGGAACTGCGACTTGTGCTGGCTCGCCTCCTCCAGCTCGCGGCCCTTCTGCGCGATCTCGCGGAACAGGCGCGCGTTCTGGATTGCCATCGCCGACTGCGTGGCAAAGGTCTTGAGCAGCCCCACCACCTCGTGCGAGAAGTGGCCCGGCGCCTTGCGGTTCACGGCGAGCGCGCCGATGATGTGGTCCTCGCGCCGCAGCGGCACCACCAGCAGCGCCCGGTAGCCCGCCTGCAGCAGCGAGTCGCGCCGCGGGCTCTGGTAGCTCTCGTCGCGCATGTCCGCGATCTCGATCGGCTCGCCGGTTTCCACCGCATGCCCGATCACGCCCTCGCCCTTGCGCATCGGTGTATCGCGCAGCATCGCCACGAGCCCGTCGCTGAGATTTTCGGCGGCGCGCAGGTTGAATTCCTCGCTGCGCTCGTCATATTCGTAGATCGTGCCGCCGTCCAGGCCGGTGAGCTGCACCGCGCGCGACACGATGCTGCGCAGCACCGTGTCCAGATCCAGCGTCGAGCTGATGGCCTGCCCGACCTCGCCCAGCGCGGTGAGCTGCTCCACAGAGCGCGTCAGCGCCCCGGTGCGCGCCTCCAGCTCCTTGAACACGCGCACGTTTTCGATCGCGATCACGGCCTGCGCGGCGAAGGTGCGCAGCAGCGCGATCTGCTTCTCGCTGAGCGGCCCCGGCGCCTGGCGGATGACGCTGATCGCCCCGATGGCGGTGTCGTCGCAGATCATCGGCATGATCGTGATCGCCCGGTAGCCGCTCGCGAGGAAGTTCCTGATGCCGGGTCCCAACGGACCGCTCACCTCGGCTTCGGCGTCAGGCACGTCGATCATGACGCCGTCGAGGATCGCGGCGCCGTGCATGTATTCGCGCGCGAGCGGAAACGGAAACCGCGCGCGCCAGGCCTCGAGCAGCTCGGGGCTCTGCGTCGCCACCGCCGCCGCGCGCACCTTGTTGCCCTCCGGCAGCGCAACCGCCACGGTGGCATTCGGAAAAAGCCTCAGCCCGCTCTGCACGATGGCGTCGAACACCGGCTGCGTATTGGTCGGCGAGCCGCTGATCACCTGCAGGATCTCCGCTGTCGCGGTCTGCTGCTCGAGCGCTTCCCTGGTCTCGTTGAACAGGCGCACGTTCTCGATCGCGATCACCGCCTGGTCGGCGAAGGTCGCGAGCAGCGCCATCTGCTTCTCCGAGAGTGCTCCCGGACGATCGGAAGACACAGAAATGACTCCGATCGCCTTGCTCTCGCGCATCAGCGGCGCCGCCGCCATCGCGCGAAACGCCAATTGGCCGGCATTGGCGCGCGCGAAGGGCGTGGCACCCGCGTCTTGCGTGTCCGCGAACTGCGACGCCTTTCCGTCGAGGACGGCCCTGCCGACAATACTATCCCGGCTAATCGACAACAGGTCCGGTCCCTGGAATTCGGTGTCCGCGAAACTCTTCGCCCGACGCTGAAGCGAACCGGACTCAACGGTACGCAACGCCGCCTTCCGTCCAAACAGGCGGCTGGCACTCTGCACGATCGCATCGAACACCGGCTGCACGTCCGACGGCGAACTGGCGATCACCTTCAGGATCTCCGCCGTCGCCGTCTGCCGCTCGAGCGACTCCTTCGTTTCGTTGAACAGGCGCACGTTCTCGATCGCGATTACCGCCTGGTCGGCGAAGGTTTGAACCAATTCGAGCTGGTTGTCCGCGAATGGCCGCATCTCCGCGCGGCGGATCAAGATCGCGCCGATCGCCGTGCCCTCGCGCTTTAGCGGCGTGGCAAGCGCCGTGTGAAAGCCTCGCTTGCGCGCGTTTTCGCTCCCGAGCGGGTACTCCTCTGTCTCGGCCGCCAGATCGTGGACATGGATCTGGCGCCCATCCATCACCGATCTGCTGGAGAGCCACCCTCGCGCGAGCGGAAAGCGGCCGGTTTGCTGCATCGGGATTTCCCCCACATGCGCCACATTGCGTAGCTCGTCTCCTTCCCTGAGCTGGATAACCGTGTCCGTCGCTTCGCACAACCGGGCCGCGCTTGCCGCCACAGCCTCGAGCACCGGCTGAACATCCGCAGGCGACCCGGAGATCACGCGCAGAATTTCCGCCGTCGCGGTCTGCCGCTCGAGCGCCTCCCTGGTCTCGTTGAACAGGCGCACGTTCTCGATCGCGATCACCGCCTGGTCGGCGAAGGTCTTGAGCAGCGCAAGCTGCTTGTCGGACAACAGTCCCGGGTTCGGCGACGTCACCGTGATCACGCCGATCGCGGCGCCATCGCGCACCAGTGGCGCGCATGCCGCGGCGCGATAGCTCAGTTGGTCAGCATGGGCGCGTGAGTAGGGAAACGAATCCGGTCCTTGCGCATCTGCAAATTGCAGTGCCTTGCATTCCAGTGCGACGCTGCCGACGAGGCTGCTTCGCTCCATGGGTATGAGCTCCGCGCCATGGAACTCGTCCCCCATCGCATAGCTCCACGCGCGGCGGCGCAGACCGTCCGGCTCGACCAGGCGCAACGCGGCCTTGCGGTCGAACAACCGCGCGGCGCTTTGCACAATGGCATCGAAGACTGGCTGCACGTTTGCGGGCGAACCCGCAATAACGTTGAGGATCTCACCCGTTGCCGTCTGCCGCTCGAGCGATTCCTTCGTCTCGTTGAACAGGCGCACGTTCTCGATCGCGATCACCGCCTGGTCGGCGAAGGTTCGCAGCAGCGCAATTTGCTCATCGGCAAAGGGACCGGGGTCCTTGCGCAGCACGTTGAGCGTGCCGATCGCCTGCCCGTCCCTTAGCAGGGGCACCGTCAGTTGAGCCCGGATTCCGAGTGACCGGGTGTACGGAGTCTCGCGGGAACGGGAATCGTTGAGCCTGTCCGAGGAATGGACAACCGCTGCGGTTCGAACGGCGAGACCGACGAGGCTATTCTCTGACACCGGCGCGGGATAGCGAGTGGTGACCAGTTCAAGCGCCTCCGGCGTGTAGTTATAGTGCGCCCATAGGTGCATAGTGTCGCCCTCTACGCGCACCATGCTGCCGTAGGTGCCGGCGCACAACGCTACCGCGCTGCGGATGATCGCGTCGAAGACCGGCTGAGTGTCGGTTTGTGACTGGCTGATCACTCGCAGCACTTCGCTCGTCGCCGTCTGCCGCTCGAGCGCCTCTTTCGTCTCGTTGAACAGGCGCACATTCTTGATGCTGATCGCCGCCTGGTTGGCGAAACCCTTGAGGAGCTCGATCTCCTTGTCGCTGAACGGCACTGCATGGCGGCGACCGACGAAAATGGCGCCGATCGCGCCTTCCTCCGCCATCATCGGCGCAAAGATCACCGACTTGACGCCGAGCGCGGCGCAGCCGGCGCGGGTGGGGGGCGGAACGCTGGCGTCGCCGTCGACGTTCGCGTAGTGCACCACCTGCCCGCGCAGCATGGCCAGGCCCGAGCCCGAGCCTTCGTCGGCAGGCAACGGGAAGATCTTCTCGAAGCGCTCGCGACCCTCACCGCGGTAGGCGCCCAGATGCAGTCTGCCGTCGGCACCGAGCACGTTGATGCCGACGAGTCGGCCGGCGAACAGGCGCTCGCAGCTTTCCAGAATCCGGTCGAACACCGGCTGCGTGTTCGACATCGAGCCGGAGATCGCGCCCAGCACCTCCGCGCTCGCCCGCTGCTGCTCGAGCGCCTCCTTGGTTTCGTTGAACAGACGCGCGTTCTCGATCGCGATAGCCGCCTGGGCGGCGAAGGTCTGCAGCGCGCCGACCTGGTGGTCGGCAAATCGCCCGGCTTCGCGGCGCTGGACCGAGATCGTGCCGATCGGCTTGCCATCGCGCAGCATCGGCACGCAGGCGAAGCTCCGGTAGCCCTGCGCCCGCGCGACCGCGCGTCCCACCGCGCGGCGGTCCTTGAATACGTCGGGGATGTTCAACGCCACCTGCCGGCGCATTGCATGGGCGAAGAGCCCCTGCGGCGTTCTCGGGTAGCGCGACCGCAAGATCGCCAGACTCTTGGGCGTGAAGCCGTGGTGCGCGACGAAGTGCGACAGCTTGCCGTCATAGCGGAAGACGAGGCCGAATTTCCCCTTGCAGAGGCGTACCGCGTGGCGCGCGATGGCGTTGAAGACCGGCTGCACGTCCGATGGCGAGCGCGCAATGATGTCCAGGATCTCGTCGGTCGCCTTCTGGCGCTCCTGCGCCGCGGCCGCCTCGCCGCGCGCGAGGTCACGCTCGCGCCTGAGGCGCGCGACGGGGGAAGCGTCGCCGGCGAGCGGAATGCGCCGCGCTCGCGGCGCGGCCTTGCGCCTGCGCTTGCCCCCCGACGCCATCGGCCCTCCCTGTGGTCCGAATGCGCAGGCATCATAGCCGAGCACGGGCCGCGCGCGCGGCCCCTGGATTATGCCCATATTGGGTGTGATCTGTCCTATTTTGGGTATAATGCGCGCATGCCGGCCGC
>Ga0187893_10010003_pt1 | contig 14351 bp, 10 predicted proteins | sample MA1701074metaG_FD_139574 | JGI IMG/M metagenome (GOLD analysis project Ga0187893, IMG submission 139574) | White microbial mat communities from a basaltic lava cave in the Kipuka Kanohina Cave System on the Island of Hawaii, USA - MA170107-4 metaG ...
CGCCGAACCTATCCGCAAGGCGCCCTCGCCGGCCGCCTGATCGGCTTTGCGAACGTGGACGGCGCCGGCGTGCGCGGCATCGAGGAGAGCGAGCACGCGTGGCTCGCGGGGCACGCGGAGCGCATCGCGGTGCAGCGCGATGCGCGCGGGCGGATCCTCGCGTACGCCGGGCACGATCCGCGCGGCTCCGCCGGCGGCGACGTCGCGCTCACGCTGGACTCGGTGCTGCAGGCCGACGCGGAGGCTGCGCTCGCGGACACCGTGAAGGCCACCGGCGCGAAAGGCGGCTTCGTGATCGCGCTCGATCCGGCGAGCGGCGACGTGCTCGCGCTGGCCGAGGCGCCCGGCTTCGATCCGAATCAGTTCCGGACCGCGAGCTACCTCGACACGCGGCAGCGCGTGTTCACCGACGCGTTCGAGCCAGGCTCGACGTTCAAGACGTTCCTGATCGCGGCGGCGCTCGAGCGCGGCGCGATCCGCGCGAGCGACCTGTTCGATTGCGAGGACGGCCACTGGCGCGTTCCGGGCAAGACGCTGCGCGACACGCACCCGCACGGCGTGCTCGACGTCGCCGGCGTGCTCCAGGTCTCGAGCAACATCGGCGCGGCGAAGATCGGCTACGCGCTCGGCGCCGAGAACCATCACGCGATGCTGCGCGCGCTCGGCTTCGGCGCACGCACGGGCAGCGGCTTTCCGGACGAATCGCCCGGATTGCTGCGCGGCTGGCAGCGCTGGCGGCCGGTCGACCACGCGACGATCTCGTTCGGCCAGGGCGTCAGCGTCACCGCGATGCAGCTCGCGGTCGCGACCGCGGCGATCGCGAACGGCGGCATCCTGCGCGAGCCGCGGCTCGTCGCCGCGCGGCGCGCGCCCGGCGGTGTCTGGGATCCCGCGCCGCCGGCCGAAGGCCGCCGCGTGCTGCGCGAGGAGATCGCCGCGCAGCTGCGCGGAATGCTCGAGCGCGTCGTGCACACGCAAGGCACGGCGCTGCGCGCGAGCCTCGAAGCGGTGCGCGTCGGCGGGAAGACCGGCACCGCGCAGCCGCTCGATCCGAGCACGCACCGCTACCGCAGCGATCGCTACATCGGCTGGTTCATCGGCGCAGCTCCGATCGACGCGCCACGCGTCGTGATCGTCGCGATGGTCGACGAGGCGCGCGGCATCGCGCACACCGGCGGCTCCACCGCGGCGCCACTGTTCGCGCGCACTGCCGCGGCCGCGCTCGCGCGCCAGGGCATCCGAACCCAGGCGGTGTTCGGGTTGCCGGCACCGGCGTACGTGGGCTGGACGCCCGAGGGCGGCGTTCCCCGGCACCTCGAAGCGCTGCAGGCGCGTTGGCCGAGTAGCCCGCCCGAGGTCGGCCGCGCGCTGATCGCCGCGCAAACCCCTGATGAGCCCCGCGGTCCAGCCGAGGCACCTGTGCGGCCGGCGTCGCTTCCGCCGGTCGGGGCGCCGCCGCCGCGCAGCGCGGGCGCCGCGGAAGCGCCCGAGCGGGTTCGAACTCCAGGGAACGCGGCGCGCGCGGGCGCTGCGCCCGTGCGTGCGGAGGATCACCGCTCAGCGCCCGCCGTCGCGCAACTTCCCACCTATTTGAAAGCTCGCCCGTGAGACTGTCCGAGCTGCTCGCCGCGCTCCCGCCGGCGCTCGCGCCGCTGGAGCGCCCTGCCCTCGATCCGGTGATCCGCGGGATCCAGTACGACTCGCGCGCGGTCGCGCCGGGAGATCTGTTCGTCGCGCTGCGCGGCGCGAGCGCCGACGGCCACGCGTTCGTTCCGCAGGCGCTCGCGCTCGGCGCGGTCGCGCTGCTCTGCGAAGCCGCACCGGCGAACGCCGGCGGTGCCGCGCTCGCGCTCGTGCGCGACGCGCGCCGCGCGCTCGCGCCGATCGCGAACGCGTTCTTCGGCGCGCCCTCGCGCGAGCTCGCGCTGATCGGCATCACCGGCACGAATGGCAAGACCAGCACGACGTTCCTCAGCGAAGCGATCCTGCGTGCGGCCGGCGAACGCACCGGGCTGATCGGGACCGTCGAGGTGCGCTACGCGGACGAACGCATCCGCGCGGTCAACACGACGCCCGAGAGCCTCGACCTGCAGCGCCTACTGCGCGACATGCGCACGCGCGGCGTCTCGGCGGTGACGATGGAGGTCTCGTCGCACGGCCTCGAGCTCGGGCGCGTCGACGGCTGCGAGTTCCGCGCCGCGGCGATCACGAACGTCACGCAGGACCATCTCGACTTCCACGGCACGATGGACGCTTATCAGGCCGCGAAGGAGCGCCTGTTCCACACCTACCTCGCGGCGGACGGCGTCGCGGTGATCAACGTCGACGAGCCACGCCACGCGGCCTTCGTCGCCGCGGCCGAGAAGCGCGGCGCGCGGCGCGTGCTCGTCAGCAAGCGCCGCGACGCGCAGGCGGACGTGCGCGTCACCGCGGCCGACGTCTCGCTCGCGGGCACGCGCGCGCGGCTCGCGCTGCCGAGCGGCGAGCTCGCGCTCGAGCTGCCGCTGGTCGGCGATTTCAACCTCGAGAATCTGACGCTCGCCGTCGGCGTCGCGGTCGGGCTCGGCATCGCTCCCGACGCGATCGCGCGCGGCGTCGCGGCTTGCCCGCAGGTGCCGGGCCGGATGCAGCGCGTCGGCGCGGAGCTCGCGGGCACGCCCACCGTACTCGTCGACTACGCGCACACGCCCGACGCGGTCGAGAAGGTGTTGCGAGCGGTGCGCCCGCTGACGAAGGGCAAGCTGATCGCGGTGTTCGGCTGCGGCGGCGATCGCGACCGCACGAAGCGGCCGAAGATGGCGGAGGCGGTCGCGCGCCTCGCCGATCGCGCGCTGCTGACCAGCGACAACCCGCGCACCGAGGATCCGCAGCGCATCCTCGCCGACGTCGAGGCCGGGCTCGGCGCGATGGCGCGCGTGTCGGCTGCCGACCTCGCGCGCGCAGATCACGCCTACGTTGCGCTGGTCGACCGGCGCGAGGCGATCGAGCTCGCGATCGCGAGCGCGCAGCCCACGGACACGATCGTGATCGCGGGCAAGGGCCACGAGGACTACCAGATCATCGGGCGCGAGAAGCTCCCGTTCGACGATCGCGAGGAAGCGCAGCGCGCGCTCGAGAGGCGCTCCCGATGACGTTGCCGTTCACCGCGCGGGATGCCGCGGCGTGGTCGGGCGCACGGCTCGCGCGCGGCGACGCGGCGCACGCGTTCACGAGCGTCTCGATCGACACGCGCACGCTCGCGCCCGGCGCGCTGTTCGTCGCGATCCGCGGCGAGAACCACGACGCGCACGCATTCCTCGCGAGCGCGCTCGCGCGCGGCGCCGCCGGCGCGCTCGTCGAGCGCGCAGATGCGGTGCCGGCGAGCGCGCGGGTGCCGGTGCTGGTCGCTCCCGATTCGACGCGCGCACTCGGCGCGCTCGCGGCGGGCCATCGCGCGAGCTTCGGCGGGCCGGTCGTCGCGATCACCGGCAGCAACGGCAAGACCACGACGAAGGAGATGTGCGCGGCGATCCTCGGCGAGCTCGGGCCGTGCCTCGCGACGCAGGGCAATCTCAACAATCAATTCGGGCTGCCGCTCACGCTGCTGCGCCGCAGCGCCGAGCACCGCACGCTCGTGGTCGAGCTCGGCATGAACCATCGCGGCGAGATCGCGCCGCTCGCCGCGATCGCGCGGCCGACGATCGGCGTGATCACGACGATCGGCAGCGCGCACATCGAGTTCCTGGGCTCGCGCGAGGCGATCGCCGAGGAGAAGGGCGACCTGGTCGCAGCGCTGCCCGCGGACGGCATCGCAGTGCTGCCGGGTGACGACCCGCTCGCGCGCGCGCAGGCGAAGCGCTGCCGCGCGCGCGTCGTCTTCTTCGGCCGGAGCGCCGATTGCGAAGTCCGCGCGGAGGACGTTCGCAGCGAAGGCGATGGCTTCGCGTTCCGCGTGGTCGCGCCGCAGGGCGAGACCGCGCTGCGCGTCGCCGGGCTCGGCGAGCCGACCGTGAGCAACGCGCTCGCCGCGAGTGCCGCCTGCCTGGCCGCGGGAGCGTCGCTCGCGCAGCTCGCGGGCGGCCTCGCGCGCTACGCGCCGGCGAAGGGCCGCATGCAGCGAGTGGAGCTCGCGAGCGGCGCGCTCGTGATCGACGACACCTACAACGCGAACCCGCAGTCGATGCAGGCCGCGCTCGAGAGCCTCGTACGCCTGCGCGGCAGCGGCCGCGCGTTCGCGGTGTTAGGGGACATGGGCGAGCTCGGCACGCACGCCGAGGCCGGCCATCGCGGCGTCGGCGCGCTCGCGGGCGAGCTGCGCGTCGACGCGCTCTACGCACTCGGCAAGCACGCGCCGCTCGTGCGCGAAGCGGCGCTCGCGGCCGGCCTCCCCGCCGAGCGCGCGCGCGTCGCGGCGAGCCACGACGAGATCGCCGGCACGCTGCGCGGCGCGCTGCGCGCCGGCGACGTCGTGCTCGTGAAGGGCTCGCGCTCGATGCGCATGGAGCGCGTCGTCGAGGCGCTGACGGGAACGAAGGGCGAATAGGGATGCTCTATCAACTGCTGGTTCCGCTCGCGGACGCCTACGGCGCACTCAACGTGTTCCGCTACATCACGTTCCGCACCGCTGCCGCCACGCTCACCGCGCTGTTCCTCTCGTTCCTGCTCGGCAGCTCGGTGATCCGCTGGCTGCAGGCGCTGCGCGTCGGCCAGCCGATCCGCGAGATCGGGCCCGATCACAAGCAGAAGGCGGGCACGCCGACCATGGGCGGCATCCTGATCCTGCTCGTGCTGTCGGTCTCCGTGTTGTTGTGGATGGACCTCGCGAGCCGCGCGACCTGGATCGTGCTCGGCCTGACGCTCGGCTACGGCGCGCTCGGCTTCGTCGACGACTACCGCAAGGTCACGAGGCAGAACTCGGACGGCATCAGCGCGCGCGCCAAGCTGTTCTGGCAGGGCCTGCTCGCGCTCGGCGTCGCGGTGCTGATCTACACGGCGCCCAACTTCGACGGCATGCTGCAGGTGCCGTTCTTCAAGGACTTCACGCCGCAGATCGGCTTGCTCTACGTCCCGCTCGCGGCGCTCTTCATCGCGTTCATGAGCAACGCGGTGAATCTGACCGACGGCCTCGACGGGCTCGCGATCGGCCCGGTGATGATCAGCGCGGCGACGTTCATGGTGCTCGCGTATGCCGCGGGCCACGCGACGTTCGCCGATTACCTCGCGATCAAGCGCATTCCCGATGCGGGCGAGCTCGCGATCTTCTGCGGCGCGCTCGTCGGCGGCGGCCTCGGCTTCCTGTGGTTCAACGCGTCGCCCGCGCAGGTGTTCATGGGCGACGTCGGCGCGCTCGCGCTCGGCGGCGCGCTCGCGGGCGTCGCCGTGATGATTCGCCAGGAGATCCTGCTCGCGGTCGTCGGCGGGATCTTCGTGGTCGAGGCGCTCTCGGTGATGATCCAAGTCGCCTACTTCCGCTGGAGCGGCGGGAAGCGGATCTTCCTGATGGCGCCGCTCCATCACCACTTCGAGAAAGCGGGCTGGGCAGAGCAGAAGATCGTGGTCCGCTTCTGGATCGTCTCGATCGTGCTCGCGCTGATCGCGCTCTCGTCGCTCAAGCTTCGTTGAGGTGAGCGGAACGTGCTCGAGTTGTCAGGCAAGAACGTGCTCGTGCTCGGTCTCGGCGTCAGCGGCCGGAGCGCGGCGAGGTTCTGCGCGGAGCGCGGAGCGCGCGTAGTGGCAGCCGACGACCGCAGCGACGTGGACACGACGGGCCTGCCCGCTTCGATCGAGCTGCGGCTCGGCGTGCCGGCGCCCGACCCGGCGAGCTTCGATCTCGTGGTCCCGAGCCCGGGCGTCCCGTTCGCGCGCTACGGCGCTCGCGCGCGCAGCGCGTGGGGCGATCTCGAGCTCGCGTACCGCGCGCTCGCGGTGCCGATCGCGGCGGTCACCGGCACGAACGGGAAGTCGACGACGGTGCGGCTGCTCGAGGCGATGCTGCGCGCGGCGGGCATCCGCGCGCGGGCAGCCGGCAACGTCGGGGACGCCGCGCTCGACCTGGTCGGGGAGCCGCTCGACGCCGCGGTGCTCGAGGTCTCGTCGTTCCAGCTCGAAGCCGTCGACGCGTTCCACCCGCGCGCCGCGGTGCTGCTCAACGTGACGCCCGATCACCTCGACCGTCACGGCGACATGGCCGGCTATCTCGCGGCGAAGCTGCGGTTGTTCGCGCGCCAGGACGCGAGCGACGTCGCGGTCCTCAGCGCGGATTGTCCGGTGGTCGCTGCGCTGCGCGACGCCGACTTCGCGGCGCGCGTGTGGCGCTTCTCGGTGCGCGGGCCGGTCGCGCGCGGCGCTTGCTACGACGCCGGCGCGCTCGTGCTGCGGCTCGAGAGCGGCGAGCGGCGCCTCGCGCTCGATGCGCTGCCGCCGCTCTACGGCCCGCTGCGCAGCAACGCGCTCGCGGCGCTGCTCGCCGCGGCGGCGCTCGGCGCCGATCCCGCGCGCGCGCTCGGCGCGCTCGCCCAGTTCCGTGCGCTGCCGCATCGCTGCGAGCTCGTCGCGGAGGCGGGCGGCGTGCGCTGGCTCGACGACTCGAAGGCCACCAATCCGAGCGCGGCCGTCGCCGCGGTCGCGAATCTGCCCGGGCCGTTGATCTGGATCCTCGGCGGCAAGGACAAGGGGCTCGATTTCGACGAGCTGCTCGCAGCGCCGCTCGCGCGCGTGAAGCTCGCGCTCGGGATCGGCGCCGCGGCCGCCGCGATCGGCGCGAGCCTCGCCGGCAAGCTCGCGTTCGAGCGCGTGGAGACGCTGGCGCGCGCGGTCGCGCGCGCGCGTGAGCTCGCGGCGCCGGGCGACACCGTTCTGCTGTCGCCGGCGTGCGCGAGCTTCGACCAGTTCCAGAGCTACGAGGACCGCGGGCGGCAGTTCGCCGCGCTCGCGCGCCCAGCCGCGCAGGAGAAGCGATGAGGCCGAGTCCGACGACGCTGCTGCCGAATGATTCCGACGTCGGCACGTTGATCTCTGCGGTCGGAATTCTCGCCGGCATCGGCGCGATCGCGGTGTTCAGCGCCACCGCGACGCTGAGCGATGCGGCGCTCTCGCCGTACTTCGTGCGGCACGCTGCGGGCCTCGCGGTCGGCGCCGCGCTGCTCGTTGGCGCGAGCCTGCTTCCGCTCGTCGCGTGGCGGCGGCTCGCCTACCCGCTCTATGCGGCGTCGCTCGTCGCGCTGATCGTGACGCTCGCGCTCGGCTTCGTGGCCGGCGGCGCGCGGCGCTGGCTGCTGCTGCCGGGCGGCGTGGTATTCCAGCCGGTCGAGCTCGCCAAGCTCGCGACCGTGCTCGCGGTGTGCGCGTTCCTCTCGCGCAGCGACGCGCGCGGCGTGCTTCCGGCGCGCGCGTGCCTGCAGGCGTTCGCGTTCGCGCTCGCGCCGATCGCGCTCTGCCTCGCGCAGCCGGATCTCGGCAGCGCGGTCGTGATCGCGGCGCTGGTCGGGCTGGTCGTGTTCGTCGCCGGCGCGCCGCTGCCGCTGCTCGCCGTGCCGAGCGCGCTCGGCGCGGGCGGCATCGGGCTCTACTGCCTCGTCAATCCGTACGCGCTGAAGCGCGTGCTGGCGTTCCTCTCGCCCTGGGAGGATCCGACCGGCATCGGCTTCCAGCTGGTGCAGTCGTTCGTCGCGTTCGGACGCGGCGGCCTGTTCGGCGCCGGTCCGGGCAACGGCTTGCAGAAGCTGCATTACCTGCCCGAGGCGCACACCGATTTCATCCTGTCCGTGATCGCAGAGGAAGCCGGCTTCGTCGGCGTCGCGTTCGTGATCGGTCTGTTCGTCGCGCTGGTGGCGACCGGACTGCGCGTCGCGCAGCGCGCGAACCACCGCTTCGGCTTGTTACTGGGATTCGGCGCGACGATGCTGATCGGCCTGCCGGCGCTGCTCAACTGCGCCGTCGTGATGGGCCTGTTGCCGCCGAAGGGCCTCACGCTGCCGTTCCTCTCGTATGGCCGCAGCTCGCTGCTCGTCGCCTGCATCGCGGCAGGCAGCTTGATCTCGATCGCGCGCACCGGACGAGCGGCGCGCCGCGGGAGTCGCGGGGCATGACCGCCCGAGCGTCGCGCGGCCGGAGCGCGCGCATCGCGATCGCCGGCGGCGGAACCGGCGGACACGTGACGCCGGCGCTCGCGCTCGGCGAGGAGCTGCGCGCGCGCGGCGCGGAGCTCGTGTTCGTCGGCGCGGAGCGCGGCATCGAGCGGAAGCTCGTGCCCGAAGCCGGCTTCGAGCTCGTGCTGCTGGACGCGCGGCCGCTGATCGGCCGCGGCATCGGCGAACGCATTGCGGCGCTGCTCGCGCTCGCGCGCGCGACGCTGCGCGCGCGCCGACTGCTGCGCGAGCGCGGCGTCGCGCTGGTGATCTCGGTCGGCGGCTACGCGTCGGTGCCGGCGGCGCTCGCGGCGACGCTGGCGCGCGTCCCGCTCGTGCTCGTCAACACCGACGCGGTGCCCGGTGCCGCGAATCGCCTGCTCGCTCGCTTTGCGACGCGCATCTTCGCCGGCTTTTCCGGCACCGTGCAGGCGCTGCCGCCGCGCGCGGCGGCGCGCGCGGTCGTCACCGGCGTACCGCTGCGGCGCGCGCTACGCGAGCGCTTCGCAGACGCGGCGAGCGCAGCGCGCGCAGACGCCTCGCGCGCTGCGCGCCTGTTCGTGTTCGGCGGCAGCCTCGGCGCCCGCCAGATCAACGAGCTGCTGATCGAGCTCGCGAAGCCGCTCGCAGCGGCCGGCGTCGAGATCTTCCATCAGACCGGCGAGGCGGACCGCGAGCGCGTCGCCGCCGCTTATCAGGCCGCCGGAGCGCGCGCTGAAGTCGTCGCATTCGAGCGCGACATGCCGCGCCGCTACGCGTGGGCGGACCTCGTCGTCTGCCGCGCCGGCGCGATCTCGGTCGCGGAGCTCGCGCTCGCGGGGCGCGCGGCGCTGCTGATTCCGCTCGGGCACGTCGGCGGCGGCGAGCAGTTCGCGAACGCGCGCGAGCTCGAGCGCGCCGGCGGCGCGCGCGTGCTCGAATCGCGCGGGCTCAGCGGGGGCGCGTTCGAGCAGGCGCTGTTCGCGCTGCTCGCCGATCGCGCGCGGCTCGCCGAGATGGGTGCGCGCGCCGCCGCGAGCGCGCGGCCGAATGCGAGCGAAGCGATTGCCGAGGCGAGCCTCGCGCTCGCGGGAGGCGCCGCCTAATGGCCCGCTTCCGCGGCATCCGGCAGGTCCACTTCGTCGGCATCGGCGGGATCGGCATGTGCGGGCTCGCCGAGCTGCTGCTCGCGCAGGGCTACGCGGTGACCGGCAGCGATCTCGCGAGCGGCGCGACGGTCGAGCGCCTGCGCCGGCTCGGCGCGCGCGTCGCGATCGCGCACGCGGCGGAGCACGTCGCCGGCGCCGACGTCGTCGTGGTGTCGAGCGCGGTGCGGCGCGGCAACCCCGAGCTCGCCGCGGCGCAGGCGCTCGGCGTGCCCGTGATCCCGCGCGCCGAGATGCTCGCCGAGGTGATGCGCCTGAAGGACGGCATCGCGGTCGCCGGCACGCACGGCAAGACGACGACGACGTCGCTGATCGCGCACTTGCTGGATGCGGCGGGGCTCGATCCCACGGTCGTCGTCGGCGGGCGAGTGATCGGCGCCGGCGCCGCGGCGGACCGAACCGGCGCGCGCCTCGGTCAGGGCCCGTTCCTCGTCGCGGAAGCGGACGAGAGCGACGGCTCGTTCCTGCATCTCTCGCCGGTCGTCGCAGTCATCACGAACGTCGAGCCCGAGCATCTCGATCACTACGGCACCGCGGACGCGATGGAGGACGCGTTCGCCGCGTTCGCGAATCGGCTGCCGTTCTGGGGCCGCGCCGTGCTCTGCCTCGACGACGCCGGCGTGCAGCGGCTGCTGGCGCGCATCGCGCGCCGCCGCACGACCTACGGCTTCTCGGCGCAGGCGGACTGGGTCGCGCACGAGGTCGTGCGCGACGGCCCGGGCTCGCGCTTCGCGGTGCGGCGCGCCGGCGAGGCGCTCGGCGTCGCGCGGATCGCGCTGCCCGGGCGCCACAACGTCGCGAACGCGCTCGCCGCGCTCGCGGTCGCGGCCGAGCTCGACGTCCCGTTCGCGCGCGCGACCGACGCGCTCGCGAGCTTCGCGGGCGTCGAGCGCCGCTTCGAGCACAAGGGCGACGCGCGCGGTGTGCGCGTCGTCGACGATTACGGCCATCACCCGACCGAGATCCGCGCGACGCTCGCGGCCGCGCGCGAGCAGCACGCCGGGCGGCTCGTCGTCGTGTTCCAGCCGCATCGCTATACGCGCACGCGCGATCTGTTCGACGAGTTCGCGGCCGCGTTCCACGACGCGGACCTGCTCGTGCTGACCGAGATCTACGCCGCGAGCGAGCCGAAGCTGCCGGGCGTGGAGGCCGCCGCGCTCGCGGAGGCGGTCCGCCAGCGCGGGCATCGCGACGTGCGCTTCATCGCCGACCTCGAGGCGATCGCGCCCGCGCTCGCGCCGGAGCTGCGCGCGGGCGATCTCGTGCTGACGCTCGGTGCCGGCTCGATCACGAGGCTGGGCCCGCAGCTGCTCGCTGCGCTCGAGGCGCGCCCGTGATCGCGGACGCCGCGCGCGCGGAGCTCTCGGCGGCGCTCGGCCGCGCGATCGAGTTCGACGCGCCGACCGCGCGGCTCACCTCGCTGCGCGTGGGCGGCAGCGCGGACGCGCTCGCGACGCCGCCGGACCGCGCGGCGCTCGCGACGCTGCTTCGCATCTGCGCGAGGCATCGTTTGCCGGCGCGCGTGATCGGCCGCGGCTTCAACACGATCGTGCGCGATGAGGGCGTCGACGGCGTCGTGATCCAGCTCGCGCGGCTGAAGCGGCTCGAGCAGCGGCCGGGTGGGCTGCTCCGGGTGGAGGCCGGCGTCTCGCACGCGACGCTGACGCGCTTCTGTCGCGAACGCGGGCTCGCCGGGCTCGAGTTCGGGGTCGGCATCCCGGGCACGCTCGGCGGCTGGATCGCGATGAACGCCGGCATCGGCGCGCGCGAGGCGAAGGACGTCGTGCACGAGGTCGAGCTGATGAGCCCGGCTGGAAAATTCGTGCGCGCGTTCCCTCGCGCAGCGCTGCGCTTCCGCTATCGAGCACTTGTTGGGTTCGCCGAGGGCTCGGTCGTGATCTCAGCTCTGCTCGCGGTCGAAATCTCGGATCGGCAGCACGTCGAGGAAGAGAGCGAGCGCCTGCTCGCGAAGCGGCGGGCGACGCAGCCGGTCGACCAGCCGTCGTGCGGCTCGGTGTTCAAGAACCCGCGCGGTCACTTCGCCGGCCAGCTGATCGAGGCGGCCGGCCTGAAGGGCGAGACGCGCGGCGGCGCGATGATCTCGCCGCTGCACGCGAACTTCATCGTGAACACGGGCGGCGCGACCGCGAGCGACGTGCTCGCGCTGATCGGCCACGCGCGCGCGCTGGTGCGGCTGAAGACCGGCATCCAGCTCGAGCCCGAGGTGAAGGTATGGGGGCGCAGCACACCCGAGGAGCGTGCCCGATGAAGAGCGCCAAGCCGCCGCGCATTGCGATTCGCTGGCCGTGGCAGCGCGGCAAGAGCCGCCTCGGCGTCACGCACGGCGGCTTCACACCGGTGCGCCCCGGCCGCCGCGCGCTGAAGCGCGCGCTCGTCGCAGCCGCCGGCCTGGTGGGCTTCGCGCTCGGCAGCGCGTTCGGCGACGACCTGCTCGCGCGCGCGCTGCCCGGCCGAGCGCACGTGGCCGCGCTCGCGGTCGAGGGCAACGTGCACACGACGCCGGCTCAGCTCGCGAGCGCGAGCGGTCTGCACGCCGGCTTCCCGCTCGCCGACGTCGACGAGGACGACGTCGCGCGCGCGCTCGAAGCGCTGCCGTGGGTGCGCGCCGCACGCGCGACGACGGTCGCGCCGAACCGCGTCGTCGTGGCGATCGAGGAGCGCGTGCCGGTCGCGGTCGCGAGGCTCGCGGACGGCTCGCGCTATCTGGTCGACGCGAGCGGAATCGCGTTCGCGCCCGCGCCCGCCGAGACGCGCGGGCCCGAGCTGATCGGCCTCGCGACGCTGCCGCCGGCCGGCAGCCCGGATCCCGCGCTCGCGGGCGGCGTCGCGCTGCTGCAGGACTGGATCGCGGCGCGGCTGCCGGTCGTGCGCGCGATCGAGCTGAAGGGCGCGCTCGGCAGCGAGGCGCCCGCGGTGCTGCTGGCCGACCGCGAGCTGCGCGTCGTGCTCGGCGGCGGCGAGAGCCGCGAGAAGCTCGCGCTGCTCGGCCGCGTGCTCGCGCTGAACGAGCCCGCGCTCGCGCGCGCGGTGGCGATCGATCTGCGCTTCCCGGGACAGAGCGTGCTGCGCTTCGCGCCGCCCTGCCCCGAGGCGGAGTTGTTGGGGGTGGCTGCGGCGAACGAGACGGACTCGGGCGCCGCGCTCTCGCGAGGGGGTGAGAAGCTGTGTCACGCAAAGACAACCTGATCGTCGGACTCGACATCGGGACCACGAAGATCTGCGCCATCGTCGCGGAAGCGACGGAGGCCGGCGTCGACATCGTCGGAATCGGCACGCATCCGTCGAAGGGGCTGCGCAAGGGCGTCGTCGTCGACATCGACGCGACCGTCGACTCGATCAAGCACGCGGTCGAGGAAGCGGAGCTGATGGCCGACTGCGAGATCACGTCGGTCTACGCCGGCATCGCGGGCGGCCACATCGACGGCTTCAACTCGCACGGCATCGTCGCGGTGAAGAACCAGGAGGTGACCGAGAGCGACGTGCGGCGCGTGATCGACGCCGCGAAGGCGGTCGCGATCCCGATGGATCGCGAGGTGATCCACGTGATCCCGCAGGAGTTCATCATCGACGAGCAGGACGGCATCCGCGAGCCGATCGGCATGAGCGGCGTGCGGCTCGAAGCGAAGATTCACATCGTCACCGCGGCGGTGACGAGCGCGCAGAACATCGTGAAGAGCGCGAACAAGGCCGGCCTGAACGTGGTCGACATCGTGCTCGAGCCGCTGGCGTCCGCGGAAGCGGTGCTCGCGCAGGACGAGCGCGAGCTCGGCGTGTGCCTGATCGACATCGGCGGCGGCACCACCGACATCGCGGTGTTCGTGGACGGGTCGATCAAGCACACCTCGGTGTTGGGGATCGGCGGCTATCACCTCTCGAACGACATCGCGGTCGGCCTGCGCACGCCGTTCGACGAGGCCGAGCGCATCAAGAAGCGCTTCGGCGTCGCGAGCGCGCGCTTCCTCGGCAGCGACGACGTGATTACGGTTCCGTCGGTGGGCGGGCGCCGGCCGCGCGAGGTCTCGCGCAAGATCCTGTGCGAGATCATCGAGCCGCGCATGGAGGAGATCCTCGGGCTCGCGCAGCAAGAGATCGTCAAGAGCGGGCTCGACACGCGCATTCCGTCGGGCGTCGTCCTAACAGGTGGCTGCGCCGCGTTATCGGGGATCGCCGAGCTCGCCGAAGAGATCTTCGAGGCGCCGGTGCGGCTCGGCAGCCCTGCGAACATCGGCGGCCTGCAGGATGTCGTGCGCGACCCGATGTACGCGACCGGCGTCGGGCTGATCCTGTTCGGGTACGCGCAGGCCAAGGGGAAGGGCCCGAGCCGCTTCCGCATCCGCGACGAAGGGATCTTCCGGCGCGTGAAGCAGCGCATGCGGGACTGGTTCTACGGCGACCTGGAGTAGGCCTGGGGCGGGGCCGAATGCGAGCCGAAGCTGCTCGCAAAAAACTTCTTAAGACCGCGGATTTCCAGGAAATCCTGGGTAAGATCGAACGTGGGGGAACAGGCGCGGTCGCACGCGCCCTTGGGGGGTTGAAATGCCGAACGATCGAGAGCGGCGAGACGACGAGCGCTCGCCGGGGAAGCTGAGCGGCGGGGTCGACTTGCTCGAAGTCGGTCCGGAGGACAGTGCGGCCGACGACCTGCTCGAGTTCGAAGACTCGGGCGAGCTGAAGGCGAAGATCCGCGTGGTTGGCGTCGGCGGCGCCGGCGGCAACGCGCTGGACACGATGATTCGCTCCGGGCTCGCTGGCTGCGAGTTCATCGCCGCGAATACCGACGCGCAGGCGCTGCAGCACAAGCTCGCGCCGATGAAGATCCAGCTCGGCACGCAGGTGACGCGCGGGCTCGGCTGCGGCGCGAACCCGGAGCGCGGGCGCGCGGCGGCGATCGAGGATCGCGAGAAGCTGCGCGACTTGTTGATCGGATCCGACATGGTGTTCGTGACGGCCGGGATGGGCGGCGGCACCGGCACCGGCGCGGCGCCCGTGATCGCCGAGATCGCGCGCGAAGTCGGTGCGCTGACGGTCGCGGTCGTGACCAAGCCCTTCCCGTTCGAGGGCCGCCAGCGCGGCCGCCACG
>Ga0187893_10010004_pt1 | contig 14349 bp, 14 predicted proteins | sample MA1701074metaG_FD_139574 | JGI IMG/M metagenome (GOLD analysis project Ga0187893, IMG submission 139574) | White microbial mat communities from a basaltic lava cave in the Kipuka Kanohina Cave System on the Island of Hawaii, USA - MA170107-4 metaG ...
CTAGCGGGTGATCAGAAGGCCCAGGTGATCCATTTTTCTATCAGGCTACGCTGACGAAACTGAATTTCAGATCACGGTAGGCCTCCCTCTCCTCGCCATAGCTCCGCAAGAAGCTTTCGTAGTGCTCAAACGGGACTTCGTTGTACTCGATCTCGACCCAGTCAAGCTTGGCGGTCTTATTCCCGGATTACTTTCAACTGGGTACCGCAGCAGCAGCGTCTTGACCGTTATCCTTAGTTTCCAGATCGGCCCGCACGTCTTCAGGCAACTCGAATCTCAGAGTTTCAGTACAGAACTCCTGCCATTCCGGCGTCACGTTGTCGAAGACGATGTTTTGATCGAGAAATATTCCATCGGTCACGGTGAAGTTCTCTTGCAGATATAGAACATCGTCGTCTGTCAATTCCCTGGGAACTTCGACCTCATTTCCGTCGACGCTCTCCTTCGTCTTTCGGAGATTGTCACGGTTCTCCGTCCAGTTCGGGTATGCGCGAAAACTTCTCGCGTGATATGCCTTGCAATATCTGCCCATGGTCGCCACAACTTTAATCCTCCTTCGAAATAGATGTTAGCTCGGTAGCTAGATTTTGACTGATTCTTCTCTTGTAACCTCTGTGTCTGTGGTTGCTGTTTTTAAGCAGTGGTTAACCAGTTAAGCATGGCCGGGGGCGCACCGCCGCACATGAAAAAGTTGGGTCTTACTGAAACCGGTTTTTCGCGAGAGCTTGCTGCGAGAGCAAGGGGGGCAGGCAGTCGCTATTGCATTCAGAAAACTGCTTGAGAAGTGGCAATATCAAGCTCGGTCAGGTGGCCAGCGAGGCCTTGGGAATGAGTGGTCAAGCCATCTTGAGGCCTTGGTGATGGTTAAACTGACCGGCGCTAACCGGGGGCCCGCTCGGTACAAGTGTCAGCTCTCTCGCTGGTCTTTTTCAAAGCAGCCATCGAGAAGGCAGAGCCGCAAACCATCAGAGGTCGCACAGAAAAGACCCCTCGTTAAGCACTAAACATAAGCTCGCCGTTGTGGAGACGGCGCAGGAATTCGTAATTGGTAGGTGTAATCTGTTTTAGCTCGTTTGCCCTGGTTCTGACGTTTGCGAAGAGCTGTTCAGCTCTCGCCATATTCTCGGGCCGGTATGCAATCAGCGGCAGAATGTTCTTCGGCAGTCGCCCGAGGCCCGTCAATATGCAATAATAACTGCCGTTGGTCCAATAATTCTTAAACTCAACCTCAAAGTGACGGTAGTAAGCATCTTCGTCGACGTAAGGCGGATTAATTGGTAATCCGGCGTCAAAGCTCTCCAGTTTCTCTTTGATATTATCCGAGAGAACCAGATCGTGCTTGTTGGCTTTCCAGAAAGGAGTGTCCTCGCGGGGGCTCGACAAGTAGTGCGCCTGAATAAAATCCCTCGAGTCGTCGAACATTCCGGCGATCTCGCGATTGAATCCATCGATCAATCCCGGTTCGAGGGATTTACTCGGAAAATGGCGCACTAGCTGATAGATCGCGGCATAAATGAAATAGATGCCGGTCGATTCGAGGGGCTCGAGAAAACACGACGACAGTCCGATACTGACACAGTTCTTGACCCATGCCCGGCGATTTCGCCCGACTCGAAAACGGATTAGATTCAAGTTCGAGTTGCCGTTGAGGTTCCACAGTTTACAGAATTCGTCGATGGCCTGGTCCTGAGCAGTGAATTTGCTCGAATAAACGTAACCGGTGCCGAATCTGGTCAACATGGGGATTTTCCACGTCCACCCGTATTTCATAGCGATGGCGGACGTAAAAGGCTCCACTCCATAGCATTCGTCATCATTCGGGATTTGAGTCGCAACCGCACTGTCGCAGAAAAGGTGATCGCTCATGTCCAGGAAAGGCTCGTCCATGGCTTTATTAATGAGCAGTCCTCTGAAGCCGGAACAATCAACGAACAAGTCTGCACTGTGAACAGAACCGCTTTTCGTCTTGACACAATCAATCTGCCCATCTGGTTTATGGATCGCGCCTTCGATGTGATCGACGATATGGTGAACCCCCCAGGTAATCGATAACTTCTTCAGGTACTCCGCCACGAGATGGGCATCAAAGTGCCACGCGTACCGTGTCACTCGTTTTCCCGCCAACGTTCTCGGAGCGTGTTTGAGGTCTAGAAGCTCCGGCTCAACAAAGCAGGAGTAGTCTACAGGTAACTGGTATCCGTCCAACCGCTTGAGAGTCCAATAATGAGTCAGAGGAATCTGATCACAATTGGGTATCAGACCGAACGGATGGTAGAAATGGTCTTTGCGTCCGGTGGCTGGGTCAGTCTTCCAATTGATGAACTTCACGGCGCCTTTGAAACCGGCGTTGCAGCCGCGCATCCATTCCTCTTCCGGAATTCCGAGGAAGTCGAAGAATACGGGCTGCAGGTTCGGCACAGTCGCCTCACCCACGCCGATCTTGGGAATGTTGGGGGCTTCGATAACGGTGATCTCTACACCGTGCAAAGCCTTTTTCAGATACGAGGCCGTCATCCAACCAGCTGTGCCACCGCCGACAATAATGATCTTTTTGATGAGGTTATTCATGTGGCCGGGTTGCGGTTGGGGAGCAGTAGCTGTGTTAAGCATAAGCCGTCTCCTTCCAAGAATAACTATGTTTTAGGGTGAGTCCCAGCCAGGTCTTGTTTCGCCGTTAGTTTGGGAAACTCGCCAGTTGCGGTCGCCGGCCGGGTAAAATGTCGAGGTGTTAATGACTTCCAACCCGTGTCGGATTAGCAGGTGAATCCAGACACAGCCCTAGTTTCGTTCGCCATTTCTTCCATTTTCTTCCTCAAACTAAGCGGACGCATATCGGTCCAAACTTCCTTGATGTATGCCAGACATTCCTGTTTTAGCCCGCTCTTGCCCGCGTTTCTCCAACCGAGAGCGTTTTCTCTATCGGCGGGCCAGATGGAGTACTGCTCCTCATGATTAACGACCACGTTGTAGATTCTGGTATCTTCAGTTTCGTCGCTGTTCATTTTCCACTCCTCCATAATTCAGAATGCCGAACCCTTGGCAGTAGGCAAAGCTACCGCAGGTTGCCTGCGCAACGCTTTTTTTGCATTAGATTATGTCAGGCGAGCGTTGGCGAGGTCGATTCAGATCGCCTGAACCAGTGACGCGCATTCGCTTCAACCATTGCTTACCGACTTTGAAGAAAAACGAGTCCCCATGCAGGGGACGCGCTTAGCGGCAAGATTGGCCTAAGCGAGTTGGCGAGAACCTGCGCTTAACTGATTAGACTGGAATTAATCCAGTTGATCGTCGCGTGAAGATGATCTAGCGTAAAAGCGACGATTACTATCTCGGAGAATAGTATTCTCTAAATTGATATCATTGTCATTGAGTCAGCGGCCTGAGTTGTCGTTCCGCCCAAAACGGGAGAATGAGCATACAACTCACAATCCAAGGAGATCCATGACGAGAACGAAGCAACTACGTTGAATCGTTATAGCCAAAAATCCGACCCGTGAGCTATAACACCGGCCTCATCGTTCGCAGTATACTGTTGAAGTCAATTAGATCAAATGCGTAACTCGAAGCTTCCACCCAGAACTACGGCGTGTGCTAACCTTAAAAACGTGTGGACACATTTTCCTCGGTTTCCAGAAAAAGTCAACCAAAATTTTTGTGTGTATCTTAACTCAAACTTAGCGTTCGATTATGGCCGAAAACCCCAAAACCTACGAATCCAAACTGATACCAAACCACGCCTCGACTCGATGGTGCACTCACTCTCCACCAGCAAGGACACCTTTCTCCGCGGCCTAATCTCGAATGCCTCGGACGAGCAGGTTACGGTTCGAGGCATTGATGAATCCTGAACTTCTCGACCAGGATAATAGACTCGAGATTCGCCTGGCGACGGATCGTGACGTGCAAACTCTAACCATAAGCGACAAGGGCATCGGAATGAGCCCTGAAGAGCAGGTCGATAACATCGGCACAATCGCAAAATCCGAGACGCGCGAACTGCGCTCACAAGCAAATGCCGGTGAAGAAGTCGCCCGGATGATCGGCCAGTTCGGCGTTGGCTTTTACTCGTCTTTATGGATAAGGTGGTTTTGATTACGAGGCGTGCCGGTTCGGAAAAGGCTATACATTGGGAGTCGACAGGTGATGGTGAGTATTCGCTCTCTGAAACCGAGAAATCCGGCCGTGGTATCTTAATCCGGACGGGAACGATGGACGCCGTGCGAAGCCTGGGGTTTGGCGCGCAAAACAAGGAAGGCTTTTTGAACCTTCGACAACGGCAATTTGAGGCGGAACCGGCGGCGCCGAATCTGGGGTGGGTACGCACCTCTCTGGTATTTGCGTAAATCCGCCCGGTACGCTGATCGATGCTCAAACTGAACGGCTTATGCGGGTAGAAGACTCGACGTCGCCCGAGTACGGCGATCTCGTCACCAGAGGATTAGTCATCCTGCCGATCGGCGCGCTCGACGGGCACGGGCCACATCTCCCACTATCGAGCGACACGATCATTTCGACTTACCTGGCCCATCAGCTCGAAACGCACGTTGACGCGCTGGTGCTCCCCACGATTCCGTACAGTCTGAAGACCGATCCGCCTGCGAGCGGCGGTGAGTTCCCGGGCGTAATCAACTTGCGGGCGTCCACGTTGACAAACGTAGTGCTCGACGTGCTGCGGGCGTCTTACCGGCAGGGTGCTCGCCGGTTCCTCATCCTCGATTCACACATGGCGAACCTTGGTGCGGTTCGAGAGTCGGTCCACTTGTTCGTCGAGGGCGCTCCGGATGCTCGCGTCATGTCAGTCATGTGGTGGGATGTGACCTGTGAGGAGACTCGAAACGAGATCGCCCGGGAGACCGGCGTCAGCCGCAAAGACGATCACCATGCCGGGATGGTTGAGACCAGCCTTGTCATGCACATCGCCCCGAATTTGGTGCGACATGAGCTTCTTGCAGATGACAGCATTCCGCGCCGGGCGACCTATCTTATACTCCCTCTGCCAGAGTCGCTGAAGACGAAAACAGGCGTCGTGTATCGCGCCAGCAAGGCGAGTCCGGCGATCGGCAAGCGCCTGCTGAACGAGATGGTTTCGAATCTTGTCGCTGCCGTTAAGGTCGAGCTGTTGTGATCCTTATGATCGATCCGAGTCAATCACGGCTGCCACGGCTGGTTGCGATCGACGTCGATGGGACGCTGCTGGGCGTTGGCTTCGCGGTCAGCGAGCACACCGCGCACGTGCTGAGCCGGGTGGCGGCCGCCGGCGCTGTCATCGTGCTGGTCACTGGCCGGTCACCGCGAAAACTCGCGCGCGTGTTCGCGGAGTTGGGAACGCGGTACGCCGCGATCTGTGCGAATGGAGCAATCGTTTATCACCCGGCTGACGATCAGCCACGTTCGTGCCGGATGCTGGAGCCCGCTCAGGCACGCCGGCTTTGCAGTCTAATTCAGGAGCAGGCGCCGGATGTAATGTTCGCTGCGGAGGTAGACTGCGGTCGCCTGCTTCACACTCAAGGATGGCCGGTACATCACGAGGATCGAGACATCGCCGTTCTGGTCAGGCTCGAAGAGTTGATAGCAACCCGGATGGTTAAACTACAAGCGCGCGCTCCGGGGCGAAACTCCGAGGCTTTCAACAAACTGGTAACGGATGCGGTGGGCGACCTGGCGGAAGCAACCTGCCCTGGTTATGAAGGGCTCGTCGAAATGACCCAGCGCGGCGTGACGAAAGCGAGCGCGCTCGCTGCTTTTGCAGAGGAGCTGGGCATTGAATCCGCTGATACGCTGGCGTTTGGAGACATGCCCAACGACCTTTCGATGCTTCGGTGGGCGGGCCGGTCCGTTGTAGTCGCGAACGCACACCCCGAAGCGCGGGCCGCCGCGGACGAGATCACGCTGGCAAATTTAGAGGATGGCGTGGCTGTGTATCTGGAGCGATTACTCGATTAGAGTTGCGAGATGCGGTTACTGCTGCTTGGTGGATCGTGGTTTCTTGGCCGCCTGCTTGTCGAAGACTTCGCGCGTCGCGGATTCGACGTTACGGTTTGTAACAACAAACAGTCGGCGCAGTTAATTGGGGTTCGGCATATTCGTGTGAATCGTGAGCGTGAGGAGGATCTGCAATTCCTCGCGCAGTTTGGGCCGTGGGATGCTGTGGTCGACGTCTCCGGCAAGATCCCCGCTGTGGTGCAACGATCAGCGCGCGCTTTCGCCGCCGTTGCCGAACGCTACGTATCTGTTTCGACGATTCGAGTGTACCGGGAGTGGCCTCATGCGCCGGTTAATGAGGACTCGCCACTGTGGCCCGGCGACCCCGATTACGATCCGGAGACCCGAGCATTTGATCCAGATGCGTACGGTCCGTTGAGGGTCGGCTGCGAGATCGCTTGTCGTGATGCTTTCGGTGATGATCGGCTGCTGATCATACGGCTACACCAAATGATTGGGCAGCACGATTACGTTGGGCCATTGCGATCGTGGCTGGAGCGGATGCGCCGCGGGGGTCCAGTGCTCGTGCCTGCTCCGGATCGGCCGATTCAACCGATCGATGTACGCGATGTAGCGCGCTTCATCGTCGATCAGGTTCAACAACGCACCCACGGTGTGTTTAATATCGCGGCTCCAACTGAGGGCCGAACCTTAAGCTCCATGCTGCAAGCGTGTGCAGAGGTGACTGGAGCAGACGCGGAACTCGTCTGGGCTGATGATGATTGGTTGATGGCGCAGGGAGTACAGCAAGGGACGGAGTTACCGCTGTGGCAACACGCCGCCGCGACGTGGAAGGTGTCGGTCGACCGTGCGGTAGCGGCCGGCCTACAGTGTCGCCCGCTGGCCGAAACAATCTCGGCTACCTGGCAGTGGTTGAACAGCGGAGCATATCAGGCTGACAACCCACGGCAGGCGCAGTATGGGATGGATGCGGCGCGAGAGGCGGCAATCATCGCTCGTTGGCGGGCAATGGGTTAGAAGAAACTGAACATCCGCGTGCCGGGCTGCGGCGCGCGCTTTGGCGTGGGCCTATCGGCGAGTCGATGCATTCCGACCCAGAACTTATTGTCCGTTGTGTTGGTAAACGATATCTCACTAAAACCGTGGTCAAGAAAAACCTTACGGACTTCCAGGCTTTGGTCGTGGCCGGCCCGAGTCCATATCACGATGCCGTCATTAGCCAGGAAGGCGGGCAGAGTGGCCACGGTTCGCCGCATATCTGTGACGGGAATGTTGCCGAAAACACTACAGACTGTCAGGATTTGCGCGCCCGGCAAATCGCGATACGTGTCAGTCGTACCCGCATCCGCGGTTCTCACTTCGACGTCAGACAGGTGCAAGTCCCGGACGGCTGTACGAGCGCGCTCTGCGAGTGCTTCGTCATATTCAACCAGAATCGCTCTCACAGGGCGGCCGCTGTTCTCTTGGGCCAGGACCGGCAGCACATCACGCCCTTCACCAGCGCACATGGTGATAAGATTAACCATACCGTTTTCGTCATTCGGAGCTTCGGCCAAAGCTCGACGCAAATCGCGCTGGACGAGCGCGAGCCGCAGCGAAATCGAGGAGTTCGGGTTGTCGTAATGTTGGTGCCAGTCGCGCCAGTCTTTAGGCATTTGCGCGTCATTAAACCAAATGTTCAGAAGCCCCGCAATTGTGTCGAGCGCGGCACTTTACGCTGTTGATTATGGTCAGCGACCTGCGGTAGCGAGAGGGTCGCTGGGGAGCATGCGAGGTTTTAAAATGCAAATCGGGTACAAGACCAGTATTTTTCGTTCACTCGAGGCAGACGATCATCTTTAATGATTTGTCGAATCGAACCTTTGTCGGAGACGCGGATGGCATCACTCTTCGGAAGCGGCTCGCCGAGTCGCCGAAAACGCTTCGCAATATCGGAGCGTTTCGGGATATCAAACGGTTGGACGAACGGCTCGATTTTTCCTGCGGGAGAACCTGCTCGTTCCTGTTTCAAAAGACGAGACGCTTGCGTTTATACCGCATCGAGTCGACCTCGAAACCGTTTCGCCAGTGCAACGCGCGCTGTCGATTCTGTCCCCAAAGTGTTTCGCCGAAATCGCGCGGTGTAATGCCGATGGATTTCGCCAAACCAGATTCGTGGAACCAATAGAGATCGATTGAATGACTGACAGCGACGAGATGCGTGAGATGCGTCCGCCGGCGCTGGTCGTGGTGACCGGTCCCGCTGGCTCCGGCAAAACGACCCTCGCCCACGCGCTGGCGCGGGAGGTGCACTGCCCGGCCGTCTGCCGCGACGAGATTAAGGAGGGCCTCGTGTGCACGATCGGCCACGCCGGCGAGACGGGGGGCGACATTCAGCTTCACGCCACCGATACATTCTTCGCCGCGTTGGCGCTCCTGCTCGACCGCGGTGTCAGCGTAGTCGCGGAGGCCGCCTTCCAACACAAGGTGTGGGCTAGGTGGTTGCAGCCACTGCTGCCGGGCGCGCGCGTGCGCATCGTGCTCTGCGAACTCGATGCAGAGCGCGCGCTCGCGCGCCGCATAGCGCGCGGCCAAGCCGACCCGCAGCGGGCGCGGTTCCATCCTAACGAGGCGGCGCGCAATCGGACGGGAGGAAGTGTCAGCTACGATCCGCCGCGGCTCGAGGTCCCGACCCTGCGGGTGGATACTTCAGACGGGTACTCACCCGCCTTCGAGGCGATCGTCGAGTTCGCCCGCGGGTAAGACGGGCAGGATATCGCTGCCTCGAAATAGTAAAGCAGAAGTCCGTTCGGGCAGAGGGCGCCGGTAAGAATATCGGCTGCCGTCACGCCGCCGCGTTCAGTGGTCGTATCTCCAGTCGACTTCACGTCGTGGACGATTATGCTTTCGTAAAGCGTCGCCTGCTCGAGCTATGAACCGACGGCTTCGAGGGCGTAGTCGCGACCGCGGCTCGGCCGCATCCCAATCATGGTATCCGCGCTGTTCCGCCAGTAGTGGACGCACACCCAGCCCAGCTTCGCGAGTTGGTTCGGAGTCCTGGTGGCGTCGAGCGCTTGCCGGTCGGTCGCGGGTTTCCTCACCAGATGTAATGCACGCGCGGCGAGTTCCAAGTTGCCTTACGCTCCTAGCCTGAAGTGTTTGAACTTGAGTGAGTTCATCGTAGCAGGAGCAGCAAATCCGATAAACGGTATTGGTCGGCAACTTTGAACATTTACCATAACACAATTATCCTTGGCCACCATCAGTGCACACCGGAACTAGCGAAGAGAACTAAGGACTAAAATCAATGGGCTCGGTTAGACTGCGACGAAAATTTAAGTAGACGGACGCGAATGATGCTGACGATGGCTATCAAGCCTGGACACGATGGAGCGATCGCCGTGATCGAGGACGGCCGGCTGCTCTGGTGTCTGGAGTCCGAGAAAGACAGTTTCCCTCGGTACGCGCAACTGACACCTACCACGCTGCTAGCCGTGGCGGAAAGGCTGGGCCGGATCCCGGACATCGTCGCGTTGGGTGGCTGGGCAAAACCGCGCAACGGCGGACCCATCGGGGCCGGGTATTCCGGTGACGTTGTCCAGCGGGATCGCATTCAGTTCTTCGGTAAGGAAGTCGAGTACTTCAGTTCATCGCACGAGCGCTCGCACATCATGATGGCGGTCGGCATGGCGCCACCTGGCGATCACGATTTGAAGACGGTGTTGGTGTGGGAGGGAGTCACTGGATCGTTTTACTTGGTCGATCGAAACTGGCGCGTCGTACGAACAGTGCCAGTGCTCGACAATCCCGGCGATCGATACGCGTTTCTCTTCTCGCTCGCCGATCCTACATTCGCGGATCGTGGTCGCACTCCGCGCCTCGATGGCAGCGGAAAACTTATGGCGCTCGCCGCTTATGGTGAGGCCGAGAGCGCCGACGCAGAAATTCGAGCGCTGGTGGAACGGCTGCTCACCGCGAAGGTGTTGAATCCGGCGCCCAAAGCCGATTTCGCTGACACCGTAGTCTACAACTCAGGCGTCGAATCAGAAGCCACGAAGACCGCTGCAGCACTGCTCACCAAACGCATCTTTGATATGTTTACGGAGGTCGCGTTGCGCGAGCTTCCCGCCGGTACGCCGTTGTTTATCTCCGGCGGCTGCGGATTGAACTGCGATTGGAACGGAAACTGGCGAGAGGTTGGTCACTTCACTTCCGTCTTTGTTCCGCCGTGTACAAACGACTCTGGCTCAGCGATTGGCACCGCGATCGACGCGCTCGCTCAACATGGGCGCCATCATCCGATCGAATGGAGTGTTTATAGTGGACTCGAGTTTGTCGATGATGCAGCGCCCGATTCGCAGCGATGGCGTCAGCAGTCGCGCGACGATCGCGCCATCGCGGCGGCGATCGCCCGCGGCGCTGTGGTCGCGTGGGTGCAGGGAAGGTGGGAGATAGGCCCGCGCGCACTCGGCAACAGGTCTTTGCTCGCGGAGCCGTACTCAGTCGCGACTAAAGACAAACTCAATCAGATCAAACAGCGGGAAAACTACCGGCCGATCGCGCCATGCTGCCGCGCCGAGGATCTCGCGAGGGCGTTTTGCGAGGACTTTCCTGACCCGCACATGCTTTACTTTCGACGCGTGAGATCTCCGCGGCTCGGCGCGATTACTCATGTTGACGGCTCGGCGCGCGTGCAGAGCGTCACCGCGGTCGCGAACCCACAGCTTCACAGTCTGCTCGATGCGTTCGCCGCAGAGACCGGTCTGGGTGTGCTGTGCAACACGTCGCTGAATCACAATCGGCGCGGTTTTATCAACCGCATGTCTGATCTGATTTGCCACTGCGAAGACCGGCGGGTCGATCACATGGTTGTTGGTGATCGCTGGTACCAGCGTATCGACTAGCGACTCGTGATGAACGCGCCGGTATCGAGCCGCCCGCTGAGAGTGATCAGAGTCGGGTTGTTTCGAGTGTTACGGGCAACCTGAGTCGCGGAGAACAAGTTAACCGAGAGATCTATGCCACGTTCGAAAGGCTTCCTATTCTCACCCGCCTCCCGTTACCCGATCCCCGCGGCGTACGTTGTCGATGACGCAGGCTCCGTTCTCCACACCTGGAGCAACACCACTCATCAGCTCAATCCCGAAGACAATCCGCCGAGCTATCTCCGCGGATGGAACCACGTCGAAGTAGATGATGATGGCAACCTGTTCGCGATCGTGCCACTGCGGGCGCTACTCAAGCTCACGCCGGAGTCGAAGCTGGAATGGTCTTGCGATGTTGCTGCGCATCACGATCTCGCGATTCGCGACGACGGCATGCTCCTCGTGTTGACAGAGGCGCCGCGGCGAGTGGTTATTGACGGCAGTGCATACGTCATCCTCGACAACCTGGTGACCATTGTTGAGCCGGGCGGCGCAGTGAAGTCGCAGGTATCGCTGTACGCCTTACTCAGTACGGACTCGAGCCTGCGGCAACTCATCGACGACGAGATCAAACAACGAGGCGAGATCTTTCGGCGCCGTGGATGGCCGACGCCTGAAAACCAGGTGGCGCTCGACGTGGTCCACGAGACGCAAACGATACTGAATACCGCGACCTACGATGGCGAACTTCGCCGTGCTCTACAACTCCTCCGCGCCCTGCCCGGCAAGCCGTGCGACGTGTTGCACACCAACACGCTCGAGCTGCTCACCGACCATCCGAAGGGCATCTGGAATCGCGGCGATCTTTTGATCTGCATGCGTGAGCTCAACATGGTGGCGGTCGTCGATCCGGCTCGCGGCAACGTGCGATGGTGGTGGGGCGTGGAAGAACTTTCCGGCCCGCACCAACCGTCGATGCTGCCCGACGGCTTGATCCTGCTCTTCGACAACGGTCTTAATGCGCGACGTACCCGACTCCTCTTGGTCGATCCGACCACTAACGAGGTCGTCTGGAACTGGTCGGCACAACCGCCGGAATCGTTCTTTTGCCCGCTTGCCGGCGGCTGCGAGCGACTCGCGAACGGCAATCTGCTCGTGACCAACTCGGCGGGTGGTGAAGCGTTCGAGTTGACGATGAATGGCGAGATTGTGTGGCAACTGACACTTCCCGTTTCGGTGTACGGAGCAGAGAGAGGACGCGTGTCGATTTACCGCATGTCGGCTGTGGACGCAGAGGTAGTCGCACGCTTGCGAACCGAGGAATCTCGATGAAAGTCGTGATCATTGTGCGCGGCCAGTCCGGCGTGCCTGGCGGAACCGGCGTACCGGGCGCGCAGATCGGGATGATCCAACTCGCCAAGGCTCTCAGACGTCTCGGCGTCGACGTCGAGCTGTTCGTCGGCGGGCCTCGCATGCATTACCTGAACGGCTTGGACGATGTCAAAACGAAATACTTCGATTGGCCCACCTGGCTCGACAGGTTAACGAAGGCCAGTCCCGCCCCTGTCCGAGCTCTCGGCACGAAGCTGCGGAGGCGGCGTTGGCTCCAAGCTGTCACGTCTCTAGTCAGTGCCAGTGACGTGATTCACGTGCAGGGATTGAAAGATGCTGAGTCACTGCTCACTTCGATCAGCGGGCCGATTGTCGTCACGCACTGGGGACGCGTTGGAAAGTGGCTGCCGAGTGAGTCAGAGCCCGACGAGGTTTTGCAGCGGCGTTTACATTCCCTCCGCGAGAACGTAAGACTGGTCGCAATCGGCGAGGCACAATCAGACGCGCTTACCGCGGCTGGTCTACCACCCGCTGACATCATCCGGCCGGGAATCGATCTGCAGCACTTCAGGCCGGGCCATCGAGCGGAAGCGCGACGGCGCATGAACTTACCTGCCGACGCTCCGATCGTTCTTTACGTCGGACGCCTGGCCCCTGACAAAAACGTAGAGACACTGATGACCGCTTTCGCACGTCTTCAAACGCGGGCGCATCTGCTGATCATCGGCGATGGTCCACTCCGGCCAAAACTCCACGAGCTCAGCCGTAAGCTCAACATCGACTTCTTCACGACGTTCTTGCCGTTTGTGCCACACCAGGATCTGCCGTTGTACTACCGAAGCGCCGATGTCATGGTCGTGCCTTCCAACTACCTTGAGACTTTTTGCATGGTGGCGCTGGAGGCGATCGCGTGTGGATGTCCGCTGATCGTTACTGACCAAGTCCCCGAAATTCTTCGTCGCTTCCCGACCGTACCGTCCTTTGATCCCTACGACGTTGACGCTCTTTGCCGCCACTTACACGCGGCGCTCAACGGCGACGCGAAACCGGCAGACGTCACGCGCATGGCCGATTACGACTGGAGCGGCGTTGCTCGCCAATACCTTCGAGTTTATAATGCGGCGTTGCGTCGTACGAAGCAGTCTCACATAAGCAGCTAAAAAAGATTCAGACATGCAAACCGAAGGACACGATTTCTCGGCTGCCGCCGAAACGCTAGGGCACCAGCTCCGCCACGTTTACTGGATCGGCGGCGGCAGCGCCGCGGGCAAATCAACAATCACTCGTCGCATTGCCGCTGAGCACGGTCTCCAGCCGTACGTAACGGATGACGTCATGGCAGATCACGCCCAGCGCAGCACCCCCCGCGACTGCCCACTGCTCCACATGTTCATGGCGATGGACATGGACCAGCGCTGGGTGCGCCGCTCGCCCGAAGCGATGCTCGAGACGTTCCACTGGTTCCGAGGCGAGGGCTTTGACCTGATCATCGAAGACATCCTTACCATGCCGAAGAAACCCGGTGTCGTCGTCGATGGCTTCCGACTGTTGCCGCATCTCGTAAAGCCACTACTCGCTGACCGCAGTCACGCTGTTTGGCTGATCCCAACTCCCGAATTTCGTCAGGCCGTACTCGAAAGTCGCGGCGGGCCAAAATGGGGATTTATCGCGAAAACAGGCGACCCTGAACGCGCTCTGCGCAACGTGCTCGAGCGCGACGCGATGTTCACCGACCGTCTCAACGACGAAGCACAGCGTTTGGGACTGAACACCATCGAGGTTAACCCCTCGATGACTGAAGCCGATTTGACCGCACGAGTGGTGCAAGCGTTTGGGTTGTCTTAAATCCTTCAGCGAGAGCGCCGTTTGTCTGGCCCGTCAGTAATTCCTAGTGTGCCGTCCCATCTAATCCTTTACAACGAACATCTCGTTTTGGATTGTGAGTTGTACAAGAGCAACGGCCACAGTGGTGTCAATAAATTAGATGGGACAACACACTAGATCAACTTGTCCAAAACAAAGTTCACAAACGAGTCAAGTTTTTGAGCTGGAAGCACACAGATACCTTTCCAGGAGCAAGCCTGGTTGAAGCGCGTTCGAGGAGTTTTGGACCTTTGATTGTTTTGATTCCGTGGCATTGCGCCGTCCCCTTTTATGGGGACACCAAGATCAGGTTACCGTTTTGGCAACCACCTAACGGTTTCGCTCATAGCGAGAGTCGGCGATCATC
>Ga0187893_10010005_pt1 | contig 14349 bp, 10 predicted proteins | sample MA1701074metaG_FD_139574 | JGI IMG/M metagenome (GOLD analysis project Ga0187893, IMG submission 139574) | White microbial mat communities from a basaltic lava cave in the Kipuka Kanohina Cave System on the Island of Hawaii, USA - MA170107-4 metaG ...
CGCCTTTGCTCGCGTCATTGTCACCATCGGCGCCGCAGGCGTTGTCATCGTCACTCCGGCAGAGGTAACGCTCGTCTTTGACCGCTCCGGGCAGGAGGGAGACTTTCAACGCCCCTTCCCAGGCGAGATGATGGGCTACAACACGGCTATCCTGGGTTCGCTTGTTTCGGAATCTATCCGGCAGCCAACGAACCCCAACTGGTCCGAGGCTACACGTAAAGGAGTCGAGCTCGCCAGACTGCTCCACATTTGGGGCTACGAGGTGGATGGGGGCAGGCTCCGCTTCCCCGCCAAGATGCTCGCCAAAGCTCTAAACGAGGGGATCGAAGCGATCATGGACCCTCATGACAAGGACACGGACAAGAAGAAGCTTCTCAACAAGTGCACGAACCTAGGCATCTTTACCAGACAGTGTGAATTCCCAGACAGGCGCTGGACCATTCTCGAAGAGTCGCTCCAGGCCGGCAGCCAGCAAAACCATCTCCGTTCCGATCAAATCAATGCCATACGCAGACGCGCCCGCGAGATCGCTGTGGAAGGCCCTGAAGCCGCGCTTGAGAAAGTCCCCGTCGAAACGATCGGCAAATGGAAAAGCGCGGACCGCCACGAGATTGAAGGAGTACGCAGCGTCAAAAACGCAATCAGGGAATACCTGGAGAGCCGCGACACCAAGCCGCTCGCTGTCGCCGTCTTCGGCCCTCCTGGTTCCGGCAAATCATTCGCGGTGAAGCAAGTCGCCACTGACCTCGGGATTGGCGAGGCGGACATGCTCACGTTCAACCTTTCCCAATGCGAGTCTCCGGCTGAGCTCGCCGCCGCCTTCCAGCAGATTCAGGACCTGCGGCTACAGGGCCGCGTGCCGCTGGTGTTCTGGGATGAGTTCGACACGCATTGCGAGGGCAGGCGATTGGGCTGGCTGCGCTACTTCCTCGCCCCGATCCAGGACGCGCAGTTTCTGGATCGCGGCCGCCTGCATCCCACCGGCGGCGGCATCTATGTCTTCGCCGGAGGCACCTGTTCCAAATTCGAGCAATTCGCCATTGTCGCCTCCGATGAAGAGCGCACCGCCAAGAAGCCCGATTTCATTAGCCGCTTGCGAGCCTCCATCGACATCCGCGGCCCGAATGGCGATCCGTACCTCAGTGAAGACGATCTGCACGTCATCCGCCGCGCCTCCTTGCTGCACTCGCTGCTCAAAAAGTGCCATCCTCATTTGGAAAAGAAAGACAAGTTCCTCATCGGTGAAGGAGTGCTGAATGCCTTCCTCCACACGGTGCGCTACCGGCACGGCGCACGTTCCATGGAGACCATCATTTCCATGTGCAGATTGAAGGGGAAAAAGGCCTTCGAGCAATCGAGTTTGCCGCCCGCTCCGCTGCTCGACATGCACGTCGATGCATGGGATTTTCTTTCGTTGACCGAAGGCAAGGGCGAAGGAATGCTTCGTGTAGGCATCACGGGCCATATTCATCTGGATCCGGACCGCATGGATGCGCTGGATAAAGGAATCGAAGCGGCGGTCGCGATGATTCAGGCGGAGTTTCCGAGCCGTCATCTGACAGCCTTCTCCCCTATGGCCGTCGGCGCGGATCGCATGGTAGCCCGCAAGATACTCGAACAACCGGGCGCGCGGCTGATCGCCGTCCTCCCCATGCCGCCCGATGAGTACGAGAAAGACTTCAGCGTGGCAGACGACCGCCAGGAATTCCGCCACTGGCTGGCCACGAAAGCGATCGAAACCGTAATCATGCTCCCCACCCCAACACGTAACGAGTCCTACGAAAAAGCGGGTCATTACATTGCCGGGCACTGCGACGTCATGATTGCCGTCTGGGATGGAGAAAAATCACAAGGCAGGGGCGGAACAGCGGAGATCGTAGAGCATGCGCTAAGACTCCGCAGGCCGGTGTACCACATCTGGGCCGGCAATCATAAACCGGAGCCGGCCAAACGAACCGATGTAGGCGGCCTACACGGCAAAGTGGAGCTCCTTAAGAAATGACCCGCAGTGACTCCTGACTCCTGACCCGGTCTCCAACTCGAAACATTCCTGTTTCAAACAGAAACCCAAACTAGAACACCCGCGTTCCGCCAATGGCGCCCAAACGGGACAATTTCTGATTCGCTTTGTGTTTGCAGTGTGTTCAAAGCTGCCGGCAGCCTGCTTCTGATTGGAACGACGCGTGCATTTTGTCCTTATGCCCAGGGCACTTCAGCCTTGGAAGCGAGATTCTGTTGAGGGAGCCGAAACCGCCGATGCCTGTATTCAAACCGAGAAACCGCTTGGTCAACTTTCGCCTCAGTGAGGAGGAGTTCGAGAAGCTCCGCGCCAGTTGCGCTTTAACGGGCGCGCGGAGTCTATCTGATTTTGCGCGCGCCGCTGTTATGCGGAGCGTTTCGGGAACGGCGCAAGCCGGAGAGGGCGCCGAGTTACCACAGGATCCCCGGCTGTCCTCGGTAGACCGCAAGGTAACCGAACTGGAATCGAGAATCGGCCAGTTGATGCATTTGATGAATGCGCTTCAGCGGGATTCCGTATCGGAGGCGGTCGCCGCCGGGATCCCGGTGCATAGCGGCGAGGATCGTATATGAGGAGTTGGGCGGCCCATCTTCTATTGATCGCCTGCGGAGCCGGCGTAACGGGATTCGCACAGACGCCGGCCGCGCAGCCCGAGATGCGAACCTCCAACCTGCCGGCCCAGAAGATCGGCGCTCATGATCTTATCGCTGTGTCCGTTTACGGGGCGCCCGAGCTGACGCGAACCGTGCGCGTCACCGCCGATGGTTTTCTCGGCTTGCCGATGTTAAAACTTCGCGTGAAGGCGCAGACGCTAATGCCGGCCGAACTGGAATCGATCATTGCGGAAGCTCTGCGAGCGGAAAACATACTTGTTGAGCCTGTGGTTACGGTCACCGTCGTCGAATATCATAGCCGGCCAATCAGTATTGTCGGCTCTGTCCGGCGTCCGCTGACGTTTCAAGCATTAGGGGCGACTACCCTGCTCGATGCACTGACCCGCGCCGAAGGCCTGGCGCCGGAAGCGGGCCCGGAAATCCTGGTGAGCCGCAAACAACCTGGAGAGAACGGTTCGCCCGCAACCCTGATCCAAAGAATCCCGGTGAAGGGGCTGATAGACGAAGCCGATCCCGAGCTGAACGTACGGCTGTACGGCGGCGAAGAGATTCGCGTTCCGGAAGTCGGCAAGGTTTATGTTGTGGGCAACGTACGGCGTCCGGGAGCTTTCCCCGTGCACGACGCATCGGGAACCAGCGTACTCAAGCTGCTCGCCGTTGCCGAGGGGCTGCTTTCCTTTACGGCAAAGCAGGCCTTCATTTATCGCCGGGAATCCGGCTCACAGGCGAAGAACGAAATCCCCATCGAACTGCAACGAATCGTGGATCGCAAATCGCCGGACGTGCCTTTGGAAGCCAATGACATTCTCTATGTCCCCGACAACAAGGGGCGAAGAATGACGATCACGACGCTGGAAAAGCTGGCGGGGTTCGGAGCCGCTACAGCGAGCGGCATGATCATCTGGCGAAGGTAATTCGCCAAAAACGACATCAATTCCCAGAAAGAGGTCTACTGTACCCTCATGTCCCTGGAAAGACCCAATCAAAGTCTAGTTCTCTCCGGCGATGCTTATCGCCTGGCGCCGTACGCTGCTGGGAATTTTCCGCCGGAACCCGAGCAAGACGAGGACGGAGTTCCGCTGTCTCACTATCTATGGATTTTCCGCCGGCACCGCTGGAAAATGCTGGGGTTCATCCTTGCTTGCACGCTGCTGACCGCGGTCGTGTCCAAGCGGGTGACGCCGATTTACGAATCGACAGCCACCGTGGACATCGACCGGCAAACCCCTCATGGAGTCGTTGGGCAGGAGTCGGTTCGCGCCACTCCCATTAACGACTCCGACCAGTTTCTGGCCACACAGATCAAGCTGGTGCAATCGGACAGTGTGCTCCGGCCTGTCGCTCAGAAACATAACCTGAGAGCGCATGAGGGTCAATCGAAGGACGGCGGCAGCGCCGGGAATGTGCTGAGCGAGCAAGCGCCGCTAGTCCTCAAAAGGCTTAAAGTGACGCGGCCCTCCAATACCTACCTGCTGCTGATCAGCTACCAGTCACCCGATCCGCAGTTGGCTGCCGATGTCGCCAACGGAATCGCGCAATCCTACCTCGAACACACCTATAACATTCGCTATCGCTCTTCGGCCAGCCTGACCAGCTTCATGGAAAAGCAGATCGAGGAGTTGCGCGCGAAGATGGAGCGGTCCAGCTCGGCCTTGGTGCAGTTTGAGCGGGAGCTCAACCTGATCAACCCGGAGGAAAAGACCAATATTCTCTCTTCCCGGCTGCTTCAGTTGAACACGGAATTCACGAACGCGCAGGCCGAGCGCGTGCGTAGGCAGGCCGCCTTTCATTCGGTGCAGAACGGCTCTTTGGAGGCGGCCCAGGTCTCCGGGCAGGGTGAGCCTCTGCGCCGGCTGACGGAAAGACTGAACGAAAGCCAGGAGCGCTTCAGTGAGATCAAAGCCCATTACGGGTCGGCGCACCCGGAGTACCGTAGGGCGGCTGCGCAACTGGCCGAGATCCAGCGTCTGCATGACAAAACCCGGCAGAGCATCGGCCAGCGCGTGGAGATCGAGTTCCAGGAATCGGTGAACCGGGAAGCGATGTTGGAAAAAGCCGTTCGGGAAACGAAATCCGATTTCGACCGCGTCAACAGCCGGTCGTTTGAGTACCAGGCCTTGAAACGGGAGGCCGAAGCGGACAAGAAACTCTATGAGGAACTCGTGCGCAAGATCAAGGAGGCGGGCATCAACGCCAGCTTCCAGAACTCTTCGATTCGCATCGCCGATCCGGCGCGTCCAAGTCCCAGACCGGTTTTCCCCAGTCTGAAGTTGAATATTGCGCTGGCGCTGATACTCTCCACTCTTCTCGCCATTGGCGCCGCGCTCGTCAGCGACGCCTTGGATAACACGATCCGCGATCCCGAGCATGTGTCGCGCACACTGAAAACGGAAGTCATCGGGACCCTTCCGGTTGTCAAGAACTGGCGTGGGAAGCTGGGCCCGATAGCGCAGAACGGTACATCAACGGCGTTGGTGGCCGTAGGTGACGGCAACCATCATCCCGACGGCTACGCCGAGGCGATTCGGACCCTGCGAAATTCAATCCTGTTGAGCGATTTTGACCGGAGGCTGCGCTCCCTGCTGATTACCAGCGCCTCACCGGGAGAAGGCAAGTCGACGATCGCCGCGCACCTGGCCGCCACTCATGCCGGGCAGCGTCAGAAGACTCTGCTGATCGACGGCGATCTACGCCGGCCTAGTGTCCACAAGCGGTTCGGCATTTCGACCACGACGGGGCTGTCGAGCGTTTTGTTAAACGAAGTGTCCTGGCGCGATGCGATCGTCCAGCCTGAGGGATTCGACGACCTCTATGTGTTGCCGGCCGGTCCTCCCAGCCGCCGGGCGGCTGACTTAGTGGGACGCGGGCTGCTGGAGTTGCTCGAGGAGGTGGGACCGGAGTATGACCTGGTGATCTTGGACGCTCCGCCATTGCTTGGTTTTGCCGAACCCCTGCAAATGGCGACCGCGGTGGATGCCGTTGTCGTAGTCACCAGGGCCGGAGAAACCAGCCGCAAGGCCGTCGCCGCTGTGCTGGCAACCTTGCACCGGTTGCGCGCCAACGTGATGGGCCTCGTTCTTAACCAGGTGTTTCAGGAAATGAGCGACAGCTACTACTACTACAGCCATTACGGAAAGTACTACAGACCAGCGGGGCGCGGATAAATCGATGAGCGCCATCGCATCCGCTTCGACGGAACCAATTCGGCTTACCGTACGTGCCAACTTCGCCTGGACTTTGGCTGGAAACATTGCACATGCCGGCGCGCAATGGGTCCTGATTCTGGTTCTGGCCCGTTTTGCCAGTGCGGAGGTGGTTGGCGCATATGCGTTGGCGCTTGCTGTCGCAAGTCCGGTTTTTCTGCTGGCAAACCTACACCTTCGAACGGTGCACGCCACTGACATCGGCGAGGAGTTTAGCTTTGAAACTTACTTGGGATTACGGCTTCTGAGCTCGGCGGCGGCAGCCTGTGTTCTGCTGGTTTCCGCCGTAGCAGGGCTGGGGGGAAGCGGGGGCGGAATCCTCGCGGCGCTGGCCATCGGCAAGATGCTCGAGTCATTGAGCGACCTGTTCTATGGGCGATTCCAACTGCGTGAGCGGATGGCGCACATAGGGAAGTCCATGATCTTACGCTCGATGGGCGTAGTCATGGTCATGACGCTGGCATTGAAGTCCGGCGCGGGAGTCGTCGTTGGAACGTGGGCGTGCGCGGCCGTTTGCGCCGCGGCGCTGGCGTTCGATGCAGCAGCCGCTTTGTCAATGGAGATGACGGGGAAGCTGCGGCTGGATCCGGATTGGGGAACCATGCGCCGGCTGGCGCGCCGGGTTGCTCCGCTGAGTCTCGTGCTGCTCTTTGTCTCGCTGAACGCCAACGTTCCACGTTATGTTCTGGCCGCTCTCGCCGGAGAGCGGGAAGTCGGAGTTTTTTCCGCTCTGGCCTCACTGGCTGTCGCGGCCAATACGCTGGTGATGGCTCTGGGACAATCCACAAGCACGAGGCTGGCGCTGAGCTTCTTTGCGGGTGATCTGACAGTGTTTCTGCGCAAGGGCGCAGTGCTGTTGTTGCTGGCGGTTGCACTTGGCGCAGCTGGAATTACGGCGGCGATCGCAGCGGGACCGCAGCTGCTCGCTCTGTTGTACGGATCGGCGTACGCGGGCGCCTCGAAGGCCTTTCGATGGGTGATGGTTGGAGGCGCACTGAGTTATGTCGGCGCTGCTGCCGGTTATATGTTGTCTTCGGCGCGCTGCTTCACTCCACAGTTGCCGTTGCTGGCAGGCGCCACTCTAGTCACGGCAATTGTCAGTATTCTACTCGTTCCCGGTCTCGGGGTTGCGGGCGCGGCCATGGGACAGGCAGCCGGATATCTGGTTCAGATGATGGCAAGCTTTTTCGTTCTCGGCCACTGGTGCCGGAAACAATTCGCGAGGTGAGCGTTTGAATCGTCACATGGCTGTCGAGAGCGAGCGTTTCCTTCCGGGCGTCACTCGCCCCTCGGGAAACTGGCTCGCTCGGGGAAATTCAGACCAAAGCCGCTGGCAGCAGATCGGGTTCTGGCTTGTATGGATGCTTGCATTTTCTATCCCGTGGGGAGACATGGTTCTTCTACCCCTTGATATCCAGGCAAGCCGGGTTCTGTCGATCGCCACATTTCTCACCTGGAGCATCTCGCTTTGGCAGGGTAAGCGGATGCGCTCGCTCGCCTCAGCCCACTGGTTCATGCTGCTCTTTGTACTGTGGGCTGCGGCCAGCGCGTGGTGGAACGCGGACTCGGAGCGGAGCCTGAGAAGAACTCTCTCCTACTGCCAGTTGTTTCTTGATGCCTGGCTCATTTATCAATGCGCTGGGACCGCCGATCGCTACAGGCGTCTCTTACAATCTTATGTGCTTGGCTGCTACGTGTGTTTTGCCGGATTGATGTGGAACTATCTCGGCGGCGTCTCACAGGGCGATGGCCGTTACACGGCGCCGGGGTTTGACCCCAACGATTTGTCGGTCACGCTGGTGTTGGGGATTCCGATCGCATGGCATCTGGCTTTCTCCGGCCGTTCGTGGGCATGGGTGAATCGCTTATTCATCCCATGTGCCATCGTCGCCAGCCTACTGACGGCGTCCCGTAGCGGGCTGGTCACCTTGGCCGTTGGCATGGTGTTTCCGTTATTGGCGATGCCTAGAATCTCGACCAAGGCAGTGGCGAGCCTTGCGCTGCTGGCTAGCGCCAGTGGTGCGGTTGTCATCACTTTCTGGAGCGACATCTCGATACGGCGTCTGTCGACGATTCAAGAGCAGTTGACAGCGAGGGATCTCAACGGGCGAGTCGACATCTGGTCCAGAGGTTTCGAAGTGTTTAAGGAACACCCCGTGGCCGGAGTTGGCGCCGGCGGTTTCGGAGCGGCGGTAGGCGCCCGCAGAAGCCGCGACCTGGCGGCACACAACGCATTGCTGGGTGTTCTGGTCGAACACGGCCTGGTTGGGCTCGGCCTCTTTGTCGCCATCGTTGTCGCACTGCTGTTTAGCGGCCGCAAATCGAACTCGCTGGAAGCCAGGCTGTGGGTCGTGCAACTGGCGGCGTGGGGCGTTGCATTGATGACGCTCAGTTGGGAGAACCGGGAAGTCACTTGGCTGTTATGGGGCCTTTGCTCCGCCTTGCCTGCGGCGAATCGAAGACGGATAAGCTGGCCGGTGAGACAGCCGGCCTTCCCCAATCAGGTGCGCCATGCCTAAGATCACGCTGCTCACGACGGGTCTGGCCATCGGCGGAGCGGAAGCGCAAGTCGTCCTGCTGGGGCGTACGCTCGAACAGCGGGGCTGGATCGTGGAGGTTGTCTCGATGCTCGCCCCGGTGGCGCACCAGGATGCGCTTGCTTCGGCTGGGATTCCGGTTCACTCTCTTCAAATGAAGCGCGGCGTTCCGGACCCCCGCGCGCTGCTATCTTTGTGCCGGCGCTTACGACTGTTCCGGCCGCATGTCGTGCACTCCCACATGGTGCACGCCAATCTGCTTGCCAGAGCGGCGCGCATGCTGGCGCATATCCCGGTTTTGGTTTGTACGGCACACAGCGTCTGGGAAGGACCCCGCTGGCGGGACTGGGCGTACCGGTGGACCGATTTCCTGGCCGACGCTACGACCAACGTCAGCGCCGCGGGCTTGAAGCGTTACGTTCGAAAAAAACTCGTACCGCGGGAAAAGGCGCTAATGATCCCGAACGGGATCGACGCGGAGCGGTTTGTTGCTCAGCCACAAGTGCGGCGGCATTACCGGGAGCGTCTGGATTGGCAGGGCCGGTTCGTGTGGCTGGCCGTTGGCAATCTCCGCGAGCCAAAGGATTATCCAAACCTGCTCCGTGCTTTCCGTTCTGTTTCGGCGGCCGCGCCGGACATAGTGCTGGCCATCGTGGGGTCGGGCCCGCTGGAGGCCAAGCTACAACTGCAAATTCGCGCATTGGGGCTCTCGGGAGTCGTGACTTTGCTCGGTAGCCGCGACGATGTGCCTCAATTGTTGCAGGCGGCCGACGCGTACGTCCTTTCCTCGGCATGGGAAGGAACGCCGATGGCGTTACTGGAAGCCGCGGCTTCCGGATTGCCCTCGGTGGCAACGAAGGTGGGTGGCAACCTGGAAGTCATTCGTCCAAAGGAAACGGGATTCCTTGTGCCGCCGGCGGATTCTCAAGCCCTTTCCGCGGCGATGATCCAACTGATGGGGTTGCCGGAGGGGCGTCGACTCGAATTGGGGCAGGCCGCTCGCGACCGCGTGCTCCGGCACTATTCCCACCATCAGATTGTGTCCAAGTGGGAGAATCTCTATCGCCAGTTGCTTGAAGTGGAGGCCGCCCGCCAGTCTAATGGCGGGTTGTGGCGGCAGCTCCTTTTCTGGAAGGCTCGATGATCGCGCAAATCGTAAAACGCATTCTGGATGCTGTTCTGGCGTGTGCGGGACTGCTGCTTCTTTCGCCTGTGCTGGTGGTGATTGCGCTGGCGATCCGGCTCAACTCCCCAGGTCCGATCCTCTTCCGCCAGTACCGGCTCGGGCGAGGAGGCGTTCCATTTCGAATCGCAAAATTCCGAACCATGCATCAAAATGCGATCGACATTCGTAATGCCGACGGCTCTACCTGTAGCGATGCTGATGATCCGAGAGTAACTGAATTGGGCCGCTTTCTGCGCCGCTCCAGCCTGGACGAGTTGCCGCAATTATGGAATGTCATTTGCGGGGAGATGAGTTTGGTGGGCCCCAGGCCGGATCAGGTGGACCAACTTCGACACTATACGGCTGCCGAGAAACGAAAACTTGCCGTTCGCCCCGGGATTACTGGCCTGGCCCAGATCGGCGGACGCAATCGGATTCATTGGGAGACGCGCAAGCAGCTCGACTGCGAATACGTCGAGCGTTGGTCGCTTTGGCTCGATCTGTCCATCCTTATCAAGACGATCCCCTATGCCCTGCTTGGCAAGGACATTCATGAGGCGCCTTATGCCGATGACCCTGATTCCCAACCCAAACGTTACGTCCGATCAAGCGGACTCGAAAGATAGCCGCGCCGTTGAGCGCGCCGGCGCACTCGCAGATCTGCTGCTGGAACAGGATCGCGGCGTCTATGCCCCTCACATAAGCAGGATCCCTGCCGCGGCGATGCGTGCATGGAACCTCGATCGGAGCCGAGACTACCTGGAGCGTGATCCGGACCGTGTTTTCTTTATCGAGGAGCGGGGCGAATGGAAGGGATCCGCCGCATGGATGCCATTGCCTTGGGATAGCGGCTTGTTCGGAATTACCGCCGCCCGGCTGGACTGGCTGGTGGCGCGGGGCGATTACCAGAATGCGTGCCGGGTGAAACGGAAACTGCTCGGCCGGCTGCTTTCCGGTTGCAGGCAAGCCGGCATCAAACATCTCACCGCGCGCTCGGACGCCGGCGATCACTCGAGCATCCATTCTCTCGAGCAGGCCGGGTTTGTGTTGATCGACGGTATCCAGACTTTCGGTCTTTGCACCGATACAGCCTGCCAGACCGCACGGGTTGAGGAAACGATAAAGGTAGGCCTGTTCGAGCCATGGCAGCTTGACGGCGTGCTCGAGATCGCACGGACGGCGTACCGATTTGACCGGTTCCATTCCGATCCGGCACTATCCCGGGCGGTTGCGGACCGAATCCACCAGGAATGGCTGAGAAACTCCTGCTCGGGCGGCGCTGCCGACGCGGTGGTTGTGGCCACCGCCAACCGCCAAGTGTTGGGATTTGTGACGGTTCGAATTGATCACGCCTTGCGGGAGCTGACTGGCTGGGGTTTGGCAACCATTGTGCTCGTAGCAACAGCGGCCGGGTGCCGTGGAAGGGGCATAGGACGAATGACCACGCTGGGCGCGCTCCAATGGCTTCGTAAACAGAAGATTGATTACGTGCAGGTCGGCACCCAATTTTCAAACGTCTCCGCCGGCAGGCTTTACGAAGGTTGTGGTTTCCGGCTGATCGGGGCGAGCCTCACGTTTCGCAAGCTGCTGGATTCACCCGCCGAAGGGGGTGGCTTCGAATGTCAGTAAGGATTCTTCACATAGTAGGGGATTCCAAGTTCGGAGGAGCGGCTTTCGGCATTCTGCGCCTGGCCCGCTTGTGGCGGTCGCTTGAATGGGAAGTTGATGTCTTGACAACGGACCCGAAGTTTCAAAAAGAGGCCTTGGCCCAGGGACTTTGCGTTGTCGATTCGGATGTGATTCGGCGCGATATCCGGCCGGTCCGTGACTTGATGGGTCTATTGAAGTTGTACAGCTACCTGCGCCGCTCCGACTACACCATCGTACATACTCATACCACCAAGGCCGGCTTTGTCGGCCGGATTGCGGCGGGGTTGGCGGGAATTCCCGTGGTAGTTCACACCGCCCACGGGTTCGCATTCCACGAATATTCGAGCCGGCTCAAGATCGCTTTCTATGCATCGATGGAGAGGATCTCCAGTCTTTGGTGCCGCAAGGTAATCTCCGTCAGCCGTTTTCATGAACAATGGGGCCGCAGGTTGGGAATCGCGGCGCCACAGAAGATCGAGTGTATTCCAAACGGCATTCCCGATCCGCTCGAAGGACTCGACCCGGACAGTAGCCAGATTCGCCGGGGTTGGGGCGTTTCCGGTGATGATATTGTCCTGTTTACGCACGGCCGGCTGGCGCATGAAAAAGGCCTGGAAGATCTGATCGAAGCGATGGGAATCCTCAAAGGTTCACCACGCAAGCTCTTACTGGTGCTCGCCGGAGCAGGGCCTCTGCGCCAGCGGCTGGAGGACCAGGTGCGGGCACGAGGACTCAATGGATATGTCAAGTTCCTCGATTTTCAAACGAATATTCCAGCTCTGCTTTGCGCCGCGGACATCGTTGTCCTGCCGAGTTGGCGGGAAGGACTCTCCATCTCCCTGCTCGAGGCCATGGCCTGCGGGCGGACCATTGTAACCACGACGATTGGCTCGAACAAGGAAGCAACTGGAGAGGGTGATGCCGCTCTGCTCATTCCGCCGGGAAGTCCGTCGCTGCTCGCCGACGCCGTAAGCCGGCTGGTACGGGACGAGGGTCTTCGCAGACAACTGGCCGAGAGAGCACGGCGCAGATACCTCGACGAATACACAGTCGAAAAGATGCTGACCGGTTATCACAATTTATACCTGGGACTTCTCAAGGAGGTGGAAAATGCGCAGCCGGTTTCTTCCGTACTGTCTTCCCCAAATCGGTGAGGAGGAGATCGAGGAGGTCGTTGACAGCATTCGATCCGGATGGGTCACCACGGGACCGAAGGTGAAGCGGTTCGAGGAGGATTTTGGCCGCTATGTTGGTGCGCCGCAGGCGATCGCCGTAAACTCTTGCACCGCTGCATTGCACCTTGCCATGGCCGGGCTCGCAATTGGACCCGGAGATGAGGTGCTGACGCCAACCATGACGTTCTGCGCTACGGCGAACGTGGTTACCCACTTGGGCGCCCGGCCCGTGCTCGTGGATGTGGACGAGGACGGACTGATCCACCTTCCCTCGGCGGAGTCTGCCCTAAGCGAGCGAACCAAAGCGATTGTTCCCGTCCATTACGCCGGCCAGCCATGCGACCTTGACGCCGTAGGTTCGTTTGCACATCGGCATGGACTGGCGATGATAGAGGACGCAGCCCACGCCGTGGGTGCAACCTATCGTGGACAGCGGATCGGCGTCCACGGCGACGCGGTAGCCTTCAGCTTCTACGCCACAAAGAACATGACTACGGGCGAAGGCGGCATGATCACCACAAAAGATGAGAAGCTCGCCGTCTTACTTCGACGCCTGGCCCTGCATGGCATGAATCGCGATGCCTGGAAACGGTATTCGGAGAGTGGATCGTGGTATTACGAAGTGCTCGAGCCTGGCTACAAGTCGAACATGACTGATATACAAGCGGCGATGGGTGTCCATCAACTGCGCCGCCTGGAATCCTTCATCGACCGCCGGCGCGCCATCGCGGCGCGCTACGGCGCCGCGTTCAGGGACCTCGACCTGATCGAGTTGCCGCGCGAACTGCCGGATCGGCGTCACGTCTATCATTTATATGCTGTCCGGTTAAGAGAAGACCTTCTCAGCATCGATCGGCATTCCTTCATCGAGCTGTTGAAACAGGCCGGGATCGGCGCCAGCGTCCATTTCATCCCGCTGCACAAGCACCCCTATTACCGTGATGCTTTCGGATATCGTCCCGAACAGTTCCCGCTGGCCGAGCGATTCTACTCAGGGCTGGTTTCCCTGCCGCTCTATCCCAAGATGAGCGAGGCGGATGTAGAGGATGTCGTCACGGCCGTGCGCCATATCCTTATCGCACATCGCCGGAGAATTCATCCGGCGCCGGTGGCCAGGATCAAGGCCGCCGGTGAAAGCTGGGTTTCAAGGAAATAGGATGAAAACCGTTTTCAGAACCTTGTGCTGGAGCCAGGTGCTGCCCCGAGTGGTCGCGGATATGGCAATGGTTCAGTTGTCGGCGCTTGCGGCTCTCGCCGGCGTAGTTTTGTGGCAGTCGGTGGGAGCACAGGCCGCGCGCGCCGGCGAGTTGGTTGCGCACTTGAGGGGCTACTATCTGACATCGTTCCTGCCGCTTTCGGTGATTTTTCCGGTGGTCTTTTTCTTCAGTGGATTCTACACGCGGTCGAGGAACTATGCGGCGCCCTACAAGCTCGCTGTTTTGTTGCGAGGGACGACACTTGCCACACTCATCTACCTGTTCGCAAACTTCCTTATCAGCCGCGTTGACGATCTCCCCCGCAGCGTCACTATTCTGTTCATTGTCCTTGTGAATGGCCTGGCCGTTGGGTCACGAATCCTTAAGGGCTGGATGACTCCCTCCCGCACGGATTCCGTTGACCGCACGTTGTCCGCTCCGGTTTCCGTGGAGGGCGCCGGTGACCGCCCCGTGCTGGTCGTGGGCGGTGCAGGATATATTGGCTCAATTCTTTGCCGGAAGCTATTGGCTGAGGGCCGCAGAGTGCGGCTGCTCGATAGCTTCGTTTACGGCAACTGCGCGGTCCGTGAGCTTTTCGGACAGCCACGTTTTGAGCTGCACATCGGCGATTGTCGGAATATTCAGAGCGTTGTTTCGGCCATGAACGGGGCCTCATCGATCATCCATCTGGCGGCCGTTGTGGGGGATCCGGCCTGCGAGCAGGACCGGCCCGCCGCACTCGAGATCAACTATTCGGCGACTTGCATGATGATTGAAATCGCCAAAGGC
>Ga0187893_10010006_pt1 | contig 14349 bp, 9 predicted proteins | sample MA1701074metaG_FD_139574 | JGI IMG/M metagenome (GOLD analysis project Ga0187893, IMG submission 139574) | White microbial mat communities from a basaltic lava cave in the Kipuka Kanohina Cave System on the Island of Hawaii, USA - MA170107-4 metaG ...
AATAGAGCTCAAGGGAAGAACTGTTATAAGCCTTGATGATTTGGCGGACAAGCCCCGCGGCGTTTATTTCGCATTGATATATGTTGATGATAAAATATTCCGCAAAAAAGTTGTATTAACTAAATAAACCCCGATTCATTGAAGTACAAAGCATCCGCCGCAGGCGGATGCTTTGCTTTTGCAGTTAGTTTTAGCGCCTGTTATTTTCTGCTGATCATGATCTTTTCTACAGATTGCTTTCCGGTTTCACGAGCTATTACTCTAAGGCTATACATACCGGGTGTCAGATCGGTTATTTGTAAGCTGGTATTGCTGTTATTTTTCCATTGACGGATGACACGGCCGGACATATCAATGAGAGAAATATCTTTTAAGCCGGTATTGGTTTCAAGAGCAACATTCACTTTACCGTCTGTGCTTGGGTTTGGATAAACGATAATTTTTGCCGCTTGTTCTTCACCACTTATTAATCTTATTTCGCTGTAGCTGAACTTGTCATCAAGATCTATTTGTTTAATGCGGTATTGCGATGCTGATTTGCTGTTGTTCACGTCTTCATAGTTATATGACAGAGTGCTGCTGCTGTTGCCGCCTGCTGCTTTTGATGGTACTGCAGCTATTTGTGTCCATGTACCGGATACGTTTCTTTCCACTATAAAGCCGCTGTTGTTTTGTTCTGAAGCAGTTTCCCACTTCAATAAAACTTTCTCATTCTCTCTTGATGCCGTAAACGATTTAAAGTTTACAGGAAGCAGGGTACAACTACCAAGATAATTTATATCATTTTTGGTAATAGTAACTGTGGCAGCGCCTGGTGCCGTTGCATTGGCCCTTACTATGATCGGTTTGTTGTGATATTCTGCCTGGTTTGAATAAGGTAAATAAGACAAACCAGTATAAGTTAAACTGGAACTGGCGGCAAGAGACATGGGGTTTGGCAGGGCAGGACTTAATGCGCTGGTGATATTAATATCTCCGGCGTCAATTACACCGTTGCTGTTGTTATCAATGAAAACACTGGCAACAACCGACTCACTAAGGGTGGCATGATCATTCCTGAAGCTGAGATTAAGCAGCCTGGGTGAAGTACATTGCTTTGCTCCATTGATGATAGGATTATTAAATAAAACTGTAATGATGCCATCGCTTTCGCAATGCACTACCTGTGCATTGTCTGATTGGCTGGCCCAAACATCGCCTTTAACGGTAACCGGCACATTACAAGTAGAAAAATTAATGACAATATTGGTCATTGAATAAGTAGTACCTGATTTGGAAAACCCAACACCAGCATATTTAACAGGCACCGCAGGGGCCGGCGGGTATTGATTATACAATGCAGCATTATTTTTTCCCGGATTTACAATAACAATAGAAGCAACAGCATTCGTGAGTTCGGCGGCAGTGGGTGGATTGTTATAAGTAAGGTTAGGGTAATTATTAACCGGGGCTGTTTCCCACAAATGGATAAATGCATATTTGTTACCATTATTAAAATCGCCGGTGAAACTAATATCCAATTTAACCTGGCAGCCTGAAGGCCCGCTGGTAACATCTTTGATCACAATATTAAGATTTGAGGCAGTACATTGCGCCTGTAACTTTGTAAAAGTTAAAGCAAGCAATAAAGAAGACAGGAGTAGAGTTCTTTTCATAACGCACGGGTTTATGTTAACAATTAGTGTTACTTCTTGCGGTTTCAAAAAAGAATTGCCGGCCAACAAATGATGACGGATTGCCGGATTGGAATAATATGGTATTTATATAGGAAGGACAGGCCGGGCAAAAAGCCGGGCATTATTTACACCCACGTATGATTACCGATAGTATGAAAACCATACACAGTAACAATACAGACCGATTATTTAATTGATTTGGGCACGGATTTTCAAGAGGAGGCTAACTATGTAGCAGAATGGATATGTAAAAGTGTAACGAAAATTTCATTTAAGCAATAGTTACGCAGTATTTTTTCCAGGTAATTTTTCTCCATTCTAACATTAATGCTCTAATGTTGTGTAAACGTTTAGGTTTTAATAAGGCGATGGGCTCACCGATGTCCATCCGCCATCAATTATCAAACTTTGTCCTGTAATATGTTTTGCCAATGGAGAAACTAAAAACAACGCAGCGTTGGCAATATCAGCAGTAGTAGCCGGCTTGCCAATAGGTGTTATCCGGCTCCATGTTTTTTCATATTCAGCATCATCTATTGTTCTTTCTGTTAGCGTGGCGCCGGGAGCTATTGCATTTACATTGATTTGATAAGGCGAAAGCTCGATCACTAAATTTTTTGCCAGCATTTCCAAGCCGGCTTTGGTTATAGCATAAGCAGCTAAATTTTTATGCGCCTGGTGACCCACTACGGAAGACATAAATAAAATGCTTCCACCCGTGCCTTGTTGTTTCATTTGCCTGGCGGCAGATTGCGCAAGGAAAAAGCTGCCACCTAAATTCAATTGCATCACTTTTTCGAAAGCAGCAGGAGAGTATTCAAAAAAATCGGCAAACAAGGTAATACCTGCATTGGCAATAGCGATATTGAGCTTACCATATTTTTCTGCAGCAAACTTCACCATTTCATTGATAAAAACAACATCAGCAGCATCACCTGCAATGCCTATGCAGTGACCGGCTTCAGACTTTATTTTATCAACAGCAATTGCAGTTAATTTTTTATCCACATCGTTTAGTAAAACGAAAGCTCCCTGCAGGGCAAGCTGGCGGCAAATCTCAAAGCCGATTCCCTGGCCGGCGCCGGTTACAATAGCTACCTGGTCCTGAAATATTTTTTGCGACATTTTATTCTTAAGTAGTGAAGATAAGTTTTTGCCAAACATAAAAAAAGCTATGATAGATACTGTTGCTACCATAGCTGTTGCAATATGAAGATGGATTAGTTACTATTCTGCTTTTTGTCTCAATTGCTCCTGTTGTTTATCAATGAAATTAAATCCGGCTATTTCGGGTATTGGCTGCATGCTGATTTGTTTTTCATCAATTAACAATAAGGAAGGAGAGTTTTCCTGGTAATGTTTCCAAAGAGGCAGGCCTTTATAATTAGGATCGCCGGTGCTTGCAAAATTTACCCAATAGGTTGATATAACATCTTCGATCTTTCGGTCAGCATCTGTCCATGGCCTGTTCCACATATCTAATGAATGAATCGTATAAGCGATTTCTGCCGAATGAAAAGCGCCGTATTGCTCATTTTGTGGTGGCACACGATTAAACTGGTACAGAAATACTTTATTCTTTCCTTTGATAGTTTGCAATTTTGCCCAGGTAAATGCATGCCAGGCAAATGTGGTATTACGACTCCATAATAGCTGTGACCTTTTTATTTCTTCATCATTATTTCCCGGATAAGCTTTTAAAAATTCATTTGCAATATCTCCATATTGTTTTGCTGCATTGGCTTTATATTCATCTGGCGATGGAGCTTTGCCCTGCGGAAATCCTTCGTCACGATTCCAACCAGTCAAGACTGGAACATCATTTTGTTTTACGTCGTTATAAATGCTATATACATTTGTTGGCAGAACATAGCCATCAATAACAGGCCCCACTTCACCATAGCCAACTGCTTTTACTAATTCATCAGCAGGCTTCTTCCTCATTTCCTCTATGGATGAAGCTTTCACTTTCTCCATGATCTTTTTTCCATTTTGTTCTGCAGTTTGCAATGTCAGCGTTCTGCCGTCAACATTAAACATGCCACCGCTTTGAGCTATTACACGATGAAATAATCCGCTGGCAAGCGGAGATGCAGCCAATGCATTTACGCTAAATGATCCTGCTGATTGGCCCGCAATCGTAACACGACCAGGATCGCCGCCAAACGCTGCAATATTTTTCTTCACCCATTGCAACGCTGCTATCTGATCAAGAAATGCATAGTTGCCCGATGAGTTTGTTGAAGATTCTTTTGTTAATTCAGTATGTGCAAGAAATCCAAATACACCTAACCTGTAATTAATGGTAACAAATACAACGCCTTTCTTTGCCATATTTTCTCCATCATAAATAGGGCAGGAACCGGAACCAGAAATAAATGCGCCACCATGTATCCAAACGATCACAGGCTTTTTTGCCTTTGACGATATTGAACCTGTCCATACATTCAGATACAAACAATCTTCATTGATCGGTTCTTCCGGTATCAGAAACTCTGATGTGTACATCATAAATGGAACAGGCTTGCCCTGTGGTGCACTGGCGCTGAACTTTTCACATTGCTTTATACCTGCCCATGCCTGCACCGGTTGAGGTGCTTTCCATCGCAGATTTCCTGTAGGCGGGGCAGCAAAAGGAATTCCTTTGTAGGCATAAACTTTTGTTTCTTTTTTATAAATGCCTGATACCAGTCCGGCATCTGTTTTAATAATTGTATTGTTTTGTCCGTGCACAAATCCGCAGGAAATAACAACAATTGAAAATACCAGGTTAATACAATGTTTTTTCACGGCAGTAATTTATCAGAAAGATTTTTTAAGCGGTTTATATTTTGTTGTTCTCGCATCTTTGATCAATCCCTTCCAGTTAAGGCCATATCCAAAATCGTACACATGACCTTCAGAGTCTTTATAACATTGCATGTCATGCGGAGCATCTTCAAATTGTTTTTCCACGGTTTGCATATCAGCGGGCATTTGCAATGGCAATAATCCTGATGGTTCTGCTGCACCAGTAAAAATGTCGAGTATAGCCTGATCCTGCACGCCAAAGTTTACAAGTATGGCATTGGCTTGTTTTTCAAATTCAGAAAAAACCATCGGGTTGCTCATGTTCACAGAAACAATCACCGGCTTGCCTCTCATCTTCGCATACGTTTCTGTCACCATCGAAAGATCAGTGATATTGATAGCTTTTACAGTTTTGCCTTTGTAAGTTCTGTTGGTAAACGATTCAAATTTATCACCGCCGGCAATACTCGGGTCTCTTGCTTCATTAGCCGTGTATTCACCATACTGCAAACTAATAGGCAGATAACCATTGCCGCCATTTTTCACATCATTTTTATCATAACCCAACCCGCTATTGGGACTGCTGATAAATACCAATGCATAATCCGCATCATCAGGATTGTCGGTGACGTTGAAATATTTTTTTACAATATTCATATTGACTGGATAGTCCAGTTTCTCGGGTGTTTCTATTCCTAAAAAGTTTCTGCCGGCAGGTGTAAATTTCTTCGGCACATAAACGGTTTTATTTTTTTGCAATGGCAATACATTGCTTTTATTTTTCAGCAATACCTGTGATTTTAATTGCGCATCATAACCGGCTTTCATAAAATCAGCCTTGCCTACTATATTAGCCGATGCATTTACATCGAGATATGGATTTTCAAATAAGCCTGTTCTGAAAATATTTTTTAGCAATCGCACTGCAGAGGCTTCAAATCTTTCCCGCATCATTTTTTCTCCATGTTCTTTCACACCCATGCTATACGCTTCAATCACAGGGCCTTTTTCATTGTTGCCACCAAACTGATCCACACCAGCCATTAGTACTTTATAATGTCTTTCAGCAATAGATAATTTATCAACGCCCCATGGTTTGCCTGTGATAAAAATATCTACTGCTGTTTCATCACCTGTCACCAGCCAGTCAGTACAAACCACTCCGTCGTATTTATATTTTTTGCGAAGCAGATCAGTAATGATGTATGAATTATAATTGTTGGCTACATTTTCATGATTCTTCACATCCTGGTTCCATGAAATAGTATAATAAGGCATCACAGCAGATGCCATTTTTGTTTTTCCTTTTAGTTTGAAGGCACCTTCTGTAAATGGAATAAAGTGTTGTGTAAAATTATTGCCGGGGTAAACTGCGAATTTGCCAAAACCATAATGCGCATCTCTGCCAGCTTCGCCACTGCCACCACCGGGCCAGTGTTTCACCATTGCATTTACACTTTTATATCCCCATCCATTTGCTATTTCATCTTTACCTGTTGATGTTTGAAAACCGTCAACATAAGCTTGCCCCATATCAGCGGATAGCTTTGGGTCTTCACCAAATGTTCCACTGGTACGATTCCATCTTGGATCAGTTGAAATATCAACCTGTGGTGAAAGAGCCGTTGCAATACCCAATGCCCTGTATTCAAGCGCAGCAATTTCTCCAAATTTTTTTACAACAGAAGGATCAAATGTTGCAGCCATTCCCAATGAACCGGGCCACATAGAAATTTTTCCACCGGCGCCTGCATTAAATTCTGCATCGGCAACAGTGCCATGTCGCGGATCTGAACTATTATTTGCCGGTATGCCTAATCCTGTTCCTTCTACCAATGCCTGTACATTATTATTCCATTCAGCAGCAATAGCGGGACTTTGTACCGAAGTGATCAACACATGGCGCAGATTATCTTTTGTTAAGAATTCTTTTTGCTGATCACTGAGGTCAGATGGTTTGGCGCCACTTTCTGCGAATACCTTTCCATTATACGTACCGGCAAATGGCCCCCGTGCGCCTGCAGGTATAGGCTGGTGCCTGCTATATAACATAAGCCCTGCAATTTGCTCAACTGACATTTGCGATGCAAGATCTTTTGCACGAACATCGGCTGATAGTCGCCAATCTTCATATTTATCCAGTTTGCCATTTTTGTTAAGGTCTTTAAATGCAAAACCATTTACGGTAATGATCTTAACACCCGAAGTAGTGGAGTAACCCAATGTTTGTCCACCGGTATTGGTAACAGTGACAATGGTGCCATTTGTTTTTTCCGACCATTTGTTTTGTGCATTGCTATTTGCGGCTAAAAATGCTATTGTGAAAAGGAGTAAAACAATTTTTTTCATTGCAGAAGGATTTCTTTTTATAGTGATTTTGTTAACCAGCTTTTGTATTTCAGGGCATCGCCTGTTGCTACGCTCAGTTCATCGCTTGGTAATACTGTTCGGCAAATCACACTGGGGAAAAACCTTATTACCTTAGTAACATAAATGCAAGCAAGGAAACAAACCTTATTAGCTTATTCTCTTTTCTGATAAGGTAATAAGGTCTCGTTATTAAAAGGGGCACATTGTTACTAAGGTAATAAGGTTATCATCTCTCATTGACCGAATCGTTGAATCTTGTGCCTTGTTTCTTTCTTGTCCCTTGTTCCTTTACCCCAATATCTTATTGATATTCGCATAGCTTGTCTTAATACTTGCCATAGGGTCTTTCGGCATATCATGTTCTATAAAGAAATATTTCATGCCTGAAGCATCAGCATTATCAAATATGCGTTTGTATTCAATTACACCTTCGCCAACAGGCAATACATTTTTCATTTCTTTATCCAGATCTTTTACATGCCATAACGGGAAACGTCCGGGATGCTGTTTAAATAATTCAACAGGATCTTTGCCACCTTTTGTTGCCCATGCAAGATCCAGTTCCATCAGCATCTTTGTTTGCGATAAAAACATTTCGTAAGGAACCTGGCCTTCCACTGCACGAAACTCTGCATCATGATTGTGATAAGCGAACTTTACACCGGCTTTTTTGCAGGCTTCATCTGTTTTATTCAATACTTCAATAGAAGATTTGATGTCATCCATTGTATTGATTGGCGTATTGGCACAAACCAAATATTCCGCACCGCCTTCAGCAATCTCATCAATTAACTCCTGCATATTTTCTTTCAAATTTCTCATCGGAGGAATGGTAATAGGTTTTCCATCGGGTCCTTCCGGCATCTTGGCACCGGGCGGCATTTTAAATGGAGCACCTAACACATGGTGTGACCGCCAGTTCATTCCAATATCTTTTAAGAACGAAGCAAACTCTTTTGGCTTCATGCCGTAATAACCGCCTTTTCTGCTGAAAGCAGATTCAATTTCCTTATAGCCTACCGCAGCTATACTTTTTAATGTGCCCTGCACATCATTATCTATCGTATTGAAAAAAGTGAAGAGCTGCAATCCAAAGACTTTGTCTTTTGGCGAGCTTAACAGCGATGCCAGGTTGTTTTGAAACAGCATCGTTCCTAAAAAAGCAGCAGATGATGTCCGGAGAAATTCTTTTCTTTTCATATTAGTAGCGTTTGGGTTTTTGTTTAGTTTTATAAGTTGAAATTTCGTACTAAAAACATTCACTACTTACCACTCAATGTCGTTTTAGTTAAGGATTAATACCACGTAGTGGTATCCTGTTTGTAGAAGATAATCAGTCTTTTTTTTCCGACTCCGTAGGAGTCGCCTGTGAAAAACAGGCGGCTCCTACGGAGCCAATGCCTCATCCGAATAATTTCTACAAACAGGGTGCTCCTAACGGAGCTTAACTAACTGTCATTGATTCACCATTCACCATTCACCACTGACTCATTTCTTCCGCTTATGCTTCAATAACCAACTCAAAAAATCCTTTTCAGCAAATGCATTGTCCCAGCTATTATGATTCACTCCCGGATATTCTGAATATTTTACTTCCGCTTTTAATGATTTCAGTTTGTCCACCATTTGTCTTGAGAGATTAACATTTACCACTGCATCGTCTGCGCCATGAAAAACCCAAAAAGCTGTTTTAGTCATTCGCTTTTCATATTTGTTTACATCGGCACCGCCGCATATTGGCATAGCAGCAGCATACAGATCAGGATAACGATATACCGATTCAAATGTTCCCATACCACCCATTGATAAACCGGTGATATAAACTCTTGATTTATCCACTGCGCCTTCGGAGATCATTTTCTTCACCAGTTCATTGGAAGCAGTCAATGGCCAATTAGCCTCGCCACTGTAATCAAAATCTATTTTAAAAGGTTGTGTGCTTCTGTCAATTTTTGTGTTCGCCCAATAAGAATCGTCAGGACATTGCGGAAATATTATAATTGCCGGAAAGTTTTTCCTGCTCTCTTCTGTTAAAAAAAGTTTGGCGCCATGTGTTAGTTGCTTTTCATTATCCATTCCTCTTTCACCGCCACCATGCAATACAAGCAGCAAGGGATATTTTTTGCTTTTATCATAATTAGCCGGATAGAGAATGCGATATGGCAATTTTTTCCCTTCTGCAAAATCAAATTCTTTTTTCTCATAAGGTGCTAATGCAGGATCACTTACTTTCTTTTTTAATAAGCCCTGCACATTCAGCCAATCACCAAAACGTTCTATCCATGTATCGGTTGGCAGGTTTTGTTTGCGCATGCCAAATCCATGATCTCCTTTTGCATACATGTGTAACTCGGCATCTTTTTTTGCAGCGAGCCATTTGCTATACAGGTCTACGCTGTGTGGCGCCAATCCAAGTCCATCGTTACTTGCTGTAACAATAAACAATGGCGGTGCATCAGCAGGCACTGTGCCCAGCATTTCAGAAGGAAAATAAGGATATACCGGCGCTGCAAAATCAGGACGGTTTTCTCTTGTGTAATTAAATAATGCAGATGAAGTAACAGTGCCGCCTGCAGAAAAACCAATGATGCCCACACGATCAGGAGATACATTGTACTCGGCAGCATGTTTACGAACATAAACGATAGCGGCTCTGCCATCGGCAATACACATTGGAATTACTGCAGCATTATCTTCTTCAAATTCTTTTTTGCCCCATTTGGCCATTACCTCTGTAACAGGATCAGTTGTTTTACTATGCACCAAACGATATTTTAAAACAAAACAAGTCACACCTTTTTGCACCAGCCATTTGGCAACATCATATCCTTCGCTGTTAATAGATAATGCATGAAAGGCGCCGCCGGGTGCAATGACAACAGCAGTACCATTTTCTTTGCCTGCTTCGGGTGCAAACACTGTGAGAGTAGGGCGACTTATATTGTAAACCACTTTTGTTTGCCATGCGTTATTATCGTTTTCGGCTTCATTCCATGTCCAGCTTTCAGAACCGGGAGCAGGGCCATCGTAGAGTTGAATTACTTTTTGCTGTGCAACAACAAAAGAAGAGAAAAGCAGAAGAAGGCTAAGAAATAAAAGATTTCTTTTCATACAGAAGCGTTTTATTATACTAAATGTATTAAACTTCTTTAAACCAAAAGCCTTTGTGGAAATGAATAGAAAATAAAAAGCCGAAGTGAAGGCAATGACAATTTTCATACAGCAATTTTGCGAAGCAAATCTCCCTTGTTTTTATTCAGTTTGATTTGATTTTTATCAAATACTCTTATTAATCGAAGTATTATTTCACCTGTGATCGTATCCTGCTCAATGTTTCAAGCGTAATACCGAGAAACGAAGAGATGTAAGACAATGGCACCCTGCGAATAATATCCGGATTGTTTGTAAGCAATCTTTCATAACGCTGATGCGCTGTTTCAAACTGGATAGAATCCATTCTTATTTGTGAAAGTATCAGCGATTCGGTCACCATTTTTCGCAGCAATCTTTCTACATCATGGTATTGATCAGCCAGCGACATAAAATCACTATGATGTATGCCATATACTTTTGATGGCTCGATTGTTTGAATGATCAAATGGCTTGGAATACGTTGAAAAAAACTGGTGATGGAAAGAAAGAACTGTTCATCCAATGCTATCCATTCAGTAACTTCTTTTCCCTTTTTGTGATAATAAATCCTTGCAACGCCTTTTTCAATAAAATAGATATAATCGGCAATGGCCTGTTCACGAAGCAGAAAAAAATCTTTGGATGTTTGCCAATATTTCCAGGCGCTGAGAAAAGCTTTGCTGCTTTCCGGAGAAAGTGGCGAAATAAGATCAACTGATTTTTCTAATGGTGTCACAAAAGAATTTTATCGAAATTAAAAGATTTATTTTTCTCATTTAAAATCAGTAATTAAAATTTTAACGTGCCACGTTTACTTATAACAAATACAGGTTTTAAAAACCTTATTTCCTTTTTAATTATAACCTTAGTAGAAACCCGTTCATTTATTCTTTGTACCTTATTTTCGGGGAAGGCGTACCCCTATGGTTGCAGAGTTTTTTGATAAAATTTTAAAAATATCTCATATTCCTCCTGAAAGCTTACTTTTCGATGATGTTCCGGCTGATTAAGTATGTATTTACAGACTTTATCTACGGCTGACTTGGATACTGAAAAGGCAGAAGCAGTTTCCTGCCATGCAAAGTGAGCTGAACAAAGATTGTTTTCATTTATGAATCGTTGGGAACTTTCAGCAACTATAGTAGCAATACTTTCTTCTGATAGTTTTGGAGACCGTGATATAAGGAAATGGGCATGTTCCGGATTGGCATATATTGAATATAGGTGAGAGTCATTGTTGTTTACTATGCCCGTAATATATTTTTCAATTCGGGGACAATGCTTTTCTTCAATAATTGGCATACGATGCAATGTGGAAAATATAAAATGGATGTACAGGTTGTTGTATTCTATTTTCATTTTTATCGGGGCGTTGAATAAGGTAATAAGGTTTGCCATTCTGTAAGATCGTTTTCTACTAAGGTTTTACCAACGGTTTACAGAATCCTAATCTTTTTACAGGTCTTTTTCAAATTAATTAAATTCTCCAATAGCTCAAAAAATAATTAGCTTGACACTCCCCAAAGAGAAAGGGCACCCTGTGTGAGTGCCCTTTCAACAAATTATTACTGCATTCCTTCCGTGGCTCCCTGCATATTCTGGTTCATATTTTTTCTCTTGAATAATGACATATCAATCTTTCCAAAACGATAGGCAAAATTAATCCTGAACATTTGCGGGTCACGAAGACGGCTATAGGTTTGCGTAAAGAATTCGCTGTAAGAATACTGTTCTTGTCTTCTTGTTTTGAAAATATCACTAATGCTCAAAGTAATAGAAGCTGCATCGTTTTTCATAAAACTCTTCTTGATGGCAAGGTCAATTCCGTAACTTGATTTGATATAACCCTGCGATGAACTTTGTGCTGCACCCATAGGCGGGCCCATCATACCAGTATTTTGGTTCACAGGCAAATTTGTTTTCGACTGGTAAGTGGCCGTTAATTGTGTTGTGAATTTAGCCGGCAACTTAAAATTGCTGTTGAATTTTCCAAACCAGCTCCACATGGCATCAGCAGTGGCGCCTGCATTCTGTGCATCAATCTTTGAATTATACAGGTTGATGTTGGTGCTGATGTCCCACCATTTGTTGATTGTATTTACTGATGTAAACTCTGTTCCATAAGACTGGCTTGAGTTGGCATTGATATATGTGTTGATCAAGATATCTTCACCGGTCACAGGATGCACGCCTTTATCCTGGAAACGGGTGATCAGGTCAGTTGTCTTCTTATAGTATGCTGAAGCAAGAAATGTATTGTTTCCCTTAAATGTTTTCGCATAAGAAAACTCAAAAGACTGTGTAAATTCAGGCTTCAGGTTAGGATTGCCTTTTCTTATATCGAGATTATCTGTATAGTCAACAAAAGGAATCAACTGGAAAAAGTTAGGCCTGTTTACTCTGCGGGTTACACTGAATTGCAACTCCTGTTTGTTCTTCAGTTTTTGGCTGAAGAACAATGAAGGAAATAAGCTGACAGGGTAGCTGTTGCCGAATTTGCTGCCATCGCTCAGCAATGTTCCATTGTATTCAGAACTTTCAGCTCTTACGCCGGCCTTGTATCCAAAATCTTTAATGCTTCCGCTAAGGGATACATAAGCGGCATACACATTGTCTGTGTTTTTATAATTGCTGGTAGCAGAAGGGATCAGTTCAAACTGTCCGCTTGATGCATCTAACACATAGTTATCATTTATGTTGCTTAGTTTGCGAAGCTGTGCCCGCAATCCTGTTTCAAGCTTTATATTCTTAAATGGTTTTACATAATCAGTTTGTATAGTCATAAAACGGTTGGTACCGCTGCTGATCAGTTGTTGCTGATAATCTCCTGTTTTGCTTCCGTTTGCATTTGCAAAAAAGTTGGTCACATATAAACTGTTACCTTCATTTTTACCAGAGAAATAATTGAAATCAGCAGTCAGCTCTTCACCTTCTTTAGGAAACAGTTGCTTGAAGCCGGCCGTCACACCGTTTGCATTAAACTGTCTTGTTCCGGTTGAAATGCGTTCACTAAACTTTGTGATTTTACCAGTGCTGTATAAACTATCAGTGGTGATGCCGATTGTTTCTCTCGGATCAAATTCACCATGCACTTTGATACCGCCCAGTGATAATGTAGTACGGTTGGTTACAAAATAATCAAGACCTACACGACCAAAAATGAATTGACCCTTTGTTTTGTTGTAGTTGTTTTGAAGAATAGATGTTTGCGGATTCTCAAATAAATTCAATCTGTCTGTTGTGCCCGATGTTCTCGACCTGTTTTGATTGATCATGGCGCTGGCAGAAAAATTTATTTTATTCTGACGCAAATTAAAATCACCGCCGCCATTGATAGCGCCTCTCTTATCAACACCTGCACGAAGATTACCATTGTAGCCGCTCTTTTTATTTTTCTTTAAAACGATATTCAGAATTCCGGCATTACCACCCGAAGCATCATACTTGGCAGAAGGATTTGTGATCACTTCCACACTCTCAATCGCATCAGCAGGTATCTGATCAAGCGAAAGGGTAGTGGGGCGGCCTTCAATATAGATTTGCGGCGCTGCGTTTCTTACCGTTACATTTCCATCAATATCCACTTGCACAGAAGGCACATTGCGCATTACATCCAATGCAGTACCACCGGCGCTGACGATATTTTTATCAACGTTAAACACTTTTTTATCTATATCCAGTTTCATCAGCGGTTTGCTCGAAGAAACAACTACTCCAGACAGTTGCTTTGTATCTGTTTCCATTTTGATGTTGCCAAGGTCTTTATCAAACGCATTCATCATCTTGCTCATCGCAGCCATTGCTTGTGAGGGATCGCTATTACCCTGGCTCTTCATACCATTCCCATCCATTTTCATTTGGAAAGAAACGGTTTGCTCCACGGGTTTAAAACCGGTAGCCGATATTTTTAATTTCAATTGCCCGAAAATGGGAAGATCGGCAAAGCTGAATTCGCCATTGCTTTTGGTAGTAATGCCGCTCAACAGCACTTCCTTTCTTTTTTTAGTAACCGTGTCAAACTTGCTTTGCAGCAACAACACAGAAACATCACCAATAGCTGCGCCAGTGCTATCAGTTATTTTTCCATACACATGTCCCATATTGGGGGCTTGTTGACCGGCTTTTCCATTTCCGGCCATTGGAAACTGTGCATTGGCTGCCACCACCGCCGCTAAAAGGATGATGCAGGTAAATAAGGCAATCTTCTTCATAATAGTTTGTTTTAAATATCAGGCACAAATCTATTATGAGATCGCCCCTGCATTTGGGTAAATGAGACAAGCAGCAAAAATGTGGCGACGAAAAATGCTGGTACAAACAGCCATTAGGGAAATGAAAAAACGGATGCCTTTTCAAGCATCCGTTTTTGTGAGTTGTGAGT
>Ga0187893_10010007_pt1 | contig 14345 bp, 11 predicted proteins | sample MA1701074metaG_FD_139574 | JGI IMG/M metagenome (GOLD analysis project Ga0187893, IMG submission 139574) | White microbial mat communities from a basaltic lava cave in the Kipuka Kanohina Cave System on the Island of Hawaii, USA - MA170107-4 metaG ...
GTCGAGTCGCTCGGCGATCATCGCATTGCCATGTCGTTCGGCGTGCTGGGGGCGCTGCGCGGCAACCGGATTCGCGTCAGCCAGCCCGACTGCGTCGCTGTTTCGTACCCGGGCTTCTGGTCCGATCTTGCTGCGGCCGCGTCATCCTGAGCCACCCCGACATCGTAAGCGAGGCGAAGACCCTCCCTGCATGACCTCGAAGCCATACGTCATTGCCATTGACGGCCCGGCCGCCTCGGGCAAGTCGTCGACCGCGCACTGGGTCGCCGAGCGCCTTGGCGTCCGTCATGCGGACTCCGGAGCGCTGTATCGCGCCGTCACGGCGGCGCGGCTGCGCGACGGCGGCGAGATGGACGCGTCGAAGTGGATCGAGGCCGACGTGCTGGCGTCCGCCGACCGACGCGTCCGCTTCGTGGCCGGCGGGAAGGCGTTTGTGGCGGAAATAGACGGACGGCCCGACGAGGAGGCGCTCCGCAGCGCCGACGTGACCTCCCGCGTGTCCCCCGTCGCGGGCATGCAGCGTGTCCGGGTCTGGGTGAACGAGCGGATGCGCGAGGCGGCCGCGACGGGCTCCATCGTCGTGGACGGGCGTGACATGGGAACCGCGGTTTTTCCCCACGCCGACGTGAAGATCTTCCTGGTGGCCGATCCATGGGAGCGCGCCCGCCGACGCGTCACTCAGCTGCTGCAGCGCGCGCCGACCGACGACGAGATCGCCGCCGAGACCGATCGCCTGGTGCACCGGGATGCCCGCGACGCACGGCAGACGCAGCAGGCACCCGACGCGGTGCTGCTCGATACCACCTACCTGACGCAGGACGAGCAGGTGGACCGGATCGTGGCGTTGGCAATGGCGATTTCGACTCGTGCGCCGAAGGCCGATTAAAGGCCTGCCTCGCCCACGGTTGCAGTTTGTGAAGTATTATCGAGTTTATGTGCCACATTGATAAAGTGAGATAAACTCGATATAATCTCTCCATGGACAGACGGCGCAACCCCTTCGCTCCCGGCGCCGGCACTCGGCCGCCGGAGCTTGCGGGACGAGAGCAGATAGTCGAGGACGCCAGCGTGGCGCTGGACCGCATCAAGGCCGGACGGTCCGCGAAGAGCCAGATGCTTCTCGGACTTCGCGGCGTGGGGAAGACGGTCTTGCTCAACGAGATCGCGCGGATCGCGGACGAGCATGGCTACCTGACCATCCAGCTCGAGGCGCCGGAGGACCGCGGGCTGGCGGAAATGCTGACGCCGCCGCTGCGATCGGTGCTCTACAAACTGAGTGCCGTCGAGAAAGCCAAGACACTGGCCACGCGCGGCCTTCAGACGCTTCAGAGTTTTTCGAGTGCGCTGAAACTGAGCGTCGGGCCGGTGGAACTGGGTGTCGCCGAGCCAAGTGTTGCCGATTCAGGCAATCTCGAGAATGACCTGCCGGAGCTCCTGTTATTGGTCGCCGAGGCCGCCGAGGCCGCTGAGAAGCCGGTCGCCATTTTCGTGGACGAAGTCCAGTACCTGCCTGGCGAAGACCTCAGCGCGTTGATCGTGTCCGTGCACAAGGTTGGGCAGCGCGGACTACCGCTCATGGTGTTCGGGGCCGGCCTGCCTCAACTCGCGGCGCTCGCTGGTGAAGCCAAGTCGTACGCAGAGCGGCTCTTCGACTATCCGCCCGTTGGTGCACTGGAGACCTCTGCGGCGGAGCGAGCGATCACACAGCCGATTCGTGACGAAGGGGCGGACATAGACGCCGCTGCGCTCGCCAACATCATCAAACAGACGCAGGGATATCCCTACTTCCTTCAGGAATGGGGGTCGCACGCGTGGGACGCGGCGCCACAGTCACCCGTCGCGCTGGCTGACGCACAGAAGGCGGGAGTTGCGGCGCTCGCAGCGATGGACAAGGGATTTTTCCGTGTGCGGATCGACCGCCTCACGCCTCGCGAGCGCGACTATGTGCGCGCCATGGCGCACCTGGGAGCCGGGCCGCATCGCTCGGGTGACATCGCCGGCTTGCTGGGCGTGGCTGTAACCGCCGTCGGCCCCCTGCGAAGCGCACTGATAAGGAAGGGCATGATCTACAGCCCGCAGCACGGTGACACGGCGTTCACCGTCCCTATGTTTGACGCATTCATGAAACGCTCAATGCCTGGTTGGGCACCAGCAACAGCCCGCAAGAAGAAGCGCGACGGCAAGCGCTGATGTCGCGACTCACTGACCTGATTGCGCAGGCCAAGGCGAAAGACCCGCAGACGGGTGCGGACCTCGAACGCGAGTTCAAGGACACGATGTATCCCGGGCTGGTGAGCCATGGGAAGGTGGAGCGCGGCGCGACAAGCCCTATCACACCGTCATCAACGCCGAGAACGATCACGCGCTCAAGGCGCTCACATGGTCGCATCGCGGAAAAGTGGATGCCATCTACATAGCGGTGCGCTTTCGTCGTAAACCCGTCCCAGCCACATTCTGACATGCTTGCCGAGTTGATCAGCGAAATGGCCTGCCGATGAACGGGTACGTCGCCGTTACCGACCCAGAGTGGTTTCGTTTCCTGAGCCGCCAGCTTGGGATAGACGAGGTGAATTTCTGGAAACCCGGCGGCGGAACGGGCTTCCGAGCGCTGACCCTTGGCGGGCCGCTCCTGTTCAAGCTTCACTGGCCTCACAACTTCATCGTGGGAGGCGGCTTCTTCGCCTCCTTCAGTCATCTGCCGGTGAGCATGGTCTGGGACACATTCGGCATCAAAAACGGCGCTGCGAGCTACTCCGAGATGCGCGCGAGGATTGAGCATTATCGGAAGAGTGAACCCAATCCGCGCGAAGATTATGTGATCGGCAACATCATTCTTGAGGAGCCGTTCTTCCTTCCTCGCGACAAGTGGATTCCCGCTCCGCAGGATTTCGCACGAAGCGTGGTGCAGGGAAAGACCTACGACCTGACCATGCCCGCCGGCAAGGCTCTTTGGGATCAAGTTCTTGTCGCACGCGCCGGTAGTGTCCGAGCGACAGCGGAGCGACCGGTCGAGGTTGGAGCCATGTACGGTGACGCACAGCGCGGGCGCGTTCGCTTAGGCCAAGGCGCATTCCGAGTGATGGTCACGGATGCGTACAACCGCCGGTGTGCGATTTCTGGCGAGAAAGCACTGCCAGTGCTTCAGGCCGCACACATCGTACCGGTAGCCGAGGGAGGCTTACACCGCCTCGACAACGGACTACTCCTGAGGTCTGACGTTCACACGCTATTTGACCGCGGCTATGTCACGGTAACTCCGGAACACCGGATCCTCGTAGCGGCCAAGCGCTTGAAGGAGGACTTCGACAACGGGGAGCCATACGTGCCATTCCACGGGACGAAGATCCATCTCCCCGAGCGCGAGGCTGAGCGCCCGCTTGCGACGCAGCTGGCATGGCACAACGAGACCAAGTACCTGGGATAAGGTTCTCCATGACAGACAGCCTTTCCGACATCACGGGGCGACTCAGGGCATTCGTCGAGGAGCGCGATTGGAGCCAGTTCCACGACCCCAAGAACTTGGCAATGGCGGTCGCAAGTGAAGCAGGTGAACTCGTTGCGGAATACCGGTGGATCGCGAGCGATCAATCAGACTCCTGGTCGGCTGATGCCACGAACAGGCAACGGGTGGCGATGGAGGCCGCCGACGTCGCGATCGCGCTGGTAGAGCTCTGCGACCGAATTGGCGTTGACCTCGTCGCCGCGATGGCCGAAAAGATCGAGATCAATGCGCAGCGCTATCCCGTCGCTCTTGCCAAAGGGCGCCATGCCCGGCCGAAGGATTGACCGCGGCGCTCAAGCGCGAGTTGTAAGTCCTCACGTCAGCGAGACTTCCATCGGGTAAGTGAAGGTTGTAGGTTAGACGGCTCCGCAGGAATTGCTGTCTAACCTCAATCGGTGCTCCCACCCTTCATGTCACCCGAAACCCTCACCCCCAAAACCGGCACGGCCAAGGAAAAGCGCGATCTCGAACGCGCCACCCTGCGTCCGCTTGCCAACCGCCGTCCCGAACTCTACGACGAAGACGAGTACACCTCCGCTGACTATGAGCGGATGATGGAGTTGTATCAGGGCTCGCTCGCGTCCATCGACGAAGGCGAGATCGTCAAGGCGAAAGTCCAGAGTGTCCGCGACAACGTCGTGGTCCTCGATATCGGCTTCAAGTCGGAAGGCACGGTCCCGCTCGAAGAGTTCAAGGACATGCCCGGCCTCAAGCAGGGCGATGAGGTCGAAGTCCTGCTCGAGCACCTCGAGGACCAGGAAGGCGCCGTCGTCCTGTCCAAGAAGAAGGCCGACTTCATGCGCGTGTGGGAGCGCATTCGCGTCGCCTACGAGAGCGACCAGCCGGTCGAAGGCACGCTCGTCAAGAAGATCAAGGGCGGCGTGGTCGTCGACCTCATGGGCGTGGACGCCTTCCTGCCCGGGTCGCAGATCGCGCTGCGTCGCGTGCCGAACATCGACGAACTGCTCGGCCAGAAGTTCGAGTTCAAGATCATCAAGCTCAACAAGCGCCGCCGCAACATCGTCGTATCGCGTCGCGTGATCCTCGAGAACGAGCGCGCCGGCAAGCGCGAGAAGCTCATGAAGGAGCTCGAGAAGGATCAGGTGCGCAAAGGCGTCGTCAAGAACATCACGGACTTCGGCGCGTTCATCGACCTCGGCGGCGTCGACGGCCTGCTGCACATCACCGACATGTCGTGGGGGCGCATCCAGCACCCGTCGGAAATGGTGCAGATCGGCAGCGAAGTCGAAGTCAAGGTCCTCGACATCGACTGGCAGCGGGAACGCATCTCGCTCGGCCTCAAGCAACTCCACCCGTACCCGTGGAAAGACGTCGCCGAGAAGTACCCCGTCGGCACGCGCGTGCAGGGCAAGGTCGTCTCGATCACCAACTATGGCGCGTTCATCGAGCTGGAGCCTGGCATCGAAGGCCTGGTGCACATCAGCGAGATGAGCTGGACGCGCAACGTCCGGCATCCGTCGAAGCTCGTCTCGATTGGTGAGACCATCGAGGCGGTGGTGCTCAAGGTCGACCCGAACGAGGAGAAGATCTCGCTCGGCATGAAGCAGACCGAGCAGGATCCGTGGGTCGCGCTGCCGCAGAAGTATCCGGTCGGCACGCGCATCAACGGCAAGGTGCGCAACCTCACCAGCTTCGGCGCGTTCGTCGAAATCGAGCCGGGCATCGACGGACTGATCCACATCTCCGACATGAGCTGGACGCGGCGCGTCCAGCACCCGTCGGACGTCGTGAGGAAGGCGGATGAGGTCGACGTGGTGATCCTCAACATCGACGCCGACAACAAGCGGATTTCACTCGGCCTCAAGCAGGCCGAGGAGGATCCGTGGCTCAAGATCGGCGAGAGCTACCCGGTTGGCATGGCGCTGCCCGGCAAGGTCGTGCGCCTCATGGACAAGGGCGTCGTGGTTGATATCGGCAACAACATAGAGGGATTCGTGCCAATCTCGCAGCTCGACCCGGACGGCAAGCAGGTGGCCAGCCCGACTGACGTGGTCTACGAGACGATGAACCTCGAGATGAAGGTGATGGAGGTCGACCCGATCCACCGTCGCATCGTGCTGGGCGTCACCAACATCCCGGCCGACCAGCCGCCGCGCCCGGCCGAGCCGAGCAAGGTGGAGAGCATGGATGCGCTGGAGCAGGCGCAAGCCGCGCCCGTTTCCTACGAGGTGCCGGACGACGAGTAGAAAGGTGGAAGCCAGGAACGAAGAAGAAGCGCCCGGCCGAACCGCCGGGCGCTTCTTCGTTGGGGGACGACGGTTCTTGTTTCCGGCTCGGGCAGGCGCGACAATAGACTGACCCCAACCGCGTCGCGCCCATGCGCCCCTATTCGATCGCCCTGTTCGCCCTGATGGCCGTTGCAGCGCCCGCCGCAGCCCAGGACACCACCGCCACGGAAGTCACCGCCGAGGCGGCCGTCGGAACCAACGTCGTCGACAAGGCGTTGTCCGGAGCCGCCGAGTCGTTTCCGGCCGGCACCGCGGCCGTGTTCTGCTTCAGCCGCGTGACTGGCGCGGCCAACAGCGAAATCGACCACGTCTACTACAAGGGTGACACGGAGGTGACGCGCGTGAAGCTGAAGATCAGCGGCTCGCCGTTCCGTACCTGGAGCAGGAAGACGCTCCCTGCCGACGCCGTCGGAGAGTGGCGGTGCGACGTGGTGCACAACGGCAAGGTGCTCCAGTCGCTGAAATTCAAGGTCGAGTAGCATGCTCGTCTCGGCGCTCCTCGCGGCCGTCGTCGCGGCTGACACGACGTCCTACGTCGTGATGAACCACGGGCGCCCGGCCGGTGAAATGCTGGTCATCACGGCCGGTGGCTCGGTGATCGTGAAGTACCATCACGTCGACCGTCAGCGAGGACCGCGCGTGGAGGCTCGATATCGCGTGGTGAGGGGCATCGTCATGGGCGGGGCCACGTGGCAGTTGCCGCTGTACGGGCCCGAGCCCTCCCCACGCGGGCGCCCCGCGGACCAGTTCGACGTCGTCCGCGATTCCGCCGTCTGGGTCGTCCGCGACTCGACGCGACGGGAGCCGTTCATTGCAGGCACGTCGTTCTATCGCCTGCGCGCCAACATCCCGTACGAGAACCTGTTGCTCGTGCGGCACCTCCTGAGGCAGCCGAAGCGCGAGTCCGCGTTCTACGGCGGCGGTTCCGCGCGGCTCGAGATCGTCGCGGACACCATCCTTCGCGTTCGGTCCGCACGCCATCGCCTTCGCTTCGCCGTCGCGTGGATCGGAGCCGCCACGTACCCGACCGGAAGCTGGATCGACGAGACGGGAGAACTGGTCGCAAGCCAGGTCGGGTGGTTCATTGCGGTGAAGCGGGGCAGAGAGGACCTGCTGCCGGCACTGCGGTCCATCGAGTTCAAGTGGCGGAACGCCAAGGGTGAGGAGCTGGCCCGCACCGTCGCACCGCCGGCGTCGAGCGCCATCGCCATCGTGAATGGCGACGTGTTCGACAGCGAGCGCGGCGTGATGCGTCCGCGCACCACGGTCGTCGTCCGCGGCGATCGCATCGTCGCTGTCGGCCCAGCGGACTCGGTCGCGGTGCCGGCCGGCGCCACGGTGATCGATGCGTCCGGCAAGACGGTCATGCCGGGCATGTACGACATGCACACCCACTTCCAGCTCGGCAGCCAGTCGACCGGTGGCTTGGCGCAGCTGGCCAACGGCATCACGACGGTGCGCGACCTGGCCGCCGACATCGACGTCGCGGTCTCCCACCGGGACCGCGCCAACGCCGGCACGATCGCGATTCCGCGCTCGGTCCTCGCCGGCTTCATGGAGGGACCGGGCCGGTGGGCCGGCCCGAGCGAAGTCATCGTCAGCACGGAGACCGAGGCGCGCGCCTGGGTGGCGCGCTACGACTCGCTCGGCTACCGGCAGATCAAGCTCTACAACCTCGTGCAGCAGGATCTGGTGCCGGCGATCGCGGAGGAGGCACGCAAGCGCGGCATGCGGCTCAGCGGCCATGTGCCGCGCGGGCTCAGCACGCCGGCCGCGGTGCGACTCGGCTTCGACGAGATCAACCACGCGGCATTCCTGTTCTCGACGTTCTACCCGGATTCGCTCTATACGCCGTCGATGCGCGCGTACTCGGGCGTTGCCGCAATCGTGGCTCCCAATGTCGACGTCGAGGGGGCCGAAATGACCGCGATGATCAACCTGTTCAAGCAGCGCGGCACGGTGATCGATGGCACGTGGAATCTCTGGATCTCATCGCCGACTGCCTTCCAGTCGAACCCCGGCGTTCCCACGCCCAGCCAGGCGACCGCCCAACGAGCCGATGCCAACTACATGCGGACGCTCAAGCGCCTCTTCGACGCCGGCGTCACTATCGTGCCGGGCACGGACGGCAGCAGCTACAACGCCGAGCTCGAGTTGTACGAGCGCGCCGGCATTCCGGCGCCCGAGGTGCTTCGCATCGCCACGCTCACCTCGGCGAAGGTGATGGGCGAAGACAGGGACTACGGCAGCATCGCACCTGGAAAAGTCGCCGATATCGCCATCGTGGCCGGCCGGCCGGCAGAACGTGTGGCCGACTTGCGGCGCGTGGAGCGAGTTCTTCGAGCCGGCCGCCCGTACGAGTCCAGTGTGCTCCGGTCAGCCATCGGTCTGCAGCTGCAACCCTGAGGGGGCCCGCCCGTCAGGGCATCCGGTTGCCGCACGAATCGCTGCCCGACGGGTCGGCGGCGCCGTACGTGGTTCGTGTGTAGGCCGGCTCGGCGCCGCTCTTGAACTGCAGGACAAACAGCGACGAGTACTGCGTGTCGCACAGGTCGGGCAGCTTCGGGCCGCCGAGGGCCGTGACGATCGCCGGGATCGTGTTGCTGTGGCCGACGACGAGCACGACGTCGCCGGCCGGCCTGGCGCGGACAGCCGCCGCCACCGCTTCCACGTGCGCCGCAGTCGGCCCGCCGGCGGTGACGACGATTGGCTCCTTCCCGAGCGCATCGGTGACCGGCTTGGCAGTCAACCTGGTGCGCTGCAGGTGCGTCGTGATCACTGAGGTCACGCGGTAGGCCGCCACAACCGCCATCAGGTCTGCGGCCCGCTTGCTGCCCTCGGCCGTGAGCCCCGGATCACCCGCCGGCGCGGCGGCACGTTCGGCGTGGCGGACAAGAATGACCGTCGCCGGCTGCGCGGCGACCGAAGCGGAGAGAAGGACGATTCCGGCAGCGGCAAGCAGTCGCATGGGCGCTCCTTACGGTGTCGTCGCCAGAGGCAGCAGCACGAACCGGGCGTAGTTCTTCGAGTCGAAGTACTGCCGCGCCGCCGCCTGGATTTGCGCCGGCGTCAGTTGCTTCACCATGTCGTCGTAGGCGCCCATCAGCGCATCGATCGACTCGCCATTCTGGTCGCGGGACGCGATGCCGGAGATCCAGTAGCCATTGCGCTTGAGGTCCACTTCGCGGCTTCGCGCGATCTGCTCGCGCACCTTCTCGACGTCGGCGACGCTCGGGCCGCGCGTTTGCATCGTGTCGATCAGCGCAAACACGGTGCGCGTCAGGCGCTCGACGTTGTCGTCCGAGGAGTCGAAGCGCACCTGGAGACCGTACTCGGCGTGCGGGCGGCGGGAACATGATCCGCCCACGCTCGGGCTGTACGTGCCGCCGAGCTGTTCGCGCAGCGTCTCGTCGAGTCGCAGCTGGAACGCGTCCACCAGCGCGCGCATCACCAGGCGCATCTGGGGCGAGTACGCGCACGGCCCGGAGAAGTTGATCACCGTAGTGGCCTTCTTCTCGATGCCCCTGCGGACCGTCTTGTCGATGACGCCGCTGGGCTGTCGGGCGCTCGCGACCTTCGGCACGTCACGTCGACCGGTGGAGGGCAGCGACGCCAGATACCGCTCCACCAGCGGACGGAGCGCCGTCGTATCGATGGTGCCCACGAAGACGAACGTGAAGTCGCTCGCGTCCGCGAACCGGTCGCGGAAGAACGCAATCGCCCGGTGCGGATTGATTTCGTTGACCGTCGCCGTCGTCAGCGGCCGGCTGCGGAAGTGGTACTGCGCCATCGTGACGAGGACCGTGTCCGAGAACACCTCCTCCGGCGCCGCGCCGCGGTTTTCGAGGTACGGCGTGACGTTCTGGCGAAACGCCTGCCAGGCGACGGTGTCGAGCCGCGCTCCGGTGAAATGCAGGTACGCGAGCTGGAACAGGGTCTCGAGGTCCTTCGGAGACGCCTGCCCATTGAGGCTCTCGTGCATTTCGCCGACGCTAGGCCCGACCGACGCCGCCTTGCCCGCCAGCTTCTTGCCGAGGTCGATGCGGTTGAACTCGCCGAGCCCGCTGAGCGAAACGATCTGGCTGGCGATCGCCGCGGACATGTAGTTGGAGTCCGGGGCGAGGCCGGTGCCGCCGTCGCTGTAGGCGGAGAACAGGATCTCGTCCGCCTTGAAGTCGGTGACCTTGAACAGCACGCGGGCGCCGTTCGACAGGCGCCACTCGGTCACCGCCGCGCCAGGCGCGAGCGTCCGGCTCGCGACGACGCGGCCCGCGGGGCGAAGCGACGTGATGAGCGCGTCATCCGACACGGACTCCGTGTACGCCACCACCGTCGCCCCCATGCCGCGATCCAGCGCCGCCAGCACCTGCGCTTCGGTCGGGAGCGTGACCCCGGCTTTTTCCGGGCCCTGCACGATCACAATGCGGTTCTCGTCCGTGATCCACTGCGACGCCAGCTTGTTGACGTCGTCGAGCGTGATGGTGGGCAGCAGCCGCTGCACCGCCCGGTACTCCCACTCGATGCCGGGCACGACCTCGTCGGAGAAATAGTTGCGGAGGTACTCCTCGGCGTAGGCAACGGACTCGGTCTTGTCGCGCTCCGCGTGCGCGCGCTCGTACCCGCGCAGCACATTGGTCTTGGCCCGCTCCAGCTCCGTGGCCAGGAAGCCGAACCGGTCGATGCGCCGCGCTTCGGTGACGAGTGCCTCGAGGCCACGCTCCACGCCGCCGTCCTGCACGCCCGCGTCCAGCGAAAACGCTTCCACGTCGCGCGCGAGGAGGCCGCCCTTGTTGGCGCCCGCGCCGACGAACGGTGCGTCCGGCTTCTGCGTGATCTCGGAGAGCCGGCTGTTGAACATCCGCAGGTAGAGGCGCTCCACGAGGTCGCGCCGGTACTCGCCGACCGTGTTGGTGGACTGCCTGGGCAGCTTGAACAGAAGGCTGACGTCATTGCTCGTGTACTCCTTGTCGCTGGCGATGGCGACGAGCGGCGCCACGTTCGGCGGCACCGTGGCGGTGGGGCGGGGCGCACCCGCGCGCCCCGGCACCCGCGAGAAGTGCGCCCGGATGCGGCGTTCAATGTCAGCCACGTCGAAGTCGCCCACGGCCACCACCGCCATGAGGTCGGGACGGTACCACGTGCTGTAGAACGCCCGCAGCGACTGCGCCGTGGCGCCCATGATGTGCTCCTCCGTGCCGATCGGGTCGCGTTGCGCATAGAGCGAGTTCTTCAGCGCGATCGGGACAACCTGCTTGAAGATCCGGTCGCCGGCGCCCTTGGTCCCGCGCCACTCTTCGCGTACCACGCCCCGCTCATTGATGGCTTCCGTCGAATCGAACCTGAGCCCGCGGGCCCAGTCTTCGAGAATCGTGAACGCCTGGTCCACGATTCGCGTCGTGTCCGTCGGAATCGGGAGGATGTAGACGGTCTCGTCGAACGACGTGTACGCGTTGAGGTCCGCCCCGAACCGGACGCCGATCGACTGCAGGTACTTCACGAGGTCGTTCTTGGCGAAGTTCGTGGTGCCATTGAAGGCCATGTGCTCCACGAAATGCGCGTAGCCCCGCTGCGCGTCCGTCTCGAGGATCGATCCGGCGTTCACGGCCAGTCGCAGCTCGGCACGCTTCTCGGGCTTGACGTTCTTGCGGATGTAGTAGCGGATGCCGTTCGGCAGCACGCCGGTCTTCATCTGGGAATCCTGCGGGATGCGCGCGGCGAGGTTCGGCGCCGCATCACGCGGCTGGCCCTGAGCGGCCAATGCGATCGGCGTGAGGAGCGCCAGCGCGGAAACGGCGAGGGAGCGCATCAGTGAGGCCCGAATGAGGAAAGGAGTGGCGGAACGCCCCGGAAACATAGGGTCTGACACCTGCGCGGACAGCGGCTACTTTCTCCCCCCATGACGATGCGCGAGAAGCTCGAGCAGCTCGAGAAACGACGGGCCGAATCGGAGCTTGGGGGCGGCGAGAAGCGTCTCAAGGCGCAGCACGAGAAGGGGAAGCTGTCGGCACGCGAGCGGCTGGACCTGCTCCTGGACGAGGGTTCGTTCGTCGAACTCGACCGCTTCGTGGTACACCGGTCCAGCGATTTCGGCCTCGACGAGCAGAAGATCTATGGCGACGGCGTGGTGACGGGATACGGCCGGATCGAGGGACGACTCGTCTACGTCTTCTCGCAGGACTTCACGGTCTTTGGCGGCTCGTTGTCCGAGGCGTTCGCCGAGAAGATCTGCAAGGTCATGGACCTCGCGGTCCGCAACGGAGCGCCGGTGATCGGGCTCAACGACTCCGGGGGCGCGCGCATCCAGGAAGGCGTCGTGTCGCTCGGCGGATATGCCGAGATCTTCTTGCGCAACACGCTGGCGTCCGGCGTCGTGCCGCAGATCTCGGCGGTGCTGGGCCCGTGCGCCGGCGGGGCGGTGTACTCGCCGGCCATCACGGACTTCACCTACATGGTGCGACAGACCTCGTACATGTTCGTCACGGGGCCGAACGTCGTGAAGACGGTGACCCACGAGGACGTCACCATGGAGCAGCTCGGCGGCGCCGACACGCACGCCGCGACGTCCGGCGTGGCGCACTTCGCGCTCGATTCCGAGCCCGCGTGCCTCCAGGCGATCCGCCACCTGTTCCGCTACGTGCCGTCCAACAATCTCGAAACTCCGCCGCGCGGCGCGGCCAGCGACCCGCGCGACCGCCGCGACGACGCGCTGCTCGACGTGGTGCCGGACAATCCCAACAAGCCGTACGACATGCACGACGTGATTCGGCGCGTCGTGGACGACGGCGAGTTCTACGAGGTGCACAAGGACTACGCCGGCAACCTCCTGTGCGGCTTCGCGCACCTCGGCGGCGCCAGCGTCGGCATCGTCGCCAACCAACCGTCGGTAATTGCGGGCGTGCTGGACATCAACGCCTCGGTGAAAGGCGCACGCTTCGTGCGTTTCTGCGACGCGTTCAACATCCCGTTGGTGACGTTCGAGGATGTCCCCGGGTTCCTGCCGGGCGTCGCGCAGGAGCACGGCGGCATCATCCGCCACGGCGCCAAGCTCCTGTACGCCTACTGCGAAGCCACGGTGCCCAAGCTCACCGTGATCACGCGCAAGGCGTACGGCGGCGCGTATGACGTCATGTCATCCAAGCACATCCGCGGCGATTACAACGTCGCCTGGCCGACGGCCGAGATCGCGGTCATGGGCCCGAAGGGCGCGGTGGAGATCCTGTTTCGCAAGGAAATCGCCGAGAGCAAGAACCCCGAGAAGGCGACCGACGCGAAGATCGAGGAGTACCGCGGCAAGTTCGCGCACCCGTACGTCGCGGCGGGCCGCGGCTACCTCGACGACATCATCGACCCGCGGGACACGCGCGCCCGGCTCATCGACGCGCTCGAATCGCTGAAGACGAAGCGCGACAAGAACCCGCCGAAGAAGCACGGCAACATCCCGCTCTAGGACGGAGGCGGCGCCTTCGGCGCCCGCAGCTTCGGCGCGTTCCGGCGGCGGTGCAGCACGAGCACGCCACAGGTGGGGTCGCGCGCCGCGTACTTCATGGGCACCTGCGCCGGCGTGGCGTAGTACTCAATCGACTCGAGGTCGTCCGAGGTGAACATGTTGATGTTGAAGGGCTCGGTGGGCTTGCCCGGGTTCATCAGCATGTCGTCCACGTACACCTTGGAGTAGCACCCGCACTTGAGCCCACTCGTCCGCTCCGGCCCGCTGCGCGGGTCGGGGCACCAGATGTGCGGTGGAATGTGCCCCGACGCCCGCATGCGCTCGTACACGTCAGGCCCTCCGCGATAGCGTTCGAACCCCATCGCAATGCCGAGGTCGCCCTGCTCGTGCTTGGTCTTCACGTAGGCGCTGCTGCCAGTGCCGGGGAAGATGCCAAGCGACGTGATGGCGGACAGGACAGCCGCCATCGGCCGGCCGGGATGCTTCTCCAGTTCTTCGATCGCGAGGAAACTGCCGAGCCCCAGTCGCCGGTGCTCCGCGAAGGAGAGGTCGCTTCGACTCGCCTCGACGATCACGCTGTCGAGGACGATCAGGCGCGGAAGGAAGACCTGCCGCTCGGTCGTGCGGCCGCGAGTGAACGTCAGCGACGCGGTCATGGGCTCGTAGCCGAGCCGCCGCACCTGCACTTCGTGCTCGCCGGGCGCGAGTCCCTCGATCCGGAAGGCGCCGCGCGTGTCAGTCAACGTGCCCACGGCCTGGCCGGGCACGGCGACCGTGGCTCCCGCCAACGGCGTCCGCGAGGAATCGGCGAACACGAGGCCGGCGAAGACCGCGGTCCGGGCGGCGACCAGCTGCGCCGCGGACGGAATGCGGATGCGTGGCTGGTCGTCAGCGCCGGCGAAGAGCAGGGGCCAATCCACATGGGCGTTGATGGCCTCGTAAGCCACGGTGCGCAGCTCGATCACGTACTGGCCCGGAAGCATGGCCTCGATCGTGAAACGTCCCCTCGAATCCGTCACGGTCGACAGGTTCGTGTTGGAAACCGACAGCTTCACGCCCTCGAGCGGCGCGCCGGCCAGGGTGTCCTGGACCGTTCCGCGCACCGCCAGCGGCTCGCCCGCAAACAGCGTATCGGCGCCCCGAACGA
>Ga0187893_10010009_pt1 | contig 14345 bp, 8 predicted proteins | sample MA1701074metaG_FD_139574 | JGI IMG/M metagenome (GOLD analysis project Ga0187893, IMG submission 139574) | White microbial mat communities from a basaltic lava cave in the Kipuka Kanohina Cave System on the Island of Hawaii, USA - MA170107-4 metaG ...
CACGCCCTCGGAGACTTCGTAACCAAGCTGGACGCGCCCGGCGCCCGCCTGATCGAGCACCTCGGTCAAGGCCCGCTTCAGGCTGATTTCCTTGGGCAAGGCGAGGTCGATTTTCACGTTGCGATCCACGCCCTCGCGGGCGAGGTCGTTCCAGTTAACGATGACGTTCAGGCGACGGGTGTCGGCGAGTTTTTCGATCGCCCGATCCAGGGGTTCCTCGCGGAAGTCAACGGGCACGGGCTGATCCAGGGCGGAAATGATCGTGACGTTCTGGCGGGCGACGCCCGGCGAAACACGCTCGGGCCTGTTGGACAGCTCCAGCCAATCCTTGGGATAGCGAATCTCCTCGAACCACGGGATTTTCGATTCCTCGACGTCTTCCAGCGCCCCTTGTTGCTGGCGATACAAGTCGTCGCGATTTTTTCGTGCCTGGCGAAACGCGCGCATGTCCTCGAAATCGTCCATCATCCATTGGGCCTGAACGTACTTGGGATCGATCACGCGGACCTGGCGAAGGACCATGATGGCCGAGTCGAGATCGCCTTCCTTCTGGTGCTGGCGAGCCTGCTCCATCAGGGCGTCAATCTGCCGTTTGCGGTTTTCCTGATCCTGGCGGAGCCTTGCGGCCCGCTGTTCCTCGATATCGCGCTGGATTTCGGCGACCTTGCGTTCGTTGAAATCGCGTTCCTGCTCGGTCACCCACGTCGCCAGGGCCTCCAACTCGTTGTTCAAACTCTCGAACTTAGAAACCGGGTCGGCGAATTGTTTACCGGACTCCACGATCTGACGGGCGCGGACGAGCATTTGGTTCGCCTCATCGAAGCGCTGGCCGGAAACGTGGTCGCGAATGGTTTTTTCCACGTCGCGGTACTCCGCCATCGTGCGCTGCCAGTTGATCAAATCCTCCTGCTTGATGCGCTGGATCAGGGATTCCGGCCCCGCCCCGGCGACGTTCTGGCGGTGCTGATCGACCTGCTTGAGACCCTCGACCGCCTCCGGGTATCCGGCGATGTGCGTCAATGCTTCCCGGTAAAAGCGTTCGGCGGAATCGTAGTCCGCGGCGCGAAGGGTTTCATCACCTTGGCGCGTAAGCGTCCTTGCTTTTTCGGAGCCGTTGCCGGGTTTCACCGACGCGGGTGCGGCTGCTGGAGGTTCCTGCTTTGGTTGAGGTTCCTGGGAAACGGAGGTGGTCGGGGTCGCCGCGGTCGCCGGTGCAGCAAAGGAGGACTTTAGTTCGTTCGCCCGTTTCTTAGCTTCGGGCGAGGCGTATTCATTGGCCAGCACGGCGGCGATCGACCGATCCGCCCGCGAGCGGTCGCCCGCGGTGACCGCCGATTCCGCCTCCTCCAGGTCCCGGCGGGCTTTTTCCGCCATCGTGCCTGCCACCTGGGTCCGATTCAGGTAGTCGTCGCGCTGGGCCTGCTGCTGGGGATTCAACTTGGCGCGGTCGATCGCGGTAAGAGCCTCTTGAGCTCCCAGGTAATCCCCCTGCCCAAAGAGCTTGATCGCCCGCGAAAGAGCTTCCGCCTCATCTTGGGCCAAAACCGCCGAAGGCGGGATGGTGATCGCGGATAAAAAGACGATGAACAAGCATCGTACCGTCGGCAACATTCGGCGTAGCAAGGATCGCTCCTCCTTGTCAACGTACGGCGTCGAGCCCCGTCGAGAACTTGTGGTTCAACCCGACAAGAGTTGAACGATCGTTCCGCGGACCCTATCCGCAATCCATCAGGCTGGTTGGACGAACGCAAACCGGCGGCTATCGGCGCCGCATATCCACCGGTCGGGGGCATTCTAGGGACCTCGTTCGCCGCCCGCAAGCGAACCCGATTTCACCGCCCCCTGTCTGGCGGATACAAATCCGCCGGTCCACGACGCGCCTGTCAAGGATTTCGCGGCGGCTTGTACAACTCGATGGACTTCTTAGTGGGATGGTCCTTATCGACCGCCCAAACCCGCTCTTCCAATGCACCGCTGGAATCCAGGAAAACGGCCGCAGTGGTCGCCGAAGGTGGGGCGAACCGAACGCCCCTGGGGGAGTTCCCCGCCTTTCGCTCCCTGTGATTCCGCAGGAAATCCACGTCGAGCACCACAGCGTCCGCCTCAAATCGTACCATCGGATTGTCGGCCTTGGAGGCATCCAGCAAGTCTGGCGCGGCCACCCGCTGCTCCTCGGCCATGGCATTGCCGATTCCGAATCGAACCCGCGAGGACTTGACCCAAACACCCTCGAACCAACGGTAAAACTCGACGAGGATTTGCTCTTTTCCCTTGTCTTCGCTCGCCAGGAAATAATAAGACGAAGGAGTGATTGTCACAGGGTCGGACGGCGGGGACCAGTCGCTGGTAAGAAAGAGCACAGCCGCGTTTTCCGGATTCTCAAATTTCTCAGGACGGCCCGCCCCGGGATTCAGGACCCGATACCTCAGCCGATACTGATATGTTTTTCCGCTGACCAGGCTTCCGGGCCGGGCATCATGGACCCACGTGACTTGCGCGGGCAGTGGATCGCGCCTCGGCTTGACGGGCGCGGCGGCTCCACCGGCACGGTCAGCACCGGGGGCCGGGCCGCCCGCCAAAAGTTCACGCTTGATGTCTCTTTCCGCCTGCTCGGCGTCCTTCATCAGCTTTTCCGCGCGGGAACGATCCGACGCGGTCGCCTCCCGTGTCTGCATGACTTCCGCCGCTTTGTTGTAGGCCTCCCTCGCTTCGTTCTCGCTGCGATTCTGCCGAGCCTTGGCGATGATCTTGGGAACGTCTTCGAGGGCCTGGCGAATCTGGTCGGCGGGAGTCATGGCCTTGGGCGGTTCCTTGGGCTTTTCATCCGCGTCGGCGATTCCGTACCGATCCACGGGCTGAGCCGCGGGTGGATTATCCGGATTCAGAAATTCGTCATCCTGTTTCCAAAGGTCCAGCTTGGAGACCAGAGGCGGCGGCAACCAGCGGTCGCCATTTAACAGGGACTGAACGAACAACGGTCTGAGAATCTCCAATTGTAATCGGGAAGTGCGAAGATCGACGGTGTATTTCAGCAGTCGTTTCTCGCTTTCCGGCTCGACCATATGGCGATCGCCCGCGATCGTCAGGACGATCGGGTCTTCCCGTGGAACTTCCGACGATGGCCAGTGGTCCACGGAATTCCAGTCCGAATCGTTCCAGCTTCCGTCGGGACGCCGCGCCCGCCGCTGCGCCTCTGGCTTGCCGAAAATCACGTCGGCCTTGGTGGCGCCGTATTCCCGCCGCTGACGGTCCGAATGTGCCTTTATATCGAATACCGCCCCGATCGTAGCCCAATCGACGGCGGTGCGACGAACCGCGCCCGCTTGAACCAAGTTGACCGTGCTTCGTCCATGGGAGACGGCGGGTTTGCCCGGCGCGTCGATTTTCATCAGGGCGGTCTGCTGTTTGGCGACGTAGGCCTTGTCGATGATCGGCACCTCGGGGTGCAGAGCCACCGCCAGAGGCAGGGGATTTCGCTCCACCGGGGCAACGGACTTGGCGAATTCGTTGAACAAGGGTTCCGGAACGACGGTCTTGGGCTGGGCGGTTTGCATGCGCGATCGAACATCCGCCGCCTTTTGGGCCAGTTTGGCGTCAATCGTCGCCGGGGTGACGCTTTCCTGCCCGAGTTCGATCTGATTCGGGGTGGTGACCAAATATCTTGCGATCGCGCCGACAAGGATCAAGCCGGCGAGGCCCACCACGCCCTTTTCCAGATGACGCTCAATCGGACTGACTAACTGCTTGGCCATGGTTCAAGTAACCTGTTCCGTAACCCATCGGGAACGAGTCCCGGCGGCGATCCGCGGCTTGCGGACGCCCCGAAGGCCGTCACTTCGGGCAGGGGACGTTGAACTTATCACACACACTCGGGGCCATCAGCGGACGGAACACCTCGCCCAGCATGATGAACTCGAAATTCAGCGAAGCAATCACCACCGGTTCAGGCCCGTAAATCTTTCCGGTCATGTTCTTATTCAGCGGGACGTTCGTATAAGCCGTCCGCACCAAAACATGAAAACTGTTGTTGCAAATCTTTTCCACCAGCAGGGGAATGTCCCGCTGGTCCATGACCAGCTTGACTACATATTGCACGACTTCGTACGACTCGTTGGATGCCGTGCCCGTAAAGACGTTGTCCGAGGAGCCGGAGGGCAGGTCCGGATTGAATCCGCCGGGAGGAGAAACCTTGAACAACCCCGCCGCCGTTGTGTAATCATGCGAAACGCGGACGGAAACAATCTCCTTGATGGGCAAGTTTCCCACCCACGCTCCGCCGGTAAGCGATTTCGCCGTTTCTTCGTTGACCGCGGCGATCGCCGACGCCACGTCGTTTTGCACCCAATACCAGACCTGCGCCCGCCAGACGTTGATCAGGTCCGGGGCGTCAACTGTAGTCGTGTCCCGCAGACCCGGGGCCAGCTCGAAACTGGCGTACCGCTCCGGGGGTTTCTCATCGGCCGCAGGGACTGCGTAACAATAAAGGCTCTGAGCCTTGAGGATCGCCGCCCGCGCGGCTGCGTCCTCCGCAATGCCGAATCGTGTCACTACGTCGGCCGCCGTTCGGGGAGCGCCAGCCGAAGCGTCCGGCGGACCGCCGCCGAAGTCCCTCCGTTCGATCCGCTCGGCTTCTATCCGTTCCTTCATCGTCTCGATTTCGAAGGCGCTCGGCGGACCGCCCGCTTTGATGGTCTCCAACAGGCGGGTCATTTCCTCGTGGTACTTCTTTCGGAATTGAAGGCGCTTTTCCGCGTCCCCATCAGGGAACACATCCGGAACCAGAGGCTCAAATCGATAGAGCTGGCGGACCTTTTCCAGAACCCTTTTCCGATCCTCCTCGACGGAACGGATTCGGGCCTCCTCGGCCTCGATGGCTTTTTGGTTTGCGGGCTGCCCCTGAAGGCCTTCCAGGTTCTTGTACAACCCGGCGGCGGACTCCATCTCCGCAAGCACCTTGGGCATGGCGCTCATGCCCGTGTAACCAAGGGCGATGCCTACCACGGCTCCGACTCCGCAGAGAATCAGGAAGAGATTTCGTTTTACAAAATCCATCAGTCTGTCCTGAACTTACACGCGCGTCGTAACACAGCGCGCGCCGCACGCGGGAAAACCAAACTTCTTCACTCGACGCTTACGGTCCCTTTCCCGGTGGTTTCGTGCCCTGTTTGGGAGGTTGTCCCGCCGGTTTCGGCGCCTCCGGATCCGGTGCATCGCCGAGAACCACGCTTACCCACACTTCGAACTGCCATTCCGATTCGAGCGGTTCCAGCGTGATGGGATCGACGTGCTCCGTTCGCGTCGTGGGGGAGCTTCCCGCCGGTTTCGAACCCGCGCCTCGACCGCCGCGGCCCGTAGAGATCGGTCTGGTCGCCGCGCCTGAAGCGCCGCCGTCCAGCCGTGTGCCATCATGGAGCACTACTTGATCAAGATAGAACCCCAATCCAGGTTGACGACCCTTTTCACGAAGCGGCGCGAGGAACGCGTCCCGCATGAAGACCTGACCGCCTTCGTTGGGGGTGAGGCAGGTAATCTTCAGGATAAAGCCGGCGAGATTCTTGGCGGTTTCATAATCGTTCAACGGCGGCGGCACATCGATCACACTGGACCAGTTGTAAAGGAGCAAATCCGGCTCATAGAGCATGTCGAAAATCTCGATATGCACCTGATTGCGCTGGGCACGCGGCGTGGCCCCTTCCTGTACGGCTTTCAACACGTCCGCCGGCGTGGCCGCCTCTCCCAGCTTGCCTTCCGGAACCGGAACCGATTCATGTACAATCTGCAAAATTCTGGGAACGATCGTCTTGTTCTTTTGCAAGTCAATCAGCTTCTCGGTTTCGGTCCTTTCTTTCGCCCCCTTTCCTTGAAGAGCGCCGAGTTGCTTTTTCAAATTGTTGCCTGCCGCCAGAATCGCCTGGGCTTTGCCGCGCTCCGACAGTCCGCTCTGCGGACCATTCTCGATCACGGAAACACTCTGCGCTTCGCTGACCGCCGCCGACCCGCTCTGTCCACCGGAAGCGAGCGCCCGCATGTCGGTAACCTGTCGGAACCATACTAGCCCGCCCGCCAGCACCAGACACGCCGCCGCCGCCGCGAACGCAGGACGCTTCTTTCGCCAGACGACCTGCTTGGCGATCTCCGTGGGAAGCAAATTCGTCGTCACCTTGCCCAAGTCGAGACCCTGAAGTGCCAGCCCATAGGCCGCGCAGTAGCTCAGCACATTGTCTTTGAAAGCCGGCTGCCCCGAGACCGCCGAAGGCACGATTTTCTTGTACGCCGACGGGCATTCGACGGGCAATCCAAGGTTTTGCTGCAAATATTTCTGAAGACCGGGAAGCAGGAACGCGTTGCCCACCCCGACCACCTTTTCCACCTTGGCGTCTCGGTGCGTCGAGGAATAGAACCCAATCGAGCGTTGCAGCTCCTGCACCAGATCCGCGAAAATGGGACGCATCGCCTGGAAAATCTGCCGGGCGTACTTGCTCTCCGTCGCCGTTCTCTTGAGGGTTTCCGCCTTGGCGAAGGACAATTTGAACGATTTGACCAGGGCCTCGGTGAAGCTGTTGCCGCCGATGGGAACCGTTCGCGTCCACAGGCCGTCCGAGGTCGCGACGATCAGGTCGGTATTTTCTGCTCCAATGTCCAATAGGATCGTCGTATCCGCCGCGAGAAATCCGTCCGCTTCGGCCGCGTTGTACACCGCCAACGGGCCCGATTGCACGGCGATCGGCTCGATCCCCGCTTGCTCGAAGTGAAGAAGATGTTCGCGGATCAACTCCCGTTTCATCGCGAAAATGCCGACTTCGATGTCGGGAAGCCCCTCTTTCTGAAAAGTCTGGTAATCCCAGATCACTTCGTCCATGTCGAAGGGAATCTGCTGCTCCGCCTCGTAACGAACGATATCAGGGATTCGCTTGGGCGCGACGGGCGGCAGCTTGGTAAACCGCGAAAGTGTGTTCTGCCCCGGCACGCTCACCACGACTTGATCTTTCGTGAGGTCGTTGTGGGAAAGGAATTTTTCGAGAGCCGCGGCGATCAATTCGTGGCGGTCCGCGTCCGGCTGCGACAGAATCTTGGCGTGCTCGTGGAACTCGTGGGCGACGACCTCGACCTGTCCTTCGGTCGCCGGTCGCAGTTTGACAGCGCGCAGCGCGCATCGCCCGATGTCGATGCCCCAAACCGCCTGCGTCGCAGCCATTCAACCCTCTCCCGGTAACTCGCGGACCGCGGCGCTTTCGCCGGACGGTCGCCACGGTTACATTCCTCCCAACATGGGCGGCAAGTATGTGCTCGACACGCTGGGCTGTAAAGTCAATCAATACGAGTCGCAGCAACTCCGTGAAGTCCTTGAGTCACACGGCCTGCGCCCCGCCGATTCGGGTGAAGTCCCGGACATCGCCGTTCTTAACACTTGCGCCGTGACGGCTTCCGCAATTTCCAAAAGCCGCCAGGCCGCCCGCAATGCGGCGCACGGAGGACGCACCGCGACCTTTGTCGTTGGATGCGGCGCTTCCGCGCAGCCTGGCGAATTCGCTCGAATCAACGGCGTTCAAGCCGTCTGGGGGCATGACCGAGACGTCCTCGCGTTACTTTCCGGATGGATTTCCGAACGCGGGCTATCAGCGCACGCACCCGAAGCCAACCGACAACGAATGAACGCCTTCGCGGGATCGCCGTCGGCGATGCACAACCGTGAGGATAATCTATGGATGAAACCGGCGGTCGAGACCGGCGACGGACCGCTCCCCTCATCGCCGAAGTCCGATCTCCCGCTTCCGATTGTTTCCGCCTCGACCCAACCTGTCAAGTCCGCCGAGATTTTTGGCGACCGGATACAATCCTTCGAGGGGCATGGGCGTGCGTTCCTGAAAGTCCAGGATGGCTGCGACGCCAACTGTTCCTACTGCATCATCCCGCGGCTTCGGACACGGCTGAGATCCAAACCCATTGACGTGGCCGTCGCGGAGGCCGCCGCGCTTGTCCGTCAGGAATACCGTGAAATTGTGGTGACCGGCATCTTCCTGGGCGCTTATGGCCGCCCGACGGCGGTGCGACGCCGATTCCACCGAGGTCCCTCGCCGCTCTCCCGCCTGGTTCATGCCTTGGCGGGGGTGGAGGGGCTATTGCGCCTCAGACTGTCGAGCCTGGAACCCGGGGACGTGGACGATTCATTGCTCGAAATCATGGCGACGAATCCGGTCTGCGTCCCACATCTGCACCTGCCCCTGCAATCCGGCAGCGAGAGAATTCTCCGCCTGATGAACCGCCAGTACCGAATTGACTCGTTTCTCCGAATGGTGGAGCGCGTCCGAACGGTCTGGGATCGCCCCGCGATTTCTACGGACATCATCGTCGGGTTTCCCGGCGAATCGGACGCGGATTTCGAAGAGTCGATCCGCATCGCCGAATGGGCTGAGTTTTGTCAGATTCACGCATTCCCCTTCAGCCCGCGCGAGGGAACGCCCGCGTTTCGCCGATGTTCGGACTTCGTGCATTCGTGGACTGTCCATGAAAGAATGCGGCGGCTTACCGAGATTGCCCGGATCAGTTCCGAGCGGTATCGACGCCGCCTCCTCGGCCTGACCGAGCGCGTCATCGTCGAACGCGACCGAAACAATGAGGCTGGAAGTTCAAATTCCAGACGATGGAGGCACGGTCGAATTGACCGTTATGTCGATGTGCATTTTGAATCGATGCAGACGCTTCGACCGGGCGATGTCGCCAAAGTTCGAATCGATCACGTCACCGCGATGCGTACGTTTGCCACGCAGATGCTCGGCGACGGCCGATCCTATTCATTGTTCGTCCTTCCTCACGAAGCCGCGTGAGCCGGGGGTTTCGTCATGCTCTCGCTCCTCGCTGTCTGGATCGCCCTTGCAACGTTCGCACTTTCCGTCGTTATGCTTGCCTACCGTCCGGCCTTTACCGATGTCACCGTCGTTCTCGTTCTGTACTTCGGTTCACCCGGGGCGCTTTGTCTGGCGGGATTGACTTACTGGTCCCTTCGCGGTGAGTCGGCGTCAACGTCCGGTGTCCCCCAGAGAAGACAGCAAGTATTCGTCGCGGCGGCGCTTGCGATTTTCGCCGCCGCCGCCGTTTATTACCTGGTCATTCAGTCGGAAAAGCTCGAACCCGTTGTCCTGGAGACATCATCGGTTTATCATACGCCGCGAAATGACATCGTGGCGCCGCCCCCCGTGGACGGCGCCTGAGCGCGGAATGATCCAACCCGGAAATGAGAATCGCATACAACCAGCCATGCTCATCACCCTGAACGGTCGCAACGAGTCTCTCGAATCCGAAAAAACGGTCGCGGAACTATTACATAAGCTCGCCCTCGCCCCCATTCGCGTTGCCGTCGAAGTCAACGAAGATCTCGTCCCGCGCCGGGCGTTCGATTCCACGGCGCTCCGAGAAGGCGACCGCGTCGAGATCGTCACTTTCGTCGGAGGCGGCTGATGCATTCCGATCGCTTCCAGGTCGGTCCGTTTGAATTCACGTCCCGCCTTTTTGTCGGCACGGGAAAGTACAAGAACTTCGACATCATGAAGGCTGCACTGGAGGCCTCACAATGCGAAGTCGTCACCGTTGCCGTCCGACGCGACGTGCTGACGCCCGAAGGTGGCGCGAAACGTGAAAGCATCCTTGACCATCTCGACTTGAACCGCTTCACCATCCTCCCCAACACCGCTGGCTGCTTTAACGCCAAGGATGCGATTCGCTCCGCAAAACTCAGCCGGGAACTTCTCGAGGGATTGGGGCACCGCGGATCAAAATGGGTCAAGATTGAGGTGCTCGCCGACACCAAGACGCTCTTGCCCGATCCGATCGGAACCCTGGAGGCGACCAAGGAATTGAAGGCTGCCGGTTTTGTGGTCCTTGCGTACACCAATGATGATCCCATCCTCGCCCGAAAACTCAAGGAGGCCGGCGCGACCAGCGTGATGCCCCTCGGCTCGCCGATCGGCAGCGGACAGGGAATCCTCAACCCCAACAACATTCAGCTTTGCATCGAATACCTCAAGGAGGGCGAGCCCGACTTTCCCGTCATCGTCGATGCGGGCGTCGGTACCGCCTCGGACGTCGCCATCGCCATGGAACTCGGCGCCGACGGAGTGCTTCTCAACACGGGCATCGCCTCCGCCGAAAACCCCGCGCGAATGGCCGGCGCCATGGCCCACGCCGTGCTCGCCGGACGTCTCGCCACACTTTCCGGTCGGATTCCCAAGAAACGATATGCATCCGCCTCTTCGCCGACACACGGGCTCATCGAACGCTCAAAGTAGTTTGACGTCAAGGCTAGCGCAAACGCCGCTGAGCTACGGGGCTTGAAGAAGACGTTCCGCCTCCTGCCGGTCCTTGTCACTTAATCCTCCCATTTTCTGGTGGAGTTGAAGGGCGCGGCGGAAATGTTCACGGGCTTGAGTGGTATCGCCCAAATTCCCGGCGGCCTGACCAAGGTGAAACGTCGCCGCTGAAAGGGTTGGGTTCTGCCCGGCGGCCTCGATGCAAACGCCAAGTTTTCGCCGGGCCTCGTCAAATCGTCCCAGCCGAAGGAGAATCGTACCATGCGTGTCGAGCATCTCCGGATTCGGCAAACCGCCGCCCGACAGGAATTGCTCCAGCACGGTTCGGGCCTTTTCCGGCTGTCCCATTTCCTCGCAGTACATCCACGCGAGGGCGTTCACCGGGTCGGGAGATTGCGGCGCGGATTTCGCTGCGCGCTGGAAGAGAATCTCCGCGTTGACCTTGTCTCCATTCTGCAGACAGCACAATCCACCCTTGTATTCCGCGTCCGCGGCCGACGCCGGAACGTCAGCGGCGATCTGCTGAAGCGTTTCCATTCCGCGGCGGCGAAGGTCGGGCTGCGGGGCGGCGGCGCAGAGGATTTCCGCCGCCGTGATGCGCGATTCAGCATCCTCAGGATGTTCCGCCGTCCGCTGCGAAAGCAAGTCCGTGACCAGATCAAATCGCTGGCGTCGTGCAAGGAATCGGACGTAGGACTGAAAAGTTTCAGACGACCCCGGGGCCGCCTCCCACGCCTTTCGCATGGCAGATTCAGCCGGCTCAATTCTGGACTTCGCTTCATGCAGTGAACCCATAAGCATCCATTCCAGCGGCGTTCGCTCCGCTTCCGGGGCGACTCTTTCCAGGTACGCGATCGCTTGATCCCCCTGCTCCGCGCGCTGCATCGCCGTCGTGAGCCAGCGAAGACCCGCCGGGTGTCGTGGTTGAAGGTTTAGCAGATGGCGCGAAGCGGCGATGGATTCCTCGTAGTCACCGCGATGGCAGCGAAGTTCAGCCGCCGAAACCAGGAGTTCCGGGTCGTCCGGTGCTATGCCCAAAGCGAAGGTCAGTGTATCCATCGCCTGGGAAGGCCTGCCTGCGCGCGCATGGACCGAAGTCAACAGTTTGTATGCCGGAATCGAACGGGAGTCCGCGGCCAGCACCGTTTTCAAATCGGCGGCTGCCCGCTCCAGGTCGGCGGGTCGCGCCGTGGCCGATAGACGTGCCCGAAGCAACAAAGCGCCCACGTCCCGTGCGTCTTTTTCAAGCCGGCGGCGGACGATGCCCGCAGCCTCCGTTCGCTCCGCCTCCGATGATCCGCCCGCCAGCAGGTTGGCCAGCGGGAGGGACGTGGCGAGGTCTTCCCCTTTAAGGGTAAGCGACTTGCGCGTCAGCGAGAGCTGGCGCATTCGCTGACCGCGCTGCGCCCAGAATTCAGCCGCCGATAGACAAAGGTCCGCATTTTCCGGTTCACGTTCCAGAGCGGCATCGACCACGGCCTCGGCTTGGTCCGACTTGCCGACCGCCGACAATAATCCGGCAAGCAGGAGGGCATAAGTCCCTTCTTTGTGCTGTTGATAAGCGCCGCGCAACAGTTCCTCAGCCTTTTCCTTAGCGCCCTGGGCCAGCAACGCCCGGGCCAATGACCAATAGAGGGAAACGTCACCTCCGCGGGCAGCCAGAGCGTCCCGCGCGATTTGCTCGGACTTCTCGGCGTTTCCAGCACGAAGTTGAAGATCAGCGGTAAATGCGGCCCACGCCGGATCGTCCTTCTTCAGATTTAGTAATCGTTCCGCCGTCGCCGCCGCCTCCGAAACGCGCCGACCGCGAAGCTGCTTGTCCACCAGGAGTTTCATCACTTCCGGCGAGTCCGGCAGAGCAGAACTCAAAGCGTTCAGGGCGACGTCGGCTTCGGTGAAGCGTCCCATTTTCTTCAGCGATTCCACCAGTCGAACGCCGACCGATTGCGCCGCTAACTCCGGTTGTACGGCGATCGCCGCTTTGTACGAATCCACGGCGTCCACCAACGAACGTGTCGCCTCCTGGGCGTAACCCAGCAGGACTCGCGCGGAAACCCAATTCGGCCTGGCCGCAAGGCATGGCCTCAGCAATTCGATCGCCGCCAGCGCGGTTTCCCTTTTCGGTTCCAGACGGAGCAGCGCCGAGGCGCGTTCAAACCGCCAGTGCACGCCTTCGTCGCCTTCCAATTCACGAAGCTTGTCGCATTGGGAAAGAGCTTCCTGCAGGTCCGTCGTGTTTTGGACCAGGCGGCGACGCGCCGTGGGGTCGTCGGGCCTCGTGGTCACCGCCCTTCGAAAGGCGGCCACGGCACTGTCGTCCGCCGAGCGGGCGGCGTAGGCATCGCCCAACCGAATCCAGAGGCGGCCCTTGGTCACCGGCGAAAGCGCGGAATCCTCCAGCGGCTTTTCCAGGGCCGCGAGGTCGCCGGTCGTTGATGACGCCTGAATCCGCAGCCCGAAACTCGACGCGTGATTCGGATGGGTTTGCGTCCATTCCCGCGCCCACGCATCCGCAAGCTCCGTTCTGCCCTCCGACGTCAACAACTCGCCGAGCTTTTCTCCGAGCGACGCGCGCTCCTCCGGATTCACCGCTGCCCATTGGCGGGCGAACTGCATGGCCTGGTCCGGCCAGCCCGCCAGCACCTGCGCCTCGGCGAAAAGCTCCGCCTGATTCGATGTCTCAATCGACGACATCGTTATGGCCTTCAATTCCTCCCAGATTTCGGCACGCTGCGCCTCGCCCGACCCGATTGACGATCGCAACTGGCACACCGCGCGAATCAGCCTTATTTCCTGCTCCTCGCGCCCGTTGTCCGCCGCCAGGAGACGGACCAATTCGAGCGCTTCGCCGTACCGGCCGCGCTCCCATTCCAGTCGGGCGAGATTCAGGCGAACGGAGGCGGCGTTCGCAGCAAGCACCACCAGACGTCGATACACGGCGGCGGCTTCATCCGTAGCCCCGACCTGAGCGTACGCCGAAGCGAGAAGTTCCAGACTCCACAAACCATCAGTCTGATTCGTCGTCGCTTTTTCAAGAAAAGGTATGGCTGCGAACGGCTGCCCCTTCATCAACGCCTGCGCCCCGCGAAGGGTGGAAAGCCAACTGATCACAACAGGTCCCGGCGCGGGAGTCGCAGCCAGTTTCTCGATGCAGCGGCCGCCTTCTTCCAGCTTTCCCGCCCGCAGATACATTTCCGCCGCCCGTGCCAGTCGATCTGCGTCGCCGGCGGAGGCGGTGGACTCGAGCTCCGCCGCAACAGCGGCGAGTTGGTCCGGGTTCTTCCGTTTCAGCGCCACTTCCGTGCGGGCGGCGAGTACGGCCGGATGACGCGCATCCACCTTGCCTGCCCGATCCAGCAGGCGATCGACTTCCTCCTGGTCGCCGAGTTGCAGGCGATACACCGCCGCCCGGCTCAGGATCGCGGGATCGTCCGGTGCGTGTTCCACGGCCATTTGCAGATGGGACACAGCCGCCGCCGCGTTCCCGTGCCGGCTGAGAAATGTGAACGCGGCCATGTGCAACCCTGCCGACGTCGGCGCGGCTGACAGACCCCGCTCCAGCCAATGCTGCGCCTCCTCCGGACGGTCCAATCCGTAAGCCAGCAACTCGACGATGGGTACGTATAACGCGGTCATCGTCGGCGCGCGGTCCAGCGTTCGAATCAGCGTCTCCGCCGCCTCGAGGTCCTTGCGAAGACCGTGAAGCGACTTGGCAAGAGCCAGGACGGGATCCGCGGAATCAGGTTCCAGCTCCGCCCATTTTCGCGCGAGTTCCTCCGCGTCACCGAATTGATGATACTCAAGATAAAGATCGACCAGCTTGCGGACGGGCTCGGGGTTTCGAGGTTCCAGCGCCAACCAGCGCCGAAGAATACGCGTCGCCTCACCCGCGATCTCCGGTACTTCGACCTTTCTCTCCAGGAGCGCGCGCCCGTAGGCGATGATCGCCTGGGCATTGTCCGGGTCACGCTTCAGATAATGGCGATACGATTGGACCGCCTGGGCCCAGTTGCGTTGCTCGATCGCCTCCTGTGCCCTTTC
>Ga0187893_10010010_pt1 | contig 14344 bp, 9 predicted proteins | sample MA1701074metaG_FD_139574 | JGI IMG/M metagenome (GOLD analysis project Ga0187893, IMG submission 139574) | White microbial mat communities from a basaltic lava cave in the Kipuka Kanohina Cave System on the Island of Hawaii, USA - MA170107-4 metaG ...
GCACCCACGTTGAACGTCGCCGCGGTGCTGGTGCTGGTACTGCTCAGCGACAGCGCCCCGCTATTGGCGTTGACCGTCCCGGTGTTGACGAACGTCGCGGCGATGACGCTGCTGGTCCCGCCCGACTTGGTCAGTGTCCCGCTGTTGTTGAACGTGTTCACCCCGCCGATGTTCCCGCCGATGCTGCCATCGCTCTGAAAGTCCACCGTTCCGGGATTGTTGAACACCGCCCCGTTGCCCATGTCCAGCCTGCCCGACCCGCTGAGGGTCACCGTTTGCCCCATCGCGTTGTTCAACGTCCGCCCATTCAACTGCACGATGCCGGTGATGTTCATCCCGGCGTTGGCATTGATGATGGCCGCACCCTGCTGCGAACCGCCGCTCCAGGTGAATAGGCCCCCAATGCTCAGCGAGCCCGTGCCCGCCAAGATGCCGCTGGAGAGATTGAACGCGCCCGCGATCGAAGAGGCCGAACCCAGCGACAGCGAGGCGCCGCTCAGCGTGAACGGATTGGCGGTGCCGCTGACGGTCAGCGAATTGGCGGCCTGCGCGCCCATGGAGACAGTGACCGCGAACATATCGGCGTTGATGCAAACGTTGTCTGCGCCGGTCGGCACGGTGTTGGTGTCCCACGTCGCATTGGTTGCCCAATCGCCGCTGGCGATGGCGTTCACGCCGCAAGCCGCCACCGCAAAGTTCAGGACGTAGTTCATCGCGCCGGGCATGTTGGTCAGCGCCGGATTGGCGGTCCCGTTCACGGTGGTGGTGAAGTCGCCGACGCGGGAGCCGAACGTCATAATCTGGAAATTGCCGCTCGGGTTGAAGGCCATGAAGGGCTGCACGCTCAGCGTGCCGGCCAGGGTGGCCACGCCGGTGACGTTCACGACGTCGAAGCCAGTCCCCGGCGCCACACCGCCGATTTCAATCAACAGCGTGCCCATCGCGCCCTGCGTGTAGTTGCCGTTGACGTTGAAGACGCCGGGGCTCGAGCCCGGGCGCAGCGTGCCGCCTACGTTGTTGACATTGCCGTTGATGGTGCTGCCGCCGGCGCCGCCGATGCCGTCCACGGTGCCGCCGTTGATGGTCAGCGCGCTGGTGGTGCTGATCGTGGCCGGAGCGCCGCTGTTGATTGCCAGCGAACCGCTGTTCTGGGTGTAGGCGCCCGTGAAGGCCACCGTGCCGAACGACGGCGCAAATGAGCCGCCGTTGTTGTTCACGTTCACGCCGATGGTGAATGTACCTACGGCCGTATTCCGCTGCACCTGCGACCCAACGCCCAAGTTCAACGACGCTGGAGCTGGAACGCCTTGCAGAATGCTGCTGTTGTTTTCCAATTGCAGAATGGCGGTGGCACCTACCAGGTTGAACGTGGCGCCAAACTCCATGGTCAATTGGCCTGCTCCGCTGAACTGCGCCGTGGAGTTGTTCACGTTAAACGTGCGGTTGTTAAGCACCATTGCGGACCCGGTCAGGTTGACGCCGCCGTTGACGTTGGTGATGCCCCCGCCGGTCATCGTGCCACCCGACCAAGTGAACAGGTTCGGCACGTTCACGGTGTCGACACCGGTGAGCGTACCGCTACTGAAAGTAAAGCTGGTCGGGTTGATCGCCTGCGCGCCCGCCATCGCGCCGGTGACAAAGTTTGCCTGCCCGCCGAAGAACTGCAACGCACCGACACTGGTCACCACGGCCGGATTGAGGAAGTCCGCGGTGCCGCCGTCGAGGCGGGTGGTTCCGGTGATGTTGTAGGTCCCCCCTGTGATCGCAATGCTGCCGCCGGACAGGCGAACCATACCTGCTCCGCTGACCGAGCTGTTGATCTGGTACGAGCCGGACGCAAAGTGCAGTTCGGCGTTCATGGCTACTGTCCACGTTCCCGCACACGGCGCCCCGCAGTCTCCGCCGCCCTCCAGGCGCAGCGTGCCGGTGTTGACGTTCACCGCGCCGCCGGGCTGGTTCAGAAAGGTTGTCTCAATCAGGTATTGGCCGGGGCTGGACGAGCGCGTGAACGTGGCACTGTTGCTGAAGGAAGCGCCGCCACCGGCGTCCGCGATGCCGCCGTCGCCGGTAGCGTTCCACGTGCCGGTGTTGTGATTGATGATCGCGCCGTTGGTTACTTGCAGCGAGCCTGCCGCGGAGTGATTGACCGCGCCGTTGCTGTTCCACGGGACCGCATCGAGTGTGGCGCCGTCGGTCAGGTTGACCCCGCCGTTGGTGTTCAACACGCCGCCACCACCGCTGCTGATGGCTCCGCCATTCCACGCAAACAGCCCGCTAATCGCGAGCGGATTGCCCAGCACCAGCGAGCTGCCCGGGTTCATCACCAGGCCGCCGTTGCCAATCGTCGAAGAGCCGGCCAATGAAAGCGAGCCGGTGCCGGCGATGGTCAGCGCGTTCGTGCTGGTCACAGTCAAGGTATCGGCGGACTGCGCGCCGTCCACCGTGACATTGAAGTTGCCGCCGATGGTCACGTTGTCGGTGTTGATGGGCACGCCCGCGGGCGTCCAGTTGTTGGCGTCGTTCCAGCTTGTCCCGTCGCCGCCGCCGGTGAAGTCCTTGGCCGTAGCCACCACACCGACGATCAGCATGTCGTTATTGGGCGAACCGAGATCCTGCCAAGTGCCGCCCATCGGATCCGGCGGGAAGGTGGTCGTGCTCGCCCCCGAGCCGCAATTGGGGAAGCCGCAGGTGGCCACTGTGAAGGTGTCGCCAACCGCCGCGGTGAAGCCGTTGGTGTAAACGATGGCGAATACGCCATCGACTGCGGCTGAGCCGCTGATGTTGATTCGGTCGTGGCCGTTGGGAACCACGCCGGCCCCAGCGGTGCCGCCGATTTCCAGCCGGATCACACCGGCTGCGCTCTGAACGACGTTGCCGGTGACGTTCAGCACGCCGGGCGAAGTGCCGGGGCGAATTTCTCCGCCGGTCTGATTGATATTGGCGGTAAGCGTGCCGATGCCCTGTAGGATGCCGGAGCTCAGCGTGAGCGTGCTGGTGCTGATGCTGCCGCCATTCTGATTCAGCGTGCCGCCGTTGACGGTGATGCCATTGGTGGCCGTCAGCGTGCCGCTGGTGACGTTCAGCGTGCCGCCGCTCAGGTTAGCGATGGAATCGATGGTGGTCGAGGCCGAGAGGTTCACCGTGCCGCCGCCGATGCATACGTCGTCGCTTGCGCCGGGCGCGCCAGCGGGGTTCCAGTTACCGCCGTTGGTCCAATCCATGTTGACTGCGCCGGTGAAATCCTTAGTGCAGCCCGCCGGAGGCGGCGCCGCTCCCGCGCCGCTGATCACCAGGTTGTAGTCCATGTCCGGACGCGCGTCGCCGCGAACATCAAATACCCGCGCGAAGAACGTTCCGCCTGCCGCGGACCGGAAGAAGAGTCTCGAATCCAGGTTCACAGCAGGATTGATATCGTCGTTTACGCAGCCGTCGTCGAACACGCCATCGTAGTCGTCTAGAACCGCGAAGGTGGGCGGTATGCGGAATGCGCTGTCACAAGTCGTCTGGCGGACTCCAGCGCCGTTCACGACTTCGATTGCAGGGTCCAAAGCAGACCCACCGGCCAGAGCCCGGGCGACAACGTCAAACTGGACGGTGCCACCCGGTGCGACCGTGAAGGTATAGACATCCACATCGGGAGTTGTCCCGACCCAGGGGCTTATGGTTCGGCCCGCGACTGCGGGATTCCCATTGGTGACGGGAATTGCGGTAGCAATCGTGTTGTCCGGCGTGGCGGCATCGATGGTGTCGAAGCGTGGAGGCGTACCGGTAAAAGTGAAATCATTCCCTCCGGAGTTCGAGTTGGCCACGATGGGGCCTACGCCGTTTATGGGTCCCGGAGCAGTACCTGGAAGTGGAAAGATCTCACCTGCGTCGTTTCCTAGGGGGCCTACTCCTGAGCCTCCAACAAACGGGATGATTGCGGTGTTCACGTTCTCGACTTCGAGGTTATAGGAAACGCCGGCGGGCACAGGAATTGTGAACGTTCCAATAAGCGCGGTATTGCGCGATCCGAGGCTGCCGGAATTCAACGGCACGGTACCAGTGGGGTCAAGGAAAGTCGTACCTAAGCCCGGATTACCCGAGAACAGATACCCAGAAACCACGGAAACCGCATTACGCCGCGGATTTCCGGCCTCGCGGGCAATGACGTTGATCCCTTGCAGGTGTGTTATGCCGTCAGAGAAAAACACGGTACCGCTGATCGTGCCATGGGTGGTTGAAAAGGGAATCTGGTTCGGGGGATTGTTGACCGTTTCTGGGTACAAGGTAGAGAGCCAGGCAATGTCATCCACGGAGGCAGTATTCTCCGCTGCAACGCCAGCCGCTTCCTCCAAACCGAACGACACGGGGAACATCGTCGGCAAACCAAACGAATCGGCGGAGCCCGTCGCGCAACTGTTGAAGTTCACGAAACAATCGTTGTTGATCTGCGAGTGGCCCAGGCCGATGTAGTGGCCAATCTCGTGGAAGATTGTGGCCTCGAAATCGGAATCCGAGGAATCGTCCAGTCCACCATCACGAAACGCTCCGTTCAGGACGGCCCGAGCACCGGTAATCATCGCGTTCGGACCGACCGCGCTGAACGTGGGTCCTGCAAAACCAAGAGTTGAATTGCCAACTCCAAATAAGGCGTTGGTGATTGCGCCGGTATTGTCGTAAATGACTGGATTTCCACTGAAGCCCACGCAATTGAATTCCGCAAACGTGCTGACATCGCCGTCAGTAAAGCCGCAACCTGCATTCAGAGGAATTGTTCCTGGAGTAGTTGTGAAGGTTATGGATGCCGTCGGAACCGCTTGCCACCGCGCAAACAGCATGTTGACACGTGCTGTGGTCGCCGCCTCGGTGTCCAGCCCGAGCGGCCCGGTGTCCACCGTGTACTGGATAGGCATGCTGGAAGCCGGCCACACAATGAACTGAGCATCTGTGCCGAAGAAAGGCGCGCCTACAGCTATGGGTTCTCCAGCGCGGGCCAGGGGAGGGGCCGGAGCGTGGAACAAGACCAGCAGCAGGATTCCCGTCAGCAGAATGGCTTGCACAGCGCGAGCGGAATAGGGTCGCATAGCTGGGCTCCTCGATTACATACCGCTAGTTGCTCGAAGCTACCAAGGTCTGAATCACGCTCTTCAGTTGGTCGTAGGCAATGGGACCCGAATTGTGCTGGGTCAGCAGTTGGCGCGCGGGCATTCCAGCAAGGTTGGCATCCAGCTTCGGTGCAACCTTAGCGATGTTGCGGAAAAGCCCAGCGTTGTTCATGCCGTTGACAGCCACGCGACTTCCAGACGCATCAGTGACAATTTGGAATCGACCTTGCTCGAGTCCTGCCGGACTGGAAAAACCCGTCTCCGGATGCGGCTGTGTGAGCATGAGCATGACCTCTTGACCGCCGGCGTAGCCCAGCTTGGTCTTGAAATCGGTGGGGTGCAGCAAGGCCAAGCGGAATGTGTATTGAACTCCGGCGTGCCCTTTGAGAACTTCCGACACATCTACCGTTACCAGAACGGTGTTCAGGTTGGAGTACTTGGGGTGAACCTCGGGGCGAACGCTGGTAACCCGCCCGATGACGATAACGTGGGAGTCGCCCACCAGTTGAGCCAAATTTCGGTGCAACACACGCGCGCCGTGCTGGGCGTCGAGTGGCGGGGCGGCGAGCAACACGGCCAGCAGCAGGGCAAGAAGCATTGCCGCTAAGGCGGACTTCGGCTTACTCAACATGGGAACCTCCTGAAAAATGGCTACGGACCGGAAACGCTGAACGAAAGAGCAAACGCAGGCTGGCACCCACCGACATGGGCATGGCATACCCCACTAACCCCGGACATTAACCCACTAAGTTGCCCTGGTCGAAGGGACACCCAGAGCGATGCGGAACAAACTAGTTTGCCGTTAACCGAGTGTCAAGCGGAAGTTTGAAGAACAGGCCGAAGGGCCAGCCCGCCCCCTTCGGGCCTACCCTTACCCGCGCTTGGCGGGTTTTGAGCGATGCTCTTGCTTTCTCGAGGGGCGGGACTTGGCAACGCGCTTGCGCGGCTTGGTCATGGCACGGGCGGCAAGCGCTTCAGGAAGCTGGTAAGCCTCGCGCAACCAGTCGGTGACCGGCGCTTCCACTTCGTCGCGGTGCCGGATCTGGATGAAGTGCACCCGCTTGGACTTCGAGGCGCGCTCCACGCTACGGATCTGCGGCGCCTTTACCACGCGGCCAAGAAACACGCAGACCTCGAGAAAGCTCTTCTTCGGGCGGACGAAAAAATAGCAGCTCTGTCGCGAAAACATGATGCAGTTGTGCGAGGCGTAGATGCGCTGCTCGCCGAAGGTGAGGGCGGTCTGCCGCAGGCGCTGCCACGCATCCTGCAAGTCTTCTGTCAGATCGCGGGTGAGCGCGGCTTCCGTAGTGGTCCAGCAGTCGTGTTTCTCCCCCGGCTCGACCCACTGCTTGCAGTGGTAGCACTGGCGTCCGGCCATGCCCCATTATAGGCCGTCGGGAAAGTTGCAATCACCCATCAGCGGCGCGCTTCTGTGATTCCTCAGAATTACGCTTGCCCGCCGCCGCCCAGCGCGCGATGGTGGTGCCCGGGGCGAGAGTCGCCGAGGCCCCGAGCCCACCGTGGCAGGTCGAGGGGAACTCACACGAAGAGTGGTGCCCGGGGCGAGAGTCGAACTCGCACGTCCCTTGCGGGACAAGGGATTTTAAGTCCCCTGCGTCTGCCATTCCGCCACCCGGGCCCTGTCAAAAGCGTGCGCAGGCCGAAGCGGTGTGGGCCGCATTCGCGCGCCATGCCGCCGCGTCGCGGACGAGGCGGGATGCTGCGAACTTAGCACGCGCGTGCGCGGCGCTCAAGCTGGGGCTGCGCGCGGGCTGCTATACTGCCAACGGAGCGCGCGCCGATCAGCCATCGGCGCGGAGTTTGCACGGAGCTGGGCCGCGAGCCAACGAGCCATGTCCCAGGTTCAAAAAACAGCGAGGCCGCCCGCCCATGCGCGCGCGCCGCGCCTGACGGTGATTGTGCCCGTGCACAACGGGCGGCTCCAGCTTCCGCGCTGCCTGGAGGCGTTGCGCGCCTCGGTGTTCACCGATTTCGAAGTGATCGTGGCCGACGATTGCTCGACGGACAACACGCGCGAAATCGCCGAGCGCAGCGGGGCGCGCTACGTGCGCACGCCCTACAACATGGGTCCCGGCGGCGGCCGCAACCTGGCGGCTCGTCACGCCCAGGGCGAAATCCTCGTTTTTGTCGATTCCGACGTGGTAGTTCCTCCCGAGGCGCTGGGCATCATCGTGGAAGATTTCACGAGCCAGCCCGACTTGGCCGCGCTGTTCGGCTCTTACGACACCGCGCCGGCCTGGCCCGACTTTCTCTCGCAGTACAAGAACCTGATGCACCACTACGTCCACCAAATTTCCCAGGAAGACGCGGTGACCTTCTGGGCAGGATGCGGCGCGATTCGCCGCAGCGTTTTCGAGGAGTTTGGCGGTTTCGATTTGAAAAAGTATCCCAAGCCATCCATCGAAGACATCGAGCTGGGCTTCCGCCTGTGGCGTGCGGGGCGTCGCATCCTGCTGGAGAAGCGCCTGCAAGTGAAGCACCTGAAGAAGTGGACGGTGCGCGGGTTGCTGCGCGCGGATATCCAGCTTCGCGCAATTCCGTGGACAAGGCTAATCCTCGAGTCGAAGAATCTGCCGCGCGACTTGAACCTGACGCGCGCCGCCCAGTTGAGCGCCGTTCTGGCGTGGCTGCTGGTGATCGGTCTGCTCGCGTTGCCAACAGTCGCGGCGGGGCTGCTCAGCGGAGTGGCCCCGTGGCTCACCGCGGGCCGGCTGGGCACCGGGCTCGGCGCAATCGTGTTGCTGCTGCTCGCGCTGAACCACACCGTGTACGCGTGGTTTGCGCGGCAGCGTGGCTGGTGGTTTGCCGGGGGCGCGGTACTGGCGCACTGGTTGTACTACCTCTACAGCGCGGCGGTGTTCGGCGTGCTGCTGCTGGAGCATTTTCTCCGCGCGCCGTTCCGCGCGCGCCCGCCGCAAACTCCGGCCGGCTCTGCCCGGCTGAGCGAGGAGCCGCAGAAATAACCATGCGCATCGGCGTCGATGCCACGTGCTGGTCGAACCGCCGCGGTTACGGCCGCTTCGCTCGCGCCCTGCTCACTGCGACGCTTGCTGCGGACCGCTCGAACGAGTACGTGTTCTTTACCGATGAACCGGAAGACGAATTTCTCATGCCTTCCGGCGTCGAGGTGGTGCGCGTCGCAGCGGGTGTACCAACCATTCAGGCGGCAGCGGCCAACGGGCGGCGGTCGCTGGGCGACATGTGGGCCATCAGCCGCGCGATCAGCAGCCGCAAAATGGACCTTTTCTTTTTTCCTTCGGTGTACAGCTATGTGCCGCTCACCGGCCCGACGCCGGAATTGGTCACCATTCACGATGTGATCCCCGAACTGTTTCCGCAGATGGTGTTCCCTACGTGGCAATCGAAGCTGTTTTGGCGCGCGAAAGTAAGCACGGCCTGCATGCGCGCGCGGCGCATCCTGACCATTTCAGAATATTCGCGCCGCAAGATCGTTGAGGTGCTCGGTGTCCGCGCGGAGCGCGTGCGCGTGGTGAACGAAGCGGGCGACCCGGTGTTCCGCCGCGTGCCGAACCTCGATCTTGAGCCGCTGTACCAGCGCCTTGGCATTCCGCCGGGCGCGCCGTTTGTGAGCTACGTCGGCGGCTTCAGCCCGCACAAGAATCTGGTGAGTTTGGTTGGCTGGTTCCACGCGGCCTGCCAGCAGGCGCGACTTCCCGAGACGCGGCTGGTGTTGGTCGGAGACTACCAGACCGATCCGTTTTTCTCCTGTTACCCCGAGGTGCAGCAGCAGGTGGCCAAGCATCCGTTGCAGGGGCGAGTGCTGTTCCCCGGCTATATGAAGGACGACGATTTGCTCGCGCTGTTCCACGCAACGCAAGCGCTGGTGCTTCCTTCGTTTTGCGAAGGCTTCGGCTTGCCCGCGGTGGAGGCGGCAGCGTGCGGGGCCCCGGTGCTGGTCACGACAGAAAGTCCGCTGCCGGGCCTGCTGGGCGACGGCGCCATCGCCGTCGAGCCGGAGGACGGCCCCGGATGGGTCGCCGCGCTGGCCGGCGTGCTGGGCGACCAGGGGTTCCGCGCGCGCATGAGTGCGGCTGGGCTGGCCGCCACCGCGAGGCTCTCCTGGGAGAATTCTGCCCGCCAGTTGCTGGAAATCTTCGACGAGGTGCCGCGCCCGCGTGCCACGACCGCTTAAGTTCTGTCACCTCTCGATTTTCTACCCGCCGTACAGTTTCGGCGGCGACGCGATGTATTTGTACCGGCTGGTGAACGCGCTGGCCCGCCGCGGCCACGAAGTGGATGTGATCCACTGCGCGGACTCCTACCACGTGCTCGAGCCGCGTGCGCGTGCGCCTGCGCCGGGATTTCCGAATCATCCGAACGTGACCGTGCACACCCTGCGCAGCGGTTGGGGCATGCTCTCGCCGTTGCTGACGCAGCAAACCGGCGGCGCGTGGCTGAAAAAGAACCGTATCCTCGAAGTGTTCCTTGGCAAGAAGTTCGACGTGATTCACTACCACAACACTTCCCTGCTCGGTCCGCGCGCACTCGAGTTGCGCCCCGATTACGACGACTTCATCAAGCTCTACACCACGCACGAGCACTGGCTGGTCTGCCCCATGCATGTGCTGTGGAAAAACAACCAGCGCCTGTGCGAAAAGCCCGACTGCCTGCGCTGCACTTTCGCCTTCCGCCGCCCGCCGCAGTGGTGGCGTTACACCCGGCTGCTGGAACGCTGCGCGCAGCACGTGGACGCTTTTATCTCGCCCAGCCGCTTCACACGCCAGATGCATTTCGACCGCGGCTTCGTTCCGGCCACCGTGTTCGAGCACGTGCCCTACTTTGTCCCGCCGCAGGAAGAAGCGCACGTCCCCGTGGAGAGACCGCCGCACGCGCGGCCGTATTTTCTCTTTGTGGGCCGGCTGGAAAAAATCAAGGGCCTGCAGAATCTGATTCCCGTGTTCCGCAACTACCCGCAAGCGGATTTGCTGGTCGCGGGCACCGGCAACTATGAAGCGGAATTGAAATCGCAGGCGGCGGGAGTCGACAACGTGGTTTTCCTCGGCGCGCAGCCGCAATCGCAATTGCGCGCGCTTTATCGTCACGCGATTGCCGTGCTGGTGCCGTCCATCTGCTACGAGGTGTTCGGCATTATCATTCTCGAGGCCTACATGCAGCGCACGCCGGTAATTGTCCACGACCTCGGCGGGCTCAAAGAAGTGGTCGAAGAAAGCCAGGGCGGTTTCGCCTATCGCACCACCGAGGAGCTGCTGGCGGCTATGGAGCGCCTGCGCACCGACTCCGCCCTGCGCGCCGAAATGGGCGAGCGCGGCTGGCATAAGTATCACGAGCGTTGGAACGAAGACGCGCACCTGGAAATGTATTTCCGCGTGATTGACGAGACCGCGCAGCGCAAGTTTGGCCGCCTGCCGTGGCAGTCGGCGCTTCGCCCGTCGTTGCGCTTCGCGCCCCCAGCGCCGTGATGCGGCTCCCACGGCTTGCCAAACGGGGGTAGAATGGCGCTAGCGAATCGCGGCGCACGATGAACCTCGATACTCAAACCGCCACCGCCCCTGCCGAGCAGCTCCCGGAGCCGATCCTGCTGGCGTTTGCTCCGCTGCACCGCTTGGGGATGGGCGTGGCGGGCGGCGTGGTGTTCGGCGGCGGCTTGTTCCTTGCCACCGTGGCGCTGCTGGTGCGCGGCGGCTTTCCCATCGGGCCCACGCTGAGTTTGCTTGGCCACTTTTTTTTCGGATACACCGTCACGTGGCCCGGCGCGCTGATCGGGCTTGCGTGGGGCTTTTTTGCGGGATTCCTGCTGGGTTACGGCTTTGCGCTGGCACACAACCTCGCGGTGTGGCTGTGGCTGGTGGTGGTGAAGTCGCGCGCCGAAATGGATCAGTACGGGGATTTTCTCGATCATATGTAGAGGCGCACGCCGGTGCGCCCATCCGAATTGACGAGGAGCAGGCATGGAGCGCGAAGAAGAACTGATACAGCGAGCGGTGATTAAGCTGAACGCCAAGCTGCTCGGCATCGTTCTCGGCATGCTGATGGGCTTGGGCCTGTTTCTGGCCACCCTTCTGCTGGTCATCAAGGGCGGGCCCAACGTGGGCCTGCATTTGAACCTGCTGAGCAACTATTTTCCCGGATACCAGGTCACCTACCTCGGCAGCCTCATCGGGTTTTTCTACGGCTTTGTGGTCGGCTTTGTGATCGGCGGCGTGTTTGGCGCCGTGTACAACAAGGTCGCCCGTGTATGAATCTCCATCCTTGGTTTGAGGCTGCGCCCGGGCTTTGAGCAAAGTCCTCATCACCGGTGGAGCCGGCTTCCTGGGCGGCGCCGTGGCCAAGTCATTGGCTGCGCGCAATCATCATGTGCTGGTGTTCGACAATCTCTCGCAAGGGCATCTGGAAGCCTTGCCGCACGGCACACCCGCCGTCGTGGGCGATTTGCAGGATTTTTTCGCGTTGGAGAATCTCTTCGCGCAGCACGAGTTCGAAGTTGTGGTGCACGTCGCTGCCCTCACGGGAGCAGAGATGTCGCTCACGCAGCCGCTGCGCCATTACCGCGAGAATGTAACCGGCCTGCTGAACCTGCTGCTGGCCATGCGCATTGCGCGCGTTCACCGGCTGGTGTTTTGTTCCGACGCGCTCGTGTATGGCCTTCCGGGCTGTTCTCCGATTCCGCTGGGCACGCCGGTCTTGCCGGTCACTCCGTATGGCTGGAGCAAGGCGTTCGGCGAGCAGATCGTCTCGGATGCCCGCGCCGGACACAGCATGCAGTGCATCACCTTCCGCCTGTTCGGAATTGCCGGGGCCACCGCGCTATGCGGCGAAGCACACACGCCGGAGACGCACTTGATTCCCCGCGTGCTCGACGCTGCGCTGGGCAAGCTGCCGGCGGTGGAAATCCTGGGCACCGACCACCCCACGCCCGATGGCACCGCCGTGCGCGACATCCTGCATGTGTCCGACGCGGCAGAAGCCTTCGCCATAGCCGTCGGGAAAATCGACACCGTCTCCGGCACATTCAACCTGGGCGCCGGAAGCGGCTGCTCGGTGAAAGAGGTAATCGCCTGCGCCGAGCGAATCATCGGCCGCAAAATCCCGGTCAGCGAACAGCCGCGCCGCTCGTCCTACGCATCTTCCATCATCGCGGATATCGAGCAGACCGTGGCCAAGCTGGGCTGGGAGCCGCGCCACTCGCTGAAAGACATCATCTCCAGCGCCTGGTCCTGGCGCCAGCGCAACCCTGAGGGCTACAAGCCCGCCGTGTAGCTATGGCACTCTCACTCCCCGCCGAGCACCCCGTCATTCTCACGTACCACTCCATTTCGGAGGGTGACTCGCCGCTGAAGGTCCCGCCCGCCCTCTTCCAGCGGCAGATGGAGTGGCTCACCGCGAGCCAGAGCGTAATTAACTTCACATCACTCTCCGAGCTGGCGGATGAGTGGAGCCACTTCGACAGTCTGGCCCCGCGCTCCGTGATTCTCACTTTCGACGATGGCTACGCCGATTTCTACGCGCACGCCGCTCCACTGCTGCTGAAGCTCAAGCTGCCCGCCACGGTTTTTCTGCCTACGGCCTACGTTGGACGAACCAACGCCTGGCCCGGCCAGCCCGCGTGGGTGAAAGAAGAGCCACTGATGAACTGGGACCAGGTCAAGGAGCTCGCGGACTCAGGCATCGACTTCGGCTCGCATACCGTCAACCATCCCGATCTCACGTCCGTTGCACCGGAAGAAGTGGAGCGCGAGCTGGCTGAGAGCAAGCACGAAATCGAGCAGCGCACCGGCCAGAGCGTTAGGCACTTCTGCTACCCCTACGGCAAGTGGAATCCGGCCGTGCGCGACGCCGTCGCAAAGCAGTATCGTTCAGCCTGCTCGACTATCGCCGGAACCGTGCGCAAGACCGGCGATAAGGGACTGTTGCCGCGAGTAGATGCTCACCACGTTCGCGATCCACGCTGGTTCCGCGCGATGTTTACCCGCCGTTTTGAGGCATACCTCGCCGCGCGACGGTTGGTGCGCCTGTTCCGCGGACAACCTGAGGGGGGGTATCCCTCGTGACGAGCGGTTGTTCACGCTCCTACTGCCCAGAAAAAGCGGAAGTAGTTTGCACACTTAGGGTTAGGCAGGTGTTCTAGTACTTCGCCCCAAGCAACTAAGTACCATTTTCCCATAGACTTACATATCCCCGCATTGGAGAATTGTTTGCACACTAGCGACGGTCTGAGGAGAAATGGCGTCCTCGTCCCCAAAAAGCGACCGCAGGGCAGTGATCATCGGTGGTGGCCCCGCAGGGCTTACCGCCTCCTATGAGCTCTCCAAGCACGGCGTGCCGGCCACGGTGCTGGAGGCCGACAACATCGTCGGCGGCATCTCCCGCACCGCCAAGTACAAGGGCTATCTGTTCGACATCGGCGGCCACCGCTTCTTCACCAAGTGGGACGAGGTCAACCAGATCTGGGACGAAGTGCTGGGCGGACAGTTCCTGGAGCGGCCGCGCCTCTCGCGCATCTACTACCGCGGCAAGTTCTTCTACTATCCGCTGAAGCCGTTCAACGCGCTGTTTGGCCTCGGCCTGTTCGAAGCCATCCGCATCATGTTCAGCTACGCCTGGTCGCGCGTGGCCCCGCACAAGGTGGAGGAGAACCTCGAACAGTGGGTCTCCAACCGCTTCGGCAAGCGGCTCTACCAGATTTTCTTCAAGACCTACACCGAAAAAGTCTGGGGCGTGCCCTGCACCGAGATTCGCGCCGAATGGGCCGCGCAGCGCATCAAGGGCCTTTCGCTCACCACCGCCATCCGCAACGCACTGTTCGCGCAGCAGAAGCCCAAGGTCAAGACGCTGATCGACAAGTTCCATTATCCCGAGCGCGGCCCCGGCCAGATGTGGGAAACGCTCACCGAGATGCTGCGCGAGCGCAACTACCCGGTGCTGATGGAGCGCCCCGTGGTGCGCATCTGCCACGACGGTAAGCAGGTCACGCACCTGGTCACGCGCGGCAAGCACGGCGAGGAAACGCACGCCGGCACCGACTTCATCAGCTCGATGCCCATCCGCGAGTTGATCAATTCACTCGACCCGCCCGCGCCTGAGCCGGTGCGCAAGGCCGCCAACAGCCTGCGCTACCGCGACTTTCTCATCGTCGCCGTAGTGGTCAACCGCAAAGACGTGGCGCCCGACAACTGGATCTACATCCACGAGCCGGGCGTGAAGGTGGGCCGCATCCAGAATTTCAAGAACTGGTCGCCGGCCATGGTGCCCGACCC
>Ga0187893_10010011_pt1 | contig 14343 bp, 8 predicted proteins | sample MA1701074metaG_FD_139574 | JGI IMG/M metagenome (GOLD analysis project Ga0187893, IMG submission 139574) | White microbial mat communities from a basaltic lava cave in the Kipuka Kanohina Cave System on the Island of Hawaii, USA - MA170107-4 metaG ...
CCCTCCACTTCGACCGGATGAGCCACGGGCGCCTGCGCGCCCTCATCGACGCCGTCAACCGGCTTCCCTCCGCGCCGCCGCTGGCCCGGCCCGACCCCGACTCGGCCGAGGCGGCCGGCTCGCCGCCCGATGCCGGCGACGGGCCGGGCCCGGTCGCCCCCGACCCGGCCCTGGCCGAGCTGCTGCGGCGGGCGGCGGAAGGCGATGTGACCGCCGTCGACGGCCTCCAGGAGATCCTCTCGACCGGCGGCCTGAGCGGCGACCAGCAGCGAGCCGCCGTCGCCGAGCTGTGCCGGCTCGCCCTGGCGACGGGCGGGGAGGTGCGCGCTGCGATCATCGAGACGATCGGGGCGAGCGCGCCGTTCGCCTGCCTGGGCCCGCTGCTGGAGCTGCTCATCGACCATCGCGACGCCCTGGGCGCGGAAGGCGCAGGGACGCTCGTGACCGTCCTCGACGGCGTCCTCGCCGCGGTCCTCGCCGCCGCCGAGGGCTCGCCCGACCGCCGCCAGGCCGCCCACCTGCTGCGCCTCGAGGACCCCCGGCCGGCGCTGGACGCCCTGGGCAGCGAGCAGGCCCGGGCCCTCAGGCGCCGGGTCGACGCCCTGAGCGCGTAGGGGCCGGTCGCCTCGACGCGGGACCGCGTCCACAGCGCCGGATTCGCCCTTCGCTCGCACCATGCGATCGGAGTCACCGCCACGACTCGGCCCTCGTCCCTGCTGGCCAGTCCCGCCGCGACCGATCCGGCGACCCGTCGGAGCGGCGAGGCCTCGCCGCCGGCGGGCGGTAGCCTCCCGGCCGTGCACCCCACCGGCGGCCCCGGTCGACGCCTCGTCCTCGTCACCGCGCTGCTGGTGGCGACCGCCTGTGGCGGAGGCGGGGGCGGCACAGGGGGCGTCGACGGCGACGCCGTGCCGCCCCGGGCCGCCCGGCCGGGCGAGCTACGGGTCGGCGCGGGGGAGGACATGTGGCCGCTCTACGGCCCCGGCGCCCGGTCCCGCACCTTCGCGGTGACGCCGAACATGTCCGTCTTCGAGACGCTCGTCGCCCTGAACCCCGACTACACGCTGAAGCCCGCCCTGGCCGAGCGGTGGGAGTTCATCGCGCCCGGCACGTGGCGGTTCCACCTCCGCCCCGGCGTCACCTTCCACGACGGCAAGCCCCTCACCGCCGACGACGTGGTCTGGACCTGGACCGAGCGCCAGACCGCCTTCCCGTCGGCCGTGGGCAGCACCCTCGGCCCGGGCTCGGTGCGCAAGGTCGACGACCTCACCGTCGACTTCGTCCCCTCCGTCCCCAACCAGCGGCTGGCCGACCAGGTGCTCACCATGTCGGGCGCCATCGTGCCCCAGGGCAAGCACATCGACGACCCGGGCGTGGCCGGGACGGGCCCCTTCCGCATCGCCGGCTACACGCCCCGCCGGGAGGCGTCGGTGGAGCGCTACGACGGCTACTGGGGGGCCAAGCCGAAGATCGAGCGCCTGACCGTCCGCTTCTACCCCGACCCGGAGGGCCGCCTCGAGGCCCTGGGCGCGGGCGAGATCGACCTCGCCCTCGACGTTTCCCCCGACGATCTCGCCGCCGTCGAGCGGGACCCGGCGCTGAAGGTGATCCGGGTCGACGGCGTGCGCCAGCACACCATGTTCCTGAACGTCACCGGGTCCCCGGCGGCCGAGCTGATGGCCGACAAGGCCGTCCGCCAGGCCGTCATGCTGGCCGTCGACCGCAACGCCTACGTGGCGAAGGCGCTGAACGGCGCCGGCCAGCCCGGGTCGCTGGTGGTCCCCCGCGCCGCGCTCGGCCCGGCCGCCGCCGGCGTGCCCGCGGCGGAGCACGATCCCGCGGGCGCCGGCCGCCTGCTCGACGGCGCGGGTTGGCCGCGGGGCGCCGACGGCATCCGCCAGAAGGGCGGGCGCCCCCTCACCCTCACCCTCATCGGCGACTACCAGTTGCCTGCCGGCGCCCTGGCGGTGGTCGCCGAGCAGCTCCGGTCCGTCGGCATCGCGGCCAACGTCAAGCGGGCCGAGGACCGCCTCACCTACGACGAGCACCGCCTCAGGCCGTTCGACATCGACGTGAAGACCACCGGGCAGTCGAGCTCCGACCCTTCCGCCACCCCCGCGTTCTGGCTCTCGTCGCAGATCCCCGAGGCGTCCGCTTTCGCCATCGGCGCGCCCGCCGACGCCCTGATCGAGAAGGCCCGGGCGGCCCGCACGCCCGCCGAACTCCAGCAGGCCGCCGCCGACCTCTTGCGCCTGGCCCACGAGGAGGCCGTGCTGAGCCCCCTGGCCGACGCCTCCTACCTCTACGGCGCGAGCAAGGCTGTCGACTTCCCCAACGCCCACCCCGCAGTCGCGGACTGGACGCAGGTCTCGATCACCCGCTGACCGGCGCCGCGCCTCCCTTGGGCCGCAGGCTCGTGCGGGTGGCGACGACCAGCACGACGCCGCCCAGGGCCAGCGCACCGCCGGCGCCGGCGATGGCCCAGGCCCACGGGCTGGACCCGTCGCCCTCCGAGGCCGCCTCCGCAGTCGCGAACCGCAGCCGGGTGAAGTAGGCGTCCTCGGCGTCGAACGGCGCCGAACCCCGCGAGTCCGACCATGTGACCAAGGCTGACTCGTCGGTCGATGCGAGCCCCACCGGCCCCACGATGTCCTGGTTGTTGAAGGTGACGCCGACCTTGCGGTAGATGGACCGGTCCGTCACCCGGATGTTGGCGGACCAGGTCTCCCCGCCGTCGTCCGAGTACGTGTAGTAGATGTTCGAGAACTGCTGGCTGGTGCTGCCCAACCCCATGGGACCGGTGCCCTGGGGCACGTAGTAGGGGTCGTCGCGGAAGTCGTGCCAGGCCACGTCCAGACGGCCGTTGGGAGCGACGCTGATGCCGGGCCAGTACTGGTTGAACTTGCCGGCCGGGTCGTCGTCGGTCAGCTCCCGGGGCTGGCTCCACGTGTCGCCGCCGTCGCTCGACTTCATGTAGCGGATCTGGGTGGGGACGTCGAGCGTCGACCCTTCGGCCTGCCAGAAGATCAGGTGGATCGTCCCGCTCGTGTCGATCACCGGGATCGGCTGGTAGATGAAGATCTGGCCCGGGTAGACGGTGCTGCCCGCCCAGGTCCGGCCCTTGTCGCCCGACTTGACCATGAAGTACCGCTGGGGCGGCCGGGGCTGCCCGGCGGGCACGGCCGCCGGCCGCTCACGGATGAACGCGTACACCGTGCCGTCGGGGGCGACCGCAGGCGTCGGCGTGGCCCCGCCGAACGCCTTCCCGCCGTCGAGCTGGGGCGTCAGGTCGGTGAACGGGCCCCACGACCGGCCGCCGTCGCGCGAAACAGCGATGTACGGGCGCTCCGGCGGCACCGCCGCGCCCGTTTCCTGGTTGACGCCCCGGAAGCGCCAACCCATGTACACCTGGTTGGGATCGGTGGGGTCGACCGCGAGCGTCATCACTCCGTGCTGCTCGAACCCCTCGATTGGGGTGGCGCCGGAGGTGGAGCGGAAGGGCTTGGGCTCGGCTACGACCGTGGTCTGCCACGTCATGCCGAGGTCGGCGCTGCGGGCGGCGATGGCGGTGATCGGGCCGTTGGGGTGCCCGGTCTGCACCGAGGACCCGCTGAGGGCGAGGTGGAGCGTCCCGTCCGACGCGAACGCCATGCCCATCACCGTGCCGAAGTTGCGCTGGACGCAGAACGGCGTCGCCGCCGGCATGACGTTGGCGGTGCTGGCCCACGACAAACCCCCGTCGCGCGAGATGCGAACTCCGCACTGACCGTTGCGGGCGTCGCCGACGCCGACGGCGACGATCTGCGGATCGCCGGGATGGACCGCGACCACCGGGGTGACGTAGAGGCGCGCCGGGTCGTTCTCGTTCGTCACCTGCCGGGCCGCCTCGACCGTGGGCGCACCGGCCTCCTCCTGGCCGCCGGCGGTGGCGCTGAACAACGCCGCCACGGCGACGAACAACATGCACACACCGAAGAATCGCCGCGTCATCCGGTCCCTCCCGTGAGGGGACGGATGGTAGCCCGTGGCGCTCGTTCAGCGCGGCGCGCGGCGGGCGCCGGCGGGCGGCGCGGCGACTGAACTGGCCTGCGCAGAAGCGCGCAAAGTGTGACTTTGTGCAGGCCAGTTCGGGCCGGCGGACGGCGGGGCGGCGGGCGTTCAGCGCGGGTGGCGGGCGGCGGGCCGCGGGCGGCGGGCGGCAGGGCGGCGGGCGTTCAGCGCGGGCGGCGGCGGGCGGCGGGCGGCGGGCGGCGGGCGGCGGGCGGCGGAACTGGCCTGCGCAGAAGCGCGCAAAGTGTGACTTTGTGCAGGCCAGTTCGGGCCGGCGGGCGGCGGGCGTTCAGCGCGGGTGGCGGCGGCCGAGCTGGTCGAGGGACCGGAGGGGCGGTACGGCGTCGATCACCTTGGTGAAGGAAACGACCTCGCCCAGGCCGTTGAGCACGACCAGGGCGATCAGCGCGGCGTTGCGCGTGCCCGGCCCGGTGGCCAGGACCACGCCCAGGCCCAGGGCCGCGCCCAGGGCGTTGGCGCCGGCGTCGCCCAGCATCAGCCGCTCCCGCAGGTCGTCGGACAGGAGGGCGGCGGCGGCGCCGATCACCACCGCGACGCCGGTGAGGGCGGGACGGGCGCTGGCGCTGGCGCCGGCGGCGAGGGCGGCGAAGACGGCCAGCCCCGCCTTGGTCGCCCGCCCCGGCCCGCGGTCGAGCAGGTTGCCGAGGTTGGCGCCCAGGGCGACGAGGGAAGCGTCGGCGAGGAGCCGGCCCAGGGACTCGCCGGCGACGGGGCCGACCGCGACCAGCGCCACCGCCGCCCCGCCCAGCAGCTTGAACAGCCCGGTGGTGACCTGGCCGGCGGCGAGGGCGAGGACGTGGCCGCGGAAGCCCCGGTACTCGCCCGACCCGGCCACGTCGTCGATGGCGCCGAGGAGGCAGAAGCCGGTGACCGCGGCGACGGTGAGCAGCCGGGCGGCGCCGATGCCGGGCCGGTCCCCCACGCCCGCGGCGCCGGCGGCGGCCCGCCCCGCCTCGACCACGAACAGGGCGATGGGGAGGACCAGGCCCACGCCCACGGGGATGGAGCGGCCCCGGTAGTTGGGGCGCGCCAGCGCGGGCTGGGCGAACCACGGCCGGGACGCCAGCCAGGTCACCCGGCCCGCCACGAACCCCACCGCCAGCGCCACCGCCAGTTCGAACATCAGGGCCGCCGCACGGTCACCGGCGGGGGCGCGGGCGCGTCGGCCGACGGCTCCGCCAGCACGGGTTGGGGCGGCGGGCCGTGGCCGCCGGTGAGGGCGAGGACGGCCAGGAGGGGGCCGATCTCGACCAGGACGAGGGCGGTGACCACCACCCCGGAGTCGTTGACCAGGAAGCCGAGCACGCCCGCCGCCAGCGCCGCCACCACGCCGATGCGGAGGGGCGAGCGGGGCGGGAGCAGCTCCGACCACCGGCGGCGGAGCACGTACACGTAGAAGAGGAAGCCGGCGATGATGGGCACGACCCACGACCACGGCGTCGCCCGCAGGATGCGCAGGTTGGCCTCGGCCTTGCGGGCGGCGGTGGTGAACAGCTCGCCGGGACCGTTCGCCCACGTGCCGGCGGCCAGGCGGCCGAGGTGGGTGCGGGCCTCGGGCGGGCGCAGGAGGTCGACGGCCGTGGCCACACCCAGAACGGCGACCGCCGCCACCGCGACGCCTGCCACCGCCCGCCACGTGAGCCGCCGCCCGGCCAGGGCCAGGACGGCCAGCCCGTACACGGGCACCAGGGTGAGGATGCCGCCCACGTCGTCGCCCAGGCTCGGGGCGCCGTCGACGACGACGGCGAGGGCGAGGAAGGCGGCGGCGGCGGCGACCGCCTCGCGCCGGCGGGGCGCCCGCTGCACGTGCAGGGCGGCGGCCAGGACGGCGCAGGCGGCGAGGACGGCGAAGGTGGTGTTCCCCAGGCCGTAGAAGCGGCCCGCGCTCTGGGGCGAGTACCCGAGGATGCCCGCCACCTGGAGCCGTCCGCCGGTGGCCACGTCGACGATGAGCACCCAGGCGGTGGCGCCGAAGACCCACGCCAGAGGGGCGACGGGCGAGCTGCGGGCCTGCCGGGCGGCGAGGACGATCAGCGCCATGAAGGCGGGCAGGAGCGGGACCACCGGCCAGCCCCGGCCGGGGACCAGCAGGGTGGCGAACCGGAACAGGAGGGTGGCCAGCGGGAAGGCGGCGATGGCCAGGGCCACGTCCTGGAGGGCCCACGCCCACCGGGGCCGGCGTGGGCGGCTGAGCACGACGGCGATGGCGGCGTAGGCGAGGGCCTGGAGGAACACGAAGGCCAGCGAGACGGGCACGTAGATCCGCTCCCGCTGGGCCACGTCGGCGTCGAGGCGGGCGAGCCGGGTCGGGTCGGGTTCGGCGGCGTGGTAGCGGAGGGCGTGGCCCACCATGCCGTCGGGCTGGTGCTCCTCGGCCCCCAGGGCGGCCAGGATCGTCGGCGCCAGGTCGGTGAGCGTCACCAGGCCGAGGCGGCGCGTGGAAGGCGAGTGGACGTACCCGTGGGTCACGCCCGGGCCGCTGACGACCAGCGGCGTGAGGCGCCACTCGTCGGTGGGAGGGCGGGTGCTGACGACGAGCACGAGGGTGGCGGGCGGGGCGGCGCCCACCAGGCGCCCGAGCAGGGCGTCGGTTCCCGCCAGCGTCTGGTCGCGGAAGAGGTCGGCGTAGGCCGCGGGGGCCAGGCCGCCCAGGTCGGCCGCCCGGTCCAGGTCGCCCGGGTCGACCAGGACGACGTCGGCCTCGGCCAGCGCCGCGACCGCCCGGGCCACCACCTTGTCGGGGTCCGACCGCTCACCAAACGGCGCGGCCCGGTCCGCCACCATCAGGTCGGCGGGTTCGACCGTGCCCGCGTCGACCACGCCGGCGCGGTCCATGAGCGCCACCGCCGCCGGGCGGCGGACGGGGTGCAGGCCGGGCAGCCCGGCCAGGCCGCTGGGCGTGTCGGAGTTGCCGATCACCGCGGTGCGCAGCCCGGCGGCGTGGAGGGCGTCGCCCAGCGCGCCGGGCTTGGAGGGGACGTGGCGCCCGGCCTGCCGGCGCGCCTCGGCCGCCCCCCGCACCACGACGCGGCTCCCCTCGGTGTGGGCGTCCTCCGCCGCCTCGCCCGCCCGCACCCGGGCGCCGGCGCCGAGGGTGGCGTAGGCCTCGGCCGGGCCGGGCCGGCGGGACAGGGTGCGGACGGTCATGGCCGCCAGCGCCCCCTGGTCGATCAACCGGTCGAGGGCGGGCAGGCGGCCGCGGCCGACCTCGTCCCAGCGCACACCCGGCATGCCGAAGATCAGGACCTTCTCGGCCCGCTCGCCCAGGGGCACGCTCGACGCCTCCCTCCGCTCCCCCGACCACAGCGCGCCGGCGGTAGCCACCACCAGGGCCACCGCGACCAGCGTCAGGCGACCCCGGCTGGTGGTGAGGCGGGGCCACAGGGCCCGGGCGATGTCGGCCCCCTGGCGGCCGCGGTGGGAGAACCCCCGCACGGTGCGGCCGGTGTGGCGGTGGTCCATGGCGACGGGGACCTCGACCACCCGGGCGCCGGCCCGGCGCGCGTCGATGGTGAGGGCCGTCTCCAAGCCGAAGCGGGGGGCGAGGGCGAGGGACCGCAACAGCTCGCCCCGCACCGCCCGCTGTCCGGACAGGGGCGCCTCCACGTCCTGCTTGGTGGCCCGCTCGATGCCGGCGGCGGCCAGGCGCCGGACAAGGCCGAAGCCGCCGCGCGCCCCCGCGCCCGGAAGGACGCCGACGGCCATGTCGGCCTCGCCCGCCGTCACCGGCGCCAGCAGCGCCTCCACCGCCGACGCCGTGGGGCCGACGTCCGCGTCGACCAGCAGGTACACGTCGGCGTGCTCGGCCAGCTTGACGCCGGCGGCGACGGCCCCGCCCTTGCCCACGTTGGCGGGAAGGCGGAGGACCCAGGCGCCGGCCCCGGTGGCGGCGGCCGCGGTCTCGTCGGTGGAGCCGTCGTCGACCACCACCACCTCGTTCACGCCGGGGACGGCCCGCAGGGCGGCGACCGTCGCCCCCACGGTCGCGGCCGCGTCCTTGGCGGCGACGATGGCGACGGTGGCGAGGGTGGTCACGCCGTCCGGGCCCGGCCGGTCACGGCCGCCGCAGGGCCTTGAGCTGGGGCGAACGGAGCAGGCGCTGGGCGCCCAAGTAGAACAGGGCGCCGGCCCCGCCGCCGAGGGCCAGCGCGCCCGCGGCCGCCGGCCGGGCGCCGGTGGCCACGGCCTGGCCGATCAGCCAGGCGACGAGCCCGGCCCCGGCGGCGCACGCCGCGCTGCGGGCCACGCTGGCGGCGACGTGGCCGGGGACTCGGTCGCGGCCCAGGCGCGCGGCCAGGACCACGGCGCCGCCCACGTAGGCGATGGAGTGGGCGAAGCCGACGGCGGCGAGCCGCCCCGGGCCCGCGGCGAGGGCGAACCACCCGACCATCAGCGCCGACCCGGCGACGGTGACGCCGATCGCCACGAGCGTGGGGGTGCGGGTGTCGCCCGCGGCGTAGGAGGCCCGCACCATGAGGTGGAAGGCGGCGAAGCCCACCAGGCCGAGGGCGTAGGCGGCGGCCAGCCGGGCGGCGAGGGCGGCCCCGGCCGCGTCCAGGTTCCCGAGGCGCAGCACGTCGAACACCGGCTGGGCGAGGGCGGCCAGGAGGGCGGCGGCGGGCAGCGACAGGAACGCCACCGTCGCCAGCCCCCCGCCCAGTTGCTCCCGGTACCGGGGCCAGCGGCCCGCCCCGGCGTCGGCCGACAGGCGCGGGTACAGGGTCGTCGTCACCGGGTGGGCGAGCAGGGCGAAGGGGAGGAGGAAGACCTGGAAGGCGATGTGGTACGCCACCACCCCGCCCTCGATGCGGTTGGCCAGGACCAGGGTGGTGACGATGAGCAGTTGGTTCAGGGCGAGCAGGCCGGCGGCCCACACGCCGTCGCGCCCCAGGCGAAGGAGCCCGTCCTGGCGCAGGTCCCAGCGGGGGCGGAGCCGCAGGCCGGCCCGCCGCAGGGCCACCAGCGGGACGGCGGACATGGCCACGACCCCGGCCGTGGTGCCGAGGCCGAGGACGAGGCGCTCGCCGGTGGACAGGTCGAGGCCGGGCCGGCCGTCGGCCAGGGCCCAGAAGGCGAGCATGGTGGCGATCACCACCAGGTTGTTGGCGACGGGGGCGAAGGCGGCGGCGGCGAAGCGGCGGGCGCCGTGCAGCAGGCCCGTGGCCACCGAGCCGACGGCGTACAGCAGGATCTGGGGCAGGAAGAACACCAGCAGGAACGAGCCCAGGGCGACCTCCTGCCGCCGCACCTCGGGGTCGTCGACCGCGACCGTGAGCGCCCGCATGACCCAGGGCCGGGCGGCGACGCCGAGGAGGACGACCGCGCCGAGGGCGGCGAGGGCCACGCCCAGCACCGCCCCGGCCAGCCGCTCGGCGTCCTCCCGGCGCCCCTCGTCGAGGAGGCGGACGAACGGCGGCACCATGACCGACGAGAGGATGCCGGCCGCCATCAGTTCGAACAGCACGTTCGAGACCAGGTTGGACGTCTGGTAGGTGTTGCCCGCGAACGTCGTGCCCAGCGCCAAGGCGACGGCGAGCACCCGGATGAAGCCGGTGACGCGGGACGCCAGGTTGCCGGCGGCTACCGCGGCGGTGGCGCCGAGGAGAGGGACCGGCGGCGCCGGTCCGGCTGGGGCGCGCGCGTCCACCCCGGTCAAGGCTCGACCGGCGGGAGGAGGCGCTGGGCGTTGGCGCCGAGCCCGTAGTTGCCGGTGCGGGGAACGGCCAGGTCGTCGATCGCCAGCGCGGCCGCCGCCTGGCCGATGGGCGACTCCAGGTTGTCGACGGTGGACAGCTTGGGGGCCAGGCTGCCGTCCGCCCGCAGCAGGCCGACGAAGACGCCCCGGCCGCCGGGCGTGTCCTGCCCGCTCTCGGCCGCGACCAGGCGGGCGCTGGCGGGCGAGCCGGGGCCGACCAGGGCCTGGGCGAAGGGCGCCGCGAGACGGTCGTCGCCCACCTCCGCCCCCGCGCCCGAGACCAGCACGACCCGCAGGCCGGCCACCGGGAAGGACGCCAGCCCGAGGGTGGTGGTCGTGGTCGCGGGGGCGGGCGGCTCGTAGCCGACGAAGCCGGCCGCCGCCAGCGCGGGGATCAGCGACGACTCCGGTGTCGCGCCGTCGAGGACGCTGGCCAAGCGCGTCAGGGCGAGCCGGCGGACTGTCTCGGCGCCGGCGCTTGGATTGGTGTTGACGGCCTGGGCCAGCGCCCGCACGTCGTTGTCGTTGTCGAGGCGGAGCTTGTTGGTGAACAGCAGGGTGCCGGCGGGCGTGGCCTCGGCCGCCGCCAGCGTCTCGCGCAGCTCCTCCACCGGCTTGCGGTTCACGCCCTGCACGGTGACGACGAGGACAGGCGTCCCCCGCAGCCGCCCCTTCACCAACTGGTCGCGGGCCTGGTCGGCGAAGCCCCGCATGAGGTCCAACTGGTCTCTCAGCTCCCGGTTCTGGCGGTCGACGTCGTTGGCCCGGCGGTCCACCGACTCCACCCGGTCGCGCAGGCCGTCGACGATGGCCCGGTCGATGACCGTCGAGCCCACGACGATCCCGATGGTCAGCGCGAGGAAGACGGCCGCGAGCGAAACGACGTGGTAGCGGAGGTTGATCACGAGCCGGCCCTCACCCGAAGAGGGCGCGCCACGTGTCGGTGAGGTACAGCCAGAGCCCGTCCCAGTACACGTGGATGGGCTGGGCCACGATGGCCATCACGACCATGGCCATCAGGGCGGCCCCCACCAGGAAGAAGAGGTCGCTCTTGCGCACCCGGCTCTGGTACAGGCGGTTCACGCCCTTGGCGTCCACCAGGATGGGCCCGACCTTCAGGCGCACGAGGAAGGTGGAGGCCATCCCCGCCCGGCCCTTGTCGAGGAACTCCACCATCGAGGCATGGGTGCCGACCGCGACGATCAGCTCGGCCCGCTTCTCGTAGGCGAGCAGCATGGCGATGTCCTCGCTCGTGCCTGCCGCCTCGAAGACCGTGTAGGGGAGGCCGAGGGCGTCCAGGCGCGCCGCGCCGGGGGCGTCGCCGTCCGGGTAGGCGTGGACGACGAGCTGGGCCCCCTTGGTGCGCAGGGTGCTGTCGCGCACTGAGTCGAAGTCGCCGATGATGACGTCGGGCTTGTAGCCGGCGTCCACCACGGCGTCGGCGCCCCCGTCGACGGCGATGATCGCCGGCCGGATCTCGCGGATGTACGCCCGCAGGGCAGCCAGGTCCTCCTCCCAACCGAGCCCGCCGCGGACCACGACCAGCACGTGGCGGTCGGTGAGGTCGACGTTGAGCTTGGGCAGCGCCGGCGAGTCGGTGAGCAGGTGGTGCTCACGGCGGAGGTACTCGAGGGTGTTCTCGGCGAACCGCTCCAGCTCGGCGCCGACGCGGAGCTTGGCCTCTTCGATCTGTTCCTCGAGCGACTCCAGGGTGTGGCGGGAACCCTTGGCGACCACCTTCCCGCCGGCGCGCACCTCGTCGCCCGAGACGGTGAGCACCTGGCCCTCCGCGACGGCCGCCATCACGCCCGCGCCGGCGTCGTCGATGAGGGGGATGTCGGCCGCCACCAGCAGCAGCGGGCCCATGTTGGGGTAGCGCCCGGAGATGCTGCGGGAGGCGTTGACCACCGCCGCCACCCTGGCCTTGATCAGCCCTTCGGCGGCCAGGCGGTCGAGGTCCAGGTGGTCGATGACGGCGATCTCCCCGGGCTGCACACGGGTCAGGAGCCGCTTGGTGCGGACGTCCACCCGGGCGGGCGCTTCGATCTCGCTCGGCCGTGGGCGCGCCGGCCCCGGCTCTGCGGCCGGCGGGCTCCCGACGGGGACGAGACGGTAGCGGCGCGGCAGCCGGGACTGGGGAGCGGCCACCTCAGCGTGCCCCCGTTCCGCCCTTGGATGCGGCGGCCGCGGCCAGCAGCTCCTGGGCGTGGTCGCGGGCCGTGGCGCTGGCGGGCTGGCCCGACAGCATCCGCGACAGTTCGACGACGCGGTCCTCGTCGGTGAGGGTGCGGGCGTGGGCGACGGTGCGCCCGTCCCGCTCCTGCTTGGTCACCGCCACCTGGTGGTCGGCGAACGCCGCCACCTGGGGGAGGTGGGTCACCACCAGGACCTGAGGAGTGTCCAGGGCGGCCAGGGCCTGCCCGACCGCCAGCGCGGCCCGCCCGCCGATCCCGGCGTCCACCTCGTCGAAGATCAAGGTGCCCGGCGCCTCGTCGTCGCCCGCCCCCAGGACGAGCCGCAGGGCGAGCATGGCCCGGGCCAGCTCACCTCCGGACGCCACCCGGGCCAGGGGAAGCGCGGCCTCGCCCGGGTTGGCGCCGAGGAGGAAGGTCACCTCGTCGGCCGGGTCGGCCCCGTCCACCGCCACTTCGAACCGGGCGCCGCCCATGGCGAGGGTGCGGAGCCGCTCCTCGACGGCGCTCGCCAGCCCGGGCGCGGCCCGGCGGCGGGCGGCCGCGACCGCGGCGGCCTCCCGCGCCGCCTCACCGGCGATCATGGCGCGCTCCGCCTCCAGCGCTCGGGCTCGCTCGCCGTGGTGCTCCAGCTCGGCCAGCCGCGCTTTCGCCTGGCTCTCGAATGCGAGGACGTCGGACAACCGCTCACCGTACTTCCGGCGCAGGCCGCCGAGCATGCGCCTCCGGCCCCGCACCGTGTCGAGGCGCTCCGGGTCGACGACGACCGCCTCCGTGGCGTGGCGCAGATCGGACGCCAGGTCGGCCAGTTCGGCAGCCAGCGCCCGGGACCGCTCGGCCAGGGCCTCGAACGGGCGGTGGTGGGTCAGGGCGGCGATGGCCCGGCCGAGGGCGTCGTCCTCGGTGAGGGAGCGGTAGGCCCCCTCGCCCGCGTCCCGGTGGGCCTCGGCCCCGGCCAGGAGGTCCTCCTCCCGCTCGAGCTCATCCTCCTCGTCCGGGCCGGCGATGCCGGCGGCGCCGATCTCGTCCAGTTGGTAGCGGAGGAGATCGAGCTCCCGGGCGCGCGCCCGCTCGTCGCCGCCCAGGGCGGCGAGGGCCTCGTCGACGGCGTCGAGCCGGCGGCGGGCGTCGATGAGCGGCGCCAGGTCGACCCCGCCGAAGCGGTCAAGGGCGGCGCGCTGGGTCCGGGCGGCGAGGAGGGACTGGTGGGCGTGCTGCCCGTGGAGGTCGACGAGGGTGCGGCCGATCTCGGCCAGCTCACCGGCGGTGGCCAAGCGGCCGTCGACGTAGGCCCGGGACCGGCCCGTCGCGGGTACGACCCGGGACAAGATCCGCTCGCCGTCGCCGTCGCCGTCGCCGTCGCGGTGGCGGTCGGCGTTGCCGGCGACGGCGGCGTGGCCGGCGGCGACGAAGCGGCCCTCGACCCTCGCCTCGCCGGCGCCCGGTCGCACCAGCAGCGGGTCTGACCGGCCGCCCAGGAGCAGTTCGATGGCCTCGACCACCAGCGTTTTGCCCGCCCCCGTCTCGCCCGTCAACGCGGTCATTCCCGGCGCGAAGACGAGGGTCAGATCGGCGATGACGCCGAGGTCGCGGGCGTGCAGCTCGAGCAGCATCAGCTCCGCCGGTCGGCCAGGCCGAACTTGCCCTTCAGCACCTCGTAGAAGTTGCGCTCGCCGAACACCACCAACCGGGCAGGGGCGGGGGTGACCGCTCCGCTCACCGCGTCGCCCCGGGCCAGCCGGCCGAGGTCTTGGCCGTCCACCGACAGCACCGCGCCCCGGGGGTCGAGCACCTCCACCCGCACCCGCTCGCGGGGGTGGAGCACGAGCGAGCGGGAGAACGGGGTGTGGGGCGCGACCGGCGTGAGGAGCAGGGCGTTGTGGCGGGGCGACACGATGGGTCCGCCCGCGGAGAAGGAGTAGGCGGTCGAGCCGGTGGGCGTGGCGAGGATAAGGGCGTCGGCCACGTAGCTGTGGAAGGGCCGACCGTCGATCGTCACCTGGAGGTGGACGGTGTGGCCGGGCTGGGAGTGCTCCAGCACCGCTTCGTTGAGGGCCAGGTGCCGGGTGGGCGGCTCACCCTCGACGGTGAAGCACAGCATGGTGCGCTCCTCGATCTCGCACTCGTCGCGCTCCCAGCGCGCCAGGGCCTCGCCCAGGTCGTCGGGCTCGATGGCGGCCAGGTAGGCCAGCCGGCCGAGGTTCACGCCCAGCACCGGCGCCCCGAACGCGGCCGCCAGGTGCACGGCCCGCAACATCGTCCCGTCGCCGCCGAGCGCCACGGCCAGGTCGGGCTTGCCCGGGCCGGGCGCGCCGGGATCGGCAGCGGCGGCGGGGCCGCCGGGGGCGGCGCCGGGCCCGCCCGGGCCGGAGGCGCCGGGGGCGC
>Ga0187893_10010012_pt1 | contig 14342 bp, 24 predicted proteins | sample MA1701074metaG_FD_139574 | JGI IMG/M metagenome (GOLD analysis project Ga0187893, IMG submission 139574) | White microbial mat communities from a basaltic lava cave in the Kipuka Kanohina Cave System on the Island of Hawaii, USA - MA170107-4 metaG ...
AAGATTTAACTACACTGTCAATTTACAAGGCTTAAGAGTCTTAAAGACAAACGAAGAACAACAAAAATTGTTCTTTTACAAGGGACATCCTGAATTCTTAATTCCTGATTTTGGACCAAACGTTGAAGACATTTGGACGAGTTTTTTGAACTACTTGGAAAACGTTCACGGAAACATCTACGATCAAGACGGAGGAGAAATAACGTTTCACAGCGTCGTGGACGAAAGTTCCGGATTGACGCAGTGCGAATACGTCGCAAACGGAATCCAAATAGACGAAAATTCCGACATCGTAGACATGTCCGTCAAGGTAGAAGGCTACGTGGTAGAAGCAAACGACAACACGCACTTTTTGGCCACCAGGGTGACATTTTGATGTTTTAATAAATAGAAAGTGAAACAAATGTTCGTCAAAGACTTAGAAATATTGAAAGATTTCGTAGGCCAATCTTACTTAGGTCTCAAATTTACATATGACGAAGTGGAAGAACATTTGCGAAGCATGCTCAATCTAGAGCCGGACAAATTTGAAACGCTCTTGAGAAACAGGAGAATGAGGGACGGCAAAGACTATCACATGACAGTATTGAATGTGCCTGAATACAACAAAGTAGGAAAGCCCACATTGGAAGACCTCAAAAATGCCTACAAATTCACACACTTTGACGTTTCGACCAAAGGTCTTGGAAAGTCGGAGAAGAACGGATCTGTAGCATATTATGTTGTGTGCGCTTCTTCCATGGTGCAAGCATTCAGAAGAGGTTTCGGACTGTCTGAAAAAGACTTGCACATTACAATAGGATTCGATCCAAAGGACGTTCATGGCGTGCCAAAAAATGAAAGCATAGTGTCGTAAGATGGCTTCAACGATCTTTTTGTCGGAAATATTTGCCGAACAGCTAAACACAGAAGACTTCAGAACTAACTCTCTAGAAAGGCTGAGAGAAGTCGTTGTAGACGGCACGGACTTGGACGAATTTGTTTTGGATTCAACCAAAGAAGGAATCGCCAATAGGGAACGAATCGTTTCCACTTTGGAAATATTCTTGCGAGACCTCAACAATGACCAGACGTTGGTCGACAAGATCATTTTGGACGCAGTCAAAGTGATAATCGACAACCCGATAGAGGACCAGAGGCTATACGACAGAATATTAATCGCCCTATCACAGTTCTCAATGACTCGAGAACAGTTTGATCTTTTCAACAACAAAGTGAAGATAGGAGGAGCTAACAACGTCAGTTCGACAACCACAAACGAAGACGGACAGACGACTACTACGACAACTGCAGAGGACGGCACAGAGACGACAACACAAACAAACACGACAACTTCCACGACCAATTCAACGAACTCTTCTACTCCGAGCACAAATTCCGGAGCCACTACTTCCACAGGATCGAGCGTCACACCTTTTCCAGAAACGCAACAAATACGAGACAATTTCGTGGAGTCCCAAGCGAACAAGTTCGATTCAGACCTACTGACGATAGTAGACTTCAATTCGACGGCAGGAAAGGCATACGTAAATTTGTTGTCCACAACGGACTACGATAAGGCCAGAGAAGAGACGTACGAACTGTTGTTTCCGGACCCAGATTACAATTCTTTGATAATTTTAGCACTGTTGCCAGTGTTGGAACAACGATACTTCAACGAAAACTTGATGACTGCTTTGAGCAGAAATGTTTCTTCAGAGACTTATACCACAATTCTGATGGACATAATCAGAGATAGAATAGCAAAAGAAAAGCCCATCAAGAGACCGCTCTTGGACATTTATCTGGAAAAGATCAACAGCGAAGTCTTCAACAAGGCCGTGGAGAAGAGCAAGCAACCTGGTGAAGATCCTTTGACGTTTGTCGTTCTGATGGAACAGTTGACACTGGACTTGCCTGTTTTTGTAGGAGTTCAGACAAACGAGTCTCCTGGTTCCAGCGCAATTTTGTTGGCCAGAGAAAAATTGATTGCGACATTTGGTTTAAATTTTTACAACAGATTTTTCAAGATAGACGTTCTGTTGAACGATTTGGCCTCTGCGGTGAACAAGGAAGTTGGCGACATCTGGACGCAGAACTGGATCAATGCCAAACAGAAGACGAACGACGAAGTGAGTGGCAACGGAGCTTCTGTGCCTTTCATGGCTTACTCTGAAGCTCCTCTAAATGGCACTGGTGCGCAGTTTCCTACAGGTTTGAGCTTAAGAAATCATTTCAGTGACGAAGTGATCAGAACCAGGTACGGACGAAACGAAACTGTCAGAATATTGGCAGACAGCATTGCAGAGTACCTAGATCAGGTGTATCCACTTTTCGACACGACGTGTCCTCAGCCTTACTTGGCTTCTCCTTTTGGTTTTTAAACCGGTGAAAGAGGATATATAGATGTGAAAAATACATCTTTTTGACATTGAAAAATCTCATGACATTTGAAAGTTTTTGTGACGGTTTTAAGGCTAACGAGAGCTTTTGGGCAAATTTTATAAATCACAAGACAGAAGACGATAACGGTACTTCTTACTTAAACGTTGCTGGTGTTCCTGGTACATGGGATAAAAGAGAAAAGTTCATATATCCTTTAGATGAAATTTTAATTAAAACTAAAGGCAAAATCACAAATAAAGTAGTCGATGAAGCCATTAAACTGTTTAAAAACATAGACAGCAATAAAAAATTCATGACAGACATAAAACGTGATCCAGAAGACTTTTGGTTAAAAGAATACTGGGAAAAATACTCAGAAAGATATGGGTATAGCCCAAGTAAAGCATACCGTACAAACTACGTGGAAGAAACATACAATTACCCTGGCGCTTTTTGGCTCGTCAGATGGTTGTACTTAAATGTTGGTCAAACTTTAAAAAAGAATGACTATCGTGAAGGATATTTCTCATATTAAAAATAATAAAAATTAAGATGAAAAGAAAGATACACAGTTTTGATAGCTTTTTGAAAGAATCCATTAAAAATTTCAATGACATGTCATTAGATGATCTTTATCAAACATTGAATAATTGGGAAGACGAAGTGAGTGGTTCTTATCAAGATTTTACAGATAACATGTTGAGGCTTGTCAAAAATTGGGAAAAATTGAACAAACAACAGCAACAAAACATAAAAATGATGCTAAGTCAAGGAGACCTTGACGATTTGGAAGAAGTATTATCTGTTTTACAAGAAAAAGGAGTTGAAATAAGATGAAAAGAACAATTAAAAATTTTGATAGTTTTAAAGTAAACGAAGCCAAAGTCACATTGAAAAATCCAAAAAAAGTATTTTCAGAAAGTAAGCCTCGTTCCATGACAAAAGAACAAATATTTGAAGACATCTGTAATGTCGCAGACGGTGCTTCTTTTAGTGTCGATAAAAATGCTTTGATGTTGGCCTTAGAAGACGATAAATTGTGTCAAAAATGGGTAGATGCACACTTTGAAATTATAGATGACATTATGGAAGATACTGAAATATTTGACGATTTGACAGACAAGGAAGAAAAATATTTTGAAGAATTTAGAAAAAATAAATCATTGAAAAATGTTTTTTCTTCTGAAGAAGATGAAGATAACGAAGACTATTAATAATGAAAAAAACAATATTGCATAGATTTGAGAATTACGATTCAAGAGATGTAGTGTCCTTCGATTTTGATGGAGTCCTGCATTCTTCGATAATTCCCGACACAACACATCCTATCAATTTTGACAAACCTAACACTTGGGAACCCTTTGAAATGATGCATAATGCAGTCAGAAAGGAACACGCAAATGGCAACAAAGTCATAGTGATCACCGCCAGGGATGAAGACAATAAGCCTCAAATATGGGAGTTCATAAAGAAGTACGATCTTCCAATAGAAGAAGTCATCTGTACCAATGACATGCCTAAGTTGGCTGACATTGTAGTTTCCGGTGCATTCAGACATTACGATGATTCTAAAGTGTTAGGCAGAGGTTTAGCTAAACATAGCATTGAATTTTACTTAGTTGATCCCATAAAAAAGAATTTTAGAAGAGCATGAGTTATTTTAAGACATTTGAAAATTTTTCAAGTAAAAAAGAAATAAAAGAATATTTTTTCTTTTTCAGTAATAATATGACCAAAGAAAAAGCAAAAGAAATGTTCGAATACTTGGACGAACACGGAGAACACGAATTGGTCAAAAAGTACAAAGGAGAAGTAGAAGACAATATCATTTCTGCTATCATTGGCGCTTGGGCTACATCTACAAAGTCTTTGGAAGAAATTGTAGATGAGTATTGGGAAAGACATAAAAAGATCTACAAAATAGAAGAAAAACAAGGTTTGAGCGAAGACAAAGAAGAGTATGTATTTTCAAGTGGAGACGCAGTGTCTACAAATTCTCTGACACACTTGGCTGGATTGTCAAAAGACGAAGAAGATTTTTTAAAAGGAGTAGATGAAGGATTATTGCAATATTCCGGTAAAATGGATGAAACAGACATTGCATACTTAAAAGATTTCTATACAAGATATAAAGAGATCAATAAATGATGAAGAGTTTTTCTCAACACATAAAAGAAGCCAACCAAGAGGATCCTGAATTGTTTTTGACAACGACAATTGAAGGAACAGAATATGTCATAATCAAACAAGAAGATAATTTCAAAGTGATAAAGAATGGGGATGAAGTCTATTCGACATCTGATTCTGTTGGGCCTTATGCGTTGGGAGAAATGTTTTTAAAGTTGATGTCAGAATGGGCTTTGATAGAAGAAAAATTGGGAAGAGAAAATCCTGGAGACTTAATAGATAAAATCATATTTGAAGTCATTTGCCAATACATGATAAACAACAATACTATCATAAATGGTAAAAATAGAGACAAATTGATTGATGTTCTAGAAAGCATTACAAAAAGAAATTGGAATCAAAGAAGTGTATAAAAAAAAATAGTTTATGAAAAATTTAAAAACATTTGAACAGTTTATCAATGAGAATTCTTCTAAAGAAGAAGAATTGGCTAACTTGATATTTGACGAATCTAATGAAGATTATTACGATACATATCAAAAAATTGATGGTTTTTTTTCAGACATGTCTGAAAAAGAAATGGAAAAATTTTGTGATGATGTAAAAATGCCTAGAAAGATTCAAGTAGGAGATTTATGTGATTTTCACATAGAAGAATGGCCTGACTTTGCACAGAACAAAGCTATTGAATATTTGTTGAAAAACAAGAAAATTGATTCCAAAGGAAAGTGGATAGAAGAATAAATGAAAAAATACTCTTTTAAAATAGAAGAAAATGAAAACATGCATTCCAAACAGGAACTTTATTCTGTTTTGGAGCAGATTAAACCTTTGATAGAACAATTAGATTCAATATTAAAGAATAGAAAGTCTTCTGCAGGAGTAAGAATGGCAAAAGAAAATTTGTTGAATGCTTATTTAGGCATGAAGATTGCATTGGACGAAGAGATGTTGACAGAAAAATACTCCGAAAAAGATCTAAATGATCAATTGATAAATAAGACTTTGGCAGAGGCACAAGAAATTGCTGAATCTCAAGGTTACAAAATAAGAGTGATGAAATTGGACGGAGACGCTCTCTTTGGAATAATGGACTTCAATGCAAAGAGAATAAATGTAGAAGTCGCCGATAGCTTCGTCATAGACATAATAGGAATTGGATAAAATTCAACATGATAACCAAATACGCTACATACATCAAAGAAGACGTTCTGTACGCCGATGCAGACGGAAAATTGAAGAAGGCCAAATTATATTCAATAAATGACATGTCTTCAGGAATGATGAAAGGCAGAAATCAAATAAATGCTGTTTACGATTTTCAAATTGGATATGCTTTGGTAGAACTCTATCCTGGAAAATACTATAGAGCAGGCAAATTTTTGAGAGGCAAAGATTTAAAAAAGGACATGTTAGTGTCAGCTTCTTACAATGCTTTCAATCAAGGAATAGATTTTTATGAGATAAAAGGCGTAACAGATATGGAAGAAAAGTATGGCAACGGTGGTATCAAATTTAATAGTGTCAAAGAAGCTCTACAAAAATACAACGTAAAAACACTAAAAGCTCTTGAAGAATTGGAAGACGTGCCTGAGTATGGGCACGGTTTTTATTTGTTCGTAGAAGATTTAGATACAGAAGAATCCGGTCCATGGTTTTATTTATCAGGCGGAAGATGGTGTAGAGGATCTGGTGCAGAGCCTTTGACTTTTGTCGAATTGATAGAAGTAGAATTGATGGAAGAAAAAGAACCAGAAAAAGTATGAAAGACGGAAGAGAAAAAGATTTGATGCGCATCAAAGGCATCATAAAGAGAGCAGAAGGAGACAAGGACAAAGAAGCCCAACTAGCTGTTCAAATGGCAAATTCTATAGACAAATTGGAAAAGGCCACAGGCAGAAAAGAAGCTGCTCTAGAATTAAAATTGAAACATATTGCTGACGCTTTCGAAAAGAGAGAAAAAGAATTGATGAACGAATCAATTGATAATTTAAAACATTTGATAGTTTTTGAAAAATTTAATGTATCCAAGAACAGTTTTTAAAAATATATTGAAAGAAATTAATTTATTTTTTTTTAATTCCATATTTAGCACAACTTGGTTTATAATCTAATTCGTAGTGTTGATATTTTTTAGGACACAATAACTTAAATGATTCATAGAATTCTGCATTATGTCCAAATTTCTTTAACTTTTTTAAGCTGTGAACATGTGCCATTTCGTGGGCAACATAATAAGTAAAATATCCTTCTAATTTCTTTCTAAAAGCCCACAATGGCACAGTCAATCGACCGTCCTTTCTGGCCTTACCACACACGGTTTTTGTAATGAATCCTTTATATTTCTCCGGATTTTCTCCAGATTTTTTGCACAGTCTTTTCACGACTTTGTCTATTTCTTTCTGTTTTTCGTGCACTATTTTTCTTATTTGTTTCATGTCAATCTATTTTTTCTAAGTCTTCCAAATATTTTAAATTTTCTTTGACATCTTCTTTGTAGTTTTGCATCAATAGCTTCATGCTTTCTCTGTCTATCGCATATCTCTTCATTAATAGCTTTGCTTCGGAGTCTTTAAAACCGTTTGGCCAAACTGCTTCCTTCTTTGAGCTCTTCCAGAACCAAAAAGGTGTCTTTTGTGGCTTTAAATAATTGAACCACACATCTAAACAAACGTCCTTTGGCATGTTCTTGTGATTCAACTCTTGGCACATCATAGGATATTTCTTTGACATGAATCTGTTGACGATGAAGAAATTTTTTTCCTTGTCTTCAAAGGTAAATTCTTCGTAGTCTTTTTTGTTTTCAAATATGGCTTTGACTGTTGCTGAAAAGTCTTTCATAATTTTATAATAATTAGTTTAATTCCGCTATTTCACAATCATCACAAATAGAATAGCCTTGACAATCTTTAATTTTTTGACAACTTTCACAAATAGTTTTTTTATATTGTAATATTAATCCCAATCTTAACATGTCATTGGAAAATTGTTTAATGTCTTTTATTGGAAAATTGTACTTATAATATAAGTTTTTTTCTGGAAAGTGGTCTATGTATATTGTCCATTCGTTTTGATAGTGTATTAGTTCTGCTACATCATTTCCATGTTTATCAAATACTATGTATTTTGTTCTTAACATAGAATTTCCAGATCTAACATTATCAAAATATTTTAAAATGTCTTCATGTTTCATGTTGCCCTCATTTAAAAATATCATTTTATTTTCTTAATTTTATATCTTGATTTAATATTATCGTCAATAACAATTTCTTCTACTCTTGTTTCAAATATGATTGGAAGCCATATCATGCCAGAAATAGGTTCTAATACAATTTTATACCACTTGTCTTCTCCTGTTCCAAAATAATCTTTGACGAATCTAATTTCTGAAATTTTTTCAGAATAGTCAGATTTACACTTTTCAATGTATTTTAGAATCTGTTCGTCCTTGATGTGAGTTTCCATGTTAATCTTTTTTTACAAAATAATATTGGTCTTCTTTGACAAGCTTTAACCCTTTTATGACTCCAATCTTGATAAGTTTTTTTAAACTGTTCTCTGCAGACTTTTCGTTTGCATAATGATGTTTCAATTCTCGCATGCACTGTTTGACTCCTACTTTTCCGTTGTTGTTTTCAACAATTTCCAAAAGTCTTTTGCAAGTCAACTTAAAAGGCGTTACGTAGTCAGACTTATCATTGCCTGCTTCGCTATTTTTGGACTCTTCGTGCAGTTCAAATTTCTCAGGGCTGTGATTCAATGTAGAACCTAAAAATACATTTACTGTGAACTCCGATAAATTGTAATTCTTCTTATTATGATGCACATAAATTATGCCAACACCATAGTCCTCACACACTTGTTTAGCAAACTTCACGTCTGACTTTCTCTTGTAAGGAATTGCAATGAAGGACAAATTACAATAAGGTTTCCATCTGAAAGCCTGTTCGATGACTTTCAAACCCAACCCCATCTTAGTCTCTATTACAATAGTTTCTTCGCCCTTTACACAGTAGATGTCTGCACGTATAGATCCGCCACCAAACAGGCTAACTTCTTTGTAGATCTCGTAACCCAATTCCTCGAAATGTTTGATCACATGTTTAGCTAACTCGGATTCTTTCATGAGAGCATCATTCTTTGCATCGTTTCTGAAAGCTCTGTAGGCATGAATCTGTCTTCCAAAACTATCAATTTTATATTTCTAGCAATGTCTTTTTGTATCTGTGATATTGTCTTTTCAGAAGTATCTTTCTTATTTTCTGCGACTGTCAATGACGCCCTTTCTACAAATTCTCTTGAACAGAAATTTATCGGATCTGGGTGTTGTTTTTTGTATAAGTCGTATATTGTCATAGCTCCAGATTCTCCTATGCCTCTATCGTTGCGTATGAACACAGAAGGAATGTTGTCACTCTTTTTGTCACCGGCAATCAGCTTACAAAAAAGGCTCTCTTCGTCGTCTACCACTTCGACCTTTCTGTTGTTCTGTAAATTGATGACGAACTGTTCGATATCGTCTTCTTCCACGCCGAACAGAGAATTGGAAGGCGTAGAGTGCTCTTCCAACAATAGTTCGTAACCCTTCGGCAGGTACAATTTGCCTGTAAAGTGTTCGTTGTTCATCATCATGTTCATGTAGTTTGGTTTCTGGGTCGAGCACTTCACTAACTGCAACAAGTCTTTGTCCGATGAAACGATTAAATTAGAAATTCCTTTGGCATTGTTTCTCTTCACCAACTTGGCGATCCAATCGTCGCCTTCTATTCCTTGGTGTTCAAAAACTTTGGCAATTTTGTTCTCAGAGCATTTTGCTTTAAATTGATCGTAAGTCGTGAATACGAAATTCCAATCAACAGACGTGTCCTTCTTTCTTGTTCCCTTGTACTCTGGATAAATTTTCTTTCTCCAGGAGTGTCTGGCGTCAGAGACAAAGTATACTCTTTCGAAAGAATGTAATTTTTTCAATTTGTTGGCCGAATCTAATAGCGTAGACATCAATTTTCCGTACAAAATGTTGCTCTTGACCAGAGAATAAACGTGCTGGTTCAACAAATAATTTGAGTCTACGATCAAGTGGAATTCCATGTTTTTACTCTATGATGTATGTCGTCTTCTTTGTGTTGTCGTCTACTTCGGTGTAGTACAAGTTTATACACTTCACGTGTTCTTCTTTGACCTTCTCTTTGAAATCTTCAGTCAACTTTTCGACAGTCTTGTACTCTATCTCTACGGCTGGTTCTTCCTGTAAAATTCTCTTTAGGTCCTCCTTAATCTTCTTCACCGAAAAGTTTGCCATGTCTACTGTGTGCATGTACTGCGTAACCAAATACTCTTTGTTCATCTTGCTAATCTTTAATTTTTATTTTTTCAACGTAGATCGATATTCCTTTATCAAACCCAAGATCAAAACGACCGGGTCCAACGTCGTAGGAAACCATCCGTAGTACTTATTTATCACAGGCAATAGTTCTGCCTTCTTCCTGTTCAGATCAGACTTATTGTCCGAGATCCAAGAAAAGAACGGCCTTCCCAAAGACAATAGTGCTTCCTCTGGTGTGTCCACAAAATTGGCCATCACAAAGGCATGATCTTGGTCTGTGTCTCCGCCTTCCAACACTAACTTGAACAAATCTTCGTTTTGCATCTGACCAGAATTCAAAACAGAAGAGTTACCTGTGATCTGCACTAACTGCAACGCATTCAAAATTCTTCTGAAGTCAGGACAATTCTTCTTCACAAGCCTGGCCAAATCTTTGTCGTCGATTGTGATCGATTCGGCTCTGCATATTGTCTTGCACCTATTGAGATAGCCCATCATCAAAAACTTCTTTTCGTCTTCGTTGATTGGAACGAACTTCACCACGTTGAACCTGGATTGAATTGCAGAAGTTATCTTTGTGATGTTGTTGCAAGTGGCCAAGAATCTGACTTTTTCGTGATGCGATTCTATGAATCCTCTCAGGGCTTCTTGGAATGCATTCGATGCCTTGTCGAACTCGTTCAAGTACACCAGCTTTATGCCTTTGTTGCCGTCGTCAAACAAAGACGCTTCGTTGACGAAATCGTTGATCTCGTCTCGAAGCGTATCGATGCCACCAGAAATAGAAGCATCAATTTCTTTGGTGTTATATTCTTTGGCCAAAATATTGGCCAGCGTAGTTTTGCCACATCCTGGAGATCCTTCGAACAGCAAATTGGTTTGCATACCAGAATCGACTATTGACTTTATTCTAGGAAGAAGGACAGCTTCTTCCATCTTTGTGGGCCTATATTTTTCCCAGAAAAGGAGTTCTTTGACCATGTTTGACTATTTGATGATTGATGTATCAAATATTGTGATCAAAGTTTAAGGGATATTATTGTTGGATGTGTTTGAAGTGTTGTTCTACCTGTGGGCTAGTATTTCCAGAATCGTGAATGATTTTTATTTGCTCTAATTTGAAGTGTTTTTCTATCCACCTTTGAGTCAATTCTTTGATTTGATCGTACAAATATCCGTATTCCAATAAAAAGTAAGACCATATGTTTGGAAAACTGAGCCAAAAATAACCGTCTTTAAAATCGTAATTGCCTAAATATTTGTCGTCTCTGTTGAAAAAATATATTTTATGTGGAAATTCTACGTTATCAGTTTTAATTTTTGCTGCAGCAAATTGATCTACAAACCATTCTTCTGCTCTGTCTTCGACTACAACGTCTTTGAACGTTTTGACAATTTCTTGCATTTTATTTGCAAGCTCTTTTAAATCGCGTTTTTCTTTTTCTTGAAGTCGTTTCAATTCTTCTTGACGCTTCTCAAGGTTCTTGGGAACGAATGTCTCAAATTTTAAAAGTCTTTTCATTTCACGCTTATATATCTTAGAAGGATGTTTGTTCAAATATATAAGTCCAATGGGACAAGTTCACTTCACTATAAACGACCTGATGAATTATGATTCAGTATACTTCCGTGACATTACATTGACATTCATCAAAAATTTCAAACAGAAGATCTGGTGGTTCAACAGGTTCTCAGACAAGACAGTACTTGTCACCGTTCCTTTCTACTACTCGATGACAGGCGACGAGCGATTTCTCATGGACGCCTTCGTAGACGATGTTGTGGACAAGCGCGTAGAGCTCAACACAGACGTGATACCAAGAGGACACGTCACATTGACCAATGTGACGCCAAATTTCAGCGAACTAGCAAATCCACACACTTGGATGAAGTCCACCATAGAAACTGAATCAGAGACTTATAGAATAATATCAAAGGTCGTTGCAATGCCAATAACGTTGACTTACGACGTCGAAATATTGGTTGAGTCCGAAATAGATGCCTTCAAGTGTTTGGCCAAAGTCATCAATACGATGCAAATTTATAAATTCTTCGACTTCGAGTACAAAGGCGTATTCATAGAAGCGATGTTAAAGATGCCAGAGGGTCAAGACATAACTATGCCAAGGGAACAAAATTTGAGCAACGACAGCAAGAGAAGCATAAAGTATACGATAGAAGTGAAGTCACATTACCCGATATTTGATTTGAACTGGGACGGCAATTTGGACTCCTTGTTAGTAATGTTGGGCATCAATGATCCAGGAGGATCTAGTGGGCCAATAGTTGTGAACGGCAATGTGGAACCGGGTGGTTTTGGCTCTTCTGTGTACTTGGCCAACAAACGAGTGTATTGGAATTTACACATGAACAATTTAACGATAGAAGAGAACCCAGAAACATAAAAAAGGCAATTTTTTGTGCCGGGGAATTCCAATATATAACAACACAAACATAAAAAACAGGAAATTAAATAAAATGAACAACCTGAAATTAACCCTCTTCAATTTTAGACAGTCTTTGTCTTTGGACCAAGAAGAAGTTAGCAGAATAGTTGAGACTTACGTCCAATCTTTCGACAAATTTTCCGAAAAAGAAATCGTTCAATCTTTGAACGAAAGATTAGAGATCTACACGTACGACAAAGACGTTAAGGCTCTATTGGAAAACTTGAACTTAGAAGTAGCAAACAATCCGCTAGTTTACGATCTAAAAGACCTGTACAAGAAATTGGACAGAAAGAACACTGGCGAACTATATCGTCATCCGCTCAACATCATATTGACTACAATAAACGAGAGCGACAACGATGCAAGAATGATCAGAATTCTCAACGAATTGGCAATCCACGATTGGATTCCTGAAGTGAAACACTTCATCTTGAAATTGACTGCATCTCCTGCACAGAAGCAAAATTTGACAAATTCAGGCAAAGTAGACAACGTCTACACGCTTGTAGAATCAGTAGAAGGTGGAAACATGGTCTTTGTAAAGGACAGATGGTTCTTGATCGGAGAAGGCAAATTGCAATTGGCTTGCCTTGAAGACCATGTGAAAGACGAAGTCAAATTGAAAAAGTTGAGACTGATGGAAGAAGCCATAAAATTGGCGGACTTCGCAACGAACAGAGTTAGCTTTCACATCGAAGAAGATTTGGCAATCGGTCTATCTACAGAAGACAAGACAATATTCATCAACGAACAGAAAATAGAAGCTGAGACTACACTTGAGTCAATCTTCGCTTCTCCTATAATTCCGTTGTTAAAGAAGAATTTCTTTCCAATAGTGTTGGAAGCAATGAACAACTTGGACAAATTCGTAGACTTAGACATCGCAAAAAAAGTCACAAATTTTGTCAATCTTTATTGCGAAGCGTACGTATTCAACGTAGACGGAAATCTTTACTTGTACGATGTTGACAAGAGAAAAGGAACTTCACTTTTCGAGTACGAAAGTGCAATGGAACTTGTAAACGACGTTCGCAGAGAACTTGACGCAGACATCACTTTCTTCGTTGAAGAATCACTTTCTTCAGAATTGAAGAAGAGAAGAAAGCTTGAAGACAGAGAAAAAGAGATCAAATTGAACTTGGACGAGATCAACACCAACGTTGAAGCTGTCAAAGAAGCAATTCAAGAAGTCGGAGAAACTGACGAATTGAAAGCTGCAATGAATCAATTACTTGCTATCAAAGCAAAAAAAGATTCAGAATTGATCACCGTCAAAAACGAAATTTTGGAAAGTACCAAAGCAGTCGTAAACAACTAACAATCATTCAAAAATAAGCAAAAGGAGTCATTTGACTCCTTTTTTTATGACCCAATAAAAATATTTTTTTGGTTTATTAAACTTTTGGGAGAATTTGGAGTAAAATACTCTCCAAAAAGCACTTTTAAAGCCCTTTTAAGCATTTTATCAAAAATCATTCTCACAAATAAAAACTTAAAAGGTACAATCACAATGTCAAATTCAAAACAAAATGTAGAAAAAGAACACTACATCGACAAAAAAGAACTCTACAAAGAAATAGTTGTTAGCAAAGCCAGAGGCATCTTGTCAAGAAAGGCTTCTTACATGTTTCAACTATTGGTCGAAAGAATGATTAGAAAATTGCGCTATAGCAATCCTGATGACAAAAAAGATTGCATGCAAACTGCTCTCTTTAATTTATACGACAATTGGCAGAGTTTTAACGAAGAAAAGTACACAAATTGTTTTGCGTATTTGAGCGAAATCAGCAAGCGTGGAATGGCCGAAGGATTCAACGAAATTCACAGAATGAAGGGTCAACCAAGGGATCAAAAATTGAGATGGATTTCTATGGACACTTCCAACGAAGGCGAAGGTCTGAGCAACATCATCTAAATATATAAAGCATGAAAACATTTGAACAATACTTGGTCGAGAAAAATGCGACCTACAGTTTTGGATGCGTCATGCTTGACATAGATCCAGAAAACAATTTATACTCTCAACTCACCGTACCGTTCATCAGAATACTACAACAACAAATTCCCGATGAAGAACT